>Ga0209577_10000077_pt1 | contig 88744 bp, 77 predicted proteins | sample GraSoiAngelo_109_FD_185874 | JGI IMG/M metagenome (GOLD analysis project Ga0209577, IMG submission 185874) | Grasslands soil microbial communities from the Angelo Coastal Reserve, California, USA - 14_0903_12_20cm (SPAdes) (version 2) | ecosystem: Environmental > Terrestrial > Soil > Grasslands... | reverse complement strand
CCAACACAACTGGTGCTGGTCTAGTCAACGCGGGGGAGGAGTTCACTTTTGAATATCGGTCCAAGGAAAAGACCTGGGTCCTCATCGAACAGCGCAGTTGGAATAACGACCTGACCGAGGATCCGCCGAACCACGAGGAGCTGAGCTTCAAACCTTACGAGCATTGCCAAGTGCTAAGGTTCGGAGGTGTCAGCGGACGATAAACGGCTCCGCGAACGGGTAATCCATCAATTCTCAGTGACCGGTTTGCGGCGTGTGGCCGGGCAGGGCAGAGTCGGGTTCCGTCCCAGCTCGGAAGTTCAGAAGTTCGCCAACGGTCGCTGGCCGGCCAGAACCGGACATATAAGGGTTCCGAACGGCCACCTGATACCCGCCATTCGCGAAACGTGTGACGAATCGAAGACCGACCGTCGTTGTGCATTGCAACGCGGAACGCCCGATTCGCCCAGCGATTTCCGTGTCGTTTGCGCAGATATTGACTTCTCGAGTCGCCGCGCGCATACCGCCGTCCGCAACGTTTTGTCGTCCAACAGACTTCTGCCCGGCGCATTCTGGGTCGAGCGCGAGTTGAACGGCCAGCGCGGGGAGGATCCGTAACCAACAATCGACGGCCAAGGCTGGCATGTCCATCGCGCTATCCCCGGTCATCGCCAGAGCGGCTCTGCGCTTCCTGAGTTAACAACAAAGTCTTAGCTTACAGGAGGTCAGTATGCGTTTCATCAAACCGGTTATCGCTGCAGTTTCGTTCATCTGCTTTGGAGCCAGCGCTTTCGGCGCGTGTGTTCATGTGGGAGGTGGGGCTATCACAAACGTCGGGGTCATTACTGCCGATCGGACCTTGGGTGTTACGACGGGAGACATCAAAGGCGCAGTCGGCGTGCAGATCGTAGGACAATCTCCAGGGATGAACGGAACCACCGTTCTCTCTGTCCATCATTACTGGGTTACTGATGCGGGTGACACGATTTTTGTGGCGCCGGCTCAATTGACCGCGCTTCAGGTAGCTCCCGGGCTGTTCGCCATCGTTAACTACCCGGTATCGATAACTGGTGGTACGGGAAGATTCCAAGGCGCCACCGGCACCGTCAATCTTATTGGGGAAGCGGACTTTAACGCCGGACAAATCGGGCTCAGGTACAGCGGACGAATTTGCTTCGCCTCAGAGGAGTGAATCGCGCTGCCTGACGGTTCGCCGCGTCGTTTCCAGCTCGATGAGTTAGCGCCAGAGGCGGAGCCTTCGAGGACTAGGAGCTTGGGATTGAGTTCACGGAAGACCCAGTCCCGAGGAGGCTACGCCGTTGAAGCGATTCCTCGTGGGAGCCCCGTCTGTCCGCTTTCGCCGATTTGAGTGATCGGTCTTGGAATCGCCGAATGGCCGCTGAGGGTCAAGAGAGGCCGGACCGGCCGTTTCGTCAGCAGCCGGCCAATTTCCGCAACTCGTCGGTTTAGAATCCTCACCCGAGAGCGGTCGCTCGGTCGTTCATCAGCGTGCGCTCCTTCCCGACGCAAAGGTGTCCCCCACCGCGCACGATCTCCGATGCAAGCGCTAGGTGTGCAGCAGTATCGGCAAGCTTCAAATCTTCGCTGTGTGTCGGCGGCGCTGTGCAAGCTGGCTACGCTCGCTTGGTTGATAGCAGTTCTTATTGCAGTCGGCTGGCCGTTGCCCGCCGCCGCGGACCACGCAGCAGATGTCCCGGCCACGAGCCCGACTTGGCGCGCGGAGAAGGAGGTCTTCTATTTGATCTTCGTGCGCAGCTTCGCCGACTCAAACGGTGATCACATTGGCGACTTCCGGGGCATTGAGCGGAAGCTGCCGTACCTACAGGCCCTCGGCGTGACCTCCATCTTACTGACGCCGATTGTCCCCTCGCCCATGTACCACAACTACTTTGCATCGAGGTTTGACGACGTCGATCGTGGGTACGGCGATCTCGCCTCATTTCGTCATTTGGTGAAGGCACTTCATTCGCGTGGGATGAAGATCTATCTCGATGAGGAGATCCAGTACGCCGCGGAGAATCATCCGTGGTGGGCAGAGTCGGCGGGCCATCCCGAATCCAAGTACTCCGATTACATTCTGTACGGCGGAGCTGGGAACACCAGCCCGGAGGGCTGGGCGGGAGAGACCTATACCGGAAAGTCCGAGCGCGTCGCGATGGTGAATCTACAGGCGCCCGCCGTGCGGCATTACTTCGACAATTTATTCGTCTGGTGGGTGGACCTGCACGGGAACGGGCGGTTCGACGAAGGCGTGGACGGCTTCCGTATCGATCACATGATGGATGACCTGGATGGGAAGGGGAAACTCACCAACCTCGTGGCAGGTTTCTGGGCACCGCTGCTCTCACACGTTCGGACAGTCAATCCCAGGATTTCGGTCATCGCGGAGCAGGCGGACTGGAAGACTTTCGGCGATGACCTGCTAAAACGTGGTGACGTGGACATTGTGTACGCATTCCCGCTGCGCACCGCCATTGCCTCGCTGGACCGAGACGCCATCGCGAAAGCGATCAAAAGCACGCAGGACAAGACGCCAGCTGGCAAGGGCCAACTCATCTTTATCGAGAACCATGACACTGATCGGTTTGCCTCGGTGGTTGATGGCGATCCGCGGAAAGAGCGCCTTGGGGCGGCGTTGACCATCCTGCTGAAGGGCACGCCGTTGATCTACTACGGACAAGAAATAGGTATGAAGGGCAAGCAGTTACACGGCAGGTCGGACGGAAACGACATTCCGGTGCGCGAAGCCTTCCGTTGGACTCATTCTGTGGATGGGCCAGGCTCAGCGACTTGGTATCGCGATACCGGCCCGTGGTGGACAGACCGGTATGGCCGTGACGATGATGGGATTTCAGTCGAGGAGGAGCAGCGGGATCCGGCTTCGCTCCTGGCGTTCTATCGACGCTTGCTTGCTCTGCGCCATTCACGCAGGGATCTTCGTGAGGGTGATCAAGAGATTGTCGCGACAAATCAGCTAGCTTTGCTTGTCCTGAGGCGCACGTACGGCAAGCACGAGTCTCTGCTGGTTGTGAATTTCTCTCCGAGTCAGGTAACTGGACGGCTTCCGGGGAATGTTTTGCGCGTCTCTCAGGATGGCCGCGCTCTGCGGGATCTGTTGACGAATACTAAGAGCGCGTCGATGGAAAATGGCCGCGTTCAAGTCAGTATTGCTCCGTTTGGTGTACAGCTGCTCACGGTACAGTGAAGAGTACGGACACGGCCCATTTTGGGCCGCCCGAAAGCCGCTGTTCGCGACCGGCAACTTCGGGTCAGGACCGGACGCGATCCTGAACGCAGGCTTCGGGGAGCGACGGAATGGTCTTGAATCTTGCCCCAGGTTCGGTGCGGTTGATGTCTTGGGTCCAATCGACTCTTAGAATGATGCTGCTGTGTCCGCCTGCGAGGGCGTGCGATCGAGGAGCACGATGAGCAGCGTGCTCGCGGCGTACTGCAGGAAGCGGGTGGGGTACTCCCCGTCGACGGCCGACATGATCTGCGCAGCGGCGAACACCGCGAGCAGCGCCGATGCGCCGACCCACTGCGTTCTGCGCCACATGAGCATGAGCGCGCCGGCGATCTCGACCGCGGCGAGCAGCGCGACGTGATGCGCTGGGGCGGCCACGAGGGTCTGGATGCTCGCCACGGCGATCAGCGTGCCGAAGATCCCCCGGTACGCCGCCAGGATCCGCGCCGCGCTCATGGCGCGGGCTCGGGCAGCACGAACGTCCGCCGCGCGATCTCGGTGGCGAGCTGATCGGGGCGGTACCAGCGCGAGAGCGCGCGCTTGTCGAGCATCTCGGGGTGAGCCCGCACGAACGCGGCGAAGTCCGGCGTGCCGCCACGCTCCATGCGCTCGGCGATCAAGGACAGGAACGCGATGGTCGTGGTCTGATTGAAGGCCTCCGGCTTCCCGACCCGCGCCGTCATGAGCCGCAGCGCCCTCGAGTAGAGCCAGGCGGTCTCCGCGAAGTCATGGCGGCGCAGCATCTCGAAGGCCATGCGCACGTGCTCGCGATGCGGGAAATTTCCGGCATCGGACTCGCCGCGCACGAAGCGCTCGAGGTCCGCGGCTTCAGCGCTCATTCTCGTGCGCCCTCGCGCAGCTGGTGCGAGTCGCGGGCGGTGAGATCGAGCCCGTAGACAGCTCTCAGCGTGCGGATCTTCTTCAGCGTGCCCTGCGAGAACGGCGCCTTGCCCTCGAAGGCGTGCAGGACGATGCCCTCGAGCAGATCGCCGAGCGAGAGGTCGAGCTCGGTCGCGAGCGCCTTCAGCACCTTGAGCAGCCGGCTCTCGAGGCGCACGCCGGTCTGGGTGCGGGTGATCTCCTTCATGGGGACTATGGTACCAAGTTACCAATTTACCATCAAGCGCGCGGCTTGTCCCGCCGCCGTCTGCGGTGAGCGACGCGGCTGCAGGGCGCTTCGACCGGCGCGCAGCCGATGTAGCCCCCTCGCCACGGCTCTGATCTAATGCAGGGTCCCATGCAGGCCGCCCCCGACATCACCGCGTACCGCAGGCACTGGGCCGCGCGCTTCGGCACCGCGCCTTACCTCCCCACGTCGCGCGAGGAGATGGACGGCCTCGGCTGGGACAGCTGCGACGTCATCATCGTGACCGGGGACGCCTACGTCGATCACCCGAGCTTCGGCATGGCGGTCATCGGCCGGGTGCTCGAGGCGCAGGGCTTCCGCGTCGGCATCATCGCGCAGCCCGACTGGAGGAGCGCCGGATCCTTCGCCGCGCTCGGCCGGCCGAACCTGTTCTTCGGCATCACGGCCGGCAACATGGACTCGATGGTCAACCGCTACACCGCCGATCGACGCCTGCGCAGCGACGACGCCTACAGCCCGGGCGGCACCGGCGGCGCCCGGCCGGACCGCTCGGTGATCGTGTACGCGCAGCGCGCGCGCGAGGCCTTCCCGGACGTGCCGATCGTCCTCGGCGGCATCGAGGCCTCGCTGCGGCGCATCGCGCACTACGACTACTGGTCGGAGAAGGTGCGCCGCACGGTGCTCCTCGACGCCAAGGCGGATCTGCTGGTGTACGGCAACGGCGAGCGGCAGATCTGCGAGCTCGCGCACCGCCTCGCCGAGGGCGAATCGATCCGCGACATCACCGACGTGCGCGGCACCGTGTTCGCCCGCCGCAGCATTCCGTCCGACTGGATCGAGATCGACTCGACCCACCTCGATGCGCCGGGGCCGATGAACGCTCCCCTGGACCCCTACGCGATGAGCGCGGGCGGACCGGTTGCGGCGGCTGCCCCGCCCGCGCCGCCCTGCGGCGGATCGGGCCCGCCGCCGGGCGGCGAGCGAGTCGTGCGATTCGTGCGGCGCGTGAAGAACGCCGATCGCGAGCGCAGCGTCATCCGCATGCCCGCCTTCGAGGCGGTCGCGGCCGACCCGGTGCTGTACGCGCACGCCTCGCGGATCCTCCACCTGGAGTCGAACCCGGGTAACGCGCGCGCCCTGGTGCAGCGTCACGGCGATGCCGAGGTGTGGCTGAACCCGCCGCCGATTCCGCTGACCACGGGCGAGATGGACTGGGTGTACGAGCGGCCCTACCGCCGCACCCCGCACCCGCGCTACGGCGCCGCGCTCATCCCCGCCTACAAGATGATCCGCTTCTCGGTGGCGATCCAGCGCGGCTGCTTCGGCGGCTGCACCTTCTGCTCGATCACCGAGCACGAGGGCCGCATCATCCAGAGCCGCTCGGAGGATTCGGTGCTGCGCGAGATCGAAGCGGTGCGCGACAACGTGCCGGGATTCACGGGCGTCATCTCCGATCTCGGCGGCCCGACCGCCAACATGTATCGCCTCGCCTGCAAGAGCCGCGAGATCGAGAGCGCGTGCCGCCGGCCCTCGTGCGTGTATCCCTCGATCTGCCCGAATCTCGATACCGATCACGCCCCCCTCATCCGCCTCTACCGCCGCGCCCGCGCGCTGCCGGGCATCCGCAGGGTGCTGATCGCCTCGGGCGTGCGCTACGACCTGGCGCTCGAGTCACCCGAGTACGTGAAGGAGCTCGCCCAGCATCACACCGGCGGCTATCTCAAGATCGCGCCCGAGGCGATCGCTGAGGGGCCGCTCTCGAAGATGATGAAGCCCGGGGTGGGCGCCTACCACCGCTTCAAGGAGCTGTTCGACCGCTACTCGAAGCAGGCCGGCAAGGAGCAGTACCTGATCCCGTACTTCATCGCCGCACATCCGGGCACCTCGGACCTGGACATGCTGGAGCTCGCCCTGTGGCTGAAGAGGAACGGCTTCCGCGCCGATCAGGTGCAGGCGTTCCTGCCGGGTCCTATGGCCACCGCCACCGCCATGTACCACTCGGGCAAGAACCCCTTGAAGCGCATCACCCGTACCAGCGAGGAAGTGCTGATCCCGAAGGGCCTCAAGATCCGCCGCCTGCACAAGGCATTCCTGCGCTACCACGATCCCAACAACTGGCCGCTGCTGCGCGAGGCGCTGCGCCGCATGGGACGCGCGGACCTGATCGGCAACGGCCGCCACCAGCTCATTCCCGCCTACCAGCCGGCGGGCACAGGGGGGCGCGCGCTCACCGGGCAAGGGCGACGCCCCCGCCCGTTCCGCACCCAGCACACCGGATTGCCGCACGCGCCGCGCCTGCCGCGCAATCGGCGCGACCCCGGACTCTCCTGACCCGCGGCGATTGCGGATACCGCGGGCGCGAGAGTAGGGTGAGCGCGATGAGCGTCATCTTGAGCCGCGCTGCGCGCGGGCGCCTCTCCCCGGCGGTCCTGGTGCTGGCGCTGTCGCTGCGCTGTGTGCCGGCGGTGGCGGACGCCCCGCCGCCCGCCGCGACCCCCGCCGGCGGCACGGCAGCGCTCCTCGAGATCCATGGACCGATCGGGCCTGCGACTTCGCGCTACGTGGTGCGCGGCCTCGAGGCCGCGCGCCACGACGGCAGCCGCCTGGTGGTGCTCGAGCTCGACACCCCCGGCGGCCTCGACAGCGCCATGCGCGACATCATCCAGGCGATCCTCGCCTCGCCGGTCCCGGTGGTGAGTTACGTCAGCCCCCAGGGCGCGCGTGCGGCGAGCGCCGGAACCTACATCCTCTATGCGAGCCATGTGGCGGCGATGGCGCCGGCGACCAACCTCGGGGCCGCGACGCCCGTCTCCATCGGCGGCGAGCCCGAGCCCGCGCCACCCTCCGCGCCCTCGCCGATCGCCAAGCCGCCGCGCGAGCCCAAGGACAACTCCCCGACGGGCAGCCCGTCCGGGGACGCGGCGCCCGCGAGTGCGCCGGGCTCGACCATGGAGCGCAAGGTCGTCAACGACGCGGTGGCCTACATCCGCGGGCTCGCGGAGCTGCGCGGCCGTAACGCCGACTGGGCCGAGCAGGCGGTGCGTGGCGCGGCCAGCCTCTCCTCGACGGCCGCGTTGGAACAGAAGGTCATCGATGTCATCGCGCGCGACCTGCCGGACCTGCTCGCACGCATCGACGGGCGCGAGGTGCGCATCGACGACCGCACCGTGAAGCTCGCAACCCGCGAGCTCACCGTGGTGCGCGTGAAGCCCGACTGGCGCACGCAGCTGCTGGCAGTCATCACCAACCCGACGGTGGCGTACGGCCTGATGCTGATCGGCATCTGGGGGCTGCTCCTCGAGGGGTACAATCCCGGCGCGGTATTGCCGGGCGTCGCCGGCTCGATCTGCCTGCTGATCGCGCTGTTCGCGTTCCAGATCCTGTCGGTGAACTACGCGGGTCTGGCGCTCGTGGTGCTCGGCACCGGCATGATCATCTCGGAGTTCTTCTTCCCGACCTACGGCTCGCTCGGAATCGGGGGTCTGATTGCGTTCGTCGTCGGCTCGCTCATCCTCTTCGACACGGACGTGCCGGGCATGAGCGTGGGCCGGCCGCTGATCGGCGCCATCGCCACCGTCGGGGGACTCATGATCGCGGGCATCGTGTACCTGGCGACCCGCTCGATGCGCCGCCCGGTCGCCACCGGCACACAGAGCATGATCGGCGAGACGGCCGAAGTGGTCGCGGACTTCACGGGCCGGGGACGCGTGCGCTACGGCGGCGAGCTGTGGAACGCGCGCAGCGACACGGCGCTGCGCAGCGGCGACCTGGCGCGCATCGTGAAAGTGGAAGGTCTAACATTGTGGGTCGAGCCGACAGCAAGAGCGCCTTGAGCCGCCGCCCTCGTCAGCCGCCGACAGTCCCAGGGAGAGTCGCATGCCGTTCCTAGCCGCCGTCGTCATCCTGCTCGCCATCCTGCTGTTCAGCATGTTCAACGTGCTGAACGAGTACGAACGCGCCGTGGTGTTCACGCTCGGACGCTTCGCCGGCATCAGGGGGCCGGGCCTGATCCTGATCGTTCCCGTGATCCAGAGAATGCGCCGGGTGGACCTGCGCGTCATCGTGCTCAACGTGCCCAAGCAGGACGTGATCACCCGCGACAACGTGTCGGTCAAGGTGAATGCGGTCGTCTACTTCCGCATCGTCGATCCCGGCAAGGCCATCATCCAGGTGGCGAACGCCTTCGACGCCACCAGTCAGGTCGCGCAGACGACGCTGCGCTCGGTCGTCGGCCAGCACGAGATGGACGACCTGCTGGCGCAGCGCGACAAGCTCAACGTCGACCTGCAGCGCATCCTCGATCAGAGCACCGAGAACTGGGGCATCAAGGTCTCGACCGTGGAGATCAAGGACGTCGATCTCGATGAGAGCATGATCCGCGCCATGGCGAAGCAGGCCGAGGCCGAGCGCACCCGGCGCGCCAAGATCATCCACGCCGAGGGCGAGGCCCAGGCGGCCCAGCAACTGGTCGAGGCCGCGCAGGCGCTGGCGCGCCAGCCGAGCGCGCTGCAGCTGCGCTACCTCCAGACTCTCGCCGACATCGCCCACGAGCGCACCCAGCTCATCGTCTTTCCGCTGCCGCTCGATCTGATCAAGCCGTTCTTCGGCCCGCGCGGTGAATAGCGGCCGCACGCTCGCCGTCGCCGGCCTCCTGCTCGCGCTCGCCACGGTGAGCGGGGCCTTCGGCGCGCACGCACTGCGGGGCCACTTGCCGGCCGCTCGCCTCGAGCTGTGGGAGACGGCGGCGCGCTACCACTTTTTCCAGGCTCTCGGGTTGCTCGGCATCGGGCTGACGCTGCGCGGTCTCGACACCGGTATGCTGCGAGCGGCGGCGGCGCTGATCGTGGCAGGGATCGTGCTCTTCCCGGGGAGCCTGTATGCGCTCGCCCTCGGGGCGCCGCGCGCGCTCGGCGTGCTCACCCCGCTCGGTGGGCTCGCGTGGATCATCGGCTGGGTGCTGTTCGCGTCCGGGGTGTGGCATGAGCGATTGAGGGAGTGACGCACATGTCGGAACGCCTTAGCGCGGGTCTCCTCTGCATCGCGGTGCTGGGAGCGGTGGGCTGCTCGCAGCCGCCGCCGCGCCCGTCGGCGCCGCCAGCGCCGGCCACGCCCCCCGCGCAGATCGCCCCCTGGGGACTGGACCTTGCGGCCCGTGACAGCAGCGTGAAGCCGGGCGATGACTTCTACGGTTACGCCGACGGGCACTGGCTCAACACCCATCAAATTCCACCCGATCGCACCCGCTGGGGCTCCTTCGACGAGCTCGGCGAGCGCTCGCACGATCAGGTGCGCTCGATCGTCGAGGCGCTCCCCGACGGCGCGCCGGCCGCAAGCAACGAGCAGAAGGTCGGCGACGATTACCGCAGCTACCTGGATACGGAAGCGATCGAGCGCCTCGGCCTCACCCCCGCGCGGCCCGGGCTCGACGCCATCGGCGACGCCCGCACTCACAAGCAGCTGGCGCGGCTCATGGGCCGCGCGGACCTCGCGCTCAAGGCGCCGCTGCGCGTCGGGATCAACCTCGACCAGAAGGATCCCGACCGCTACGCGGTCACGATCACCCAGAGCGGCTTGGGGCTGCCCGACCGCGACTATTACCTCAAAGGGGACACGGTCTACGCCAACCTGCGCACGCAGTACCTCGCGCACATCACGCGGCTGCTCGCGCTCGCCGGCGATCGTGACGCCGCCCGCGAGGCGCACGCCGTACTCGAGATCGAGACCCGCATCGCCAAGCTTCACTGGCCGGCGGCGAAGCGTCGCGAGCGCGATCTCACCTGGAACCCCCGCACCCTCGCCGAGCTCGATCAGCTCGCGCCGCGCTTCAGCTGGAACCTGCTGCTCTCGAGTGAAGGTGTGGACGCGCAGGAGGAGTTCGTGGTGCGCGAGCTGAATGCGGTGCAGGACCTCGCGCAGCTCTTCCTCAAGATACCGGTGGACGACTGGCGCGCCTACTTCAGGTACCACTACCTGGCCGACCACGCCGAGGTGCTGCCGAAGGCCTTCGATGAGGAGCGCTTCGACTTCTATGAGCGGACGCTGCGCGGTCAGCAGGCCCAGAAAGAGCGCTGGAAGCGTGCGGTGGACGCGCTGGACGAGGATCTGGGCGAGGCCGTCGGCGAGCTCTATGTGCAGCGTTACTTCCCGCCCGCCTCCAGGCAGCAGGTGCTGGCGCTGGTCGAGAACCTGCGCGCCTCCTATGCGGCGCACATCGAGCAGCTTCCCTGGATGACGCCCGAGACGAGGCAGGTGGCGCTCGAGAAGCTCGCCGCCTTCCATCCCAAGATCGGCTACCCCGAGAGGTGGCGCGACTACTCGGGCCTGTCGATCGTGCGCGGCGATGCCTTCGGCAATCTGACGCGCGCGCGGGTGTTCGAGTGGCAGCGCCAGGTGCGGCGCCTCAAAGAGCCGACCGACCGCGGCGAATGGGGCATGACGCCGCAGACCATCAACGCCTACTACAACCCGACGTTCAACGAAGTGGTGTTCCCGGCGGCCATCCTGCAGCCGCCCTTCTTCGATCCCGGCGCCGACCCCGCGGTCAACTACGGCGGCATCGGCGCGGTGATCGGCCACGAGATGGGGCACGGCTTCGACGATCAGGGCTCGAAGTCCGACGCCCGCGGGGTGCTGCACGTGTGGTGGCAGCAGGCGGATACGGAAGCCTTCAGGAAGCGCGTCGACCGGCTTGCGGCACAGTACGACGGGTTCGTCGTGCTGCCCGGACTGAACGTCAACGGCCGCCTGACGCTCGGCGAGAACATCGGCGACCTGGGGGGCCTCTCGGTCGCCTACGACGCCTACCACCGCTCGCTGAACGGCGCGGCGCCGCCGGTGCTCGACGGCCTGACGGGCGACCAGAGGTTCTTCCTCTCGTACGCGCAGATCTGGCGTTCGCTCTACCGCGAGCAGCAGCTGCGCTCGCAGGTGCTGAGCAATCCGCACAGCCCGCCGAAATTCCGCGTCAACGGCGTGGTGCGCAACGTCGACGCCTGGTATTCCGCCTTCGCCGTGCAGCCCGGCGACAAGCTCTACCTGCCCGCGGACGCGCGCGTACGGATCTGGTGAAGTCCGGGCTGCCGGTCGATGAGGCGCTCGGACCGCTCGCCGCGGCGCTCGGCGCGCGGGGAGCTGCCGTGCTCGAGGCGCCGCCCGGTGCCGGCAAGAGCACGGTGGTTCCCCTCGCCCTGCTCGGGGAGGACTGGGCGGCGGGTAAGCGGCTCATCATGCTCGAGCCGCGGCGCCTCGCCGCGCGCGCCTGCGCCGAGCGCATGGCGCAGAGCCTCGGCGAGAGCGTCGGGCGCACGGTGGGCTACCGCATGCGCTTCGACTCGCGCGTCTCGAGCGCGACGCGCATCGAGGTCGTCACCGAAGGGGTGCTGACCCGGCTGCTGCAGGGCGATCCGGCGCTCGAGGGCGTCGCCGCCCTCATCTTCGACGAGTTCCACGAGCGCAGCCTCCAGGCCGACTTGGGGCTCGCACTCACTCTCGATGCGCGCGAGCATCTCGCACCCGAGCTGCGGCTGCTCGTCATGTCGGCGACTCTCGACGGGGCCGCGGTCGCGAGCCTCCTCGGCGATGCGCCGCGGGTGAGCGCGCCGGGCCGGCTCCATCCGGTCGAGACGCGCTATGCCGGCTCGGGTCCGCCGGCGCTGCCCGACGCGGCGGGCGCCGGTGCGCAGCATGCGCCCGAACGACTGGTGTCACAGCTCATCCTCCGGGCGCTGCGCGAGGAGCGCGGCGACGTGCTGGCGTTCCTGCCGGGCGCGCGCGAGATCCGGCGCGTGCACTCCTCGCTGGCCGCCGCGCAGCTGCCCGCAGGCGTTCAGGTCATGCCGTTGTTCGGAGATCTCCCGGGCGAGCAGCAGGATGCCGCGCTCGCCCCCGCGCCCGCCGGTGCGCGCAAGGTGGTGCTCGCGACCAACATCGCCGAAACCAGTCTCACCATCCCGGGCGTGCGCGTGGTCGTCGACTCGGGACTCGCGCGTCGCGCGAGCTTCGATCCGGTATCCGGCATGAGCCTGCTCACGACCCGGCGCATCTCGCGGGCGTCCGCGGATCAGCGCCGCGGCCGCGCCGGGCGCCTCGAGGCGGGCGTCTGCTACCGGGCGTGGAGCGAGGGTGCCCACCCGAGCCTCGCGCCCTTCACGCCGCCCGAGATCGTCGACGCCGATCTCGCGCCGCTCGCGCTGGAGCTCGCCAGCTGGGGCGTGCGGGACGCCACGGCGCTTCGGTGGCTCGACGCGCCGCCCGCGGCGCAGCTCGCGAGCGCCCGGCAGCTGCTCGAGCGTCTCGGGGCGCTCGACGACGGCGGACGCATCACCGCCCACGGACGCGAGATGGCGCGTCTCGGGGCGCATCCGCGCCTGGCGCACATGCTGTTGCGCGCCCGCTCGCTGGGACAGCTGCCACTCGCCGCACAGCTCGCGGCGCTGCTCACCGAGCGCGATCTGCTGCGCGGAGGCTTGGCGGCGAGCGACGCGGACATCCGCACCCGGCTCGAGATCCTGCGCGCCGAGGAGGGGGCGCCCGTGACCGACCGCCCCGCTCTGCAGCGAGTGCGGCGCGCAGCCCGCGACCTCGAGCGGCAGGCCGGGGGGCAGAGCGCCGGCGGGCGAGACCAGAGCTCGGTCGGTGATGCAGGTCCGTTGCTCGCGTTTGCCTACCCGGACCGCATCGGCCGCGCCCGCGCGGGCGGCGACGGGCGCTTCGCGCTCGCCAACGGACGCGGCGCGGCGTTCGGCTCCCCCCAGGCGCTGGCGCGGCGCGAGCTGATCGTGGCGGTGGACCTGGACGATCGCGAGCGCGATGCGCGGATCCTTTTGGCCGCGCCGCTCGAGCGGCGCGATCTGTCCGAGCACTTCGCGGAGCGCCTGCGGTGGCGCGAGTCGGTGCACTGGAGCGCGCGCGAGCAGGCGGTGATCGCGCAGCGGACGCTCGAGCTCGATGCGCTCACTCTCGAGGAGAAGCCGCTGGCGGAAGTTCCCGCCGAAGCCGCGCGCCGCGCCATGCTCGCCGGCGTGCGGGAGCTCGGGATCGAAGCGCTGCCGTGGGAGCGCGAGGCACGCGATCTGCAGGCGCGGATCGAGTTCGTGCGCGCGGCGGCGGGCGCCGCCGAGACGGGCGAGGGCGCCTGGCCCGCGGTGTCGGATGCGGCGCTCGCCGACACGCTGGAGAGCTGGCTCGCGCCCTGGCTCGAAGGCATCACGCGGCGCGAGCATCTCGCGCGGGTGCCGCTCGCCGCAGCGCTGCGCGCCCGGCTCAGCGTCGCTCAGCAGCGCGCGCTGGAGGAGTGGGCGCCGGCGGAGCTCGCGATGCCGAGCGGCTCGCGCGCCCGCGTCGACTATCACGATGCGGGCGCACCGGCCGTGTCGGTGAGACTGCAGGAGGTGTTCGGCCTGGCGGAGACTCCGCGCCTCGGCCGCGGCCGCGTTCCTGTGACCTTCAAGCTACTCTCCCCGGCCGGCCGTCCGGTGCAGATCACGCGCGATCTGGCGAGCTTCTGGCGCGGCGCCTATGCCGAGGTGCGGAAGGTCCTGCGCGGCCGATACCCGAAGCACTACTGGCCGGAGAATCCGCTCGAGGCGGAGCCGACGCGCGGCGTGCGGCGCAAGCGCTGATCGCTGCGGCGGTCGAACCAGCGCTGCAGCCAGTGATCCACGGACAGCGGGCCGGCGCCCGCGATGGCGAGCCACAGGAACAGCGCCAGGTACTCGAACTCATCGAACCCGAGCAGCGTCTCGAGCGAGTCGACCTGGGCCCATTTCGCGGAAGCAATCGCGACGATCATGGTGATGCCGAGCGCCCCCGCGGAAAGGCGCGTCAGCAGGCCCACGAGCAGGAACAGGCCCCCGAAGAACTCGACTCCCGAGACGAAGGGCGCCAGCAGCTGCGGGAAGGGCACGCCCCAGCCGATGAAGTTCTCGGTCACCTGCGGAAGGCTATGCAACTTCCCCCAGCCGCTCCACAGGAATACCCAGCCGACCGTGACGCGGGCGAACAGCGGCGCGAGCCAGCCAAGATGCCCGGCGACGCGCCGGGGCCAGTCGATCAGCCATCGAACGAGAAAGTTCACGGGTGCTCCTGGTGCGCGTTGAGTGCACAGTTGGGCGAGAGGACCGGGCAGTCCGGCGCGTTATTACCGGAGCGGCGGACCGGCGTGCGTATAATCGCCCTCTTCAGGGCCCCGAGAGCCATGCGCAATTCTGAGCCTGGATCCCCGGTCTCTTCAATCGACGGGCGGCCGTCCGCAGCGGATGCGGGCGCGCCCATCACGCGACTATTCGAATCGATGCGTCCGGACCTCGTGCGCTTCGCTCACTGGCTGGCGCGCGACCGGGCGATTGCGGAGGACATCGTGCAGGAGGCGTTGCTGCGCGCGTGGCGGTCCCGGGAGGCTCTCAAGGACCCGAGCGCGGCGCGTGCCTGGCTGCTGACCATCGTGCGGCGCGAGCACGCACGACTCTACGAGCGCAAGCGCCTCGAGCTGGTGTCCCTGGACGAGGTGATGGAGACGCAGGCGAGCCCGCAGCCCGCGGAGCCCGAAGGGAACCTGTTCGCGCTGCGGCATGCGATCATGAGACTGCCCATTGAATATCGCGAGCCACTCCTGCTGCAGGTCGTGGGCGGCCTTTCCACCGAGGAGATCGCGCGCGAGCTGGCGCTGTCGGGCACTGCGGTGCTGACACGGCTGTTCCGCGCGCGCAACAAGCTGCGGGTCATCTGCGGCCTGACGCCCGCGGCGGACGTCGCCCCCGGCGCCGCGGTCGCCGGCCGGGAGAGCACGCCGTGAACTGCGAGGACGCGCGGCTGCTGATCGGCGCCGATCCCGGCGGCACGACGACGGCGCTCGAGGAGCACCTCCGGGGTTGCGCGGCCTGCGCCGGGTTCCGCAGGGAGACCCGTGCTCTCGATGGCGACATCCGCCGCGCGCTCGAGCATCCGCCGGACCTCGCCCGCTCGCGCGCCGCGGTGCGGCCGCCGGCCTGGCGACAGTGGGCGCTGGCCGCGAGCGTTGCGCTCGCCGCCTTCATCGCGCTTACCGTGTGGCTGCTGCCCCCGAGCGACACGCTCGCCCGCGAGGTGGTGGCGCACGTGCAAAGCGAGCCCGAGAGCTGGCTCGCCACCGAGCACGTGACCGCGGCGGGAATCGAGCATGCGCTGCGCGGCGCAGGGGTCCAGCTCGCCATCACCTCCGAGCGGATCCGCTACGCGCAGAGCTGCTGGTTCCGTGGGCACTACGTGCCGCACCTCGTCCTCGAGACCGCGCGCGGTCAGGTCACGGTGCTCCTCCTGCGCCACGAGCACGTGTCCGCGCGCCGAGCCTTCCACGAGGCCGGCATGAGCGGCGTGATCGTGCCCGCCGAGCGCGGGAGCATTGCGGTGCTCGCGCGCGGCGGCGGCGACATCGACGACATTGCCCGGGCGATGCAGCGGGACGTGCGCTGGCTGCCGGGCAACCCCTGATTCCCGTCAGGTGCGCCCCGTGGCGAAGCCAGTCACCCTGCCCGAGAATCTCTCGGTCCTCGAGGAGCTGCGGCGCAGGGAGCCGATATTTCACCGGCCGGAGCTCGCCGGCTCGCGCGCCGAGCTCGAGGCCATGACGGCGGACGACTTCTGGGAGATCGGCGCCTCCGGGCGCCGCTACAGCCGCGAGTACGTCCTGGAAACGGTTGCGGCGCGTCTCGATGAGCCGGTGGAGGACTCCTGGCGAACGGACGATTTCCACTGCCGCGAGCTGGCCCCCGGTGTCTACCTCCTCACCTACACGCTGCTGCAGGGCGAGCGCAGGACGCGCCGCGCGAGCATCTGGCAGCGCAGCGCTGTCGGGTGGAAGGTCGTCTTTCATCAGGGGACTGTCATTCAGGACCAGGAGCTCGACACGTGAAGGGCATCAACCGTCGTGACTTGTTCGTGGGCGCCGGGAGCGTGTGCGGCGCCTTTCTCGCCCGGCGCACTAGAGCGGCGGCCTCGGCGTCGGTGCGCATTCCGCCCGCTCCGGTGGCGCGCGTCGACATCGTGAAGGACACGTATTTCGGCGAGACGCTGAGCGATCCGTACCGCTGGATGGAGAACGACAAGGACCGAGAGTGGCTGCCCTTCCTCAAGGGCCAGAACGAGCACACGCGCGCGGTTCTCGACACCATCCCCGGGCGTGAGCGGCTCCTGAAGCGCATCGAGCAGCTCTCGGGAGATGCGGCCACGACGCGCCTCGCGCGCCGCGCCGGCGGCAAGCTGTTCTTCGAGCAGCGTCCGGCGGGCGCCGAGAACTTCAAGCTGTTCGTAAAGGAGCGCGGCGTCACCCGCGTGCTCATCGACCCGACGCTCCTCGGCACGGCGACGAGTCATCTATCGCTCGACTGGTGGGAGCCCTCGCCCGACGGCGCGCACGTGGTGTACGGCCTGTCGAAGGACGGCAGCGAGGACTCGGTCCTGCACGTGCTCACCGTCGCCGACGGGCGCGATCTGCCCGAGCGCATCGCCAACACCGAAGCCGCGAGCCCCGCGTGGCTCGATGACGGCACCGGATTCTTCTACAACCAGCTGACGGGCGCCGTCGACACCCCCGAGCGCTACCTCGACAGTCAGGCGCGCTTTCACCGCCTCGGCGCCGACCCCGCCTCCGACCCGATCCTCATGAAGCGCGGTCTCGACCCGCGGGTCGAGTACGAGCGCATCCAACTGCCGGAGGTTCAGACCTTTTCCGGATCCGAGTACGCGCTGCTGGTGCTCACGGACGTGCGGACCGAGTTTCGCGTGTTTATCGCACCGGTTGCCGATGCCGCGGCGAACAAGGCCCGCTGGGTGGCGGTGGCGGGCTTCGAGGACGAGATCACCGACGTTGCGATCGACGGCGGCGTGCTCTGGCTGCTCGCCAACAAGGAGCATCCGCGCGGCCGCATCCTGAAGACTTCCGTCGCCGCGCCCTCCGTGGCGACGGCGACCGAGGTCGTCCCGGAGGGAGCGCTGGTCATCCAGCGCTTCGAGCGTGCGAGGGACGGGCTATACCTCGACATGATGGACGGCGGCATCAGCCGGCTCCGGCTTCTGCGGCGCGACGGGCAGGTGAGCGAGATCGCCCTGCCCTTCGACGGGACGCTGCGCGCGCTCCACGGCAGCCCGGACGAGGAGGGCGCGCTGTTCTCCTTCACCGGCTGGCTCGCGCCGGGGGATATCTGGTCCGTGGCTGCGGACGGCAAAGTGGCGGCCACGGGCCTCACGCCGCCGCCGCCGATCGACGTCAGGCCCTACGAGGCGAAGCGCTTCTTCGCGACCGCGCGCGATGGAACGCAGATCCCGTATACGCTGATTTACCGCAAAGGGTTGCGGCGCGACGGGCGCACCCCGGCCTGGATCTCGGCCTACGGCTCGTACGGCATCCCCGCCTACACGCCGACGTTCGCGGGGCGAATCCTGGCGCTCATCGACGCGGGGTTCATCGTCGGCTATGCCAACGTGCGCGGCGGCGGGGAATACGGGCGCGAATGGCACAAGGGCGGGCAGCTCATGAACAAGCCCAACACCTGGCGGGACCTCATCGACGTGTGCGAGGAGCTGTGCGCGAAGAAGTACACCGCGCGCTCGCGGCTCGCCATCGGCGGACGCTCCGCGGGCGGCATCACGGTCGGACGCGCCATGACCGAGCGCCCGGAGCTGTTTGCGGCGGTCATCGACGGCGTCGGCTGGTCGAATCCGCTGCGCTACGTGGCCGAGCCGAACGGCTACGGCGAGGAGCCGGAGTGGGGCAGGATCTCCGAGGAGGCCGGTTACCGGGCGCTGAAGCTCATCGACAGCTACCAGCACGTGCAGGACGGCACCGCCTACCCGGCGGTGCTGTTGACGACCGGCGTGACCGACCCGCGGGTCGGCCCGTTCCACGTCGCGAAAATGACCGCGCGGCTGCAGGCGGCGAGCAGCTCCGGCAAGCCCGTCCTGCTGCGCGTGGACTTCGACGCGGGTCACGGCATCGGCTCGACCCGGGCGCAGCAGGATCGCGAGGCAGCCGACACCTACGCGTTCCTGTTGTGGCAGACGGGCGTGAGGGCTTACCAGCCGGCCTGATTCCGCATCGGCCGGCCGCCTCGGGGGGCACGGAAGATGAGCATGGACCAGAGGCAGTTCGAGGCGCTGGTGCAGCGCATGGAGCGCTTCGCCGTGCGCGCGCCGGGGACGTATCGCTCTTGGGTGCTCGCGCTCGCGGTGTTCGGGTACACGCTGCTGCTGGCGCTGGTGATCGTGCTGCTGCTGCTCCTGGCGTTGCTCGCGTTCGGCCTGCGCGATGCGGCCTGGCTCAGCGTCAAGTTGGGGCTCGTGGTCGGCGCCTTGGCTCTGGTGGTGCTGCGTTCGCTATGGGTGCGGCTCGAGCCCCCCACGGGAGAGCCGCTCACGCGGCAGGAGGCGCCCGCTTTCTTTGCGCGGCTCGATCGGCTGGTGGCGCGCCTGCACACGCCCCGAGTCCACCAGGTGCTGGTGACCGAGGATTTCAACGCCGCCGTCATGCAGCTGCCGCGCCTCGGCATCTTCGGCTGGTATCGCAGTTACCTCCTGATCGGCCTGCCGCTGATGCAGTGCCTGTCGGGCCCGCAGTTCGAGGCGGTGCTGGCGCACGAGCTGGGGCATCTGTCGCGCGGACATGCCCGCCTCGGCAACTGGATCTACCGCCTGCGCCGCGTCTGGATGCGCCTGGACTCGGCGCTGGCGCAGCGCCCGCAGTGGGGCTCGGGTGCGATCCGCGGCGTGCTGCACTGGTACGTCCCTTACTTCAACGCCTGCTCGTTCCCGCTCGCGCGCCGCAACGAGTTCGAGGCGGATGCCAGCTCGGTGCAGCTCACCTCCGCGGACAGCGCCGCGCAGGCGCTCACGAACGTCAGTGTGATCGGCAGCTACCTGCGCGAGCGGTACTGGCCGGCGGTCGGCGCACGGGCGCGCGACACGGCGCAACCCGCCTTCGCGCCCTACGGCGCGCTCGGCGCGAGCCTGCTGCAGCATTTGTGCGCCGAGGACGCCCGGCGCTGGCTGGCCCGGGCGCTGGAGGAACCGACCACCTATGCCGACACACATCCGTCGCTCCGGGAGCGGCTCGAAGCCATGAAGGTGGCCGCACAGTTCGCGCCGCCCGCGGCAGGCTCGGCCGCGGATGAGCTGCTCGGCGAGCGCATCGTGGCGCTCGCGGGCGCGTTCGACTCGCGCTGGCGCGAGGGGGTCGCGGCTTCCTGGAAGCGGGTGTTCGAGCAGACGCAGGGCAGGCGCGCGCGCCTCGCGACGCTCCGCGCGAAGTGCGCGCCGGCCTCTCTCGCGGCGAACGAAGCGCTCGAGCTGGCCGATCTCGAGGAGGAGCTTGGCGAGGGGCCGGCGCGCGCCCTGACTCTCAGGCGGGAGCTCCTCGCGCGCGAGCCGGATTCGGTACCGGCGCGCTTCGTGCTTGCGCGTCAGCTGCTGCAGCAGGGAGACCGCGACGGAGTGGCGCTCATGGAAGCGGCCATGCAGGGCGAGGCCGACGCCGTGTTGCCGGGCTGCGGGCTGTTGCGCGACTACTGGTGGGGAGCGGGCCAGCGGGAGCTCGCGCAGCACTGGCACGAGCGCGCCACGCAGCGCGCCCGGGAGCTCGAGGAAGGCAAACGGGAGCGTGAGAGCCTCGGGGACGGAAACGTGTGGCTCGAGCACCGTCTCGAATTTCCGGTGCTGCAGGCGCTCAGCGCGCGGCTGCGGCAGATCGAAGGTCTCAAGTGCGCCTACCTGGTGCGCAAGCACGTGGTGCACGATCCGCACCGGCCGCTCTACGTGCTCGGATTCGGCGTTGGCGCGCTCGCAGTACGCCGCGGCGAGCGCGAGCGAGCGGTGATGGAGCGGCTGCGCACCGCGGTGGAATTCCCGGGAGAGACGCTGATCATCAACATCGAGGGCGCCAACTCGGGCCTGGGTCGGCAGTTCGCCGAAGTGGCGCACGCGCGGATCGTCTGAGCCGGTCACGAGGAAGCCGGCGAAGGATTCTGCCAGACGAGCCCCAAGCGCAGCGTGCGCCGCAGCGCGCCCGGGCGCCGCCGCGCTTCAGCGCAGGTCCGCCGTGACGCTTCAGCCCGGCGGCGGCACGATGCGGACGTAGGGCTTGGGCGCGCGCCATCCCTTGGGATAGAGCTTCTTCGCTTCCTCGTCCGACACCGACCCTGCGATGATCACGTCCTCGCCCTGCTTCCAGTTGACCGGCGTCGCCACGCGGTACCTGGCGGTGAGCTGGATCGAGTCGAGCAGCCGCAGCACCTCGTCGAAATTGCGGCCGGTGGTCATCGGGTAGCTGAACATTGCCTTGATGGACTTGTCCGGCGCGATGACGAACACGGTGCGCACGGTCTGATTGTCCGCCGGGGTGCGTCCGCTCGAGCTGCTGCCGGCCGCTTCCGGAAGCATTTCGTAGAGCTTGGCGATCCTGAGCTCCGGATCGCCGATCAACGGATAGTCGGGCGCACTGCCGGTCACCTCCTTGATGTCCTGGAGCCAGCGCGTGTGGTCTTCCACACGGTCGACGCTCAAGCCCGCGATCTTGCATTTGCGGCGGTCGAATTCCGGCTTGAGGCGCGCCATGTAGCCGAGCTCGGTGGTGCAGACCGGCGTGAAATCCTTCGGATGGGAGAACAACACGCACCACGAGTCGCCAATCCATTGATGGAAACGGATGCGACCCTGCGTGCTGTCGGCCTCGAAGTCGGGGGCAATGCTGCCGATGCGAATGCTCATGGCTGACCTCCACGTGAAGCTGCCGGACGACCGGGAAACACTCCTCCCGCCCGCGATCCGGACGCAAGCGCGACCGACGGCGTAGCCGCGTGCCCGCCGGCGGCCGCCGCGATCCGGTGCACTGCGCACTTGGGCTCGCCCGGTGCGGGCCGTGGATGACTGTTTCGTTTTGGCTTGCGGGGGGTTAATCCGCATTGACTTCGAAGATTCCCGGGGCGTCAACTGCTTGAGCGCAAGCGTGCCCTCAGGTCAGCCGTGCCGGCCTCTCGGCATCGCAATCCGCCAACGAAAATCCATCAATATGGGGAGGCGCTTCATGCGTTCGCTCGACAGACGTCCCGTGACACGACCCGTCCTGGTTGCGGCCCTGGCGCTCGGAATGGCCTCGCCTTCGCTGGCCCAGAGAGCCGCTGCCCCGGTCTTCCGGCCCTCGGTTGCGGAGTGGCGCTTCCTGCAGAGCAGCCCCACTCCGCCGACCGGGGCAGCGTGCTACGCCGCCGGTGTGCGCTGCTTCGCTCCGGCTGCAATGCAGCAGGCCTACAACGTCTCTCCACTCCATGAGCGCGGCCTCACGGGCAAGGGGAAGACCATCGCCGTGATCGACTCGTTCGGAAGCGCGACCATCGCGAACGACCTCAACGTGTTCAGTACCGCCTTCGGCCTGCCGCATCTTTGTGGAGAAGCCGGCGTGACGTGCGCCCCGGGCATGCCGACCTTCGGCATCCTGCAGATCCAGGGGTCGCCTCCGCCCAACCCGCCGCCACCCAGCAACGGCACGGGACAGGAGAGTCACAACCTGTGGGCGCTGGAGGTTTCGCTCGACGTCGAGTGGGCGCACGCCATCGCTCCCGAAGCCAACATCCTGCTGGTCACCACACCCACGGCCGAAATTCTGGGCGTGCAGGGCTTTCCGCAGATGATGAACGCCGTACAGTACATCGTGGACAACCACCTGGCCGACGTCATCAGCATGAGCCTGGGAGCCGGAGAGGGGACATTCGCGGGCACGGCCTCGTTGTCGAACCTGCGCCGGGCGCTCGTCGATGCACAGGCCAACCACATCACCGTGCTCGCATCCTCCGGGGATGGCGGCACCAGCAACAACCTCAAGGAGCCCACCAAGAGCCCGCGGCTGATTCCGTATCCCAGTGTCGAGTGGCCGGCCTCGGATCCTCTGGTGACGGCAGTCGGCGGCACCCGTCTGTGCGTGGATGCCACCACGGGCACCACGGTGGATACCACCTCGCCTCCGGCTGTGTGCGACAACAATCCTGGCGTTCGCGAGCGCGCCTGGCCCTTTGCCGGCGGCGGTTACAGCATCCTGTTCCCGCGGCCTGACTTTCAGGCGACTCTGCCGGCCGGCAGCAGCTACGTCGGCAGTTCGGTGGGCGCGCCGGGCCCGAACTCGGAAATGCGAGGCGTTCCGGATGTCGCCTTCCAGGCGAGCTCGGGAACCGGTCCCCTCGTTTATATGACCGAGCCCGCGACTACGGCGTCGGGCACCGGCTGTGGTGGCGCCAATCCCTGCAGTGTGGGTTGGTACGTCGTCGGCGGCACGAGTTGCAGTGCCCCGCAGTGGGCAGGGTTGATCGCCATCGCCGACCAGATGGCCGGCAGCGATCTTGGCTACATCAATGCCGCCCTGTACAAGGTCGCGGCCGATGCGACCAAGTACGCCACCGACTTCTTCGACGTGACCATCGGCAACAATCAGACCACATCCATTCCGGGTTATCCGGCCTCGACCGGATGGGACGCGGTCACTGGCCTGGGCACGCCCAACGCCGCCAAGCTGCTGCCGGATCTCGTCGAGGCTGCCTCTCGGCCTTGATCGGCGGGAAGCGGTAGCCAAATGCAATCAGTAAGGTTGGTCGTCGCCACGCTGGTATTCGTCGCCTTTGCGGGTCTGGTTACTACCCCAGCTGTCGCCGACCTCATTTCCGCCTCGACCGCTTACCAGAAAGGCGACTACGCCAAGGCCTTCCGGGACTTTCGCGAGCTGGCTGAACTCGGGCAGCCGACCGCTCAGTTCAATCTCGCCGTCATGTACGCCAAGGGTCAGGGGGTTCGTCAGAGCGAGATCTACGCGTATGCATGGGCCTCCTTGGCTGCTGAGAACGGGTTAGAAAAAGCCAAGACTCTGGCAGATGCCTTACGTTCCGGACTCGCGCCTGGGTCGGAGAAGATTGCTGCAGACATCGAGGCCCAATTCGGCAACGCAGTGCTTGATGCGCAGCTCAATCCGAAAATCATCGAGAGTGCCGAGCATGAGGACCGCACGCGCTGCCGTGCCGTTCATGCGTATGTGCCGCCTTATCCACAAGACGCCGAGGATCGCGGCATTCAGGGTCAGGTCTATGTGGAATTTTCAGTGATGCCCGACGGACGCAGCCGCAACCCGCGCATTATCCTTGCCGTTCCCCAGGGTACATTCGAACGATCGGTTCGCGATGGCCTGTTGCACAGCGAGTTTGTATCGGCCCCCGCGGAGCGGTCGCCGATTCAGTGCACCATGTTCTACCGATTTGTGATGGAGGGTGCTGTCGGTTACTCCAGGCTGGACGCGTTCGTGGACGAGACGCTCGCGCACGCCAGAGCAGGCGATCCGAGAGCGCAGATGCTGTATGGCATGCTCTTGGTCGGATTGCCCCAGCTCAACAAGCCGCGCAGCCAAGCGCTACCATGGTTTCTCAAATCAGCCCAGGCAGGTATGCCGGTGGCCCAGTACCAGGTGGGTTATAGCCTGCTCAAGGGCTGGGGCTGCAACTGCGAGGAGAACAAGGGCCTCGACTGGTTGCGTCGGGCGGCTCAGGCGGGGCAACCGGATGCCGAGGTCACATTGGCGATGTATGCCTTGAAGGGAAGCCCCGACCAGGAGCGGTTGAGACAGGCAAGGCTGTGGCTCGAACAGGCGGCTGCCGGCGGAAGCCACGATGGCAAACTGTATCTTTCCGCACTGCTTGCCACGGCTTCCGAGGCGCAGGGGGGTGATCCACGGCGTGCCTTGACGCTGCTCGGCGAGGTGTTTCGCGGCGTCAAGGATGATCCGACGGCGTTTGAAATCCGGGCAGCAGCGCAGGCCAGTGCCGGCGAGTTCAGGGAAGCGGTTCAGAGCGAGCGCCAGGCCGTCGCCATGGCGCAGAGACTCAAGTGGGATGTAACTCCACTCAATGAGCGTCTCACCCACTACATGGCGAACCAGCCGTGGCGTGGAGGCCTGTTGGATTTCTAGGGATTGCTCGACAGGCCGTCAACAAATTCTCTCAAGGAGTGCTCGTTGCCGGAACGAAGAGACTCTGTCTCCGCGCGGTCACCGAGGTTTCGGCCGGTCGGTAGCCTTGTAGGCGATGGGCGTAAATGAAGGCCTCCAACGCCGGCGTAGGGCGCCTCGCGACCTCATCCAGAAGCAGCGCGTTTCTGAACCGGCCGAGCGCCAGATAGAGCTGATAGCTTCGAGGAACGGAAATGCCGTACTCGTCCAGCGATTGCCGACCGGTGTTGACTTGGCGGAGCTGCTCCGGACTCGTTGTCCCGATCCGGCCATAGTAGTCGTCGCGTAATCGGGTCGCCTCAGCGGTCACCTCAGCTGCAGGCATTTGCGCGATCTGCTCCAGGTTGCTGCGCTGCTGCGGCGTCACGAGCTCGATCCGGCCGACCATGACGCGGGTGATCTGCGCGTGTCTGGACACACTGAGCGGCAAATACAAGTCGGTCCACGCTCGTGGCACGAGGAAGAAGATCCGCATCCCCGCGCTCTTGAAGTACGATAGTTCCCAGGTGTCGAGCAGCGCCTGCGCTTCGTCATCGAAGAGTCCCTCCGCCACGAGAGCACGGTGCAGAGAACTCCTCAGTTGTTCGCGATTAGCCTCGTTGTACTCGCGCGGCGCGAAGTCGCCGGAGACTCGGAGCAGCACCTTGTCCGTGCCGGTGCCGCCTAGTCTCAATGCCGGCAACACTCGGAAGGCCACGGCCCCATAGGCATCGACATCCACCAGCCAGGCCGATTTGACTTCCAGTGACTCCCTGCCGGCAAGCTCGCGCGGCAGGTGGCTGCGTAGAACAAGCTCCGCCGTGACCGGGTTCCGTGCGACCGCAATCGGCGCATCGATGTGGCCCACTCCTCGGTAGAACAAGAATCTTTCCGCTTCGCCGCCCGGTGTCCTCACGGAGGCTGCGCGCACGCCGCGCGGTGCGGTCCAGACATGCTCGTTACTCGGCGGCCCATTCTCATCACCGCCGACGTCCAGACTGTTCCAAGTCAGGGTGCTCACGGTGTCGGAACGCAACGGTCCAAACCCACCTGGGTCCTTGCTCACTCCAGGGGCATCGGCGAGTGCATTCGGATAGAACTCGGTGAGCCAGCCGCCACGAAACCGTGCCGTCACACTCACCTCTGGGATGCGCGTCCAAGCGCCGGGCAGATGAAAATAGAGCACCGGTGTCTCGAGCCGAAGGGTGACATCCGGGTGACAGCTGGGCGCACCCTGGAAAAAGCTCGCCGGAACCTCAGTAGGGCTGAGCAGCAGCCAGTCGGTGAGCCGATGTACGAATCGCGGGACCGGCTCATCGTCCGTGTTGATGCCGCCGATCGCTTGGCTCGCTTCGTTCTGTAAAGATGTGAACGTGCCCCACTCGTGAACGATCAAAGGCTCAGGAGTTGGTTGAGCCTGTAGATTGGCGAAGTGCAGCGGGATGGCGAGCAGCAAAGACGATTGAAGGGCTTTTCGTCGCATCGAGTCCCTCCAACGGACGCCAGCGCATTATAGTCGTCCGCATCTCATCGACGGACGCGGTGGAAGTCGGCGAAGCTCAAGCCTGTGAGGTTGCACTCGACCCAGGGCGGCGCGCCGGCGCGCGCCATGCCGCGTGCCTGGCATGAAATTCCACCATGGAGCGGTGGAATTTCATGGTATGCGATGGGCCCGGTAGGATTCGAACCTACGACCAAGGGATTCACTTGCCCCGGCGTTTCCGCCGGGAGTGGACTATCTCTTCACCCGTGCGCTCGAGGCTGCGCGTGTGGGTGCGGGATGCTCCAAGCCTGTCATCAAGGGCACTCGAGCCCTCAGGTAGTCTCTGCACCTTCCGCCGGTGTACCGGCGGCTCGGCTCAGGATTGCCATGGGAGATGATCCCGAAGGTTTCCCTGAATTCATCCCGTCCACTTCGCGCGTTTCCGCGCGAAGGCACCTCGTCGATGAGTCCCCTGCACTAACCGCTGTGCTACAGGCCCAACCGCGGCGGATTGTAGCAGCCGCCCGCGGCGCGGCGGCCGCGGCGAGGGCCGCTCTCGACTGCGGTCCGGGAACGTGCTGGGGCGGTTTTCCGGGGCAGCCGCCGAGCGCGATCGCAGCGGAAACGACCACGGCCGTCACCAAAAGCGACCTCATGGCAGGACCCTCTTGCCATCGCTGCCCGCAACGTTAGCATGGCCCTCCCGCTGCGGATACGCCATGCCGATATCCGTCGGCGGGCGTGCTGCTCAGCTAAGGAGATGGACATGAAGCTGTACTTTCTTACGGGTGCCTGTTCGCTGGCGTCGAACATCGCGCTGCGCGACGCAGGACTCAAATTCGAGCTCGTCAAGGTCGATCGGAACACGAGGAAAGCCGCCGACGGCCTCGATTTCACCGAGGTGAACCCCAAGGGCTACGTGCCGGCGCTCACGCTCGACAATGGCGAAGTGTTGACGGAGAACGTCGCGGTGTTGCAGTACATCGCCGACCGTAATCCGGGAGCGAAGCTGGCGCCCGCCGCGGGCACGATGGAGCGCTATCGCCTGATGGAGTGGTTGAGCTTCATCAACTCGGAGATCCACAAGAGCTTCTCGCCGCTGTTCCGCCCGGACGCTCCCGAGGGCGCGAAGCAGTACGCGCGCAAGAACATCGAGACGCGCCTCGAGTACCTGCAGCGCGCACTCGGCACGAAGAAATTTCTGATGGGCGCAGAGTACACGGTCGCGGATGCTTACCTCTTCACCGTGCTCAGCTGGGCGCGCCACGTCGAGGTCGACCTCGGCCGCTGGCCGCAGGTGCAGCGCTACATGGACGGCATCGGCGCCCGGCCGAACGTCATCGAGGCACTCAAGTCCGAGGGGCTGCAGAAATAGCCCGAGCGATTCGCACCGCGGACCAGCCTGGCGGGAGGGACGCCGGCGGTTTGCTGATACCATCGGCGGCAAGCGGCTTTGCACGTGAGGGGACGCAATGGCTACGAAACTCAACAAGCAGCTGAAACGCGAGATCGACGTGGAGGGCAAGCCTTTCATGGTGACGCTCTCTCCGGAAGGACTGAAGCTCACCGAGAAGGGCAAGCGCCTCGGACGTGAGCTCACCTGGAAGGATCTCGTCAGCGGCGATGCCGCGTTGGCGGCGGCTCTCAACGCCTCCGTCAGCCAGGGGAATTAGGGACGGCCGCACGGCGATGACCCAGGAGAGCCTGCGGGAGCTGCTCGCCCGGCTGCACGAGCGCCTCGGCGGCAGCGCTACGCTCGACCGCGAGTCGCGCGCACTGCTCGGCACGGTGATGCGCGACATCGAGCGGGCGCTCGCGCCGGGCGCGGGGCTTGAGGCCGATGCGGCGGCGCTGATGCCGGCGGCGGCACATGCGCCGCGCCTGGAATCGCTCGCGGTGCGGTTCGAAGCCGGGCACCCGGGGCTCGCGGAGCTGCTGCGCGAGCTCATCGACGCCCTGGGCAAAGCAGGGATTTAGTCGTCCATCAGAAAACTACGCAGCTGCTCGCTGCGGCTCGGGTGGCGGAGCTTGCGCAACGCCTTGGCCTCGATCTGGCGGATGCGCTCGCGGGTGACATCGAACTGCTTGCCGACCTCCTCGAGAGTGTGGTCGGTGTTCATGTCGATGCCGAAGCGCATGCGCAGCACCTTCGCCTCGCGTGGCGTGAGCTGCGCCAGCACCGAATGAGTCGTCTCGCGCAGTGATTCCATCGTGGCCTGATCGATCGGCGAGGCGACGGAGGTGTCCTCGATGAAGTCGCCCAGATGCGAGTCCTCGTCGTCGCCGATGGGCGTCTCCATGGAGATCGGCTCCTTGGCGATCTTGAGGACCTTGCGCACCTTGTCCTCCGGCATCTCCATGCGCACCGCCAGCTCCTCCGGGGTGGGCTCGCGGCCCATCTCCTGGAGCATCTGCCGCGAGATGCGGTTGAGCTTGTTGATGGTCTCGATCATGTGGACCGGGATGCGGATGGTGCGCGCCTGGTCGGCGATCGAGCGCGTGATCGCCTGGCGGATCCACCAGGTCGCGTAGGTGCTGAACTTGTAGCCGCGGCGGTACTCGAACTTGTCCACCGCCTTCATCAACCCGATGTTGCCCTCCTGGATGAGGTCGAGGAACTGCAGGCCGCGGTTGGTGTACTTCTTGGCGATCGAGATGACCAGGCGCAGGTTGGCCTCGACCATTTCTTTCTTTGCGCGGCGCGCCTTGGCCTCGCCGATCGACACCTCGCGGTTGACTTCCTTCACGTCGTTGATCGAGAGGTGATAGACGGTCTCGAGCTGCTCGAGCTTCCTCTGCCGCCGCTCGATCTCCTCCTTGAACCTCCCGAGCGGCCCCGAGTATTTCTTGCCGGCCTTGATGTGCCGCGCCAGCCAGCGTGAGTTGGTCTCGTTCTTGGGGAACGAGGCGATGAAGTCCTTGCGCGGCATGCCGGCGTCGCGCACCGCGATGATCATGATCTCCTTCTCGAGCTGGCGGATCTCCGCCACGTGCGTGCGCAGGTTGAGGATCAGCGCATCGAACATGCGCGGCGACAGGCGCAGCTCCATGAACTGATCCGCCAGGCGCTTGCGCTGGCGCAGCGTCTTCGGGTCGCGCGCGCCGAGCTTGGCGATCGAGACCAGCACCTGGGCGTAGAGCTTCGCGATCGCCGCGAAGCGCGCCGCGGCCTCGGCGGGATCCGGGCCGGTGTCGATGGCTTCCTCTTCGCTCTCGGCCTCCCCGTCGGTTTCCTCCTCGTCGTCGTTCTTCTCCGCCGCGGTGGGGAGCTCCACCTTGGTCGGGTTCTGCGGCTGGGCGATGACGTCGGGCGCGTTCGGATCGATGAAGCCGACGATCACATCCACCAGGCGCGCTTGGCCCGCCTTCACCGGCTCGTAGGCGCGCAGCAGGAAGTCATACGTGGGCGGGTACATCGCGAGCGCGCTGCGCACCGCGTCCAGCCCCTCTTCGATGCGCTTGGCGATGCGGATCTCGCCCTCGCGCGTCAGCAGCTCCACGGTCCCCATCTCGCGCATGTACATGCGCACCGGATCGGTGGTGCGGCCGAGCTCGGCATCGAGCGCGGCGAGCGCGGCCGCGGCTTCCTCGATGGCTTCCTCGTCGGCGGGCGCGGATGGCTCGCTCGCGAGCAGCGCCTCGGTGTCCGGTGCCTTCTCGTACACCGGAATGCCCATGTCGTTGATGGTGTTGACGATGTCCTCGATCTGCTCCGGATCGACGATCTCGGACGGCAGGTGATCGTTCACCTGGGCGTAGGTGAGGTAGCCCTGCTCCTTGCCGCGCGCGATCAGCAGCTTCAGCTGTGACTGCCGGTCCTCCGGCATGACCGGAACGCGCCGCTCGAGGGCGACCGGCCGCTTGTCGGCCGCCGCCTTGAGGCCGGCCGGCCGGGCGTCCGCCGGACGCGCACTGTCGTTCAGCTTCGGGTGGGCGGGCGAGGCTCGTGCGCCCGCCGCGGGCTTCTTCGGGAGCGGCCCGTTCCGGGGCCGTTCCCGCTCGCGCAGGCTCGCGAGCGCGGCGACCGCCTTGTCCGAGGCGGGTCTCATCGGCTTGCCCGAGTGAGCGGGCGAGCGCTTTTTGTGCGTGTGTGCGGTCTGGGGCTTGTGCTTGCGTGTCATGTGTCGGGGGGCGCGTTGCGGGCCGGATCCACCCTATGTGCTGCCGCCGGGCGGGCAGCTCAAGGCCGTCAGGACAAAGCCCGCAATTCTATTTGACAAGGGCCTGAACACCAAATTGAAAGTCAGCCCCCTCGGGCGTCACGGTGGCCCAGTCTCATTATAAGTCTATGAAACTCCTCAAGTTCGTGCGGTGCAAGGCTGCCCGCTCGGCTCTTGGCCTCGAGGGCTTCCAGGCGCCGCCCCGCCGCCTGATCCGCCAGCTTCACGAGTGCCCCCCGCAGCTCGCCGGCCGCAACGGCGGCGTCTGTAATGACTTCCTCGCGCTCGAGGAGTTTCTGCAGCCATTCCGCCCCCTCGCGCCCCGTCCAGCGCTCGATGACCTGCGCGGGGATCTGCGCCGGCTGTTCGCGCAGGTTGTCGAGGAGCTCCCGCAGCAGTCCCATACCCGCCTCCTCGCTCGCCTCGAGTCCGGCGCGCTCCTCAGGGCTCACTTCGCCCGCGATCGCCGGGTAGCGCAGGAGCCTGACGATCGCCTGACGCACGAGGCTGCCGCGCCCCGCGCCGGTCGCAGAGTGCGAGGCGGCGCGCGCCCCCGCCGTGCGCGGCGCCGCCTGCCCCGCGGGCGTGGGACCGCGGCCCGAAGCCCACAGCTCGTCGAGACGCGCAGGGGCGAGGCCCACGACTTCCGCGAGCCGCTCGAGGAGGAGCTCGCGGTAAACGCCTTCCGGGACTTTCGCGAACAGCGGGCGCGCACTCTCGGCAAAGCGCGCGCGACCGTCGGCGTGAGCAAGTTCGCTCTGCTCCGACAACTCCCGCACCAGGTACTCCGACAGCGGCAGCGCGCCCTGCAGACGCTGCTCGAACGCCTCCCGTCCCTCTGCACCGACCAGCGTGTCGGGATCGTGACCCTCCGGCAGGAACAGGAACCGGATCTCGCGTCCCTCGCGCGCCTCGGGCAGCGCTTGCTGGAGCGCGCGCCAGGCCGCCGCGCGGCCCGCGCGATCGCCGTCGAAAGCGAACACCACCGCGGGCACCAGGCGAAAGATGCGGCGGAAGTGCTCGGGTGTGGTCGCGGTGCCGAGCGTGGCGAGGGCGTAGTCGACCCCGGCCTGGTGCAGCCGCACGACGTCCATATAGCCCTCGACGACCACTACTCGTGTGAGGCTGGGACGCGAGCGGCGCGTCTCGTAGATGCCGTAGAGCTCGCGCCCCTTGTGAAACAGCACGGTCTCGGGCGAGTTCAGGTACTTGGGCTCGCCGGCATCGATGATGCGCCCGCCGAAGCCGAGCACGCGCCCGCGCGCATCACGGATGGGAAACATGATGCGGTCACGGAAGCGGTCGTAGTGGCGCTCGCTCCCCTCCCGCGGGCCCCGCTCGCGCTCGACGATCAGGCCGGCGTCGGCGAGGCGCTGGCGATCGGCGTCCGAGGCGCCGAAGCGGCGCAGCACCTCGTTCCAGGAGTTGGGCGCGTAGCCGATCGCGAAGCGCTCGATGGTCTCGGCGGCAAGTCCCCGCTCGGCGAGATAGTCGCGGGCGCGCGCTTCGCGCGCGAGACACTGCGCGTAGAAGGCCGCGACGCGCGCCATCAGCTCGTTGAGCGGCTCGTCGGAGCGGCGGGCGGCGCCGCTGCCGGCCGTGATCTCCCGCGGAATCTCGAGCCCGAGGCGCGTGGCGAGTTCCTCGACCGCCTCGGGGAAGGCCATGTGGTCGTAATCCATGAGGAAGCCGAGCACCGTGCCGTGCTTGCCGCAGCCGAAGCAGTGGTAGAACTGCTTGTCCGGGCTCACCGAGAAAGAGGGGGTCTTCTCGTCGTGGAACGGGCAGCAGGCCTTGTATTCGCGCCCGGCCTTCTTCAGCGGCACGCGGGCGCCGATGATCTCCACGATGTCGGCGCGGGCGATCAGCTCGTCGATGAAGTTCTGGGGGATGCGTCCCAAGTGCTGCGAGCCACGGCCGCGCCGCGCGAAGGGTCAGCTGAGTTTCTGTTTGATCCGCGCGCTGACTGCGCCCAGCTCGGCGCGACCCTGGGCCTTCGGCTTCACGGCCGCCATGACCTTGCCCATGTCCTTGATCGAGGCCGCTCCGGTCGCGGCGATCGCCTCGCCGATCAGCGCATCGATCTCGGCGTCGCTGAGTGGAGCCGGCATATAGCCCTTGAGCACGGCGATCTCGGCGGTCTCCTTCGCCACGAGGTCGGCACGCCCGCCGCTCTCGAACTGCGGGATGGCCTCGCGGCGCTGCTTGATCATCTTCTCCAGCACCGCGAGCACCTGGGCGTCGTCGAGCGTCGTGCGCTCGTCGACCTCGCGCTGCTTGATCGCGGCCAGCGCCAGCCGGATGGTTGCGAGCCGCTCCTTGTCGCCGGCCCGCATCGCGCTCTTCATGTCCTCGGTGAGGCGTTCCTTGAGCGCCATTGCGTGCGCCGCGCCGCTAACGGGAGGTGCGCATGCCGTCGCGCGACACACGCTTCATGTGGCGCTTGATGGCCGCAGCCTTCTTGCGCTTGCGCTCCTGGGTGGGCTTCTCGTAGAACTCGCGCCGGCGCAGCTCGGTGAGAATGCCGGCCTTCTCACAGGCGCGCTTGAAGCGCCGCAGGGCGGCATCGAAGTACTCATTCTCACGAACTCGAACGCTCGGCATCGAAACCTCAAGTCGTTGATCGGGATGGGGTTCGCGCCTGACCGGCCGGACCCGAGGAGACTCGCGGGTCGCGCAGGGGGCGGGGGATTCTAAAGGAGCGAGGGGGCAAAGGCAAAGACGCGCCGCGCATGACGGATCGGTCGCCGGCCCGCCGGGTGCGCGGGCGGCTGGCGCTGGAAGGGTCGATGACTTCCCAGCGGCTGACGAACCAGCCGGCGGACTCGAGCCGCAGCAGGATGGGGCTTCCTCAGGGAGTAAGGCCGAATTTCGCGGCCCGCGCTGCGACCGCCGGCTGTTGCGCGAGGGCCGCGTCGATGTCGGCCTGACCGGCGCCCGCCGGCCCTTTGCGCTGCTTGGCGATGCCGCGGCAGTACAGCACCCAGGGGGTGTTCGGGTGCACCTTCAGCGACGCATCGTAGTCGGCGATGGCGCGGTCGTAGTTGCCCTGGCGCAGGTACACAAGTCCGCGACTGTCGAGGAAGGCGGCGTTGTTGGGCCTCAGGCGCAGCGCCTTGTTGCAGTCGGCGAGCGCGCGGTCGAGCTCCTGGCCCCACTGGGCCCGAGCCCAGCAGCGCGAGTTCAGCACCCGCGGCATGGCGACGTCCTCGCGCTCGTGCACGTCGATCCAGCCGTTGTACTGGGCGACGGCGGCGGGCATGTTGCCCGCGTACTGATACAGGTCGCCGAGGTGCACGCGTGCCTCGGACCCGCGAGGCGCGGCATGGTCGGCGGCCTCGAGATCCGCAGTCAGGGCTTCCGCTGGCTCGTGGCGCGTCGCGTGCAGCTGCGCGCGCGCCAGCAGCGTCGGGACGTCGTCGGGCTTGAGCTTGATCGCCTGATTGAAGTCGGCGAGCGCCAGGTCGGGCTGCCTGTTGCCGAGATACGCGCGGCCGCGCTCGTAGTAATAGCCCGGCTCGGTCGGGGCCATCGTGACGGCGCGCGTCAGGTCGGCGAGCCCGTGCTCGTAGTCGTGGCGCCCTGCGGAGGCGGCACCGCGGCGCGCCAGCGCCGCGGCATCGAGGTTGTCCGGCGGCGCTGCGCCCGCTGCCGGAGCCTCGGGGGCTGGCGTGGCCGGAGCCGCGCTCGCCGCGGCTGCGGGGGCCGGCGGCGTGGCCGTCAGGTTGAACACCGGCCCGCCGTTGTAGGTGAAGTAGAGCCTGTGCTGGCTGTTGGAGACGTAGATCCGGTGCGACAGGAAGAAGTCAGCCCCGACCAGCATGTCGTCGCCGAGGAGGTTGCCTTCGCCGATGCGCAGGCGTGTGTTGCGCACTTCCTCGTCGCCAACCTTGAAGCTGGCGAAGGGCGCGATCCACGAGCGCCGGCTGTTCGGCCCGATGCCGCTCTGTGTCCCGCCGTCCACGACGCCCGCTGACTCCGGCGTCACGCCGGCGCGCTTGGCGGCGGCGAGTGTCAGGTACGAGGTCGGCGCGCCGGTATCGAAGATTACGTGGATCTTGACGCCGTTCACGTAGGCCACACCCTTGGTGTGCGGGTTCAGCGCTGTGCCGAACTCGATGTCGATCTCCGAGACCGGCTTGTCCGTCCCTTTCGCCCAATAAGCGAGCACGGCGTTCTTGCAGTCGCGCGGGCGCATCATGCGGATGACGCCGTTGGCCAGGTCGTATTCGACGTCGCTGATGCGGAACACGTTCTGGCCCAGGATGCCCGCCTCGCCGTTGCCGAGGTCATTCGGCAGGACCAGGAACTGCACGTTCGGCACCGGCAGGCCGAAGATCGTGAAGGTCTTCACCTCCGTGAGATAGGGGCGCGACCCGCCGCCGAAGCCGCGCACTTCGTAGCCGAACGGCGCCGGATGCAGGCTGAGCTTGAATTCACTCGCGGCCGCGGTGGTGAGCGAGCTGTAGAACATGCCGCTGTCGGCGAGGAACAGGGCATCGGTGCCGTTGATCGCGGCGTGCACCAGGGGACGCGTTCCGGCCATGGTCACCGGCAGCTCCGCCAGGCGTGCGAGAACGCAGGAGCCGGCGGCGGCCGCCGCCGAGGATGCGCAGGCCGCAAGCAGTGCGGCCGGCAGGAGCCACGCGCGCCGGTCGTCGGCGTGACGACTCCTCTTCATGCGGGTCCTGCCCGAGGACATCTTGAATTGGAACTATAGCACTGGGATCCTGCGATCAACGTCATGCGCGTACTTGCCATCGAGTCCTCCTGCGATGAGAGCGCCGCTGCGGTGCTGGATGCGCGCGCGGGGCTGCTCGCGCACGAGCTCTTCAGCCAGGTCGAGCTGCATCGCCCCTACGGTGGCGTCGTGCCGGAGCTGGCCTCGCGCGACCATGTCAGGCGGCTGCTGCCGCTGGTGCGCCGTGCGCTCGAGAGCTCGGGAAGCGCCGCGCGGGACATCGACGGGGTCGCCTACACCGCCGGCCCCGGGCTCATCGGGGCGCTCCTGACCGGTGCCGCGCTCGCGAGGAGTCTCGCCTACGCCTGGGGCGTCCCCGCCGTCGGCGTGCATCATCTCGAGGGACATCTGCTCGCCCCGCTCCTCGAGCCCGATCCGCCTCCCTTCCCGCACGTGGCGCTCCTGGTATCCGGCGGCCACACGCTCCTGATCGAGGTCACGGCGCTCGGGCAGTACCGGGTGCTTGGCGCGAGCCGCGATGACGCGGCCGGGGAGGCCTTCGACAAGACTGCCAAGCTCCTCGGGCTCCCCTATCCCGGCGGGCCGCAGCTCGCGGAGCTCGCCGCGCACGGGACCGCCGGCGCCCTGAGCTTCCCGCGGCCGATGCTCGATCGCGCCGGGCTCGAGTTCAGCTTCTCCGGGCTCAAGACCGCGGTACTCCATGCGCTGCGTGGCCGTCCGCTGACGGAGCAGCTCCGCGCGGACGTGGCGCGCGCCGTCGAGGAGGCGATCGTCGAGACCCTCACGGCCAAGGCACTGCGCGCGCTCGACTACACCGGGCTCGAGGCGCTGGTGGTGTCCGGAGGCGTGAGCGCCAACCGGTCGCTCCGCTCCAGCCTCACCGCGGCCGCGGCCCGCCAGGGTGCCCGCGTCTACTATCCGCGCATCGAGTTCTCGACCGACAATGCGGCGATGATCGCGGTCGCGGGGCTCGAGCGTCTCGAGGCCGGCCAGCACGACGGCCTCGCCATCGAGGCGCGCGCGCGCTGGCCCCTCGAATCGCTCCCCGGAGTGAGGGCCGCATGAGCGACCCGCGCGCCGGCGACCGGATCTTCCTGCACGGGCTGACCGCCGAGTGCATCATCGGGTTCATCGACTGGGAGCGCCGCGTCAGGCAGACGGTGGTGCTCGACATCGAGCTGCCGGTGGATTGCACCCGAGCCGCGACCAGCGACGAGGTCGCCGCCACGCTCGACTACAAGCGCGTGGCGAAGCGGGTGCTGGCGTACGTCGCGGCCTCCGAGTTCAAGCTGGTCGAGACCCTCGCGCACCGCGTGGCGCTGCTCATACTCGAGGAGTTCGCCGTCGACTGGGTGCGCATCTCGCTCAACAAGCCCGGCGCGGTGCGCCACTCGCGCGACGTGGGCGTCGTGATCGAGCGCACGCGCGCGGACCTCGCGTCCGCCGCGCCGCCGCCGGCGGATCGGACCTGACGCGGTGCCCGAGGTCTATGTCGCCGCCGGCAGCAACGTCGCGCCCGAGGAGAATCTCGCTCGGGCGGTAGCGGAGCTCGCGCGCGAGTTCCCCGGCGCGCGTTTCTCGCCCTGGTACCGCAACCGCGCCGTGGGCTTCGAGGGCGACGACTTCATCAACCTGGTCACAGGCTTCAGCACGGCGCTGCCGGTGCCTCAGGTGCTCGAGCGGCTGCATGCGATCGAGACCGCGTGCGGGCGGGGGCGCGCGGCCCCGCGCTGGGCGCCGCGCACGATGGACCTGGACGTGCTGCTCTACGGGGATCTGGTGTGCCATGAGCCGGGGCTCGAGCTGCCGCGCCCGGATTTGCTGAAGCGCGCCTACATGCTCGGCCCGCTCGCGGCGCTCGCGCCCGAGGTGGTGCACCCGGTCGCAGGGCTCACCATCGGCGAGCTCTGGCGACGATTCGACCGGGCCGCCCACCCGCTCGAGCCGCTCACCAGCCGATGCTGCGACCCCCATCCACCGCGAGAACCTGGCCCGTGACATACGGCGCCGCGGTGGCGAAGAACACGCAGGCGCGCGCCACATCCTCGGGGGCGCCGAGGCGCTTGAGCGCCGTGCGGGCGGTGATCTTCGCCTGCAGTGCCTCGTCGAGCCCCTCGTCGGGCCACAGGACCGGTCCCGGGGCCACCGCATTCACGCGCACGTGCGGCCCGAGCTCGCGCGCCAGGGACCGGGTGAGCATGATGAGCCCGGCCTTGGCGAGGCTGTACACCGGATAGCGGCGCAGGGGCCGCAGTCCATGGATGTCCGCCACATTGACAATGAGTCCGCGCCGCGCGTGGAGGGAGGCCGCTGCGGCCTGCGCGAGGAACAGCGGCGCCTTGAGGTTGGTGCCGACGAGATCGTCCCAATGCATCTCGGCGATGTCGCCCATCGGGGTCGGATAGAACGTCGAGGCGTTGTTGACGAGAATGTCGAGGCCGCCGAAGGCGCGCGTCGCGGCCGCCACCAGCCCCGGCAGCCTCGCGGTCTCGAGCAGATCACACTCCGCGAGCGCCGCCGAGCGCGGGCGCACACCGTTCAGCTCCGCCGCCAGGGCGGCCGCGTCGTCTGTGGAGCTCCGGTAGTGGAGCAGCACATCCGCGCCGGCGGCATGGAGCGCCCGCGCGATGCTCGCGCCGACCCGACGCGCGGCGCCGGTGACGAGCGCCGCCTTGCCGGTGAGCGCGCTGCCGGCGGTCGCGGCGCCCGCCGGCGGATCGGGAATGTCGGGCTCCATGGGGGACGAGTATGAGCGCATCCGGGTTACGCTCAACCCTCCCGCCGCTGTCGGCCGAGGAAGAGCGCCACAGCCGCGCGCTCGCTGCGCACATGCGCGCGGAGCTCCTCTCCGCAGGCGGCTGGCTGTCGTTCGAGCGCTTCATGGAGCTCGCTCTCTACACGCCCGGCCTCGGGTACTACAGCGCGGGCAGCGCCAAGATCGGCCCGGGCGGGGACTTCGTGACCGCTCCCGAGGTGTCGGCTCTGTTCGGCCGCTGCCTGGCGCGCCAGTGCGCGGAGATTCTCGAGCACACCGGCGGGGAGATTCTCGAGCTCGGGGCCGGCACCGGGCGGATGGCCGCGGAGCTTCTCGGCGCGCTCGCCGCGCTTGGCGTGACGCTCGAGCGCTACGCGATACTCGAAGTCAGCGCCGATCTCGCCGAGCGCCAGCGCCGGCGCCTCGCAGGGCTGCCTCAGGCGCTGCGCGAGCGCGTCGTGTGGCTCGAGCGGCTGCCGGAGACGCCGCTCGAGGGAGTCATCATCGCCAACGAGGTGGCGGATGCGCTCCCCTGTCGTCGCTTCCGTTGGCACGAAGGGAAGCTCCGGGAGCTCGGCGTCGCGCTGGCCGGGCAGGGCGCGGCGGGCGAGGAGGCGATCGCCTTCCGCGAGCAGCCCGCCGCCCCGGACGCCGCGCTCGCGCGCGAGTGCGAGCGACTCCTCGCCCCGCTCGGCGAGACGCTGCCGGACGGTTACGCCTCCGAAGTCTCTCTGCGCCTCGGGCCCTGGATCGCATCGCTCGGCGAGTGTCTCGGGCGCGGCGTGCTGCTGCTCGCCGACTATGGGCTCCCTCGGCGGCACTACTACCATCCCGAGCGCGCCGGCGGGACGCTGCGCTGTCATTTCAAACAGCGCGCGCACGACGATCCCTACATCAATCTCGGTGTGCAGGACATCACCGCGTGGGTCGATTTCACGCGGGTCGCGGAGGCCGCGGCGGCGGCGGATCTCACCGTCGGCGGCTTCGCGACCCAGGCGGCGTTTCTGCTCGCTGCCGGGCTCGAGGAGCTGGTGGCGCAGGCCGCGGACGCGGCGGAGCGCGCGCGCCTCGCGGGGGAGGCACGGCGCCTCATCATGCCGGAGGAGATGGGCGAGGCATTCAAGTTCATGGCGCTGACGCGCGGCTACGACGCCCCGCTCAGCGGCTTTGGTCTGCAGGATCTCTCCCGCCTGCTGTGATATCGCAGCCCGGCGGTTAAGATGGCGCCCCTCAGCCCGGGGGTGGAACGAGGTCGAGCCGCGTGTCCGACACTCTCAACACCGTGATTCTCGGCATCATCGAGGGCATCACCGAGTTCCTGCCGATCTCGAGCACCGGGCATCTGCTCATCGCCGAGCAGTGGCTGGGGGAGCGCTCGGAGCTGTTCAACGTGGCGATCCAGTCGGGCGCGATTCTCGCGATCGTGCTCATTTACTGGCGCCGCCTGCTGAATCTCCTGACGCGCTTCGAGGAGCCCGCCCACCGCGACTACCTGGCGAAGCTCACCGTGGCCTTCCTGATCACGGCGGCGGGGGCTTTTCTCGCGACCCGCCTCGGATGGAAGCTGCCGGAGTCCGTGGTACCCGTGGCGCTGGCGACCCTCATCGGCGGGATCCTGATCCTCGTCATCGAGCGTTACGTCGCGGGCAAACCCGCGAGCGCCACGGTGACCTGGAACGTCGCGTTCTGGGTAGGACTGTGCCAGATCCTGGCGCCGGTCTTTCCCGGCGCCTCCCGCTCCGGGTGCACCATCTTCGCGGCCATGCTCGCAGGTCTCACGCTGCGTCCCGCGGCGACCGAGTTTGCGTTCCTCGTCGGGATCCCGACCATGTTCGCCGCCACCGGCTACGAGTTCCTCAAGGTGCGTGGCCGCAGCGCCGGCGAGGACTGGCACGCGCTCATCATCGGTTTCGTGGTGTCGCTGGTGGTGGCGTTCATCGCGGTGAAATGGCTGCTGCGCTACGTGCAGTCGCACCGCTTCACGATCTTCGCCTGGTACCGCATCGTGCTCGGATCGATCCTGCTGGCGCTGGTGATGCAGGGAGCCCTGCGCTGACGGGCGCTTCGTAAGCGCATCACGGCGGCGCGCGCGCGCCGTCCTTCACGGCGCTGACGGCGGCGAGGCGGCGCCGGCGCATTTCCTCACCGATCCTCGGGCCGGGGAGGCCCCTGCGATCATCCTCCGACAGAGTGACCGCGGCTGCGGCCTCGAGCGCCGCCCGGAGGTAGCCCGCCTGCGGATAGGGCTCGCCTTCCCGGCCGGCGCGCCCGCGGGCATCCGCCTCGCACGCGAGCAGGAGCTCCGCGAAGCGCTCGGAGCGGCGGAAGGCGTCACAGTCCTCGAGGAGCGTGAGGACCGTTGCCGGCTTGAGCTCCGCGGCGCGGTGCACCAGCGTATGGTGACGCGCGGCGAGGACCGCGAGCTCGCGATAGGTGTTCGGAACCTTGAGCCGCGCGCACAGCGCCTCGATCAGCGGCACGCCGGCGGCCTCGTGCCCGTGATGGCTCGGCCAGCGCTCGCGCGGCGTGCGCGCCTTGCCGAGGTCATGGGTGAGAGCCGCGAAGCGCACGGCGTTGGAGGCGCCGAGCTGCGCCGCCGTTCGCACCGCCAGTAAGACGTGCACGCCCGTGTCGATCTCGGGGTGCCAGCGCGGCGGCTGCGGCACGCCATGGAGCGCGTCGATCTCCGGAAAGATCACCGCCAGCGCGCCGCAGGCGCGCAGCGTCTCGAAGAACACCTCCGGACGCGACTCACCGAGCGCGCGCTCGGTCTCCTGCCAGGCGCGCTCGGCCACCAGAGCCGCGGCTTCTCCCGCGTCCGTCATGCGCCGCATGAGCTGCAGGGTCTCGTCGGCCACGCGGAAGCCGAGCCCGGCGTAGCGCGCCGCGAAGCGCGCCACGCGCAGGATGCGCACCGGATCCTCCACGAAGGCGTCCGACACGTGGCGCAGCACGCGCGCCGCGAGGTCCGCCTGCCCGCCATAGGGATCGATGATCTCGCCACCCGGGCTCTCGGCCATCGCGTTGATGGTGAGGTCGCGGCGCCTGAGATCCTCCTCCAGGGTCACCTCGGGTGAGGCCTGCGTGGTGAAGCCGCGGTAGCCGGGGGCGACCTTGCGCTCGAGCCTCGCGAGCGCGTACTCCTCGTGTGTCTCGGGGTGCAGGAACACCGGAAACTCGCGCCCCACCGGCAGGTAGCCGGCGCGCTCGAGCTCCTCGGGAGTGGCGCCGACCACGACCCAGTCGTGCTCGCGCACTGGAACTCCCAGCAGCCGGTCCCGGACCGCGCCGCCGACCAAGTAGACTTGCATGGTGCGCATGGTAACCGAGACCGCCGCACGCGGCGCGCGCGACCCGGGAGACCCCGCAGGTGTTGTGCGCGGCGTGCGCGCGCTGCTCCTCGGCGCGGCCGGCGTGCTGCTCTCGGGCTGCGCGACGCCCTATCTGCTGCAGGCGGCGAGCGGCGAGTGGCAGCTTCTGCACCGGCGCGTGCCGATCGATTCGCTGCTGGCCGATCCGCGCACGCCGCCGGCGCTGCGCGGGCATCTCGAGGTGGTGCGCGCCGCACGCGAGTTCGCCGCGCGCGAGCTTCACCTGCCGGACAACGCGAGCTACCGCAGCTACGCCGACATCGGGCGTCCCTACGTGGTGTGGAACGTGGTGGCGGCGCCCGAGTTCTCGGCGGAGCCGAAGCGCTGGTGCTTCCCCGTAGCCGGCTGCGTCGCCTACCGCGGCTACTTCCACGAGCGCCGCGCCCGCGAGTTCGCGGCTGCGCTCGCGGTGCGCGGGTTCGACGTCGCGGTCGACGGCGTGCCCGCCTACTCGACGCTCGGCCGCTTCGCGGACCCCGTCCTCTCGAGCATGCTCGGCTACGGCGACGACGAGCTGGCCGCGACCATCTTCCACGAGCTCGCGCACCAGCTGCTGTACGTGCGCGATGACTCGCAGTTCAACGAGGCCTTCGCCAGCACGGTGGAGGATGAGGGACTCGAGCGCTGGCTCAGGCACCTGGGCGCAGGAGAGCGGCTGCGGCAGCTGCGCGAGCGAGACGCCGATGCCGCGGCGTTCGCGGACCTCATGGCGCAGGCGCGCTCGCGCCTGGCGCGACTCTACGCCTCGGGTGCGCCGCGCGTTGAGATGCGCGCACGCAAGGCGGAAGTCCTGGCCGGGCTCGCCGGCAAGATGCGCGCGCTCGAGCAGCGGCGGGGCGTCAGCTACCCGCTGTACGAGGATTGGATCGCCGCGGGCCTCAACAACGCGCGGCTCGCCTCGGTGTCCACCTACTACGGATGCCTTGCGGGCTTCAGGCGGGTGCTGGCGGAGTCGGGCAACGACCTCGCGCGCTTCTACGCCGCGGTCCGTGAGCTCTCACGCCTGCCGCGCACCGAGCGCCACGCACGGCTGTGCGTGGCGCTGGAGCAACCGGCCGGGAGCTGATCGTGCCGGGGACGCGACTTCAGAGGTACGCGGGCAGCACCGCGAGCATCGGCTGCGGGATGATGCCGAGCCTGCGGCAACCGTCGTCGCGGCATACGGCATCGACCGTGAGCGAGCGGAAGTTGTCGAGTGTAAAGGGCTTCCCGGGCAGCACGCCCATCACCAGGCCCTGCAGCCGCGCGATCGCATCGGGCAGCGGCACGATCCGGCAGGGCAGACGCGCAACCCGTGCCGTCAGGCGCACGATCTCCTCGAGCGTCATGACCTCGGGGCCGCACAGCTCGTAGATCTCACCGGCGCTGGCGTGCATGCCGAGCGCGCGCAGGAACGCTTCGGCGACGTCGTACACGCAGACCGGTGCGAAGCGCGCCCGCGCGCGCGCCAGCGGCACAACGCCCGCCGTGAGGCGCAGCAGCTCCGCGAAGCGGTTGGTGAGAGTGTCCCGGGGTCCGAAGATCACCGAGGGACGGAAGCTCGTCACCCCGGGCTCGGCGCGGGTCGCCTCGGAATGCGGCGGGGCGCGCAGCCGCGCTTCCGCGGCCGCCTTGGAGCGCAGGTAACGGCTCGGGGCTTGGCCGTCCGCGCCGAGCGCGCTCATGTGCAGCACGCGCCGCACCGCCGCCGTGCGTGCCGCCGCCATCACCTTGGCGGCGAGCTCGGTGTGCACCATGTCGAAGCTCGCGCCGCGGCGCGGATTCAGGATGCCGATGAGATTGACGACCGCGTCGCAGCCGGCGAACAGCTGGCTCAGTACGCGCGGCTCGTGCACGTTCGCGACCGAGAGCTCCACCGTGTCGAGCACGCGCAGCTGCTCGGCGCGGGCTAAGCTCCGCGTGGGCACGCGCACCCAGTGTCCCGCGCGCACGAGCCGGATCACGAGCTCGGTGCCCACGAAGCCGCTGCCGCCGAGCACACAGACGTTCACATCGCTCCCTCGCCGGTCTTGCGCCGGTTCAGCGCGCCCCACCGCCCGCTCTCAGCGCAGCGGGATCAGCAGGACCGTGTTGCCGCGGCGCACTTCGAGCACCAGCACCGCGGTGCCCTTGGCGCGCTCGCGCAGCTCGCGCAGGTTCCCGACGCGCCCGCGATTCGCTCCCACGATCACATCGTCCGCCCGCAGCCCCGCCTGGGCGGCGGCGCTGCCGGGCTCGATGCTGCGCACCAGCGCCCCGCTCGCGTCGGGCGCGTCGACGAGCGTCGCGCCCTCGAAAGCCTTGTGGATGCTCGCCGGACCGCCCGCGAGCTCGGCGGCGGTATCGGCGACCACCGCGGTGACGCGCATCGGCTTGCCGTCACGCACCAGGCCGATGTCCACCTTGTCGCCGACCCGCAGCAGGCCGATGGTATTGCGCAGCTCGCTGTTGGACTTCACGTTCTGGCCGTTGATGGTGGTGATCACATCCCCGGCGCGGATCCCGGCCTTGTCGGCCGGCGACCCATCGACCACCTGCGACACCAGCGCGCCCATGGCGCTGCTGAGACCGAGCGAGTGGGCGATGTCCGGGGTGACGCTGTATATGCTCACGCCGAGCTGGCCGCGCTTGACCGAGCCGAACTTGATCAGCTGCTCCATGACGCTGCGAGCCATGTTCACCGGGATCGCGAAGCCGATGCCGATGTTGCCGCCGGTGCGCGAGAGTATCGCGGTGTTGATCCCGATCAGCTCGCCGCGCAGGTTCACCAGCGCGCCGCCGGAGTTGCCGGGATTGATCGAGGCGTCGGTCTGAATGAAGTCCTCGAAGCCGTTGGGGTTGATCCCCGAGCGCGACAAGCCGCTGATGATCCCTGAGGTCACGGTGTGCTGCAGACCGAAGGGATTGCCGATCGCCACCACGAAGTCGCCGACCTCGGACTTGGCGGAGTCGCCGAGCGCGACCTGCGCCAGGCCCTCGGGCTTGACCTTGAGAACCGCGACGTCGGAGTCCGCGTCGCTCCCGACCACCTCGGCCTTGAGATCACGCCCGTCCTGGAGCGTCACGGTGATCTCGTTGGCATTCTCCACGACGTGCGCATTGGTGAGGACGTAACCGGCCTTGGCGTCGACGATCACGCCCGAGCCGGCGCTCTGGAACGGCCGCTCGCGCGTGCCACCCTCGGGCGGCGCGTCGAAGAAGCGGCGGAAGAAGGGATCATCGAAGAGCGGATTCTGGGGACCCCGCTCGCGGATGGTGCCGCGGGTGGCGACGTTGACGACCGCCGGGGAGACCTTCTTGATCATCGGCGCGAGCGTCGGCAGCGGCGTGTCGCCGACGGCTGGCGGCGTCGCAGCCGCAAGCGCCGCGGGCGCGAGCGCGACCAGCAGGGTCAGGAGAAACTCAGGTCTCATGCCCTGGAAATTCTAGCCCACGGGCATCGCCCCTGGGCTCTGTTCGAGTCGGAAGCAGGCAGCCGGGGAAGCCGGCAGCGCGATGAAAGCGCTGCCGGCCGACCCCGACCGTATTTTTCGTGTCTCAGGCAGCCTGCACGGCGATGCGCCGCGGCTGCTCCTGCGGGCGCTTCGGGATGGAGATCTCCAGCACCCCGTTCACGTGGCTTGCCTTGATCGCCTCGGCATCCGCGCTCTCGGGAAGCGTGAAACGGCGCAGGAACGTGCCCGAGGCGCGCTCGACGCGCTCGTAGCCGTCGCCGGACGACTGCTTCTGCGAGCGGCGCTCGCCGCGCAGCGCCAGCACGCCTTTCTCGGCGGTGACGTTGATGTCCTTGGCCTCGACGCCCGGCAGGTCGGCGACTACGACGAAGCGCTCGGCTTCCTCGCGAATGTCGACGTGCGGGATCCAGCTGACGCTCGGCGCAGGCGCATCCTCGGGGGTCTCGCCCAGGGCGCGCTCGAATTGCCGCTGGAAGCGGCTCAAGAGCGTCCAGGGCTCGTAACGAACGATGGTCATAGCGGCACTCCTCATTGAATAGTGAAGTTGGAAACAAAGCGCAAAGCCTGCGCGGGTTGCACACGATGTGCGGCTCGCGGGCTGCCCTTTCAAGGGCTGCGGCGGCTCGATGTCCCGAGGTTGAGTCGGCGGGGCTCAGGTGGTTGGATGCGAGCAGGTCATGCCGCACCGGGACGTCCGCGGTCGGAGCACACCAGCGCGATCGCGCTTCTTGATCACCGGACCGGGCGATCCCATCTCCACGGATCCGTTGCGTGAGGGGGCTTTGTCCACGGCCGGGGTTCCGCTCAAGGTGCACGGCCTGTGGGCAGGCTGTGCAGAACCTGTGCCGGATCTGGGTACAAGATGTTGGGGTTGGCCAGTGAGGCGCCGTGGCGGCAGTTCGTTAAAAAATCCCGCGAAAGTGACGGCCATTAATGTCGTAAGTACTGGAAAATACTTAGATTTATTGACCCTCTAAAAGATGGTCGTCACGCTTGACGCCTCCCCGGACGCTCATTAGGCTTTTGACCCCGACACAAGATCTTGTGTTCGCACGAGGGCGACCAGGGGTCACGGGTCGGGGGGAGGTTTCGGGGACCTGGCTGTTCTGAAGGGACAGCGGGTGCCGGTCAGGCTCGCGGCTCGAAGAGCACCGCTTTCGAGAACGCCGCTTTTTGAAGCGCCGTGATCGGCATTTCCTGAAATCCGTGGGACGAGGCGTCAGAGCATTCGGAGCGCCGCGGATTACATGAACACCGTCGCCAAGATCGATCCTAAAGACATCGACGCCATCGCCTTCCAGGAGGCGTCGCTCGATATCTGGGATAAGAAATATCGCCTGACCGCCAAGGACGGCGCGCCCATCGATAAAACGATGGACGATACCTACCAGCGCGTCGCGCGCGCGCTCGCCGACGTCGAGAAGGACGAGGTGCGCGAGCACTGGTACGAGCGCTTCCTCTGGGCGCTGCGTCGCGGCGCCATTCCGGCCGGCCGCGTGATCTCCAACGCCGGCGCGCTCGAGCACAAACCCGCCACCTCGACGATCAACTGCACGGTCTCGGGCACGATCCACGACTCGATGGACGACATCCTGAAGAAAGTCCACGAGGCGGGGCTGACGCTCAAGAGCGGCGCCGGAATTGGTTACTCCTTCTCGACGCTGCGACCGCGCGGTGCGTATGTGTCGGGCGCGGGTTCCTACACCTCCGGTCCCCTGTCCTTCATGGATATCTTCGACAAGATGTGTTTCACCATCTCCTCCGCCGGCGGGCGCCGCGGCGCGCAGATGGGCACCTTCGACGTCGGTCATCCGGATGTCATGGAGTTCATCCGCGCCAAGCGCGAGAACGGTCGGCTGCGGCAATTCAATCTCTCGCTCCTGATCACGGACGAGTTCATGCAGGCGGTGCGCGAGGATCGCGAGTGGCGGCTGGCCTTCCCGATCTCTCAGAAGGAGTACGAGGCGGACAAGCCCGATCTCAGGGATGCAAAGAAGTTCCTGTGGCGCGAGTGGCCCATACACGAGGGCTACGTCGTTAACGAGGACGGCCTGGTCGCCTGCAAGGTCTACAAGACACTGCCGGCGCGGCGCGTGTGGGACGTGATCATGACGTCCACGTACGACTTCGCCGAGCCTGGCTTCATTCTCATCGACCGCGTTAATGAGATGAACAACAACTGGTGGTGCGAGAACATCCGCGCTACTAACCCGTGCGTCACGGCCGACACGTGGGTACAGACGAGCGAAGGTCCACGTCAGGTTAGCGAGCTGATCGGTCGGCAGTTCGTGGCTCGGGTCGACGGCAAGGACCATGCGAGCGGTGCCGAAGGCTTCTTCATGACGGCACGCAGGCCCGTCGTGCGCATCGAGACGACAGAGGGTTACTCGGTACTGCTCACGCCTGATCACCGTGTGCGCCGGTATTCGAAGCTGACACGCTGGACGTGCGAGACAGAGTGGTGTGCCGCGAGTGAGCTTCGCGCCGGCGATCGCATCGTGTTGAACGATCATCGCAGCAACGGATCATGGGGCGGTGAGCATACCCATGAGGAAGGCTACCTGATTGGCCTCCTGATGGGCGATGGCACACTGAAATCCGATACAGCGGTGCTGTCGGTCTGGGGTGCCGCGGCTGCAGCGAACGGCCCTGCGGAAGGTATCGCGCCCGGCGTTCGGGCAATGATGACCGAGGCCTTTTCGGCGGCGAAGACTCTGGCGTATCGATATAGATCGGACTTCAAGGGATGGAATCCGGTCGGCGGCCGCACGGAGTGGCGGATGACTTTGCTGCCGCTTAAGACACTGGCCGAGTCCCTCGGCATGAGCGCTGGCCAGAAGTCAATCACGCCGACGATGGAGCGCGCCTCCAGCGATTTTTGCCGTGGGTTTTTGCGCGGATTCTTCGATACTGACGGTTGCGTTCAGGGGCACCAGGAAAAGGGCGTCAGTGTGCGCCTCGCTCAATCCGACATCGGACGGCTGCAGGGCGTGCAGCGCATGCTGTTGCGGCTCGGGATTGTTTCGCGCATTTACCGCGATCGGCGCACGGCGGGCAGCGCTATATTGCCCGATGGCAAGGGAGGCATGCGCGCCTATCCAACGTTGCCCCACCATGAGCTCGTCATCAGCGCGGCAGGACTCGAACAGTTCGCATCCGCGGTTGGGTTCAGTGACAGCGACAAGCAAATGCGCCTCGAGCGATTGCTCTCCAAATACCGTCGTGCGCTGAATCGCGAACGCTTTGCCGCCCGCGTTGAGCGCGTCGTCGAAACCGGAGCGGAGGACGTCTACGACGTGCAAGTTCCCGGCGTCAATGCATTCGACGCGAATGGGCTTCACGCACACAACTGCGGAGAGCAAACGCTTCCAGAGTTCGGCGCGTGCCTTCTGGGATCAGTGAATCTGACACGCTTCGTGAAGCATCCGTTCACCGACTTCGCGGATTTCGACTGGAATGAATATCGCGAAGTGGTAAAGGTGTTCACGCGCTTGCTCGATAACGTGGTCGAGATCAATGGGCTGCCGCTCGAGAAGCAGCGCGAGGAGATCCTGCGCAAGCGCCGGCACGGCATGGGGTTCCTGGGGTTAGGCAGCACCCTGGCTCTGCTGCGCATGAAGTACGGCTCGCCCGAGTCGGTGCAGTTCACCGAGGACGTGTCGCGCGAGATGGCGGTGGCGGGTTGGGAGGCGGCGCTCGAGCTCGCGCGCGAGAAAGGTCCGGCGCCGATCATGAACGAGGAGTTCACGGTCACGAAGGAGATGCTGCGCAAGCGCCCGGAGATGGCGCGCGACGGCTGGAAGCCGGGGGCGAAGGTCGCGGGGCGGCTGCTGCACGCGAAGTACAGCCGCTATATGCAGCGCGTCGCACAGGTGGCGCCGCAGCTGGTGCACGAGCTCGCCGAGACCGGGGCGCGCTTCACGCACCACAGCTCGATCGCGCCCACGGGCACGATCTCGCTGTCGCTCGCCAACAATGCCTCGAACGGCATCGAGCCGTCCTTCGCACACCACTATTTCCGTAACGTCATTCGGGAGGGCAAGAAATCCAAGGAGAAGATCGACGTCTATTCCTTCGAGTTGCTGGCGTATCGCGAGCTGGTCAATCCCAATGCCAAACCAGGAGCGACGAACGATGCTGAGAGACTGCCAGACTACTTCATTGCATCCGACGGCATCACTCCCAAGGAGCACGTCGAAGTGCAGGCTGCGGCCCAGAAGTGGGTCGATTCATCGATTTCTAAGACGGCGAACGTGCCTACGGATTTCCCCTACGAGAAGTTCAAGGACATCTATCTGTATGCATACGAGCAGGGGCTGAAGGGCTGCACCACCTTCCGCTTCAATCCCGAAGCCTTCCAGGGCGTTCTGGTGAAGGAGCAGGACCTCAAGAACACCATCTACAAGTTCACGCTCGACGACGGGACGGTGCTCGAGGCCCGCGGTGACGAGGAGATCGACTACGACGGCGAGATCCACACCGCGGCCAACTTGTTCGATGCGATCAAGGACGGGTATTACGGGCGCCTGTGAGGCGTGAGCTGAACGCAATTCCCAGGAACTGACTATGACCATCAAGATCGACCGCAAAATCATCAAGTACCAGGTGCAGAAGCCGGAGGACAAGCCGCAGGACAAGCCGGCGGACAACGCGTCCGAGGCGCGGCCGGCGCCCGCCAAGGCAGCGTCGGAGGCCAGGATCGCGGCGGAAGCCCGGGTAGCCCAGCCCGGCGAGACCGAGCTGGTACGCGACAAGAACGGCCACACGGCCAAAGTCATCCGGATGCACGAGAAGCTCGAGCGTCCGGAAGTCCTGGTCGGCTCCACCTACAAGATCAAGACGCCGATCTCGGATCACGCCATGTACGTGACCATCAACGACATCGTGCTGAACGAAGGCACGGAGTTCGAGCAGCGCCGGCCGTTCGAGATCTTCATCAACTCCAAGAACCTCGATCACTTCCAGTGGATCGTGGCGCTGACGCGCATCATCTCGGCGGTGTTCAGGAAGGGCGGCGACGTCACCTTTCTGGTGGACGAGCTCAAGGCGGTGTTCGATCCACGCGGCGGCTACTGGCAGCCGGGCGGCAAGTTCATGCCCTCGATCATCGCCGAGCTCGGCCACGTCATCGAGAAGCACCTGCAGACCATCGGCCTGTTGCGCAAGCGCGAGCTCGATGTGCATCAGCAGAAGCTGGTCGACCAGAAGCGCGCCGAGTTCGACGCGCGCGCGAAGCAAACAGACGCCTTTGCGAAGTCGCACTTCCCGGTAGGAGCGCAGCTCTGCGGCCGCTGCAGCACCGCGGCGGTCGTCATGCTGGACGGCTGCATGACCTGCCTGAACTGCGGCGATTCGAAGTGCGGATGAGAACGAACTGACGGGCTCGGGGTCGGCCTTACGGGGCAGCCGGCCGGTTGCCCCGTTTTTGTGAGGACGCCGGGCAAAAAAAACCCCGCTTTCGCGGGGTCGGTCGCTTGCTTGTGTGGAGGAGTCTCTTTCTTATCGTTATCCGGTCAGAGCACAGTTTCCTTCGAGCTATTCCACTGCCATCCGGATCCGTGCCTTCTTGTTTGAATCCCTATGTTGTTCTGAATCCCTTGCTGCCCTACTTCGTTCCTTCCCGACACTGGTTGCCTGTACTGTTATTGATTAGCAACACCTGTGCCAGAGCCTCCGCTTCGGGCCGTGGTTCAACAGCTTGACGTCGGAGGCGTCTGTAACTGTGACGGAGTAGACGCTATAAGCCGCACCGGAGATGCCAACGTGCGGCGTCAGGATTGATGGTGGGACGCCAGATCGGCGGGTTGCCACCCGAAGTGTCAAAATACTCGACGCATTCCGGCCCACGCACTCGCTCGGCGCCGGGGGCGAACGTGGCGCAAGCCATTGAACTCACGTGGGAACTTTGATTTTGCAGGAGTGTAAATGAACTCGACAGAGGCCCCGGACGGCCTGCATGGCTCGGTCAGGCGGCCGACCGCCGCTGCGCGCGGGGGGTTTACCCTCCTTGCCGCGTGTCTTGCCGTCTGTCTCGTCGTCACCCCTGCGCCGGCCGAGGAGAGCCCCGTGTCGCGCCCGCCGCAGCTCGAGCGCGACGTGGAGTTCTGGATCCGCGTCTACACGCAGATCGACACCGACGCGGGATTCCTCCACGACCAGTACAACCTCGCCGTGGTGTACGACACGCTGCACTTCGAGCCGACCACCACGCCCGGGGAGCGCGAGCGCGTCGTGGACCGCGAGCGCGAGCGCTATGGGGCGGCGCTGCGCCGGATCGCGGCTGCGGGAGACGGGCCGCTCCCGGCGGATGACCAGCGCATCAAGGACCTCTGGGGGGCCGAGGGCACCCCTTCCCGGCTGCACGCGGCGACCGAGGACATCCGCTTCCAGCTCGGCCAGGCAGACCGATTCCGCGCAGGGTTGATCCGCTCCGGGGCCTGGGAGACCCATATCGCGCAAGTGCTGGCGAATCTCGGATTGCCCGCAGAGCTCGCCGTGCTGCCGCACGTCGAGTCGTCCTTCAACCCGGCGGCGTACTCGAAGGTGGGCGCCGCGGGCCTGTGGCAGTTCATGCGCTCGACCGGCCGGCGCTACATGCGAATCGACTCCGCGGTGGACGATCGCCTCGATCCGTTCCGCTCCACCGAGGCCGCGGCGCAGCTGCTCGCCTACAACTACCGCGTGCTCGGCACCTGGCCGCTCGCGCTGACGGCGTACAACCACGGCACCGCCGGCGTGCGCCGCGCCAAGGAGACCCTCGGCACCGACGACATCGTCCGGATCGTGCGCAGCTACAACAGCCGCACCTTCGGCTTCGCATCGCGCAACTTCTACGTCTCGTTCCTCGCGGCTCTCGAGGTCGACCGCAACCCCGAGAAATACTTCGGCTCGCTGCAGAGGCAGAGCGCGCTCAAGTTCCAGGAGGTGCAGTTGCCGGCCTACGTCTCCATGCCGACACTCGAGCGCGCGCTCAGGATCGAGCCGGAGAAGCTGCGTGCGCTCAACCCGGCCCTGACCCACGCGGTGTGGGACGGGCGGCAGCGCGTGCCGAAGGCCTACCGGTTGCGACTGCCGCTCGACGGAACGGTCTGGACGCGGGAGCTCCTGGCACAACGCCTCAGCCCCGGCGAGATGTTCGCCGGACAGAGCGCCCCGCCCCGATATCGGGTGCAGGCCGGAGATACGCTCGTCCGGGTCGCCGCGCGCTACGGAGTGTCGGCAGACACGCTCGCACGGATGAATCACCTGCGGGTGAGCGCGCGCTTGCGCGTCGGCCGGACGATCGACGTGCCCGAAGCGGCCGCGGTCACGGTCGCCTCGATCGCGGCACCGGCTCCCGCGGCCCCCGCGGCCCCGGTTCCCGCGGCCCCTGCAGCTCCGGCTCCGACAGCCCCCGCGGCACCCGCTCCGGCGCCTACGGCCACCGCGCGTGCGCCGGCTCCGACGCCTTCCGCGCCTGCGGTCGTTGCGGCGGCTGCGCCCCATGCACCGGTTTTCACGATCAGGGTCGGGCCGGCATCACCCGGCGGCGCGGTCTCCGCCGAAGTCGCGCAACGCGAGAGCGCCGAGGATGCGGCCGTCGCGGCAGCCGCGAGGACGCGCACGGCTTCGGTCGGCGCGCAGCCGGTGTCGGCGGCGCAGGCCGAGGCGATCGGTCCTGCGCTCGGGCCGGCGCTCGACGCCGAGCAGAACGCCGATCCCATCGACTACAGCGTCGCGCACGACGAAAGCATTCGCGTGACGGGGGACGAGACGCTCGGGCACTACGCCGACTGGCTCGGCGTGAGCACGGCGCACGTGCGTGAGATCAATCACCTCAGGTTCGGCCGCCGGGTGCTCATCGGTCAGCACATCAGGCTCGATTTCCGCAAGGTGTCGCATGAGGCGTTCGAAGCGCGCCGTCGCGAGTATCACCGGGCGCTCCAGGCCAGCTTCTTCGCCGCGCACCGGATCGTGGGCACCGAGCTTTACGTCGCCCGGCCCGGGGACTCGCTGTGGACGCTGACTCAGCGTGCGACCCAGATGCCGCTGTGGCTGGTGCAGCAGTACAACCCGGACGTCGACCTCGCGGACCTGCGCGCCGGCACGCAGATCGTCATGCCCCGGGTCGAGGACGTGGGCAGCGGCGGATGACCGGCGCCGCGCGGGCCTTCGGGAGACTCGCCCCGCGCACCTGGGCAATCGACCCGCCCCGCCGCTCCACAATCGACCCCCCACCTGGTGTGACGGGCGCACATGCCGGCAGCTTCCGCGTGTGCCTATAATCATTGGAAGTACGGCGGTGCCCAGCCAATAATCTTATGACGTTCAGGACCTTAGCCACGATCTTGGTGCTGGCCCTCGCGGCCGCCGCGGCGCGTCCGGACGCCCTGCCGAACGCCCAGCCGGCGGCGCTGCGGCCCCCGTCCGAGACCCTGCCGGTGGTGGATCACGTTCTGGTGCGTAAGGCCGAGCGGCGGCTCCTCCTGATGCAGGGCGGCAACGTCCTGCGCTCCTATCACGTGGCGCTGGGCTTGAGCCCGGTGGGACAGAAAGAGCGCTCGGGGGACTTCCGCACGCCCGAGGGCGCCTATCGCCTCGAGCGGCGCAACGCCCGCAGCGACTACTTCCTCTCGATCAAGGTGTCGTACCCGAACCCGCAGGATCTGAGGCGGGCGCGCGCCCGGCACTGGGACGCCGGGGGCTCGATCATGATCCACGGCCTGCCGAACCTGCCGAAGCACGATCCCGACTATTATCTGCAGCACGACTGGACCGATGGCTGCATCGCCGTGTCGAACGCCGACATGGTGGAGATCTGGATGCTCACACCCGACGACGTGCCGATCGATATCCTTCCCTGAGCAGTGAGCAGCGATTTATCAGAATTCGTCGACGCGCGCGTCGGGCCGCGCGGCAGTCTCGAGAACCTCTCGCAGAGCGAAATCGACAAGCTGCTCGATACCGGGCAGGGGGGGCTGTACCCGCTGTTCCGCCGCTGCGCGCTGGCGGTGCTCAACAGCGGAGCCGACACCGACAATGCCAAGGAAATCTTCGATCGCCACCGCGACTTCGACATCCGCATCGTGCGCCAGCCCTGGGGGGTGAAGCTCGAGGTGCAGAACGCCCCGGCTTCCGCGTTCGTCGACGGCGAGATGATCCGCGGCATCAAGGAGCACCTGTTCGCGGTGCTGCGCGACGTGGTGTTCATCTCCAACGAGATCATCGCCAGCGGCCGCTTCGATCTGAAGAACTCCGCCTCGATCACCAACGCCGTGTTCCACGTGCTGCGCAATGCGCGCCTCCTCGACTACAAGGCGCGGCCGAACCTGGTGGTGTGCTGGGGCGGGCACTCGATCGGCGACCTGGAGTACCAGTACACCAAGAGGGTCGGTTATGAGCTCGGGCTGCGCGGGCTCGACGTGTGCACCGGCTGCGGCCCGGGGGCCATGAAGGGACCGATGAAGGGCGCGACCATCGGGCACGCCAAGCAGCGCATCGCACAGAGCCGCTATATCGGCGTCACCGAGCCCGGAATCATCGCCGCCGAGCCGCCCAATCCGATCGTCACGCAGCTCGCGATCATGCCGGACATCGAGAAGCGCCTCGAGGCGTTCGTGCGCCTCGCCCACGGCATCGTGGTGTTCCCCGGCGGCGCGGGCACCGCCGAGGAGATTCTGTACCTGACCGGGATACTGCTCGATCCGGCCAATCGCGACCAGCCGTTCCCCATCGTACTCACCGGGCCGCGCGACGCCGCGGCGTACTTCGAGCAGATCGGCCGCTTCATCTCCGGCACGCTCGGGTCGAAGGCGCTCGAGCGCTTCACCATCATCATCGACGATCCGCCGGAAGTCGCCCGGCGCATGGTGCGCGGCATGGACGCGGTGCGGGAATTCCGCCGCCGTCACAGCGACTCGTATAATTTCAACTGGCTGCTGTCGATCCAGCCGCAGTTTCAGCGGCCCTTCGAGGTGACGCACGCCGCGATGCGCGCCCTCGCGCTGCAGCGCGAGCAGCCCCCCCACGAGCTCGCCGCCAACCTGCGGCGCGCGTTCTCAGGCGTCGTCACCGGCAACGTCAAGGAGGGCGGCATCCAGGCGATCGAGCGCGAAGGTCCGTACGAGCTCGCCGGCGATCCCTCGATCATGCGGTTGCTCGATGAGCTGCTCGCCGCCTTCGTCGCGCAGCGGCGCATGCGGCTGCCGGGCAGCGTCTACCGCCCGGTTTACCGGCTGGTAGCCTGAAGGCGCGCTCACGGGCTTTGAGGCCCCGCCGAGCGCGCTCGCGCTCGCGGTGACATAACGCCCATACCCGCGGCACGGTTTCCCGCGGGGGCGGCGAGAGATGCGTCCCAGCGCGCGCAAGCCTCAACATGCCTGTGAACCAGTTCCTGCGGTGCGCGCAGCCGACACCGTACGCTGCCGCTCAGAGTCATCAGGAGCTTCACTTCATGAGCGCGAGCGACAGGGGCCGAGACGAGACGCCCGGCGCGCAGCGCGACGCGGCGGCCCCGAGCGACAGTCCGCCGACGGGCGCGGAAGCGTACGCGAGCTGGCTGGATCGCATGCAGCGCGCACGCGCCCGCCAGGCTGCGATAACCCGCAACCTCTACACCTGGTCCAACTACAAGAACTGGGCCGACCAGATCCGGGATTCCTGGGCTGCGAACGACGGCTCCGGCGGCAACGCCGCCAAGCCCAAAAAATAGACCGCTCAGGGAGCCTTCCAGACCGTCAGAAGCCGGCGGCGGCCGCAGCCGCCGCCTCCTCACCCGAGAACGCCTGCGAGCCGTCCCCGGGGCCGAGAGGCCCGGCGTGAGCCTCGGGCTCCGCCGGTGCGACGGGCTCCACGGCGCTCGCCGGCTCGCCCGCAGCGGGCGGCTGGCCGGCGGCGGCTGCCGTCCCGGCCCCCTCGGACGAACCGCCCGGCGGCGCCTGTGCCTCGCCCGCGGACCCCGCGAGCCACTCGACCAGCGGCACCCACTGCGCGACGTCTTCCTGAGCCACGTAGCTCTTCATCTCGTGCACGCCGATGCCGATCTCGGCGCCGCGCACGTAGTTCTGCGAGTCGCGGATGGTGGCCACGATCGGGATGCCGAGGGTGTGCAGGAAGCGGATCAGCGACTGGTAGGTGAGCGTGTTGCGGCGGATGCGGTTGGCGATGACGCCGATGCGGTTCTCGTCGCGCTCGATCTTGGCGACCAGCAGCAGGTCGCGGATGCAGCGCGAGCAGGCGTGGATGTCGATGTCCGAGGGCAGCACGGGCACCAGGATCTTGTCGGCATCCCGCGTCATGTCGGAGAGCTGGCGCGGGTCGAGCGCGGCGGGCGTGTCGACGATCACGTGCGTGGCCACATCGGGCACGCGCAGCTGGAATGCCCGCGTGGTGCGCGAGTCCTTCTGGAATGCGGCGATCGCGTGAATCGGCGCCTGGGCCGGCCGCCGCTTCCTCACCCAGCGCAGCGTTGATCCTTGCGGATCAAAGTCCATGAGCACCGGCGTAAACCCGCGTGTCGCAAGATAGCTCGCCAGGTTGATCGCGATGGTCGTCTTGCCGGACCCGCCCTTGGGGTTCAGGACGACGATGCGCTGCATGGTGACCCTAGTTCTGTCACATTCGCGTGGTGACGCGATTCGCAGTGAAGCCTACGCACGCCCCGGATCTGCTGCAAGCCGATACGTAGTCTCCACGAGTGTGATTACGCGCACGCCGCAACGCGCCGCGGCGTCCTAGAGTGCACACCCATGGAATTTCTTCTGCACCTGTGGGACGAGCTTGACGATGTCACGGGCGCCTGTCGCCACGTGGCGACTTCGGCGGCCGCCGAAGTGCTCGCGGCGGCCGCGCCGCTGATCGCCGCGGCCTCCGCGCTGCTGCTCGCCGGCGGTGCGACGCTCCTGCTCACCCACCGAGACTTTCTGAACCTCGCCGTCTAGTCTCGTCCCGCACGGCACCGAAGCCGTGCCGCTCGGTTCGCCGACGCCGCACCGCCGCACCGCAGCACCGCCGCACCGCAGCACCGCCGCACCGCCGCACACGCGGTGCTTGAAAACTCCCCGGCTGTTCCCAAGATCGCTCGTCTCGGGGCCCACCGTCGGGGTTTCCCGCATAGGGCGAGCATGCAGGCCGAACCGAACCCGCAACCGACCCCCGCCGCGAGCGCACGGGAGACGCACGGCTTTCAGGCCGAGGTGCGCGAGCTGCTGAAGCTCATGATCCACTCCCTGTACAGCCACAGGGAGATCTTCCTGCGAGAGCTCATCTCCAACGCCTCGGACGCCTGCGACCGGCTGCGCTTCGCGGCGATCGCGGACGGTGCGCTGCTCGCCGACGACCCGGAGCTCGGCATCCGCATCGACGCCGATCCGACCGCCGGCACGCTCACCGTCACCGACAACGGCATCGGCATGACGCGCGAGCAGGCGATCGCTGACCTCGGCACCATCGCGCGCTCGGGCACCGCGGAGTTCTTCCGCACCCTGCCCAAGGACGAGCAGCAGGCTTCGCAGCTCATCGGGCAGTTCGGGGTCGGCTTCTACTCGGCATTCATCGTCGCCGAGCGCGTCGAGGTGCGCTCGCGCAAGGCCGGCGCGCCGCCGGAGGCCGGCGTGCGCTGGGAGTCGAGCGCCGATGGGCAGTTCAGCGTCGAATCGCTGACGCTGCCGAAGCGCGGCACGGCGGTCACGCTGCACCTGAAAGCCGACGCGCGCGAGTTCGCCGATCCGCAGCGCTTGCGCGGCCTGATCCGCCGCTATTCCGATCACATCGGCTTTCCCGTGCGCATGAGGAAAGAGGGCGAGGCGTCGCTCGAGTACGAAGTGGTGAACCAGGCGAGGGCGCTCTGGACGCTGCCGCGCACGCAGATCTCGGACGAGGAATACCGGCAGTTCTACCAGTACCTCACGCACGACAACACCGATCCGCTCGCCTGGACCCACAACAAGGTGGAAGGCAAGCGCGAGTACACGAGCCTCCTCTACCTGCCCGCCCGCGCCCCCTTCGACCTGTGGCAGCGCGAGGCGGTGCGGGGACTGAAGCTCTACGTGCGGCGGGTGTTCATCATGGACGACGCCGAGCAGTTCCTGCCGCTGTACCTGCGCTTCGCGAAGGGAGTGGTCGACTCGAGCGACCTGCCGCTCAATATCTCGCGCGAGATCCTGCAGCAGGACCCGGAGGTCGAGGCGATCCGCAGCGGGCTCACCAGGCGGGTGCTCGATCTGCTCGCGCGGCTCGCGAAGGACGAGCCGGAGAAGTACGCCACCTTCTGGAGGGAATTCGGCACGGTGCTGAAGGAGGGCATCGTCCAGGATCACGCCAACCAGAACGCGATCCTGCCGCTGCTGCGCTTCGCCGGCACGCACAACGCGGACAACTCCCCCTCCGTCAGCCTCGCCGATTACCTCTCGCGCATGAAGCCCGGGCAAGACCGGATCTACTACGTGATCGCGGAGACCCTCGAGGCCGCCCGCGGCAGTCCTGCGATCGAGCGACTGAAGGAGCGCGGGCTCGAGGTGCTGTTGCTGGCCGAGCGGATCGACGAGTGGATGATGGGCCAGCTCGACAGCTACGAGGGCAAGCGCTTCAAGGACGCCTCGCGCGGGGACCTCGAGCTCGGGGGGCTCGCGAGCGACGCCGATCGCCAGCAGCACGATGCGCGCCTCCGGGAGAGCAAGGGACTGCTGAAGCGCATCAAGGACGCACTCGGGGAGCGCGTGACGGAGGTACGCGTCAGCGAGCGCTTGAGCGAGTCGCCGGCCTGTCTCGTGATCGGCGAGCACGACCTTCCCGAGCGCATGCGGCGGGCCCTGGAGAGCCTCGGCCAGAAGGCGCCCCAGGCTCGCCCGCTGCTCGAGGTGAACGTCGAGCATCCGCTGATCCGCTACCTCGATGGGGTCACTGACGGGATCCGCTTCGCGGAGCTCGCGCAGCTTCTGTACGACCAGGCGGCGCTCGCCGAGGGCGCGCCCCTCGCCAACGCTCCCGAGTACGTGCAGCGCCTGAACCGGCTGCTGGTGCGGCTCACCGCCCCGCCGGCGGCGGCCCCCTGAGCATGCCGGCGCTCAAGCCGCCGCTCGCGGAGCGCACCGCGCTTGCGGGCCTTACCGGGCCGCTCCAGGCGCTCATCGAGACCCCGCAGATCGAGGCAGGCGGGATGCAGGTCGTCACGGCGTTCGCCGTGGTGTGCCATCCGCATCCGCTCTACGGCGGCACCATGGACAACAAGGTCGTGTACACGCTGGCGCGCACCCTGGAGCAGCTCGGCGCCCCCGCCATCCGCTTCAATTTTCGCGGCGTCGGCAGCAGCGCCGGCCAGTACGACGAGGGCCGGGGTGAGACGGACGATGCCCTCGCGGCGATTGCATACGGGCGGCAGCGCTGGCCGGGCGCGCAGCCGTGGCTCGCAGGGTTCTCCTTCGGCGGCGCGGTGGCGCTGCGCGCGGCGGCGCAGGGGCGGCCTCAGCGTCTCATCACGGTGGCGCCCGGCATCTCGATCGTCCCGGTGACGGATGTCGAGGCGCCTGCGTGCCCGTGGCTCATCGTGCAGGGCGACGCGGACGAGGTGGTGCCGCCCGAGGCGGTGCGCTCCTTCGCACAGCGCCTCTCGCCCGCTCCCGAGCTGAAGATGCTTGCCGGCGCCGGCCATTTCTTTCACGGCCGCTTGAACGAGCTGCGCGATGTGGTGCTCGCCTTCATGCGTGAGGCGCAACAGGCGCCGCTGATCGCCCCGCCCCCGGGTGCAACCTGAAAGCGCCGTCCCGCTCCGCAACAAAAAGCCCGGCGAGGAGGCTCCGCGCCGGGCTTTCCATCCGTGGCTGCGGAAGATTCCGCCTGCTATTGGTTGACCATCGCCTTGAGGCTCTTGAGCGGCATCACGCGAACCTTCTTGCTGGCCGGCTTGGCCTTGAACATCATCTTCTGGCCGGTGAAGGGGTTGATGCCTTCGCGAGCCTTGGTCGCCGGCTTCTTGACGACCTTCATCTTCAGCAGCCCGGGCATGGTGAACAGACCGTTGCCGCGCAGGCTCTTCTTGATTACGCCGCCCATCGAATCGAACACTCCGCTGACTTGCTTGCGGGAGAGCCCGGTGTCTTTGGAGATGGTTGTCAGGACTTCTGATTTCGTCGGTGCGCCACCCTTTTTCGCCATTTTGCGCTACTCCTCGAGAATTTAGCGGTTGAGAAACGCGGCGCCGAGGGCCGCGCGATGAGGAATCGGCGCGGAAAATAGCACATGCGCGCGCTTTGGCAAGCGCTTTTTTCTTTTTGGGTGTTGCAAAAGTGCCTTTTTTCAAGGGGTTTCCGTTGCGTGCCGCCGACGCCGCGGCGCGCGGGCGTGAGCGGCGCGGCGGCCGGGTGCACCTTCACGGTGCGCGAAATGCTGCGATTCTCGTTGCGAAGTCGGCGCTAAGCGCGTGTTCCGCCAGCGCGCGGACGGCGCTTCAGCGCACCAGGATCAGAATGGCCTGGATGGCGATGATCGCCCACAGCGGCGACAGGTCGAGCCCCGCGACCGCGGGGATCAGCCGGCGGATCGGTCGCAGCACCGGCTCACACACCGTCCCGAGCACCGACTGCAGCGGTGAATAGCCTCCCGGGGCGATGAGGCTCAGCAGCGCGTACAGGAAGATCGCCGACAGATACGTCCAGAGCAGCGTGCGCGCGATTTCGCCCAGCACCGCCCGCAGCCACAGCAGCGGCGGCGGGAAGCCGACACCGTGCAGCGCGAAGATGCAGGCCACGTCGAGCACGGCGACCATCAGCACCGCGATCACGGAGGCGGTGTCGAGCTTGCCGATGGGCGGCAGCACGCGGCGCAGCGGCAGGATGAGCGGGTTGGTGATGCGCACCACCGCCTGGCAGAGCGGATTGCGGAAGTCGGCGCGGGTCCACTGCAGCAGCAGCCGCGCCAGAACCACGAACAACGCCAGGGACAGCAGCGTTTCGACGACGAAGGTGATCGCGCTCATGAGCTCCTCGGCGTCGGTTGGGTCAGTCCGGACACGCTGCGGCCAACTCGCGCGCGCGTGCGGTGGCCGCCCCGAGCGCGCGCGCCACCGTGTCGGAGAGCTTCGCATCCTCGAGCACGCGCAGCGCCGCTTCGGTAGTGCCGCCCGGGGAGGTCACCTCGGCGCGCAGCCGCGCGAGATCGCCGTCCCCGGAAGTTGCGAGCAGCCCGGCGCCGTAGAGCGTGACGGCCGCCAGGCGGCGCGCCGCGGTCCCTTCGAGCCCGAGCCGCTCGCCGGCCTCGGCCATGAGCTGCGCCAGCAGGAACAGGTACGCCGGGCCGCTGCCCGAGAGCGCGGTCACCACATCGAGCGCATCCTCGCTCGCCACCCATATGACTTCGCCCACCGATCGGAGCAGCTGCTCGGCAACGGCTCGTTGCGGCGCGGCGACGGCGCGCGGGGCGAACAGCCCGGTGGCGGCGGCGCCCACCAGCGCGGGGCGGTTGGGCATGGCCCGCACCACAGCGACGCCCGGCCCGCACCAGGCCTCGAGCGCCGCCACGCGAAGCCCCGCGGCCACGGAGACGAGGAGCGGTGGCCGGGCGCCCCAGTGTCCCGCGAGCGCGCCGAGCACCGCCCTGGCTTCCTCGGGTTTCACCGCGAGCACCACCACGGAGGCGCCGGCGACGGCCGCGGCGTTGTCGGCCGCGGCGGTGATGGCGAGCTCGCGCGCGAGGCGCTCGCGCGAGGCGGCGCTCGGCTCGCCGACGCTCAGGTGCTCGGGTCGCGTGCCGGAGCGCAGCAGCCCCGTGATGAGGGCGCGCCCCATGTTGCCGGCTCCGAGTACCGCGATGCGCCTGTTGGTCATGGCGGTGTGCATTGTACTGGTTGGATTGGGCGAAAGCGCCTGCGGCGCTTTCGCCGGGGCCAACCCATCGATGACGGCAAATACGCCGGCGAAAGGCGTGACCCTCGCCGGCGAAAAGATGGCCGCGCGCGCCTAGGGAGGGCGGGGTCCGAACAGCGCGGTGCCGAGGCGCACGATCGTCGCGCCCTCGGCGATCGCGGCCTCGAAGTCGCCGCTCATGCCCATCGACAGCGTGTCGAGCCGCGCGCCCCCGGCGTTGAGCTGATCGCGGAGCTGGCGAAGCTGCGCGAACCAGGCGCGTTGGCGCGCCGGCTCGGTCTCCTCGGGTGGAACGCACATCAAACCGCGCAGCGTGAGGCGCGGCAGCGCCGCGACTGCCGCGGCGAGGGGGCCAAGCTCCCCGGGCGCGACGCCGCCCTTGGCGGCCTCGCCCGCCAGATTCACCTGCAGGCAGACGTTGAGGGGCGGGGCGTGAGCGGGGCGCTGTGCCGCGAGCCGCTCCGCGACCTTCAAGCGATCGAGCGCGTGCACCCAGGCGAACTCCGCCGCGATCGGACGCGTCTTGTTGGCCTGCAGCCGCCCGACGAAGTGCCAGGTCAATCCGCGCTCGCGCAGCGCGGCGATCTTGGCCAGCGCCTCCTGCAGGTAGCTCTCGCCGAAATGCTCGAGGCCGCAGGCGGCGGCGGCGCCGAGGAGCGGGACGGGCTGCGCCTTGCCGATGGCGAGGAGTGTGACCGACTGCGCACTCCTGCCGGCCGCCCCGGCGGCCCGCGCCACTCGTTCCTGCACCGCCGCGATGCGGGCGGGCAAATTCTGCGGACTCCTTAACATATGGGACGTAGGACCCCTCCGTTATACTTCCGGCGCGCGCCCGGGCGCAGACTTGCACGCCGCCTCGCTTCGTCGGGCTGCGCTTGCCTCACGGAGTATCAATGGCCGTCGATATCGCGCAACTGCTCGCCTTCGCCGTCAAGAACAACGCCTCGGACCTGCATCTGTCCTCGGGCGTGCCGCCGATGATCCGCGTTGACGGGGACATGAAGCGCATCAATATGCCGCCGCTGTCGCACAAGGAAGTGCACTCCATGGTGTACGACATCATGAACGACAAGCAGCGCAAGGCCTACGAGGAGTTCTTCGAGACCGATTTCTCCTTCGAGATTCCGAAGCTGGCGCGCTTTCGCGTCAACGCCTTCAACCAGAATCGCGGCGCGGGCGCGGTGTTCCGCAACATCCCGTCGGTGATTCTCTCGCTCGATGACCTGAACGCGCCCAAGATCTTCCGCGACCTGTGCATGCTGCCGCGGGGACTCGTGCTGGTCACCGGGCCCACGGGCTCCGGCAAGTCGACGACGCTCGCCGGCATGGTCAATCACTGCAACGACAACCGCCCGGATCACATCATCACCATCGAGGATCCGATCGAGTTCGTGCACGACTCCAAGCGCTGTCTCGTCAACCAGCGCGAGGTGCATCGCGACACGCTCGGCTTCAGCGAGGCGCTGCGCTCGGCGCTGCGCGAGGATCCGGATGTGATCCTGGTCGGCGAGATGCGCGACCTGGAGACCATCCGCCTGGCGCTCACCGCCGCCGAGACCGGTCATCTGGTGTTCGGCACGCTGCATACCAGCTCCGCCGCCAAGACCATCGACCGCATCGTCGACGTGTTTCCGGGCGAGGAGAAGGACATGGTGCGCTCGATGCTGTCCGAGTCGCTGCGCGCGGTGGTCTCGCAGACGCTCATGAAGAAGAACGCCGGCGGGCGCATCGCGGCCCACGAGATCATGATCGGCACCCCGGCGATCCGTAACCTGATCCGCGAGGGCAAGATCGCGCAGATGTATTCCTCCATCCAGACCGGCGGCGCCCAGGGCATGCAGACCCTCGACCAGTGCCTCGCCGACCTGGTCGCCAAGGGCATCGTCAGCAAGGAAGAGGCGCGCTACAAGGCGCAGAACAAGGACGCGCTGTAAAAGCGGAGGCACACACGTGGATCGCGACCAGGCCATCAAGCTGATGCAGGATCTCCTCCGGCGGGTGACGGAGAAGAAGGCGTCGGACCTGTTCATCACCGCCGGCTTTCCACCCGCCATCAAGATCGACGGCGAGATCCGGCCGCAGAGCGAGCGGGCGCTGTCCGCCGAGCAGTCCGCGACGCTGGTGCGCGCCATCATGAACGACCGGCAGACCCGCGAGTTCGACGCCACCAAGGAATGCAACTTCGCCATCGCCCCGGCCGGCATCGGCCGCTTCCGCGTCAGCGCCTTCGTGCAGCAGGGGGCCATCGGCTGCGTGATCCGCCTGATCAACGCCAAGATCCCCACCTTCGAGGAGCTCGACCTGCCGCCGATCCTGAAGGAAGTGGTGCTCAGCAAGCGCGGGCTGGTGATCGTCGTCGGCGGCACCGGCTCGGGAAAGTCCACGACACTCGCCGCCATGGTCGGCTATCGCAACGACAAGACGCGCGGGCACATCGTCACCATCGAGGACCCGGTCGAGTACGTGCACACCCACAAGGGATGCGTGATCACGCACCGCGAGGTGGGCGTCGACACCGAGTCCTGGCACGCGGCGCTCAAGAACACGCTGCGGCAGGCGCCGGACGTGATCCTGATCGGCGAGATCCGCGATCGGGAGACCATGGAGTACGGCATCCAGTTCTCCGAGACCGGACACCTGGTGCTGGCGACGCTGCACGCCAACAGCGCCAACCAGGCGCTCGACCGCGTCGTCAACTTCTTCCCCGACGAGCGGCGCGACCAGCTGCTGATGGATCTGTCGCTCAACATCAGGGCGCTCATCTCGCAGCGGCTGGTGCCGCGCGAGGCGGGCTCCGGGCGCATCGCGGCGATGGAGATCATGCTCAACTCGCCGCTCATCCAGGACCTGATCTTCAAGGGCGAGGTCGCCAAGATCAAGGAAGTGATGTCGCGCTCGACGCGCCTCGGCATGAAGACCTTCGACCAGGCGCTGTACGAGCTGTACGAGACCGGCTTCATCTCCTACGAGGACGCGCTGCGCAACGCGGATTCGAAGAACGAGCTGCGTCTGCGCATCAAGCTCGAGAGCAAGCGCGAGCACAAGGTGGCCGACGACGGCGGGAATCTGCGCATCGTCGAGGAAGAGCAGGGACGTAACCTGTGAAGGCAGCCAAGGACGCGGCAGCCGTCAAGGCCCCGGTGAGCGGCGACACCGGGCCGCAGCCGGCGCTGCCCGAGGACGCGGCGACCGCGACGGCGGCGGCGAACGGGGGGCCGCAGCCGACCCTCAACACCAAGCCGCTGTTCAAGCTGATGGTGGAGAAGAACGCCTCGGACCTGTTCTTCACCTCCAACGCGCCGATCAAGATCAAGATCGAGGGCCAGATCCTGCCGGTGAACCGCCAGGTGCTCTCTCCGGACACGGTGCGCCAGACGGCGCTGGCGCTCATGTCTCCCGAGCAGCGCGAGCACTTCCAGCGCGAGTGGGAGCTCGACTTCGCGATCTCGGAGCCGGGGCTCGGGCGCTTCCGAGTGAACGTGTTCATGCAGCGCGGCTGTCCCGCGATGGTGCTGCGCTACATCACCGCCGACATGCCGCGGCTCGACTCGCTGGGGCTCCCCGAGATGGTGAGCGAGCTGGTGCTGCTCAAGCGCGGGCTGGTGCTGATGGTGGGCGCCACCGGCTCCGGCAAGTCCACGACGCTCGCGGCGATGCTCAACTACCGCAACGAGAACTCCTCCGACCACATCGTCACCATCGAGGACCCGATCGAGTTCCTGCACACCAACAAGCGCTCGCTCGTGAACCAGCGCGAGGTGGGCATCGACACCCGCAGCTACTCCAACGCGCTGCGCTACGTGGTGCGCGCCGCCCCGGACGTGATCCTGATCGGCGAGATCCGCGACCGCGAGAGCATGGAGGCGGGCATTGCGCTCGCGGGCACCGGCCACCTGGTGCTCGCCACGCTGCACGCCAACAACTGCGCCGAATCGCTCGATCGCATCATCAACATGTTTCCGCGCGAGCAGCACAATCAGATCTTCCTCGACCTGTCGCAGTACCTGCGCGGCGTCATGGCGCAGCGCCTGGTGATGGGCAAGGAGGGCCGGCGGGTGGCTGCCGTCGAGATCATGCTGAACACCCCCTACATCGCCACCTTGATCAAGAAAGGCGACGTGGTGTCGATCAAGGAAGCCATCCACAAGAGCGCCGAGCGCGGTATCCAGAGCTTCGACGAGGCGCTGTACACGCTCTTCAAGAGCGGCAAGGTGGAGCTCGAGGAGGCGCTCACCTACGCCGACTCGCGCGCCAACCTCGAAGCGAAGGTCAACTTCGGTTAGTGCGGCGCTGCCGGTCAGGCCCCGCGCGCAAGAGGCTTGCTCCGCAGCCTTCGTTTGACGGAGGCAGCAAGGGCAGCTGCCGGCCGCGTGCCAATCCAGTTGGTGGTCGCAAGGTCTCTGGACTCACGCACTGCGTTGGCGCATCAGAGAGGCCGGCAGACGGCGAGCCTTGGGGCGGCGCGAGATTTGGCCGTCTGGCTGCGCAAACCTCTTGCGCGCGTGTCCTCGTCCCGGCAGTGCGCTCCGCGACCCGCAGCCGACAGCGCGTGGTCGGCTGCAAGCCGCCCGCTGCGCAACCGCGGTCCAGCACGAACAACACAAAGAGGGGAGCAGCGAGGAGGCTGCAGGCGAGGATCAGCAGATATCGGCCCACGGACGCTTGCCGGCGTGCGTCCTCAGAAGACGGCGTACGCATCGAACACCGGCCCGTCCACGCACACCCGTTTCATCGCCGGCCCCGAGGGGGTGCGCACCCGCACCGTGCAGCCGGCACAGCCGCCGACCGCGCAGGCCATGAACTCTTCCAGCGACACCTGGCAGGGCACGCCGTGGCGGCGCGCGAGCTGCGCGCTCGCCTCGAGCATCGCGGTCGGCCCGCAGCAGAAGATCTCGACCTGCTCGAGCTCAGCCGGCCCGAGCGAGGCGAGCCAGGCATCGGCGAGCTCGGTCACCATTCCGGGGAAGCAGCCGGGGAAATCCGCGCGGCTCGCGAGCCGGCTCGGCACGCCCCATTCCTCGAGCAGCGGCATGCACGCGATGGTTCCGGCGGGGATCCCCGGCACGATGAGGGTGGAGGGTCGGGTGCGAAACGGGAACGGCACCTCCGAGCCCATGAGCACCAGCGGCTTCACGGCGCAGTCACCGGCATCGAGCAGTCGCTCGGCGAGAAACACCATGGGCGGAATCCCGACACCGCCGCCGAGCAGCAGCCGGCGCGGCCGCTGCGGGTGCGGCGTGAACGGCTGGCCGATCGGCCCCAGCACGGAGAGCTCGTCGCCTGCCTTGCGCGAGGCGAGCGCGTGCAGCCCCGGTCCCATCACCTTGTAGAGCAGCTCGATCCATCCCGCGCGCGCGTCCGCGCGCATGATCGACAGCGGCCGGCGCATCGGCAGCGCCGCATCGCACCGCAGGTGCACGAAAGTGCCGGGCCCGGCGTGCGCGGCGCACTTGGGCGCCCCGAGGCGCAGCACGAACTGCTCCGCGTCGTAGGCCAGCTGGGAGATGACGCGCGCCTTTTCGAGGAAGATCGTGCCGCGGACGCCTGAGCTCATGCGCTGCCCGTCGCGCGAGGCGCGCCGCGCGAGCCGAGCACTTCCTCGAGCACCGCCATGCGCACGGCGACGCCGTTGCGCACCTGGTCGCGGATGGCCGACTGCGGCCCGTCGGCCACGTCGGAGGCGATCTCGATGCCGCGGTTCATCGGCTGCGGATGCATCACGATGGCGTCGGGGCGCGCCAGCGCCAGCCGCTCGCGCGTCAGCCCCCAGGCGGCGAAGTAGCGCTCGCCGTCGGGGAGGTCTCCGCGCCCCATGCGCTCCTTCTGGATGCGCAGCATCATGACGACGTCCGCGCCCTTCAAGCCCGTCGCGAGCTGCGCGTGGCGCGCACAGCCCGGGAACTCGCCCCCGTCCGGCATGAGAGGCGGCGGCGCGATGAGGCGCAGGTCGCTCACTCCGAGTGTGGCGAGCGCATGCCAGGCGGAGCGCGCGACGCGTGAATGGCGGATGTCGCCGACGATGGCGACGGTGAGCCCCTCGAAACGCTCCTTGCGCTGGTACACCGTGAGCGCATCGAGCAGCCCCTGGGTGGGGTGTGACACGTCCGCTTCGCCCCCCGACAGCACGCTCACGTGCGGGGCGACGTGCTCGGCCACGAGCGCCGGAACGCCGGCCTCCGCGTCGCGGATCACGAACGCATCCACGTGCAGCGCCTGCAGCGTATACACGGTGTCGAGCATGCTCTCGCCCTTGACGCGGGACGACAGCTGCACCTCGAGGTTGACGACCTGCGCCCCGAGCCGCTTGGCCGCCAGCTCGAAGGAGACTCGCGTGCGCGTGGAGGGCTCGGTGAAGAGGTTCGCGACCGTCGCTCCCTCGAGCGTGCGGCTCATCGCAGGCCTGGCTCCGAGCGGGCGGACGAAGCTCTGCGAGCGCTCGAGCAGCCGCTCGAGCTGCTGCCGCGACAGCCCCTCGAGCGTCAGCAGGTGGCGGAGCGACCCATCGCTTCGCAGCTGTTCCGTCATCGCACCTCGCCCTCGCCCGCAAACCAGCGCGCCAGAATCACCGCCGCCGCGGCGCTGTCGACGTCGGCGCGCCCGATGCGCCGCCGCCGCTGCCCGCTCGCGCGGCGCTCTTTCAGCGCCGCGCCCGCCTCGAGCGAGGAGAAGCGCTCATCGACCAGAGCCACGGGCAGTGTGAAGCGGCGTTCGAGCTCGGCAGCGAAAGCGCGCACCGCAGCGCTCAACTCCCCCTCGCCGCCGACGGCATTATACGGGGCCCCTACGACCAGGAGCTCGGGCGCGAGCGCGCGGACCTCGCGCGCGATCCGCTCCCAGTCGGGACCGGCACGACCGAACGCCGCGGCGGGGCGTGGAGCCGCCTGCCGGGTCAGCGTGTCGCCGCTGGCGATGCCAATGCGTTTGAGTCCGAAGTCGAAAGCGAGGACGGTGTGGGCGCGGATCATGCCACCGGGGTCCCCGCGAAATTGCGCTTCTTGTCGGGCGGGGATTCTCCGCCGATATCGCGAAGCGCAATGTCGCGGGGTGGCTCAGGCATGGCCGGCCTCGGGGCTGAGCCGCTCGACGTCGATGCCGAGCAGCCGCCAGGCGCCGGCCCAGCGCTCCTCGAACGGCAGCTCGAACACCACGCGTGGATCCACCGGCATCGAGGCCCAGGCGTTGTCGCGCAACTCACGCTCGAGCTGCCCGGACTCCCAGCCGGCGTAGCCGAGCGCGATGAAGGCATCCGAGGGGCCCTCGCCGCGCGCCATGGCCGCGAGCACGTCGCGCGAGGTGGTCACCTGGATGCTTTCGGACACCTTGTGGGTGTGGTCCCACTGCCCGCCGGGGCGATGCAGCACGAAGCCGCGGTCGGTGTGTACCGGCCCGCCGCGCAGCACCGGCTGCGCCGCGATGTGCTCGCTCGAGGGCTCGAGCTTCATCTGCGACAGCACGTCCGAGAGCCTCATGGGCAGAGGCTTGTTGAGAACGATGCCGAGCGCGCCCTTGTCGGTGTGCTCGCAGATGAGCGCGACAGTCTGGGCGAAGTTCGGGTCGGCGAGCTGCGGCATCGCGATCAGCAGGTGGTTCGTGAGACTTCCCCCCACGGCGTCGGCGAGCGGAGTCTTCTCGCCGTCCCGGGGTTCATCGGCAGAGGGGGCGCTGGCGCGCGTCGAGCTGTGCTTGCCGCCCATGCCCCCAGTATGGGCATGGAGAGGGCGAGTCTCAAGGAACGGTCGACAGCGTGCCGTGCCCGACGCGCCCGCCGACGAACCGCCACTCGTAGGCGAAGCGCAGCACGCGGTACTGCGCGGCCAGCTCGGCCGGAAACGGGTCGAAAGGGCTGGCGAGCTTGAGGATCGCGAGCGCGGCCTGATCGAGCTCGGGGTTGCCGCTCGAGCGACGGATGAGCACTCGGTCGAGGGCGCCACTCGCGGCGATGCCCACCTCGACGACCGGGCTCGCCTGCGCTGGCGCCCCGCGGGCCGCGGACGGATAGTTGATCGTGCCGACGCGCTCAACCTTGCGCCGCCAGGCATCGAGGTAGGGGGCGAGCGTCGCCGCCCGCGTATCGGGAGTGATCCACAGCTCGTCGCGCTCAGGTCCCCGGAGCTTGGCGGGTCCCTCTTCATCCTGCGGTCCCGGCTGCGCCGCCGGCGGCTCCTCGACCAGCAGCGGCCGCTCGCGCATGGCGCCGAGGCTGCCCTCGTCGGCGACATAACGCACGTCGGTGTTCCAGGCGACGGTGGTGAGAACCCGCTCGTCCCGGCTTCCCGCCCTGCCGTTGCTCGCCTCGAGGGAGTTGCCGTCTGGCGTACCGGCGTGCCTCGCCTTCGGCACGGTGGAGGAGCGATTGTGCGGCGCCACCGCCTCGCGGGTGTTGCCCGAGCCGAGCTGAGTGCGTTGCGCGAGGTACGTGGCGGAGGGGTTCTTGTCCGCCTCCGGAAGCTCATCCGAGGTCAGGAGCACTTCGAGTCCGGGGGCGCTGCCTCCCTCGCCCGCGCTGGCGCTGAAGGTGAGCCCGAGAATGACGAGTCCGTGCAGGAGCCCCGCGAGGAACAGCATGGTCAGCAGCCGGTCCCAGACCGGCGCCTGGCCTTCCCGAAGTTTGAGCGCTCGCCGTGCCATCGCGTGGGTGCCCCTCAGCCTCCCGCCGCCGCCGCCGCCGCCAGGCTCGCACGGCGCGGCCGGGCCGCGAGATGCCGCTCGACGGCGGCGATCAGCAGCTCCCCGATGCGGGTACCACACTGCTTGTCGAGCTCGCGGATCCCGGTGGGGCTCGTGACGTTGATCTCGGTCACGAACCCACCGATCACGTCGAGCCCGACGAACAGCATGCCCTTCGCGGCGAGCGCCGGGCCGATCTCGCGCGAGAGCCAGCGGTCGCGATCGTTGAGCGGGCGGGGGACCCCGGTCGCGCCGGCGGCGAGGTTGCCCCGATGATCCTGCGCCGAAGGTATGCGGGCGAGCGCGTACGGCACCGGCTCGCCGTCGACGAGCAGCACGCGTGCATCGCCCGACTCGACGATGTCGGGGATGTAGCGCTGCACCAGCGCGAAGCGCTGGCCATGGTCGGTGAGAGTCTCGAACACCACGCGGGCATTCGGGTCACCCTCGCCGAGCACGAAGATCGAGCGCCCGCCCATGCCGTCGAGCGGCTTGCAGACGATCCGGCGCTGCTCGCGCAGGAAGGCCGCCATCTCGCCCATGTCGCGCGTGATCAGGGTCGGCGCGCAGCACTGCGGGAACCAGGCCGTGTAGACCTTCTCGTTCATGTCCCGCAGGCCCTGCGGGCGGTTGACGATCAGCACGCCGGCGCTCTCGGCGCGCTCGAGGATGTAGGTGCTGTAGATGTACTCGGTGTCGAAGGGCGGATCCTTGCGCATCAGGATGCAGTCGAGCGCGGCGAGCGGCTCGATGGCGGGCTCGCCGAGCGTGAACCAGCCGGCAGGGTCCGGCCGCACCGTGAGCGCGCGCGAGCGCCCGAAGGCGACGCCGTCGCGCAGCAGCAGGTCTCGCAGCTCGAGATAGGCGAGCGCAAAGCCACTCGCCTGGGCCGCGAGCAGCATCGCGAGAGTCGAGTCTTTGGCGTAGTGGATCGCGCCGATCGGATCCATCACCACGCCGAGTCGCTTGAGTGGGCTCATTTGCCTCAAATACCGCCGTTTCGGGCCCCGGGACCGATTATGCTCGTAGGCGGCTCGGATAGGTCTCCCTTGAGGCGTGGCGGGCGGGCGCAGAGCTGCGGCCAAGTTCGAAAAACGTGACGCGCGTGCCATAGCAGGGGGTGTACCGATATGTTAAAACCCGCCTGCGCTTGCCCCTGGCGAGGGGGCCCGTGAAACTAAATGGCTCGTGTGGACGGCGCGCCGTTGCGGCGCACTGGTTTCGCGGGATCGAGGCCCGCTACGCGCACGCGTGGCCGAGGGGCCGGCGCGGGCCGTCAATCCGCTGAGGAGTCAAGGAGTCGCCGACTGTGAACGGCAGCAAGCTACAGGGTCTCAAGGTGCTCGTCATCGACGACAGCAAGACCATTCGCCGCACCGCCGAGACGCTGCTCGCTAAGGAAGGCTGCGAGGTATTCACGGCGGTCGACGGGTTCGATGCGCTCGCCAAGATCGCCGACCACCAGCCCGACATCGTGTTCGTCGACATCATGATGCCGCGGCTGGACGGCTACCAGACCTGCTCGCTCATCAAGCACAACAAGGTGTTCCGCTCCATACCGGTGATCATGTTGTCTTCCAAGGACGGACTGTTCGATCGCGCGCGCGGTCGCATCGTCGGGTCGGAGCATTACCTCACCAAGCCCTTCACCAAGGACGAGCTGCTCTCGGCGATCGAAACGCACATCGGGAGATGATCGCAATGGCCCTGATCCTGATAGTCGACGACTCGCCCACCGAGGTGCACGTCATGCAGAAGGCCCTCGAGAAGCATGGGTTTCGCACCGCCGCCGCGGCCGACGGCGCCGAGGGCGTGCGCCTCGCCCGCGAGATGAGCCCGGACCTGATCTTCATGGACATCGTCATGCCCGGCATGAACGGTTATCAGGCAACCCGCGCGCTGGCGAGCGATCCGCGCACGCGCACGATTCCGATCATCATGGTCACCTCCAAGGGTCAGGAGACCGACCGCATCTGGGGACTGCGCCAGGGCGCGGTCGATTACATGATCAAGCCCGTCTCACCCGATCAGCTGGTCGCCAAAGCCCAGGCGACGCTCGCCGCGTGAGCCGACCTGCGCGCCATGACTGAAGCCTCCACCCCACCTGAGCCCGAGCTGAAGTCGCTGCGGGACCGGCCGTTCGAGCTGCTCGCGCAGCTCGAGCGGCGCGGCCGCGCCGTGTCGGCGCAGGTGAGCCAGGAGGAGGCCGCGGGCCGCGAGTGGGTCGGCGTGGCGCTGCGCATGGCCGGGGACCTGTACCTGGTGGCGCGCGAGGAGACGCGCGAGGTGCTGGGCGTGCCGGCGAGCACCACCCGGGTGCCGGGCGCCAGGAGCTGGATCAAGGGCCTCGCCAACGTGCGCGGCCAGCTGCTGCCGATCATCGATCTCAGGCACTTCCTCGGCAGCGGCGTGACGCCGGTCACGCGCAACACGCGCGTGGTGGTGGTGAATCACCGCGAAATCCCCGCCGGGCTGCTGGTGGATGAGGTGCTCGGCTTCCGGCGCTTCGCGGAGAGCGAGTTCTCCGGGGATGCGCCGCCCACGGTGGCGCGCTGCGAACGCTATCTCGCCGGCGCATTTCGCCGCGGCCAGGAGCAATGGCCGGTGCTCTCGCTGCGCCAGGTGCTCGAGAGTCCCGCGTTCACTGAGGCCGCGGCGTGACGGCGCCCGCGCCACAGCTGCGCGCGCCGACGGGCCTTGCGATGCTGCTCGGGGCGGCGGTGGCGCTGCTCGTCGGCAGCGGCGTGTCGTACTACTTTCTCGAGGCGCGTCCCGCCGCGTCCGCTCACGCGGTGCCGGTCGATGCGCTCTATAACCTCGCGCTCGATGCGGGCAGCGCGCTCGCGGGGGATGCGGCCGCGCTGACCGGTTTCGAGCAGCGTCAGAAGCAGCTCGAGGAGGCCGCGGCGCGCGATCCGGCGGCGCCCTTCACGAGCGATGTGCGCTTCACGCGCCTGATGAGCAACGCCGCAGCGATCGTGCGCGCGCGGGGCGCGCTGGCGGGCGCGGGCGGCGCCGCGCGCGAGACCGCGACGCTCGTGCCGCGACTGCTCGGTGAATCATCGGCCCTCGCCGGCGGCCTCCCGGCCGGCACCGCCACCGCGGTCAGCGGCACGCTCGAGCGCTTCGCGGCGCGCGCGCAACGGCTGCAGCTCGACGTGAGCACGCTCACCCAGGGCACCGGCGATGCGAGACAGGCGGCGCAGCGCATCGCCGAGGGCTCGGACTACCTGGGCCAGGTGATCACGGGGCTGATGGGCGGGAATTCCGCGCTCGCGCTCCCGCGCGTGACCACGCCTGAGCCCGCCCGGCACCTGAAGGCGCTCGATGGGATCTACACCGACCTCTCCGCCGCGGTGCGGCGCGCCGTGGCGGCCGCGCCCGCGTTGCCGGCGGCCCGGACCGCCGCGCGCGCCATCGAGATGGACGCGCGCGAGCTCGCGGGCACCGCCTCGCCCGCCGCAGTCGGCGGCGTGCTCGCGTGGGCGCCGCTCGTGTTGCTCGCGGCGGGTCTGGGAATCCTGCTCGCGGGGCTCGGGGCGACGCTGCGCATGCGGCGCACGGTCGAGCGCCAGCGTCTCTCCGCGGAGGCGCAGCGCCGCGAGAGCGATCGGAACCAGCAGGCGATCCTGCGCCTGCTCGACGAGCTCTCGAGCCTCGCCGACGGCGATCTCACCGTCCAGGCCACGGTGACCGAAGACATCACCGGGGCGATCGCCGATTCGATCAACTACGCGGTGGATGCGCTGCGGGGCCTCGTGAGCGCCATCAACGGCTCGGCCATCCAGCTCGACAGCGCAACCCGCCAGACGCAGGCGCTGTCGCAGCACTTGAGCCGCGCGAGCGGTGCGCAGTCGAAGCAGATCGCCTCGGCCACCGAGTCCGCCGCCAGCATGGCGAGCACGGTCGCGGAGGTGTCGGGCAACGCCGAGCGCGCCTCGGACGTGGCGCGCCATTCGGTGGAGGTGGCGCACAAGGGCGGGGATGCGGTACGCCGCACCATCGACGGCATGAACACCATACGCGAGACCATCCAGGACACTTCCAAGCGCATCAAGCGTCTCGGCGAGAGCTCGCAGGAGATCGGCAACATCGTCGAGCTCATCAACGACATCGCCGAGCAGACCAACATCCTGGCGCTCAACGCCTCGATCCAGTCCTCGATGGCGGGCGAGGCGGGCCGCGGCTTCGCGGTGGTCGCCGACGAGGTGCAGCGGCTCGCCGAGCGCGCCGCGAACGCCACCAAGCAAATCGAGGTCCTGGTGCGCACCATCCAGACCGACACGAACGAAGCGGTGGTGTCGATGGAGCGCAGCACCACGGACGTGGTGGGTGGCGCGCTGCTCGCCGAGAATGCCGGCGCGGCGCTCGAGGAGATCGAGCAGGTCTCCAATCAGATCGCGAGCCTGGTGCAGAACATCTCCGGCAGCGCACGCCAGCAGGCGCACGCGGCGCAGAACATCGCGCGCAACATGCAGGTTCTCAAGGAGATCAGCGGCCAGACGTTCGAATCGACCACCGCGACCTCGACGGCCATCGCCAAGGTGGCAGAGCTCTCGGCGGGGCTGCGCAAGTCCGCCGCGGGCTTCCGGCTGCCCGGCAACGCCGGCGATCGAGCGAGCGCGACCGGCACGGTGCGGCGCCTCGAGGACACGACGCTGACCACCGCCAAGGTGCGGCAGATTTCCGCGCTCGGCGGCTCGTGACTCCGACTCCTTAGCGAGAACGCTGCATGGCAGAAGTCGCTTCCCAGACCATCGACCTCGTCGGTCGTGAAGTCAGCGCCACGCTGGCGGAGGCCCGCGGCGCGCTCGAGGGCTACGTCGAGCAGCCCGACAACTCGCAGCTGCTCGAGACCTGCGCGCAGCAGCTGCACCAGGTGCAGGGCGTGCTGCGGCTGCTCGAGATCTACGGCGCGGCGCTCCTCGCCGAGGAGATGGAGCACGTCGCCCAGTACCTGCTGGCGACGCACGCCGAGCGCAAGAGCCAGGCGGAAAGTCTCGATGCGCTGATGCGCGCCATGGTGCAGCTGCCGAGCTATCTCGAGCGCGTGCTCGCCGGGGGCCGCGATCTGGCGCTGGTGCTGCTGCCGCTGCTGAACGACCTGCGCGCCGTGCGCGGTAACGCGCTGCTGTCCGAGGGGACGCTGCTGCTCTTGAACCTCAGGTCCGACCAGCAGGCGCAGCCGCAGGCCGCCTCTCCCGGCGAGCCGGCGCTCACGGTGGAGCAGTGGGCGCGGCGGGTGCGCGCGCGCTACCAGATGGGCCTCATCGGCTGGATCCGCGGCGAGCGCGTCGAGCAGAACCTCCAGACCCTCGCCGCCGTCGCGGCCAAGCTCGAGCAGGTTGCCACCCGCCAGCCGGTGTTCCAGCTGTGGTGGGTGATCGGCGCGGTGATCGAGGCGCTGCGGGAGAGCGGCCTCGAGAGCGGGCAGTCGGTGAAACGGCTGCTGGGCCTCGGGGATCGGGAGATCCGCCGCCTCTACGAACAGGGCGAGGCGCGCTACTCCCAGTCTCCCCCGGTCGAGCTGCTCAATAACCTGCTCTATTACGTGGGTCGCGCCGAGTGCGCCGGCCCGCGCGTGAGCGCGGTGCGCACCTCGTTCCGCCTCAGGGAGCTGCTGCCGGTCGATGAGAGCATCGAGCAGGAGCGCGAGAACCTGTCGGCGCCGAGCGTGAAGCTCATGCAGACGGTGGCGGCCGCGATCCGCGAGGACCTCTCCAAGATCAAGGACGTGCTCGACATCTTCGTGCGGCGCGGCGCCGCGCAGCCTCAGGAGCTCAGCCCCCAGGTGGAGCTGCTGCGCAAGATCGGCGACACCCTCGGCGTGCTGGGCCTCGGCGAGCTGCGCGCCAGCGTGCAGAGCGAGACCGAGCGGTTACGGAAGATCGTCGAGGGCACGCTCAAGGCCGATGAGTCGACGCTGGTCGAGATCGCCGCCGCCCTGATCGGCGTCGAGGACAAGCTCGACGACAGCCTGGTCGGCATGATCCTGCCGAAGGACGCGCAGCTCCCGCGGGCGGCCGAGGACACCGAATTCCAGCAGGTGCAGGCGGCGGTGCTGCGCGAGTGCATCGTGAACCTCGCGCGCATCAAGGACGCCATCACCCAGAGCGTCGGCGGGACGCTGGACGCAGCCGGTCTCGACAGCTGGCCGGACCTGATGCGTGGCCTCAAGGCGGGACTGCTGCTGCTCGGCAAGGCGCGCGCGGTGGAGGTCATCGAGGCGATCACCGTGCAGCTCAAGCGCGTGATGCAGCCGGGCATCCACGTGCTGCCGCCGGGCTACATCGACCGGCTGGCGGACGCCATCGTCAGCGTCGAGTACTACATGGAGACGCTGCAGGCGGGGCGCTCGGATCCCTGGTACATGCTGGACAACGCCCAGGCCTGCGTGCAGGCCCTCGAGCAGCAGCCGACCCCGGGAGTGCCGACGGTCGAGTCGCTCGAACCCGCCGCCCTGGCGCGTACCGTGCAGATACCCAGCCTCTCGCCGCCGCCCGGCAGGCGGCCGGACGCGGCGGCCGTGGACGCCGCAGCCCCGACGCTCGCGGCCTCGAAGAGGGGAGCGGCACCGGCCGAGCCCGCTGACCCGGAGCTGATGAAGCTCTTCATCGAGGAGGCGCAGGAAGAGCTCACCCGGATCCAGAACTTCTTCGCCGTCTGGGACCACGACCCCCTCGAGCGCGACGCGCTCATCACCGTGCGCCGCTCGTTCCACACGCTCAAGGGAAGCGGACGCATGGTCGGCGCGCGCGAGCTGAGCGAGTTCGCGTGGGCGATCGAGAACCTCATGAACCGGGTGCTCGATAACACGGTCACGCGCACCGCAGCGATACTCGAGACGCTGCGCGCGGGGGTTGCCGCGCTTCCCGAGGTCATCACCCAGCTGCAGACGCGGGAGGCTCCGCGCACCGACGTCATCGCCATCTCTACGAGGGCACATGCGCTGGCCGCGGGCGGCCGGGTGAGCGCCCCCGGCGCCTCCGATCAGGGTGACGAGGAAGCGGCGGCCGAGACGCAGACCGGCCTGGGCGCGGTCGCAGGGCCGGCCACGGCCGCTGCGCGCCGTAGCGCGCCGGCGAAAGCTGCGGCGGCTGCCCGCCCCGCCGCGCGCACGGGAGCGGCGCCCCCGGCACAGGCGCCGGCGCGCCAGACGCCGCCCGACGATACGCTGCGCGACATCTACGCGCGCGAGACCGCCGCGCACGTGGCGACGGTGCGCGGCTACCTCGAGCGCGAGTCGCAGCTGCCCGAGCCGCACCCGCTTCCCGAAGACGTTTATCGCGCCTGCCACACGCTCTCCGGCAGCTCCAAGATGGCGCAGGCCCGACACGGCATCCGTCTGGCGGAGCCACTGGATCGCTGGCTCCGCCGCGCGTTCAACAGCGGGCTCGGCCTCACCGACGGGGCGCTCGCGCTTCTTTCGGACTGCATGGGCGCGATGGAGTCCGTCGCGAGCCACCTGGACGAGCCCACGGGGTACTTCGTCAGCCACTGGCAGCTGCTCGAGCGGATCGAGCGCGCCGACAAAGCGCTCGATCAGCGCATCGCGGCATCGACCGCACGCGAGGGCGCCGCGCCGCCGGCGCCTGAGCCCGCGGCCGCGGGCCACGCACCGCCCGAGGAAGAGGTCGTCGATTTCGACCCCGAAGTGGCGGCAATCTTCACCGACGAGGCGACCGAGCTCATCGAGCAGTCCGAGCGTGCTCTCACCGACTGGCGCGCGGAGCCCCGGAGCGCCGAGTTTCGCCTCGCCCTCAAGCGCCCGCTGCACACCCTGAAGGGCGGCGCACGCATGGCGGGGATCACGCCCATGGGCGACTTGAGCCACGAGCTCGAGACGCTCGTGATGGCGGTGGACAACGGCACGATCGGTGCCGAGCCCGCAGTATTCGACCTGATCCAGGCGAGCCTCGACGAGCTCGCGCGCATGCGCGAGCAGGTCGTCCACGGCCGCCCGGTGGCGCCGCCGCGCGCCATGATCGCGAGTCTCCAGGATCTCTCGCGCTCCGATGGCGCTACACCGGCCGAGCCGCCCCCGGCTCCTCCGCCCGACTCCGCCCCTGAGCGGGGCGCCGTAGCCGCGGCGGCGCCCGCCGCGCCGGCAGCGGCGGGATCGGCCCAGTCCGACTCCTTCGGCGAGCCCGATACCATGCTCCGAAGGCTGAACGCGGAGCTCGTACAGATGGCCCAGCCGCACGGCAGGCCGGTCCACGTCGGGCCGGCGGCCGGGGCGGATGAGACCTCGATCGAAACCGCCCCGTCGTCCGCGCCCGGGAGCGCGGAGGCGGCATCACCCCCGGCGGGGACCGTCAGCGCCGCCGCGGCGCTCATCCGCCCCCGCACCGCCGAGCCGCACGCGGAGGAAGGCCTCCTTCCGCCGCAACCGGTGCCGCCGGGGCGCGAGCCCGGGGCAGGCGGGGAGCGCCAGGAGATGGCGCGCGTCGATGCCGAGCTCCTCGATCAGCTCCTCAACATCTCGGGCGAAGCGAGCATTGCGCGCGCCCGCCTCGAGCAGCAGCTCGGCTCGTTCGATTTCAACCTGGGCGAGCTGTCGCGCACGGTGACGCGCCTCAAGGAGCAGCTGCGCAGTCTCGAGATCGAGACCGAGGCGCAGATCCTGCACAAGCACGATGACGAAGGCCCGCAGCACCGCAGCCAGTTCGATCCCCTCGAGCTCGATCGTTACTCCTCCATCCAGCAGTACTCGCGGGCCCTCGCCGAGACGGCCAACGACGTTGCGAGCATCCAGCAGCTGCTGGAGAGCCTCGCGAAAGAAACCCAGACCCTGCTGCAGCAGCAGGCGCGCACCATCACCGAGCTGCAGAACGGGCTCATGCGCACGCGCATGGTGCCGTTCCAGCGCCACGTGCAGCGCCTCGCGCGGATCGTGCGCCAGGCGGCCGCCGACACCGGCAAGCGCGCCGAGCTCACCATCGAGGGCGCCTCGGGCGAGCTCGACCGCCAGGTGCTCGAGCGGATGCTTCCGCCGTTCGAGCACATGCTGCGCAACGCCGTGGTGCACGGCATCGAGAAACCCGAGGAGCGCGTGCGGCGCGGCAAGGCCGAGACGGGGCGCATTCTCCTCGAGCTGCATCGCGAGGGCGCCGAAGTCATGGTGCGCCTCACCGACGACGGCGGTGGCATGAACCTCAAGGCGATCCGCGAGAAGGCCGAAGCGCTCGGGCTCATCGCTTCCGGCCAGACCCTCTCCGACGAGGACGCCATGCAGCTCATCCTCGAGCCCGGCTTCTCCACCGCCGGAGCGATCACCCAGCAGGCCGGCCGCGGCGTCGGCATGGACGTGGTCGCGACCGAGATCAAGCGCCTCGGCGGCGCGCTGCACATGGAAACCAAGGCGGGCGAGGGCACGGTGTTCACGATCCGTCTGCCCCTCACGCTCGCGATCAGCCACGCGCTCGTGGTGCGGGTCGACGAGGAGTACTACGCGCTGCCGCTTCCCACCGTCGAGGGGGTGCTGCGGCTGTCCAAGTCCGTGGTGACTTCGCACCTCGGGCGCGACGCCCCGGCGTTCGATTACGGCGGGCAGAAGTACCGCTTCCAGCACCTGGCGAGCTTCGTCGGGCTGCCGCCGTCCGAGCTCCCCGGGCAGGACGTCACCATTCCGGTGGTGCTGGTGCGCGCCGGCGAGCACTCCACCGGCCTCGTCACGGACGAGCTGATCGGCAGCCGCGAGATCGTGGTGAAATCCGTCGGACCGCAGATATCCAGCATCCGGGGCATCTCCGGCGCGACCATCCTCGGTGACGGTCGCATCGTGATCATCCTCGACATCGGCGCGCTGGTGCGTGCCGAGTGGCGCGCGCGCGCCCAGGTGCCCGTGGCGCCCAGGGAGCGCGCCGGGGACCGGCGCATCTTCGCCATGGTGGTGGACGATTCGATCACCGTCCGCCGCGTGACCCAGCGGCTGCTCGAGCGCAACGGCATGCGGGTGCTGACCGCGCGCGACGGCATGGACGCGGTGGCGCTGCTGCAGGACCACGTGCCGGACGTGATACTGCTCGATATCGAGATGCCGCGGATGGACGGCTACGAGGTCGCCGCGCACGTGCGCAACGACCCGCGCCTGAAGGACGTGCCGATCATCATGGTCACCTCGCGCGTTGGAGACAAGCACCGCGCGCGCGCCATCGAGCTCGGCGTCGACGACTACCTCGGCAAGCCGTACCAGGAGGCGCAGCTGCTCGATGCAATCGCGCCTCTGGTCGCGAAGCGGCGCGCCGCGGCGTCGGGCCAGGCTTACGCCGGCGCGGCCCGCGGCTGAGGGGCATCGGACTTCAGGCGTACCGTCAGACTGATTCATGGCCGAGCGCGTCAACGAAATCTACAGCCTCCTGGTGCCGCTCACCGAGGCGCGGCTGATCATCCCGCGCGCCTGCGTCGCGGAGGTGATCGGCTTCCAGACGCCCTCGGAGATGACCGGAGCGCCGCCCTGGTACATCGGCACGGTGCCCTGGAACGGCAAGGCGGTGCCGCTCGTGTCCTTCGAAGGCGCCTGCGGTCAGATGATTCCGCCGGCGAGCGGCCGCACGCGCATCGTTGTCCTGCACGCGCTCGGCACGCGCGTGGAGGGCGGCCACTTCGCTCTGGTGTCGCAGGGTTTCCCGCAGCTGGTGCGCGTGAGCTCGGATGTCGTGCGCCCCGACAACTCGCGGGTCTTTCCCGAGCGCATGCCGGTCATCTGCCAGATCCGCATGGTGAACGAGACGCCGCTCGTGCCGGACCTCGAGCGCCTGGAAGAGATGATCGCCGACGAGACCAGCATCGGCGCGTAGGCGCCGCCGGCGTGGGTCGCCGCCGGCGCGGGTCGCCAGCGGGCTGAAGCTGCTTTTGCATGCCGGCATGGCCGGCGCGCGCGACAGGCACAAGAAGGGATTTCAGTGAGCCTGACTCACCTCAAGCCATCCCTTGCGTCGCTCGCCCTGCTCGCCGCCGCCGCGGGCGTGGCCGCGGCTCCCCCCATCACGCTCGAGGTCGATGCCCGTGACGTCACGCGGGCGATCCAGCACGCGCATCTCGTGATCCCGGTCCATCCGGGGCCGCTGACCCTCGCTTATCCGAAATGGATCCCCGGCGAGCATGCCCCTGACGGCCCGATCACCCAGCTGGTCTCGCTCGAGATCAGCGCCGGCGGGACCTCGCTCCAGTGGCGGCGCGATCCGCTCGATGCGTTTCTGTTCCGGGTCGAGGTGCCGCGGGGAGCTGCGACGCTCGACGTGCGCTTCGATTATCTGTCGCCGCCCAAGGCGTTTGCGGACGGCTACGGCCGCACGCCGAACATGACGCCGCACCTCCTCATCCTGCCGCTCAACCATCTCGTCCTCTATCCGTACGATGCCGCGGCGGATACGGTTTCGATCAGAGCCGAGGTGCACCTGCCCGCCGGGTGGAAGTTCGATGGCGCGCTCCACCCGGAGCGGGTCGAGGGCGACACGCTTTTCCTCCCGGTCGTCTCGCTCTCGACGCTCGTCGATTCGCCAATCCTGGCCGGGGAGTACTTCAGGACCGTGCCTCTTTCCGAGGGCGCGGGCAGCACCCGCATCAGCATCGCCGCCGATGCGCCCGGCGATCTCGCGGTGAGCGAGGCGACGCTCGCGGGCCTGCGCAGGCTCGTGCCCGAGGCCGTGGCGCTCTTCGGGCCCGGTCACTACCGCGAATACGTGTGGCTCGTCGCGCTTGGCAACGACCTCAACCAGAACGGACTCGAGCACCACGAATCCACCGACATCCGCGACAACGAGGCGCTGTTCACCGATCCGGCGCGCCTCCTCGAGCACCGCACCGTCCCTCACGAGTATGTGCATTCCTGGAACGGGAAATACCGTCGTCCCGTGGGTCTGGCGACGCGCAACTACCAGCAGCCGATGGTCGACGATCTCCTGTGGGTGTACGAGGGCATGACGCGCTATCTCGGGGATCTGGTGCTCAGGACCCGGAGCCTGCTCGCCACTCCCGAGCAGGCGCGTGCGTACATCGCCCTCGTGGCTTCACGCCTCGACGTCGACCGGCCGGGGCGCGCGTGGCGCAGTCTCGGCGATACCGCGAGCGCACAGCCCGGGTACGCCGACGCGCCCGGGGAGTGGACGCCGATCCGCCGGGCGCGCGACTACTACGACGAGATGCTGCTCGTGTGGCTCGATGCGGACACGCTCATCCGCGAGACGAGCTCGGGCAAGCGCTCGCTCGATGATTTCTGCGGCGGCTTCTTCGGCGGGCCGGAGCGCTCGCCGGCGGTGCGGCCGTATTCGCGCACGGATGTCGTGGCGGCGCTCCGGGCCGTGGCGCCTCTCGACTGGGAGGCGTTCCTCACGGACCGGGTGGACCACATCACGCCCCGGGCGCCGCTCGCAGGGATCGAGAGGGGTGGCTGGAAGCTCGTCTATGACGATGCGCCGAATGTCTTTCTCAGTGCGCGCGAGAAGGTCGACGGGGCCGACAACCTGAGCCTGTCGCTGGGCCTCTGGGCCAAGCCCGACGGCGTGGTGAGCGATGTCGTGCACGACTCGCCGGTTTTTGCCGCAGGCGTCGCCCCCGACATGCGGGTCATCGCGATCGGCGGCCGCAAGTGGAGCGCCGAGGCCGCGCGCGAGGTGCTCGTCAGGGCGGAGAAATCCTCCGGCCCCATCGAGCTCGTGGTGCAGTCGGCGGATCTGGTCCGGGTGCTGCACGTCGACTATCACGGCGGCCTCCGCAACCCGCACCTGGTGCGCGGTGCCTCGAAGACTGATCTGTTGAGTCAGATTCTCGCGCCGAGAGCTGCGGCATCACGCTGAGGCGAGCCCGCGGTTACGGCGGCTGCGCCCTCTCGCGGACCCAGACGCACGGTCATTGCGTTTCCCAGGGATTGATGACCGGCACTCCCGCGGCGACAAAGGGGGCGGTATCCCGTGTTGCGACGGCGAATCCATGCAGGGTCGCGATCGCGGCGATCTGTCCGTCGGCTACGGAGATGATCTGACCAGCGGCTCGCGCACGGCCGACCAGGGGTGCATAAGCTCTCGCGGCCTGTTGGTCGAAGGGCAGAATGCGCGATTCAAACAGACTCTCTATCAGCTCGCTGAGCGCTGTGGCGAGGCCTTCTTTGCGCTTGCCCCCCGGGAGGATCTCAACACCCATCAGCAGCTCTGCGAGGCTCGTCGCCGTCAGATACAGGGTTTCGGCTACCTGCTGATCCAGCCAGGTCCGCACGGCCGGATTGCCGTTGGGCCTCATCGGCTCCGAGACGACGTTGGTGTCCAGCACAATCACTCGAACGTGGCCGGCTCAGCTGGGCCTGGATCGCGCGCGACATTGAAATCGAGACCCCCTAGGCGCTGACCAAAAGCGGCAAGCTCAGAGCCGATTTTGACCCGCTTCGAGGGACGAACCGCCTCCTCCAGGATCTCCCGGATCTCGGCTTCGGTGCTCCGCCCATTGCGAGCGGCCCGCACTCTGAGAGCGCGATGGGTCTCCGCAGGTAGATTGCGAACGGTGACGACTGCCATGACTTCACTCCTATACATTCGAATGCAATGATAGCAAGAACGTAGATATGAAGTCATCGTGGTTTAACACCCAGTGGTGGCAGCGATTTCGTGCCGTGAGGGCAGGAGCCACCGCGCCACTGGGGGCCAAAGGTCGCGACCAGGAGCCGCGATGCTGTGATTCGTGCACCAGCATCTCGCCGATGCGAATACAGCCGCGATAGGTTATGTCGAATCAATGCCCTCTATGGGCGCGCACGGAGAGCCTCATCTAATTTCTGATTCAGCAGGAACGCTGGCCGCTTCGGAGAGTCATCGCCGCGCAGTCCCACGAGGATGTCGGGTTGCACACCGCTCGATAAATTCAAACCGTTGGGTCTGATTCGGACGCAGTCAGGGAGGTCCAGGATCGCGCCCGTGTGCGTCAGCGTGGTCGGTGAGCCGCCGTCCGTAGAACCACAGCCGGCTCCGGCCGTGGGAGATCCGATGATCAGCGCGGCATGATTGTCCTGGAGCTCTGCGGCGAATTGCTCGGCCGCGGATCCGGTTCCGCCGTCCACCAGCACGATCAGGGTGCCGCGCCACACGCCCTCGTGGTACGGGTACTGCATGGGGTTGAACACGAGCGAGGCCCACGGCTTCGCCCGCAGCGATTCGGGATCCGCCGAGGACAGGAGTCCGGTGGTGAAGAAAGCACCGCCCAACCAGAGGCACGACGGGTGTTTGCTTTCCCAGAGCGGCGTCGCATCACAGGGTGTCTGGGCCTCTTTCTTGCGCTCGTCGACCAGCTCGACGAAGTGAGCCAGAAGCTTTCTGTCCTCCCCGTGTGCCTTGCGTGCCGCAGTCTGCAGCTCCCGCTCGAGCGAGGAGAAGTGCTTCGCCCACAGAGCCCCCCTGACGAAGTAATTCGGCATCGCTTCCAGGCGGATGGGGGTCATCATTCTCGATGCCGCACCGGTCCACTCCGAACCCCCGCCATTTCCCGCGACATCGACGACCAGAGTCCCGGCGCCGGCATGCTCCACGGCCTTGATGGCTGCCTCGAGCTGCGCGGTCATCAGGCTCTCGGCGCGCAGCTTTATTGCCTCGTCACAGGCGCTGTCACAGTCCTTCGAGCGATCGATGTGCAGGGAGTCGACCGCCGACTCACAAAGGCTCGGAAAGCCGCGCGCCATGAACAGCGGGATCTTGATGATGCCGACGATCCCGCGTTCGCGAAGCAGGATTCCGGTCGGGAAAACGTTGTCAGCCGGGAGTTTGACAGGCGTATAGCCGGGTATCAGCGCGGCCAATGGCGCAGCTTGCATGCCCGTTGTGTAGCCCAGAGCCTCGCAGCTGAACCCACTGGAGACCGGCTCGCTGCCGGGGGCGGGCGCCGGAGGCCAACGGATTCTCACGTGCCGGTCACCGAAGCTGCGTGCCAGTCTTTCAAAGGCGATTCTGGCGTCCCACTCACCGTGTGCCCGGATGATGCGATCGCGCGCGGTTACGAAGGTGGCACTGATGTCGTGATCGCGCCCGAATACCTCCCACTCCAGGCCCGCGTACTTCGCAGAAAATGCGGCTCGCGCTTCCTGAAGATCGTCCAGGTATGGCTGGGGATCGAAGCCTGCGGTCGCAGCCTGACTGACCTGCGGACAAGGCGGGCTTACCTCGCCAGCGGTGCTGCATGGCGCCGCGAGGAGTATGCCGAGGAGGGTCACGCTGAGTGGGGTCCGATCCATCGACCTTCCCAACCTTAGAGATCCCCGAATTCGCGCTGCACGAGCGCGAGCGCCGTGATCGCCGCCGTCTCGGTGCGCAAGACCCGCGGACCGAGGCGCACGGGAATGAAGCCCGCCTCCACGGCCGCCTGCTGCTCGTCGTCAGTGAGTCCGCCCTCGGGCCCGATGAGCACGGTGACCGAAGAGACCGGAGTCGGTACGTCCTGGATGCGTGTCGACCCGGTGGGAGAGAGCAGCAGGCGCGAGCCGCTTGCACCCTGCCTGAGGAACTCAGCGAGCGGAACTGGCGACAGCACCTTCGGCAGGCGGTTGCGGCCGCTCTGCTCGCAGGCGGCGATGGCGATGGCGCGCCAGTGCTCGAGCTTGCGCGCTGCCTGCGGTGCGCTGAGACGCACGACGCTGCGCTCGGTGAGGAGCGGCACGATGCGGGAAGCCCCGAGCTCGGTCGCCTTCTGCACGACGAGATCCATGCGCTCGCCGCGTGAGACGCCCTGGGCGAGGGTGAGCGCCAGCGGGGACTCGCGCTCGAGCGCCTGTGCCTGGCCGACCGCGACCTCGACCTTCTCTCCGTGCACGGCCTCGATCGTGGCCGCGTACTCTCCGCCGCCGCCATTAAATAGAGTGAGCGCCTGCCCGGGCCGCAGCCGCAGCACCCGCGTGAGGTGGCGCGCGGCGCTGCCGGTGAGCGCGACGCGCCCCCCGGTCTCGAGCGGCGCGTCGAGGTACACGCGCGTCAGTCGCATGTCGCGGATTCGATGCCCTCGCGCGCCACCTCGACCATCAGATCGATCTCGGCGGGCGTGATGACGTAGGGCGGCATGAAATACACGACGTTCCCGATCGGCCGCAGCAGCACGCCCCGCGTGAGGGCATGGCGATACACGCGTAGCCCGCGGCGCTCCTGCCAGGCATAAGGCGCGCGGCTCGCCTTGTCGGCGGCGAGCTCGATGGCGAGGATCATGCCGCGCTGGCGAACCTCGGCCACGTGCGGGTGATCGGCGAGTGCGCCGGCCCGCTCGCCGAGGCGCGCCGCGAGCGTGCGATTAGCCTCGAGCACGTGATCGTCGCGGAAGATGGCCAGGCTCGCGCGCGCCGCGGCGCACCCCAGCGGGTTCCCGGTGAAGCTGTGCGAGTGCAGGAAGGCATTGAGCTTCACATACTCGTCGTAGAACGCCGCGTACACCGCCTCGGTCGTCATCACGGCCGACAGCGGCAGGTAGCCCCCGGTGAGCCCCTTGGACAGACACACGAAGTCGGGGCGTATCCCGGCCTGCTCGCAGGCGAACATCGTGCCGGTGCGGCCGAAGCCCACCGCGATCTCGTCGGCGATGAGATGCACCTGGTGACGGTCGCAGGCCTCGCGCAGCAGCGTGAGATACACCGGATCGTACATGCGCATGCCGCCCGCGCACTGCACCAGCGGCTCCACGATCACCGCACAGGCTTCCTGCGCGTGCTTCCCGAGCGCGGCCTCCATGTGCGCGAACTGCCGGCGCGAATACTCCGCGGGGCTCTCGCCGCGCTCGCGCTGGAAGCAGTCCGGGGAGGGGACGGTGATCACGTCCATGAGCAGCGGCCGGTAGATCTCCTTGTAGAGCTCGACGTTGCCGACGGCGAGCGCCCCGAGCGTTTCGCCGTGATAGCTGTTCGAGAGGGTGAGGAAGCGGCGCTTCGCGCTCCGGCCCGTGTTGTGCCAGAAGTGAAAGCTCATCTTCACCGCCACCTCGACCGCGGACGAGCCGTTGTCGGCATAGAAGCAGCGGGTGAGGCCGGCGGGGGCGATCGCACAGAGCTCCTCCGAGAGCGCGATCACCGGCTCGTGGGTGAAGCCTGCGAGGATCACCTGCTCGAGCTGCTCGAGCTGCGCGCGCACCGCGGCGTTGATGCGGGGATTCGCGTGCCCGAAGAGATTCACCCACCAGGAGCTGATGGCATCAAGGTAGCGCTTGCCCTCGTAATCCTCGAGCCACGCGCCCTCGCCGCGGCGCACGGGGATCGGCGGCAGCTGCTCGTGGTCCTTCATCTGCGTGCACGGATGCCACACGTGCGCGAGGTCGCGCGCGACGTACATGGAGTTGGCGGAAGTCATGACGATGATTGTGGCAGAATCGCGGCGGCGCGGAGTCTTTCCGTCCCGCGCACCTGGACAGCTCGCGATGCGAAATGCTCCGCCGACTGCCGCGCCCTCCGCGGCGCTGACCATCGATGTCGCTACCGGCCTGCTCACCGGAGTGCGTCAGGTGCTATCGCCGAACTTCGATGCGCGTCCCGCGGACACCCCGCCGACGCTGCTCGTGGTGCACGGCATCAGCCTCCCCCCGGGGGAGTTCGGCGGTCCGTGGATAGACCGCCTGTTCACGGGCACGCTGCCGGCGGATGGGCATCCCCTCTTCCGCGATCTCGCCACGGCGCGCCTGTCGGCTCATGCCCTCATCCGCCGAGACGGGCTGATCGTGCAATACGTGCCCTTCGGCGAGCGCGCCTGGCACGCAGGCGTTTCCGAGTACCGTGGCCGCTCGGGGTGCAACGACTTCTCGATCGGAGTGGAGCTGGAAGGCACGGGTGAGACACCCTACACCGACGCGCAGTACCAGCAGCTCGCATCGCTCACGCTGGCGCTGCTCGAGGCCTATCCCTCGATGTCCACCGACCGCATCGTCGGACACGCCGATGTCGCGCCCGACCGCAAGAGCGACCCCTGGGCGACGTTCGACTGGCCGCGGTACCGTGCCCTGCTTCAAGTAAAGCGTGACGCCTCAGGCGTCGCATAAATATTGTTAGGCCGCAATCAGCCATGAGCCAGTACCTCAAATCTACGTGGGTTAGGGTTGGCCTCGTCTTACTTGTTGTCGGGGCAAGTCCGCTATTATTCATCATCACGGCGGCCGCGTTGGGGTTGTGGCCTGATCCGAACCCGAACCCTGTCGGACCCGGCATACTGTTTGGGCTTACATTCTGGCCGGCGATTATTTGCATCGTGGTAGGCGTGATACGCGCCCGAGCGCGCCGTGCGGCCTAACATTGGAGGGGGCCGTGATGCGCTGGCGGTTTGGCGCCGCGGGGGCCTGGGGACAGTGTGCGCCCGCGTCGTCCGCAAGGCGCTTCTGCGCGGCCGTTCAACCTCACCGTTAGAGCGCACGCATGAAGCCGCGGCAGCTAGTTCAGGCGTGGGTGCAAGCGTTTAACCGCGCCGACGTGGAAGCGTTGGCGTCCTTCTATAGTGAGGACGCCGTGAACCATCAGGTTGCTGAGTCGCCTGTCCAGGGCAGAGAGAATATTCGCCAGATGTTCGCGTCCGGATTTGCCTCGGCAAAAATGCACTGCATCATTGAGAACATCTTCGAAGAGGGGCAATGGGCGATCCTTGAATGGCGGGACCCCAACGGGCTGAGAGGTTGCGGGTTCTTTCATGTGGTCGACGGCCACATTACTTTTCAACGCGGCTATTGGGACAAGTTATCGTTCTTACGCCTGCATGGCCTTCCCATGCCCAAGTAGTTGTGAGGCTCTTGGCATGCGCTCTAACAATCGGTGGGCGGGCCGTGACGCGCGGTAGCGTCGCCGCGGGCGCCGCAAGACAATATGCGCCGGCGGCGCTTTTCCGGCTACAGTGGGCGGCCGGTCAAAGTCATCGTTAGCCGGCAAGGAGACTCCTGTGGACGCCGCGCTCGCGCGCGCACTCGTTGGGGCACTGCAAGCCGAGGTAAATAACGGAGGCTTCGAGCAGTTCTTCTTCAACTCAGCGGGCGACAGAACTCGCGAGATTATTGAGGCGCTGAGCGCGATCGGAGCGCCCCACACAGCTTCGATTGTC
>Ga0209577_10000076_pt1 | contig 88937 bp, 86 predicted proteins | sample GraSoiAngelo_109_FD_185874 | JGI IMG/M metagenome (GOLD analysis project Ga0209577, IMG submission 185874) | Grasslands soil microbial communities from the Angelo Coastal Reserve, California, USA - 14_0903_12_20cm (SPAdes) (version 2) | ecosystem: Environmental > Terrestrial > Soil > Grasslands... | reverse complement strand
CGCCCGCTGCCGGACGGGCAGCTCGGATACTGCCCGCGTGACCGACGGTTCCGGTGGGGAAGCTGCCGGAACTTCGAGGCGCTGCGCGGCCGCGCGCGCATTCGCACGCCGCTCGATCCCTCGCCGCTTGATGTTGGACGAGCAGAGGTTCACGACGATCCGTCGCAGGTAGAGATCGGGCCGGTCCATCGAGCCGATCCGTCGCCAGCCGGCCAGAGCGCGCGCGAAGGCCTCCATCGCGAGTTCCTCCGCCGTCGACCGGTCGTCGGTTAGCAAGAACGCCAAACGCGCTAGACCCGAGTACTCGTGGACGAACAGAGCGTCTATCCGCGAAGGCCGGTCGCTTGGAAGCTCTTCGATCTCGCCAACCCCAGTCGTGAAGGCCATCACGAGATTAAGACAATCGAGCGCCCTCGACGGTTGCCCGGCACGGAAGACGGTCAGAACCCGGCGCCCGGTCCGGAAGGAGTCCCTTTGGCCCGCCCCGTCCAGGCCGTTTGGCACTCGTCCCCCTCCGCCAACGCGGCGAGTCTTTCTGAAGCGATGAACGGAGGGCTCGACATGAAGATCTTCGCTGGTAAATGGGTGCTCATCCCGGCGCTTCTTCTGCTGGGAGGCGTTGCGTGCTCATCGTCGGCGGCAGTATCGGGAACGCCGAAGTCTGTCCCGCCGACGGCGGGCGGGACCATAGGCATCGGCTTGAACCAATGGTCGATCACGCCGACGGCTTCAAGGGTCCACGCCGGCTCAGTCACGTTCAACGTGGACAACGAAGGGAACATCACGCATGAGTTCGTCGTCCTCCGGACGGACACGCCGGCGGCGGCCTTCATGATCGGGTCATTCGAGAACGAGCCGGATCGGATCAACGAAGACACCGTAGGAACGAACCTCGGCGAGACGGGGGATCTAGAGGCCGGGGCGTTGCATGCGCTGACGATCAACCTGGCTCCGGGCCACTACGTGTTCGTTTGCAACCTGTCGGGCCACTACCACGCGGGGATGCACACGGACTTCACCGTGTTGTGACGCCGTAGGCTTGATTTCGGCCTCTGTACCGCACCTATGTTTTGGTTCGCCTACCCGATAGTGAGATGGCACGGGGACGGCTACGCGGAGAGCTTCCCTTTTCAAGCCTGGGGCTGAGGCTCCCGTTCCCGCTCTCTGACGATGAGGTACGAGAGGATGACGGCCGGGATTATCAGCGCTCTGCTCACGAAGTTCACGTAGGAGCTGGTCTTGATTGCGCTCAGCGAGTCGCCGGTGATCAAGTATCGCGAGAACTGCGTAACGACCACGATGATCCAGAGCAGCCCTGCCAGCTTCCCCATCCACAGTTTGTCCGGCGGCAAGCCTCGTCGTGCCGATCGTGACTGCCAATTCCGGTAGCCGAGGAACAGCGCGATCGTGACCACCCAACTGATCGTCACGAACGCTTTGCTCCGTGAATCGATCGCCCGTGCCTGGTCTTGGAACTGCTGGGTCGTCAGCGTTCCGCTGTTGATCTCGCGCGCGAACTCACCGCTCTCGATCTTCGAGATGAAATGAAGCCGATCGACGATGTCTACGGTGCGCGCGATCGCGTATAGGCCGGTAAGCGCGAGCAGCAATACCAAGAGCATGCCGGCACCGCTGAGCTTCTGTCCGGACGTCTGGCCGCCCGGGGTGGGGAGGATATTCGCGTCCATATGTATCGTCCTCGCACAAGGAAGATCCGACCGTTTGGTCGCTTTTATCTTTCGGCACGGGGCGAAGACGCTTTAGCAGTCAGACTCTTCATGCGGCTGGCCAGGAGAGTTAGGCGGAACGGCTGAGGGCTGCCCGTACTACCGCGCGAGCGAGAAGAGATACGAGAAAAGGAAGAACCCAGAGATCGCTGCACCGGCGACTCCCGCCAAGAGCGCCCGCTTCACCGGGCGTGCGCCCTCGAGGGAGCTCTGGTTGGCCAGGCGCCAGCGCGCGGCGCGCCGGATGGATTCGAGCCCGAGGGCGGCTGCGATCGGGAGCGCAGCCAGCAACAGCCACGGGGTCGAGTGGGGCGTTTGCCAGGCGGGCAAGACGAACGCGATGACGATGATCAACAGCGACCCGTACCCGTAGTGCATCACGGAGTCGGCAAGCGGGTTCTTTGCCGTCTGGGCGCGCGGCCCTTCGGCAGCTATGGAGCGGAACTGGATCAGCTTCAGCGCCCAAAACGTCGCCGTAGTGATGCCGACCACGATCAGCACCGTACCGTATCCGTTCTCTGACCCGGGTCGCCGGAGGAGGATGACGTCGACGGCGAGAGCGGCTGCCATGAAAGCGAACCACGGCCAGCGACGCATGCCGGCGAGAAGCAGTCGCGCGATTGCTCCCAACGCAAGCAGGGCAAGGACGCCGCACATCACTTGAGAGACCACGAGTGGAGCGATATGCGTCCCGCGGTCAGTCGAGAACCAGCGGGCGAAATACAGGGCGGGGAAACTGTAGAAAGCGGCAACGATGGTCGACCACGCTAAAGCAGGCCCGCCTCGGTGGTCCTCCCCGCGGAGCAAAGCGTCGCCGTGATGGCGAAGCACGACACCAACCGCGAAGGCGACAACCAGAAGAAAGCCTGGACCGAACGCTAGTATGAACACCAGAGACGTCCCCAGGCCGCTCGCGATCAAGAATGCCACCCAAGTGGTCAGCATCCAGACAAGGGCCGTTCCGAGCCTGCGAGTCGATCGTCCCGCGGCCTGCTCGCGCAAGATGTGCTCCGTCCTCATCGTCACCCGATCTGGTTCTCGATGAGTTAACGAGCGACCTTCGCGATTGTGTCCTACGGGCGATAACGAGTGATCGCCAGTTTTGTCCGAAGATCAGCGAGCGCCTGGTCTTTTAACGATTGCTCAAAGCGCGTCTACGCGGACGTAGCGCGTCAGGGCGATCGCGCACCAGATCGCTTCGATGACCCCGAACGGCCACGCGCCGGCAAGGAACCCGTAGATCGAAGACAGCAGACACCCGAGCGCGAACAGCAAGATGAACCGTGGGCCACGCCGCTCGAGCGCGTACATCGCCATCATGAACGTCAGCGACAGGACGCCGTACGCGGTGAGCAAGGATGCTCAGTCTTGAATCATGAGGTGCGCGGCCGCGTCGAGATCGTCGGCCATCTGGATGCCCTGGCTCCATCCGCGCACCCAGAACGTGAGGACCGCGAACCACACCTGACCGAGCACCCGCATCAGCTGGTCTTGGTCGGGGAGCGAGTCACCGTCCATCGCTTGCCCGATCATCTCGGTCATCGTTTGGTAGACCTGCGCCGCGCGCTCGATCGAACCGGGCTCCTCCGCATCCAGCGACCCGAGCGCGGTCACGAACGCTGCCGACAGCTTCGGCTGGCGCTCCATCGCTCGCACGGTGCCGCGGAGCACGCCGGCCACGCGGTCGGCCTTCGTCGCACCTTTCTGCGGACGCGTGCGCTGCTTGTCGCGAAGGTTCTCGGCCCACTCGTTCAAGGCTGCAACCAAGAGCTGGTCCTTGGAGGGGAAGTAGCGATACAGCGTGCCCAGCGCAACGCGCGCCTCGGCGGCCACGTCGCGCATCTGCACGGCGTCGTACCCGCCTTTCGTTGCAAGCGAGATGGCTGCTTGGATGACGCGACGGCGCCGGTCCGACTGCTTCGGGGTCAGCGCGCTCTCGTCCGGCGCGCGCCCGTTCCCGGACGCGTTGCGCGCGGCTGCTCGACGTACGGCCACCCGGCCCGTGGTACCCGCCATGGGGCAACCGTAACCCGGAGTAGAACCTGTTGCAATATTTTGGGGAGAAGTCTTATAGTTGCCGCCTCATGGACCTCGAGCTTGCCCCCGAAGACGACCCTCGACGGCTCCAGGTGCGCACCTGGCTGGCGGAGCACCCCGAACCCAGCGGCAAAGACCTCGCGGAAGCCGGCTACGTCGTCCCTCACTGGCCGAAGCCGTGGGGGCTCGACGCCGACCCGATGACCCAGCTGCTCGTCGACGACGAGCTCAAGCGCGCGAAGATCCAGCGCCCCATCAACCCGATCGGCATCGGCCACTGCGGCCCGATCCTCGTGAAGCACGGCACCGACGAGCAGAAGAACCGTTACATCATGCCGATGCTCTCGGCCGACGAGATCTGGTGCCAGCTCTTCAGCGAGCCCGAAGCCGGCAGCGACCTCGCCAACGTCGCGACGCGCGCGATCAAAGAGGGCGACCACTACATCGTCAACGGTCAGAAGATCTGGACCTCGCTCGCGCACGCGGCGAAGTTCGGGATCCTGTTGGCGCGCACGAACCCCGACGCGCCGAAGCACGCCGGCCTCAGCTACTTCATCGTGCCGATGGATCTGCCGGGAATCGAGATCACGCCCATCGTCGAGATGACCGGCATGCATCTGTTCAACCAAGTCTTCTTCACCGACGTTCGCTTGCCAGCGGAGAACTTGATCGGCGAAGAGAACCGCGGCTGGGAGCTCGCGAAGGACACCTTGGCCAACGAACGTGTGACGCTTGCGCGCGAAGGCGCGCAGTGGGGCTGGGGTCCGTCGGCGCGCGACCTTGTCAACCTCGTAAGGGAGCGCGGCGGCGTCCCCGATCCGGTCATGCGCCAGCGCCTCGCGCAGCTGTACTCCGAAGGCGAGATCCTTCGCATCCACTCGCTGCGCATGGTCGCCGATCGCCTTGCCGGCAAGCCGCTCGGCCCGGAATCGTCGACCCGCAAAGCGTTGAGCGATCCGCACGGTCAGCACATCTTCCAGATCGCGCGCGACCTGTCCGGCCCGGCGGGGCTGCTCGCCGATGTCGGGCCGCTCGGCGCGGATCCGATGTGGTGGGCGAACGGGTTCCTTTTTGCACCGGCCCTGACGATCGGCGGCGGAACGTCTGAAGTGCTCCGGAACGTCATCGGCGAGCGGATCCTTGGGCTCCCGCGCGAACCCGATCCCGACGCAGGCAGGGCATGGACGGAAACGCGTCGAACAAAAGGGGCTCAAGCGAAGTAGGTCTAGCGGCCGTTTGCGGGCGCTGGATAGGGTGTCACGAGAGTTCTTCTCCTTGTTACAAGGAGCAAACGGGTGAGGGTACGCGCGAAAGTCGTTGCATCGGTCCTACTTTCCGTTTCGTTGCTCGCGACTGCGTGCGGCGCGCGCCTGACGGCAGCACAGCGAGCAGCCGGGATCGGTGCGCTGACGAAGAACGGCGGTTCGACGACCGGTAGCGCGACTGGAGGCACGACCGGCGCCACCACAGGCAGCTCGATCGGCGGCACGACCGGAGCCAGCGGAGCCACGACCGGGGGAGCCGCGGGCGGAACAACCGGTGGTGCGAACAACCTCGGCAGCGGCTCGTGTTCGAGCGGCGGAGCAACGGACACAGGCGTCACCGCCAACCAGATAACGTTGGCGACGGTCGCAGACGTCAGCGGTGTGCAGCCGGGACTCTTCAAGTCTGCGTGGCAAGCGATGTCGGCGGTTACCGCCTACATCAACAGCCAGGGCGGCATCTGCGGACGCCAGCTCAAGGACTTGCAGCTCGACTCCCAAGCCGACTCGACGCAGAACCGTGCGGCGGTCCAGCAAGCGTGCACCCAATCGTTCGCGTTGGTCGGTTCGATGTCTGCGTTCGACGACGGCGGCGCGTCGGTCGGTCAGCAGTGCGGGATCCCCGACATCTCGGCGATCACCGTGAACGCAGCGCGCTCGAATGCTTCAAACGTCTACCCCGCGTACCCGGTAGGACCCAATTACATCAATACGTCGTGGGGCCTGCAGATCAAGCAGCGCTATCCCGACGCGATCAAGAAGTCCGCGTTCATCACGCTGAACGCCGGCGCCTCCGTGCAGAACGGCAATCAGCGGATCAAGGCGCTCACGAAGATGGGCTACACATTTGTCTACACGACGCAGGTGCAGGTTGTGGAGTCGAACTACAGCCCGTATGTCCAAGCGATGCAATCGAAGGGCGTCGAGTTCATCGACATGCTCGCCGACTACCAGAGCATCGTCCGTTTGCAGAAGGCTATGCAGCAGGCCGGCTGGTTCCCACAGGTTCGTGTGTGGGACTCGGTTGCATATTCGCCGGCCTATCTCTCGCAGGGTGGAACGGCGGTCCAGTCGCAACCTTCGGGGTGCAACGACGTTCTGAAGAACGTTCCTTGCCCAGCGTACGTCTTCCTGAACACGGCGCTCTTCCAGGAGGCGTCGTCCAACCCTGAGATGCAGCTCTATCTGACGTGGCTGCAACGTGTCGCGCCGGGCGCGCAACCCGACTACTTCGGCCTTTACGCATGGTCTGCCGGACGCTTGTTCCAGAAGGCGGCAACGATGGTCGGCGCGAAGCTCACCCGTAAGGCGCTCTTCAGCGCGTTGCAAAGCATCCACTCCTGGAACGACTTCGGCCTGCATATCGCGCACGACATCGGCGCGAAGCGCGAAGGGAACTGCACGCTCTACGTCGAGATCAAGAGCAGCGGATTCGTGCGCGCCTTCCCCGCGTCGGGTTGGACGTGCACGGGGAGCCTGATGAAGACGTCGTGACCCAGTTCCTGCAGTACACGGTCTTGGGCATCGTGACCGGTGCCGTCTACGCGATCGCGGCGACCGGCCTCGTCGTGACCTACTCCACGTCCGGGATCTTCAACATCGCTCACGGCGCCATCGGGATGGTGATGGCGTTCCTCTATTGGGAACTTCGGATCAACCATCACTGGCCGGCGCCGATCGCCCTGTTCATCGTCGTGTTCGTCGCGGCTCCGCTGCTCGGGGCGGTGATCGAACGCACGTTGATGCGACGACTGCGTGGGGCGTCGGTCGCTCAGTCTCTTGTCGTTACCGTCGGCTTGCTCGTGCTGCTTCTCGGTGTGGGCGAGGCGATCTGGAAGCCGACGGTTGCGCGTGAGCTGGCGCCGTTCTTCGATCCGAAGAAGTTCAAGCTGCTCGGCGTCTTCGTAAGCTGGCACGACGCGATCACCATCCTCGTCGGGATCGCGGTCGCCATATTCCTGTACATCTTCCTCGCTCGCACCCGCATCGGGATCGCGATGCGTGCGGTCGTGGACGACCGCAACTTGCTCTCGCTCAATGGTGCACAACCCGATCGCGTGAGCATGCTGTCGTGGGCGATCGGATCATCGCTCGCGGCGATCGCGGGCATCTTGCTCGCGCCGAAGTTACAGCTCAACCACATCGTTCTGACGCTCCTCGTCGTGAATGCGTACGCGGCTGCGATGGTCGGACGGCTTCGAAGTCTCCCGATGACCTACGTCGGTGGGCTGATCCTCGGGCTCGCGGAGAGTTACTACATCGGATACATCCACTTGACGGGGTCGTGGTGGATCGGGCTTCGCCCGTCGCTCCCAACGATCATGCTGTTCGTCGTGCTCCTGCTGCTGCCGGAGTCACGGTTGAGAGCCGCGCGCCTTGCGGGCGCGGTGTCACCGAGGGTTCCGAGCCGGCGGATGTCGCTGACCGGTGCGGTGATCCTCGTCGGGGTAGCCGCGATCGTGTCGCAGTTCCTCGGCTCGGGCGACCTCATCCGCGTCGGTCAAGGCTTGGCGTTCGCGCTCATCATGCTCTCGCTCGTGCCGCTCACCGGTTACGGGGGCCAGGTTTCGCTGTGCCAGATGACGTTCGCCGGCTTGGGCGCGTTCGCGATGGCCAAGCTCGGCGTGAACGGCTCCATCGTTGGCTTGGTCGTCGCGGCCGGGTTGGCGGCGGCGGTGGGCGCCGTCATCGCCTTGCCCGCTCTTCGACTTCAGGGCCTGTACCTCGCTTTGAGCACGATGGCCTTCGCCGCCTTGATGGACTACATGTTCTTCACGAACCAGCATGTGTTCGGGAACTTCGGAACGCTGCCGGTCGCACGTCTGAAGTTCCTGGGCCTGCATTTCACGGGTGAGAAGAGCTACTTCGTCTTACTTGCCATCGCGTTCGCCGGGTTATCCATGCTTGTGATGTGGGTGCGACGTGGGCCGTTCGGCCGTCGCTTGTCTGCGATGCGCGACAGCCAAGTTGCCTGCGCGACGATCGGGATGAGCTTGGCCCGCACGAAGCTCGTCGTGTTCATGTTGTCGGCAGCGATGGCCGGTCTCGCGGGCGCGTTGTACGGCGGCCTGAAGGGGTCTGCCGGCCCCATCGACTTCCAGATGTTCCAGAGCTTGCCCATCTTGCTCCTTGCCGTATTGGGAGGAATCACGACGGCGAGCGGCGCGCTCATCGGCGGCCTTGCATTCGCTTTCCTCGGGGTCCTTCAAGCGCACGTTGCGTCCATCGGCGGATTGACGTTCCTTTTGACCGGGCTCGGGGCAGTCAGCATCGGCCGCAACCCCAACGGGCTCTCGTTCATGTTCAGCCAGCGGCTCCGCCGGCTCTTCCCGCGCTTCTCCGCTGAGACCGTGGCTCTGCCAGAGCCTGGGTTCGATGAGGAGGTCGAGCGCGTTGCCGCTTCTGCAGGTTGACCAAGTCGGCGTGCGTTTCGGAGGGCTGCTCGCCCTGCAAGACGTCGACCTCAGCGCGGACGAAGGAGAGATCACCGGGCTGATCGGTCCGAACGGCGCCGGCAAGACGACGCTGTTCAACGTGATCACCGGTCTGCAAGAGCCGACCGGCGGGCACGTCGCGTTCGACGCCGCCGAGCTTCAGAAGGAGAAGCCGCACGAGCGCGCGCGCCGCGGCATCGCGCGCACGTTCCAGCGGCTCGAGGTGTTCGGCTCGCTGACGACGCGCGAGAACATCATGGTCGCCGCCGAGATCCGATCCGGGTGGTCGAAAGAGAAGGTCGACGCGCGCGCGGTGACGGACGAGGTCCTCGATACCGTGGGACTCGAACGCCAGGCGGATCAGCGCGTCGACACGATGCCGACCGGTCTCGCGCGCTTGGTCGAGCTCGGGCGCGCGCTCGCGACGGCGCCGCGCCTGCTGTTGCTCGACGAAGCGTCCTCCGGCCTCACGTCGACCGAGACGGATTTCATGGCCGGGCTGCTCCGCAGATTGTCGGCCGCCGGTCTCGCCGTCTTGCTCGTCGAGCACGACATCGAGTTCGTGATGAGCTTGTGCACCAAGATCCACGTGCTCGACTTCGGCAAGCTGATCGCGGTCGGCACGCCGAAGGAGATCCAGAAGAACAAAGCGGTCCAAGCGGCGTACCTCGGCTCGGAAGGGGACGCGGCATGAGCACGCCGGTCCTCGAGCTCCGCGACGTGAAGGCAGCCTACGGGCGCATCGAAGTGCTGCACGGCGTCGATCTCGTTGTTCCGGAAGACTGCGTCGTTGCGTTGCTCGGCCCGAACGGCGCAGGGAAGACGACGACGCTGAAGGTCGCGAGCGGGCAGCTCCGTCCGACCAGCGGTCACGTTCACATCGCCGGCCGTCACGTGAACGGGGCGACCGCCGATGAGCTTGCGCGCGCAGGCGTGTGCGCGATCCCGGAAGGCCGTGGCATCTTCCCCAACCTGACCGTCGTCGAGAACCTGCAGATGGTGACGTTCAGCGGAGTTTCGTTCAAACAGGTCGAAGAACGGACATATGCGCAGTTTCCACGCTTGAAGGAACGCCGGACCCAGCTCGCCGGCACGCTGTCCGGCGGGGAGCAGCAGATGCTCGCCATCGCGCGCGCGCTGACCACGGACCCAGCACTTTTGATGCTCGACGAGATCTCGATGGGCCTGGCCCCGATGGTCGTCGCCGAGCTGTACGACCTGGTCAAGCAGATCGCGGCGAGCGGAGTGTCCATCTTGCTCGTTGAACAATTCGCGAGAACGGCTCTCGCCGTAGCCGATTATGCAGCGATAATGGTGCAAGGCCGGGTGAGGCGGGTCGGCCAGGCTGCGGACGTCGAAGACGAGCTGTCTTCGGCCTACCTCGGGAAGACGGGATGAACTGGACCCGCAGGATGTTCATAGCGGCGGTCGCGACCGCCGCGGTCGCCGTGCCGCTCGTCATACCGGGCGCGCACGCCGACACGCCTGCGTTAGGCGGGTACCAGATGAACGCCACCGCCGACGCGATCTCCTTGCTCATCGATTCGCCGAGTTTCGGCGTTCCGGCGCCGCACACGTTCGAGCTTCACAAGGCGCACGCGACGACCGCGATCGACTCCGGTCCGACGTCGCACGCGCTGTCGAGCATCGTCTGGCCCGGTGACGTCTACGGGAGCGCAGGCCTGACGCTCGCGGCCGGCATCTTCTTGCAAGATCCCACGTCTGCCCGGTACCTGGACTGCTCCGGCCCCGCGCACCCATGCGTCCCGATCATCGACAACTTGCAGACCGGAGTTGCGCAGATCGCCGACAACCTCCAGAAGGGGTGCGGGTGCAACCCGTCGTACCCGTTCAAGTCGCAGGCGTTCTTCCCGCAAGGCCCGAAGGACAACTCCTACGATGCCGGCGGCGGCGTCACGATGACGACGCACGCCGATCAGAACGTGACCGAAGCGACCTCCGTGGTGCAGCAAGCCGGATTCCCGAACGCGTTCCAGGCCGGCGCGATGAAGTCCGTCGCGACGTCGGGGCTGATCGATGGTCAGGCGGTCTCGCAAGCGGAGTCGTTCGTGTCCAACGTAAGTGTCGCCGGTGTGCTCCAAATCCAACAGGTGCACAGCACGATGGAAGTAATCAGCGACGGAACGAAGGCGACCGTCACCAAGTCGCAGCTCATCGGCGGGCTCACGGTCGGCGGACAGTCGATCACATTCGACTCGACGGGCTTTCACGCCGGCGGCCAATCGCAAGATCCGTTCGGCAAGTTCGCGAAGAGCTTGATCGATCAGTATCTGACGCCGAACGGGATCTCGATCTCCGTTGCGCCTCCGGTCGTCACGAAGAACGCAGGCACGGGATCGATCAACGGCTCCAGCCTCGTGATCACGTTGAACGCGCAGGGCATGGAGAAGATCGTCAAGAACATCCCCGAGCCGTACCGCACCTGGCTGCAATCGCCGGGCTCCAGCCCGCTCGCGCCGGCGCTCCAGCAGTTCTCGACGTTCGTGCAAGGGTTGATCGCGACCCCGACGCAGTTCGACCAGACGATCGAGATCCGCCTGGGTGACCTCTCGATCGCGTCGGCCGCCGCGCCTGCATATGTCGCGCCTCCGCTTGTGACTCCGCTGACGCCGCCGGGAGGACCGGTTGCGGCAGGGCCGTTGCCGGGGCCGCAGATCCTGCCCGGTTCCTCTACGAACAACACCATCGGCGGCGTGCAGCAGGGCGGGTCGCTCGCGATCGTGCCGGTCGCGGCCAAGGCGGTGCCGATCGTATTGGTCTTCCTGGCCTTGCTCTGGATGCTGGCCGGTGCCACTGGTTTGGACAGGATGGCCACCGCGGCGACATCATCGGTGGCCGCGGAAGAGTGCCCATTGGAGAAACCATGACGGACGTCGCCGAACGCGAAGCACAAGCAGGTCGCGTGGCGCGCCTGCGCACGTCGCTGGCGTCCGTTCGCTCGCGCGGGAACCGCATGCCGGTTGAGCGCATGGTCGCGTTCATCGGCGCCGCGCTCGTCGCCATCGGCATCCCACTGATCATCCTGGGCTGGTACGGCGCCGCGCACACGCCGTACACCTTCGAGCAGATCCCGTACATGATCTCCGGCGGGCTGCTCGGACTGGCGCTGACGGTGCTCGGCGGTCTCTTCTACTTCGCGTACTGGATGACGCGGCAGGTGCACGAGACGCGCCGCCAGTCCGACCAGACCGAACAGGTCTACCGGCGCATCGAAGCGATGATGTCGTCCAACGGCCACGGGACTGCGGTAGCGGCGACGTCGAGCAGCCCTGGCCCGGCCGCCGCGATGTTCGTGACGACCGCGCGCGGGTCGATGTTCCACCGACCCGACTGCGTCGTGGTGAAGGGCCGCTCGGACGTGCGTTCTGTGACGGGCGACGAGAAGAACCTCAAACCCTGCAAGATCTGCGATCCGCTGGGCGAGGAAGCGACCGCCACGACCTAGGCCTGCTCGGCCGTCTTGCCAGACAGAACGAGAACGTGTTCTACTTGCGTCCGTGGAATTCAACCTTGCCGATCTTTTCGAGTCGTTGGCCGATACGGTCGGCGCGCGCACTGCGCTGGTGTGCGGCGACCAGCGCCTGACGTACGCGGAGCTCGACGCGCGCGCGAACCGGCTGGCGCGCGCCCTGCAAGCGGCCGGCGTGAAGCCCGGCGACCATGTCGGGATGTACCTGTACAACGGCACCGAGTACGTGGAAGGGATGCTCGCGTGCCTGAAGATCCGCGCGGTCCCCATCAACGTGAATTACCGGTACGTCGAGGACGAGCTGCGCTATCTCTTCGCCGATGCCGACCTGGTCGCGGTGCTGCACCAGCGCGAGTTCGCTCCGCGCATCGCGGCGATCAAAGCGGACGTGCCGAAGCTGAAGACGCTGCTCGCAGTCGGCGGCGGAGACGCCGACCTTTCGGGGATCGGCTCGTCCGACTACGAAGCGGCGCTCTCTGCGCAGTCGCCTGCGCGCGACTTCGATCCGCGCTCCGGCGACGACCTGTTCATCATCTACACGGGCGGCACGACCGGCATGCCCAAGGGCGTCATGTGGCGCCAGGAAGACCTGTTCTTCACCGGGATGGGCGGCGGCAACCCGCTCGGCGATCCGGTCGAGAAGCCGGAGCAGGTCGCGCAGAACGCGCTCGCGCGCGACCCGCAGATCGTGCAGTTCCCGATCGCGCCGCTGATCCACGGCGCCGCGCAGCTGGCGGTCTTCATCGGCTTCAACTGGGGCGACAAGATAGTGCTGATCCCGCGCTTCGACCCCGACCTGGTGTGGGAGGTCGCCGAGCGCGAGCGCGTCAACACGATGACGATCGTCGGCGACGCGATGGCGCGCCCCATGGCCGAAGCGTTGCCGCGGCACTTGCAGCGCGATCTTTCGAGCGTGCTGTACGTGGGTTCCGCCGGTGCGATCCTGTCGGACGCGGTCAAGGAACAGTTCAAGGAGCATCTGCCGACGTTGATCGTCGCCGAGAACTTCGGCGCGACCGAAACGGGGCACCAAGGCATGGAAGTGATGGGCAACTCGCGGCCGGAAGGCGGCGGGCTGCGGTTCCAGATGAAGCCGACGACGACGGTGGTCGACGATTCGCTGAAGCCGCTGCAGCCCGGCGACGGGCAGACGGGGAAGCTCGCGATGCGCGGCCGCGTGCCGCTCGGCTACTACAACGACGAAGCCAAGACGCGCGCGACCTTCGCCGAGATCGACGGCGAGCGATGGGTGATGCCCGGCGACCTCGCGACGATCGATGCCGATGGAACGATCATCGTGTTCGGGCGCGGGACGATGTGCATCAACACCGGCGGCGAGAAGGTCTACCCGGAAGAGGTCGAGGCGGCGTTGAAGGCCAACCCGTCGGTGTTCGACGCGGTCGTCGTCGGCGTTCCGGACGAGCGGTGGGGTGAGCGCGTGTCGGCCCTCGTGCAGCTGCGACCCGGGCTCGGCGACTCACCCGACGATGTGCGTGCGCACGCGCGCACCAAGGTGGCCGGCTACAAAGTGCCACGTGACGTGCACTTCGTCGACGAGATTGCGCGCCAGCCGAGCGGCAAGCCCGACTACCCGTGGGCGAAGAAGCTCGCGACATCTTTATCGGAGGAGAAATGAGCATCCGCACGCCCATCTGCGACGAGTTCGGGATCGAAGTTCCGATCTTCGCCTTCTGCCTCGACAAAGAGATTGTCGCCGAAGTCAGCAAGGCAGGCGGGATGGGCGTGCTCGGCGCGCTGCGTTTCACGCCCGAAGAGCTCGAAGCCGAGCTGAAGTGGCTCGACGAGAACTGCGACGGCAAGCCGTACGGCGTCGACGTCGTCATGCCGGCGTCGTCGGTCGCCGCCGGGCTCGATCTCGACGCGGTGATGCACGACCTCGAGAAGCAGATCCCCGACCAACACAAGCAGTTCATCGAAGACGTGCTGAACAAGTACGGTGTCGAGCAGCTTCCCGAAGGCGAAGAGGTCCGCGGCATCCTCGGATGGACCGACGCGACCGCGCGCCCGCAGGTCGAGGTATCGCTCGCGCACCCGATCTCGTTGCTGGCGAACGCGCTCGGACCGCCTCCTCAAGACATCGTCGACGAAGCGCATCGCCACGGCGTGAAGGTTGCGGCGTTGGTCGGCGGAGCGGATCAGGCGCGCAAGCAGCGCGACGTCGGCGTTGACATCGTCGTGGCGCAAGGCACGGAGGCGGCGGGGCACACGCCGGATATCTCGACGATGGTGCTCGTGCCGGACGTGGTCGACGCGGTCGCGCCGGCGCCGGTGCTCGCCGCCGGCGGGATCGGCACCGGCCGTCAGATGGCGGCGGGATTAGCACTGGGCGCGGTCGGCGTGTGGACCGGTTCGATCTGGCTGACCGTGGCGGAATCGCAGTTGCCCAAGGCGATCATCGAGAAGCTGCTGCAGGCCGGCTCGAAAGACACCGTGCGGTCACGGTCGTTGAGCGGAAAGCCGGCGCGCCAGCTGAAGACGGCGTGGACCGACGCCTGGGACTCGAAAGAGTCGCCGGGCACGCTGCCGATGCCGTTGCAGTTCCTGCTGACATCGGAAGCCGTGCACCGCATCGGACGGTCCGAGCACCCCGAGCTGCTGGGGGCGCCGGTCGGTCAGATCGTCGGCCGGATGAACGAAGTACGGCCGACGGCGCTGGTGATGGCCGACATGGTCCGCGAGTGCGAAGAGACGCTGGAGCGTCTCGACGGTCTCAAGGCCTGATCGCGAACCGGTCCCTGTTTAGGCCCGCATGTGAGCCCTAACAGGGACCAGCGCAGCCGTGGCGCCGGCTAACCGCGGTTCAGATTCGGGAACAGCTCTGCGCCCATCTCCGGCGTCAGCGCGATGAACAGCCCCTCGCACTCCGCGCACAGCACGTCGCCCGCGCGGATCTCTCCCGACGTGAATGCCTTCCGGCCGTCGGTGCGGATCACGCGCGCCGTGATGTCCAAGTCGGTCTTCAGCGGTGTTGGGCGCCGGTACTTGATCGTCAGCGTTCCGGTCATCCCCTGGTTGCCGGCGATCGCGTTCGCCATCCCGAGCAGCAAGTCGAAGATCGCCGCGATGATCGCGCCGTGCACGTACCCAGGCGGGCCTTCGTACTGCCGGTCGAGGTTCGCGTGCCCGTGCACGACCTTGTCTTCACCCCAGGTGATCTCGACGGGTGGTGCGATCGGGTTCGACTTCCCGACGACGGGGTCATAGCCGAAGTTCTGCTGCAGGTCTTCGAACTCAGGTTTCGTTGGGTTCTTCGGTCCTCGCCTTGGCAAGGCATCGAGATCGGCAACGACCTTCTCCAGAGCTTCGGATGCGCGCTCCGAATCGGGGCCGTCGAGATCTGCTTCAACCGCGTGGGCGACCAGCGTTCTGATCGCGGCGGCAAGCCGCTCGCGCGCGGCCCGCGTCATTTGCCTTTGAAGTTCGGCGTGCGCTTCTCGGCGAAGGCCTTCGGCCCTTCCTTCGCGTCCTCGGTGTCGAAGACCGGCAAGCCGATCTCCAATTCCTTCTGTAGCGCTTGCTCTTCGGTCAGGCCTTCGGTTTCGCGCAACGAGCGCAAGATCGCTTGAACAGACAACGGTCCGTTCGCAGCGATCTTGTCCGCGATCTCTCGCGCGGCCTTCAGCGCTTCGCCGTCCGCCACCACGCGGCCGATCAATCCCATCTCGAGCGCGTCACGCGCCGGGATGAAGTCACCGACGAGCAAGATCTCCGCCGCGCGCGTGTACGGGATCTGCCGGCGCAGCCGAACGGTCGAGCCACCGATAGGGAAGAGCCCTCGCTTCACTTCGAACAGTCCGAACTGCGCGCTCTCGGCGGCGACGCGGATGTCGCAGGCTTGCAACATCTCCGTGCCGCCGGCAACCGCGTAGCCCTCGACGGCAGCGATGAGGGGCTTCGTCAAACGGTAATTGCGCAGCAAGGCCTTCCACGGCATCTCGGGATCGGATCGCGACCGCTGCGTCCACTCGTTGTCGTCGCCGTAGCCACCGGCCATCGCTTTCAGGTCCGCGCCGGAAGAGAAATGGCCGCCGGCGCCGGTCAGGATGGCGACCCGGATCGACGGGTCGTCGTTGATCTGCTGCCAGGCGTCTGTGAGCCGGACGACCATCTCGGCGCTCAGCGCGTTGCGTGCTTCCGGGCGGTTCATCGTGAGCGTGAGGACGTGTCCGTCCTGCTCAACCAGGAGATGCGGCTGCTCGGCCATAATGGCAAAAAGTAGAACACATTCTAATCTCGGGGGCAATGCGACAGAATGGTTACCCCTGCCTTGCCAGGGAAATAAGAACGTGTTCTACTAAGCGAAACGGGAACCTGTTCTAGCCTGGGCGAGGAACTGGAGACGCCATGAACATCGACCTGAACGACCTCGACGTCTGGCAGCAAGGCGTCCCACACGAGCAGTTCAAGTGGCTCCGCGAGAACGATCCTGTCTACTTCCAGTCGCAACCCGACGGTCCCGGCTACTGGTGCTTGACGAAGCACGAAGACATCGTCAAGGCCTCGAAGAACTTCCACGGCTTCTCGTCCGCCAAAGGCATGCACATCACCGATCCGATCAACGGCGCGGAGCTGATGCTGATCAACATGGACCCGCCCGGGCATACGAGGCTGCGCAACCTCGTCAGCAAAGGGTTCCATCCACGGATGATCACGGCACTCGAAGACAAGATCCGTGAGGTCGTCACCGAGATACTCGATACGGTCGGGCCGAAAGGCGAGTGCGACTTCGTCACCGACATCGCCGCAGAGCTGCCGCTGATCGTCATCTGCGAGCTCGCCGGCGTTCCTCCCGAGGATCGTCACAAGATCTTCAGCTGGAGCAACACGCTGATCGGGACGGGGAATGACCCCGAGTACTCGCCCGGGATGGAGGCGGCACAGAACACGTTCGTCGAGATGAACAACTATGCCAACCTGCTCGCTGAATTCAGGCGACACGAGCCCCGCGAAGACTTGGTATCCGCGATCGCGAACGCCGAGATCGACGGTGACCGGCTCGGTGACCTCGAAATATCGGTCTTCTTCGTCGTGCTGATGATCGCCGGCAACGAGACCACCCGGAACCTCATCGCAGGCGGGATGCGCGCGCTGTGCGAGCACACCGACCAAGCCGAGCGGCTGAAAGGCGACCCGGAGCTCTTCAAACCGATGGTCGAGGAGATGCTTCGGTACGTCTCGCCGGTGAACTACTTCCGCCGCACTGCGACGGAAGACTTCGAGATGCGCGGCAAGCAGGTGAAGGCCGGCGAGAAGGTCGTCATGTGGTACACGTCCGGGAACCGCGACGAAGAGGTCTTCGAGAACTCGATGACCTTCGACGTCGGCCGCCGGGTCAACCCACACGTCGCGTTCGGCGGCGGGGGTCCGCACTTCTGTCTCGGGTTCAGCCTTGCTCAGCTCGAGATCAAGGTGATGTTCGAGGAGCTCTTCAGGCGGCTGCCCGACGTCAAGATCTCGGGTCCCGTGCAGCGGTTGCGGTCGAACTTCATCAACGGCACGCGTCACATGCCGGTGGGGTTCACACCGGAACCGGTACGCGTCTAGCGCGCGCGTCTTGCGTCACGACGGCCAGGTTTCGGGTCGATCGTGGGAAGAATCACGGATGGGCAATTCACCCCATGTAGCCCTGATTGCGTGGATGTAGCTTTCCCTGGAGTAGCCGGGGGCGGCGAAAAGCGGGGGCGGTCATGCGCAGGCGTATCTGGCACGCATTCTTTTTCTCTGGATTAGCTATTGCACTCGTCTTGGTTCAGGGACTCGTCGGTCCCGAAATGTCACGTGCGGCCGCTCCAAGTAGGTACGCCGAGCACGATCTTGAAGCCAGCTGTTTCGGACTTACCAACGCGTTTGGGTCGGTTGACTTCGACATCCAGGTGAGCAACCTGCGTCCGCCCACGGGCTTCCTCGCTTATTGGGCTCCAGCCGCCGATCCGTCCGTGGATCCTCCGGCGTTGCAGGCTTTCGACAACATCGGAACGTGGACTGTCACACGCAGCGGATTGGATCTGAGCGCCTCGTTGCCGCTGGTCGATTCAGATTTCCAGCCGACCGGCCTCGAAGCCACCATTAGTGACATGACCTTCGCCCCCGACGGAGACCCCATTCCCCTCACCAACTTCCGAGATGGGAATGTGCAGTTCAAGCAGGACGGCAGTGTTCAGCCTCTTGTCGCAACGGGAGGAACATTGAGCATCCCGGGCGGACCGGCCTTCGCCCTCGCGGATTGCTCGGGAATGGCCCTCGATTCCGATGTCTTCCAGACGAACCCCATGACGCAGGTGTTCCCCAATCTCTTTGGGTTGACCCTCGCATGTTCCGACGAGACAACGCAGGGGTCTTGGAGTGTCTTTGCGGTGGGCAGTCGCAACAAGATCTTGTTCTTTGGAGTGAGCTTTTCCCCTGCAAATGGGGGGTCTCAGTCCGGCGGAGATTCTTCGGGGATGCAGCTTTCCGACAAAGGGGTTCAGGGCAGCCTTCCCCTTGTAGATATCAATGGTGACCCAGCCGGAAGCGCCACGTTCGACGGCGTTTTCTACAACAGGCAATCGATCACCTACACCGAAAGATCAGACTCGCAGAAGTTCAAGCTCATCGGCGATTCCTACAGCGCTCGAGGCACGGTCACGTTCTCGCCAGGTGGCCAGACCTTCGATCTATCGACGTGTCAGGTGCTCGACCGCAGGTCTCAGACCATCATCCACTCATAAAGATCGACGTAACCTAGGCCAGCTCGATAACGGAGCGGATCCCTTCGCCGCGCTTCATCATCTCGAACGCCTCGTTGACTTCGTTCAAGTCGATGCGGCTCGTGATCATGCCTTCCAGGTCGAGCCGCCCTGCCCGCCACAGTCGCAGCAGCCGGTCGAAGTCCATCCGAACGTCCGCCGAGCCGTAGTACGAACCTTGGATCGTCTTCTCCATGAAGAACAGCTCGTACGCGGAGAACTGAACCATCGCGTCCATTGCGCCCGCGCCGACCACGACGGTCATACCGCCGCGTCGCGTCGCTTCGTACGCGCTGCGGATCGTCACCGGCAGGCCCACGACCTCGAACGCGTAATCGAATCCGCGTCCCGCGGTGAGCTCGTTCTTCAGCGCCTCGAGACCGTCGGGGTCGGTCGCGTGCGTGGCGCCGAAGCGCTTCGCTGCCTCACGCCGTTCGGGCGAGAGGTCGATCGCAACGATCTCGGCCGCGCCCGCGATGCGCGCGCCCTGGATCACGCTGATGCCGACGCCGCCGCATCCGATCACGGCCACCGACGAGCCGGGCCGCACCTTCGCCGTATTGATGGCCGCGCCGACGCCGGTCGTCACGCCGCAGCCGATCAGCGACGCGATGTCGTAGGGCACGTCGCTCGCGATCTTTATGGCGCAGTGCTGCGGGAGAACCATCTCTTCGGCGAACGTGCCCGCCCCCGCGAAGCCGAACAGCTTCTCGTCGCCGCGCGAGAACCGCTGGGACACCGCGTTCGGGATGAACTCGTCCATGCACAGCTGCGGTTGCCCGCCCAAGCACGTGGCGCACACGCCGCACGGCGGCACCCAAGCGACGATCACGTGATCGCCGGGCGCCAACCCGGTGACGCCGTCGCCGACCGCGAGGATCTCGCCGGCTCCCTCATGACCGAGCACGGCCGGCAGGGGGATCGGGAGCGTGCCGTTCTGACCGGACAGATCGGAGTGGCAGACGCCGCTCGCGTGGATGCGGATCCGGACCTCGCCGGGCCCCGGACCTACGACGTCGATGTCCTCGTAGAACTCGACTTTCTCGCCGATAGCGGGAAGGACTGCTGCGCGCATGGACGGCCCCCTGGCTCGGTTTGTGCTCGTGATTAGAACACGTTCTCGCGGGTTCTATCAACGGTTGCTCGGCCGTCTTGCCAAGCAGAACGAGAACGTGTTCTAATCCTGGTCCCATGACCGACCTCGGGTTCTGGAACGTCGCGCAAGCCGATCCGGCGCACCTCGCCCTGGTCGAGCCGGACGGCACCGAGCACACCAACGGCGAGCTCCTCGCCTCCGTCAACCAAGTGGTCCACGGGCTGCGCGCGCTCGGGCTACAGCCCGGGGACGTCGTCGCGACGGTGCTTCCCAACGGTGCCGCGATGTTCGAGCTCACCCTCGCGGTGCTGCAGGCCGGCTGGTACCTCGTGCCGATGAACCACCACCTCGCCGGTCCCGAGATCGCGTACATACTCCAGGACTCCGAAGCCAAGGCGTTCGTCGCGCACGAGCGCTTCGCCGATGCCGTCACCGCTGCGGCCAAGGAAGCGAACTATCGGGCCGACGCAAGCTTCGCCGTCGGCGAGATCCCCGGATTCCGCCCGTACGAAGACCTGAAGAAGGGACAGCCTTCGGAGGTGCCGGCCGATCGCAAGCCGGGCGCCGTGATGAACTACACCGCCGGCACGACCGGCGCGCCGAAGGGCGTGCGGCGGCCGATCCCCGACATCGACCCCGACCTGCAAGCCACGCTCAACGGCGCCTTCTTGCTGCTCTTCGGGATCCAGCCGCACGAAGACAACGTGCACCTCGTCGTCTCGCCGCTGTACCACACCGCCGTCCTGACGTTCGGGCTCGACTCGATCCACCTCGGGCACACGGTCGTCCTCATGGACAAGTGGTCACCGGAAGGGACGCTCGAGCGGATCGAGCGCTACAAGGTGACGACGTCGCACATGGTGCCGACGCAGTTCCGCAGGCTGCTCGCCCTGCCGGAAGACGCGCGCAACAAGCACGACCTCTCATCGCTGCGGCACATGATCCACTCGGCCGCGCCGTGTCCCGTCGAGGTGAAGCAGCGCATGCTCGACTGGTGGGGCCCCGTCGTCGACGAGTACTACGCCGCGAGTGAAGGCGGCGGCACGCTCGCGATGGCGGAGGACTGGATCAAGAAGCCCGGCACCGTCGGCAAGGCGTGGGCGATCAGCACGATCAAGATCCTCGACGACGACGATGTCGAGTTGCCCGCCGGTCAGTCTGGAACCGTCTGGATCAAGATGGGCGAGTACAAGTTCGAGTACCACAAAGACAAAGCGAAGACCGACAAGTCGTGGAAGCAAGGGTTCTTCACCGTCGGCGACGTCGGCTATCTGGACGAAGACGGCTACCTGTTCCTGAACGACCGCAAGATCGACATGATCATCTCGGGCGGCGTGAACATCTACCCCGCGGAGATCGAGAAGGAGCTTGCGTCGCATCCCAAAGTGGGCGACGTCGCGGTATTCGGAATCCCGCACGAGGACTGGGGCGAGGAAGTCAAAGCCGTGATCGAGCCGGCGGACGGCGTTGAGCCGGGCCCCGAGCTTGCGGCTGAATTGGAGAAGTATTGTCGCGAGCGGCTTGCCGGCTACAAAGTTCCGAAGTCCTTCGACTTCACCAACGATATGCCGCGCGACGACAACGGGAAGCTGTACAAGCGCAAGCTCCGCGATCCGTACTGGACGGGCAAGGAGCGCGCGATATGAGCGACGAAGTCCTGCGCGCGCCGCACGTCCTCGAGTACGCGTACACGCGCAGCGTCGGACCGGTCATCGGCCGGTTCTTCACGGGCCTCCGCGATCAGAAGATCGAAGGCATCAAGGGCGCGCGCGGCCAAGTCATCGTCCCGCCGATCGAGTACGACCCGCAGACCGCCGAATCGCTGAGCGAATTCGTCGAGGTCGGCCAGTCGGGCGTCGTCACGACGTGGGCGTGGGTGAACGAGCCGCGTCCGAATAACCCGCTGCAGAAGCCGTTCGCGTGGGCGCTGATCAAACTCGACGGCGCCGACACGGCGATGCTGCACGTCGTCGACGCCGGCGCGGAAGCGAACATGAAGACCGGCATGCGCGTGCGCGCGCGCTGGCGGACCGAACGCGACGGCCGTATCCAAGACATCGAGTGCTTCGAGGCTGAGTGATGAGCGATCCGATGATCGTGACGATGCCCATCCGGCTCGAGTACGACTACTCGCCGGGCGCCGGACGTTCGCGCTTCCTTCGCGGTTTGGAGCAGGGCAAGATCCTCGGCGAGCGGTGCCACGTCTGTCACAAGGTCTACGTCGGCGGCGGGAGCGGCGCGTGTCCACGCGACGGCGTGCCGACCGAGGAAGTCGTCGAGCTTCCCGACGTCGGCACGATCACGACGTTCTGCGTCGTCAACGTTCCGTTCGCCGGCGCGACTGTTCAGATCCCGTACGTGTCGGCCTCGATCCTTCTCGACGGCGCCGACATCCCGCTGATGCACCTCATCCAGGAGATCCCGGCGGAAGAGGTTCGCATGGGGATGCGCGTGCGCGCGGAGTGGCTGCCGGAAGGCGAGCGCATCCCGAGCATGGACACGATCAAGTATTTCAAGCCGGCCGGCGAGCCCGACGCAGCGATCGACGACGTGCTGAAGAGGATGCGCGCCGATGCGTGACGTTGCGGTCGTCTCCTTCGCGCAAGCGCCCTCGCGGCGCCGCGTGCCGGAGGCAAACGAGGTCGAGATCCTGATGCCGGTCGTCGCGGAAGCGGTCGAGAAGTCCGGCGTCCCGCGCGAGAAGATCGGCTTCACGTGCTCGGGCTCGTGCGACTACCTCGCCGGGCAGCCATTCGCATTCGTGTGGGGCTTGGAAGCGATCGCAGCCTGGCCGCCGATCCGCGAGTCGCACGTCGAGATGGACGGCGCGTGGGCGTTGTACGAGGCGTGGGTCCTGCTGCAGGAAGGCGAGATCGACGCCGCCCTTGTGTATGGGTTCGGGAAATCCTCGCCGGGTTCGATCCGCGACGTCATGGCGATGCAGCTCGACCCGTACTACTACGCACCGATGTGGCCGGACGCGGTGTCCCTGGCCGCTCTGCAGGCGCGCGCGATGCTGGACGGTACCGATCACACCGAGCGCGAGATGGCCGAGGTTGCGGCACGGAGCCGCCGGGACGCGAAAGCGAATCCGCACGCGCAGGTCACGGGAGATTTCGACGTCGACATGATCTTGGCCGAGGACTACCTCGTCTCGCCGCTCCGCAAGTCCGACTGCGCGCCGATCAGCGACGGCGCCGCCGTAGTTGTGCTGGCCGCCGACGATCTCGCGCGTTCGGTGTCGTCGCGTCCGGCGTGGATCCGCGGCATCGACCACCGCATCGAGCCGCACTCGCTCGGCGCGCGCGATCTCACGACCTCGGAGTCGACCGCCGTCGCGGCCGAGCGGGCAGGGGCGCTCGACGACAAGCTGGACGTGGTCGAGCTGCTTGCACCCTTTACGCACCAGGAGCTGATCCTGCGCGACGCGTTGAACCTCAAGAACGGTAGCGCGATCAACCCGTCCGGCGGCGCGCTCGCGGCCAATCCCGTCATGGCCGCCGGCTTGATCCGCATCGGCGAAGCGGCCGCGCGCATCACGGACGGCTCGGCCGACCGCGCGCTGGCGCACGCGACCAGCGGCCCGTGCCTGCAGCAGAACCTCGTGTGCGTGCTGGAGGGCGAGTAAGACATGGCGAAGCTACCGGCAGCGGTCGTCGGCATCGGCCAGACGAAGCACGACACGAAGCGCGACGACGTGTCGATCGCGGGCCTCGTGCGCGAGGCCGCGGTGCGCGCGCTCGAAGACGCACAGATGACGTGGTCCGATATCGACGCGGTCGTGCTCGGCAAGGCGCCGGACATGTTCGAAGGCGTGATGATGCCCGAGCTGTACCTTGCGGAGGCGCTCGGTGCCGTCGGCAAGCCGATGCTCCGCGTGCACACCGCCGGAAGCGTCGGCGGCTCCACCGCGGTCGTTGCCGCGCACCTCGTGCAAGCCGGCATCCACGAGCGAGTGCTCACGGTCGCGTTCGAGAAGCAGTCCGAGTCGAACGCGATGTGGGCGCTGGCGCCGAAGATCCCGTTCCAGCCGACGCTGGTCGCCGGCGCCGGCGGATACTTCGCGCCGCACATCCGCGAGTACATCAGGCGCGCGCACGCGCCCGACCACATCGGTCGCAAGGTCGCGGTAAAGGACCGCATCAGCGCGCTCAAGAACCCGTATGCCCACTTACACATGCCGGACATCAGCATGGAAACGGTCGAGCAGTCGCCGATCCTGTGGGACCCGATCCGGTTCTTGGAGTGTTGCCCCTCGTCCGACGGCGCGTGCGCGATGGTGCTGACGTCGGAGCGCGTCGCGAAGTCGGCGTCGAAGTCTCCGGCGTGGATCAAGGGCACCGCGATCCGCAGCGAACCGCTCGGCTTGGCGGGGCGCGATGAGGTCAATCCGCGCGCGGGCCGCGATTGCGCGAAGGACGTCTACGAGCAGGCCGGCATCACCGACCCGCGGAAAGACATCGACGTCGTGGAGATGTATGTGCCTTTCAGTTGGTATGAGCCGATGTGGCTCGAGAATCTCTTCTTCACGGATGAGGGCACCGGCTGGAAGATGACCGACGACGACTCGACGGCCCTCGGCGGTTCCCTTCCGGTCAACCCGTCGGGCGGGGTACTCTCGTCGAATCCGATCGGCGCATCGGGGATGCTTCGGTTCGCGGAGGCTGCGATGCAGGTGCGCGGGACGGCTGGGGAGCATCAGATCGACGGCGCGCGCACCGCGCTCGGACACGCGTACGGCGGCGGCTCGCAGTTCTTCGCGATGTGGGTCGTCTCGAGCGAAGCGCCGTAGGGAGGCACGTTGAACTTCACCTTCAGCGAGGAACAGGACGAGCTGCGGCGGACGATCCGCCGCTTCCTCGACGACAAGTCGCCGTCGACGGAGGTGCGTCGCCTGATGGAGACGCCCGACGGCTACGACGAAGCCGTGTGGAAGCAGATGGCACAAGAGCTGGGCCTGCAGGCGCTGCACATCCCCGAGGATTACGGCGGCCAGGGGTTCAGCTTCGTCGAGCTCGGCATCGTGCTGGAGGAGATGGGCCGCGTGCTGCTGTGCGCGCCGTTCCTCTCGACGGTCGGCGTCGCGGCGAACGCGATCCTGAACGCGGGTACGGAAGAGCAGAAGAAGGCCCTGCTGCCGGGGATCGCGAGCGGCGAGACGATCGCAACGCTGGCGCTGGGCGAGCCGGGCAAAGGCTGGACGGCCGACGACATGACGCTCGAATCGAAGGACGGCGTGCTGAACGGCACGAAGACGTACGTGATCGACGGGACCACAGCGAACCTCATCGTGGTGGCCGCGCGCGAAGCCGGAACGACCGGAACCGACGGGATCTCGCTCTACACAGTGAGGGGCGACGCGGAAGGGCTAAATAGGAAGTCGCTCGAGGCGATCGACCTCACCCGGAAGCTCGCGCAGCTCGACTTCTCCGGCGTGAAGGGTGATCTGCTCGACGAGAAAGGCACGGCGTGGCCGGCCCTGCAGCGGACGCTCGACCACGCCGCCGTCGCGCTGGCCGCCGAGATGTGCGGCGGCGCGCAACGCGCGCTGGACATGGCCGTGCAATACGCCAAGGACCGGGTGCAGTTTGGCCGGCCGATCGGCTCGTTCCAAGCGATCAAGCACAAGTGCGCCGACATGCTGCTCGAAGTGGAATCCGCGAAGACCGCGATGTATTACGCGCTCTGGGTCGCCGCCGCCGACGATCCCGAGCTGCCGATCGTGGCACCGATGGCGAAGGCCTACGCGGCCGACGCGTTCTTCAAGGCTGCGCGCGACAACATCCAGGTGCACGGCGGCATCGGCTTCACGTGGGAGCACGACGCGCACCTCTACTACCGGCGCGCGAAATCGGACGAGCTGATGTTCGGCGACGCTCCGTACCATCGCGAGCTGCTGGCGCAAAGGCTGGGCATCTGAGCGTGGGCCGCCTCGACGGTAAGGTGGCCTTTGTCACCGGCGGCGCGCGCGGGCAGGGCCTCGAAGCCGCGAAGCTATTCGCGCGCGAAGGCGCGCGCGTCGTCCTTGGCGACCTGCTCGACGCCGAAGGCAAGGAAGCGGCGAACGCGATCGGCGACGAGGCGCATTTCGTCCACCTCGACGTGACCAACGAAGAGGACTGGCGCACCGCGATAAGCGAAGCCGAGCAGCGCTTCGGCGACGTGACCGTGTTGCTGAACAGCGCGGGGATCCTCAAGTTCGGGACGATCGCCGAGCAGCCCCTCGCCGAGTACATGAGTGTGATCAACGTTAATCAGGTCGGTGTGTTCCTCGGGATGCGCGCGGTGTTCGAAGGCATGAAGCGCGCGGGCGGCGGCTCGATCATCAACATCTCGTCGGTGGAGGGCCTGCGCGGCAGCGTCGGCCTGGCCGCGTACACGGCTTCGAAGTTCGCCGTGCGCGGAATGACGAAGGTCGCGGCGGGGGAGTTCGGCAAGTACGCGATCCGCGTGAACTCGATCCATCCCGGCGTGATCGACACGGCTATGCTGCGCGCGCAGACCGGCGACATCGACCTGAACGCGATCTTCAAGAGGGGCGTCCCGCTGCGTCGAGCCGGCACGCCCCAGGACGTCGCGAACCTCGCGCTGTTCCTGGCGTCGGACGAAAGCAGCTACTGCAGCGGCGCCGAGTTCGTCGTCGACGGCGGCGCAACCTCATTCGTCGGCTGGGGCGGGCCCGTACCGCGCCCGGACTAGAGGCGCGGATGTACTTCGATCTCAACGACGAGCAGCGCGCCTTCCGCGACAGCTTGCGCGCCTACTTCGCGGAAAAGCTGACCCCGGAAGTTCGAGCAGCCCTCGGTCCGCGCGCCGGCGAGCACATGGGCCCCGCATTTCGAGACTTCGTGAAGACGATGGGCCACGACGGCTGGCTCGGCGTGGGGTGGCCGGTCGAGTACGGCGGCCAGGGACGCGGGTACGTCGAAGAGCTGATCTACATGGACGAGTGCCGGCGCGCGCAGGCGCCGATCCCGCTCGTGACGATCAACACCGTCGGCCCGACGCTGATGCAGTTCGGCTCGGACGAGCAGAAGAGCCGCTTTCTCCCGGCGATCCTCCGCGGCGAAGTTCACTTCGCGATCGGGTACACGGAGCCCGGCTCGGGGACGGACCTCGCCTCGCTGCGCACGCGCGCGATCCGGGACGGCGACTCATTCGTGATCAACGGGCAGAAGATCTTCACCACCGGCGCGCACGACGCCGACTACATCTGGCTCGCAGGGCGCACCGACCCCGACGCGCCGAAGCACAAAGGCATCACGATCTTCATCGTGCCGACCACGCTTCCCGGATTCAGCGTCACACCGATCGACCTCATCGACGGCGGGACGACGAACGCCACGTACTTCGAGGACGTCCGCGTGCCGGCGTCGGCGATCGTCGGCGGTGAGAACGACGGCTGGCGCCTCATCACAACGCAGCTGAACCACGAGCGCGTCGCGCTTGCAGCGTCCGGCAGGCTGGAAGGGCTTCTTGAAGAAACGGTCGCCTGGGCGAAGGAAGCGCGCAACGGCGAGGCGCGCGTCATCGACGAGCCCTGGGTGCGCCTGGTGCTGGCTCGGGTGCGCGCGCGCACCGACGCGTTGCGCGCGATGAACCTGCGGATGGCGTGGGCGATGACGGTCGGTCGGTTGAACCCCGCCGAAGCGTCGGTCGTGAAGGTGTTCGGAACGGAGCTGTTCGTCGATGGGTACCGGAGCTTGCTCGAAGTGATCGGACGCGCGGGAACGCTGTCGCCCGGCTCGCCGGGCGCGGCCCTGCGCGGCGACATCGACGAAGCGCTGCGATCCGCGCTGGTCCTGACGTTCGGCGGCGGCGTCAACGAGATCCAGCGCGAGATCATTGCGGTGGCCGGGCTCGGCATGCCGAGGGGCGCGCGATGACCATGGTGACCGACGAGAAGGCCGCGTTCCTCGAGCGGCTGCGCGCGTGGACCGGCATCGACTCCCCGCAGATCCGCCGCGGGCTCGACCCCGTCAACGAAGCGATGATCCGTCATTGGTGCGAAGCCGTCGGCGACCGCAACCCGGTCTACACCGATGCCGAGCAGGCCGCGCGCAGCGTGCACGGCGGGATCGTCGCGCCGCCGACGATGCTCGGCGCGTGGACGATGCGCCCGCTGGAGATGCCGCCGCGCAACCCCGAGGACCCGCGCACCGCGATCATCGACATGCTCGACGAAGCCGGGTTCACCGGCGTGATCGCGACGAACTGCGAGCAGGAGTACCTGCGGTACGTGCGGCCGGGCGACCACCTCACGGCGTACATGTCGGTCGAGGACGTGTCGGAGGAGAAGAACACGGCCCTGGGCCCCGGGCACTTCTTCACGACGAAAGCGATCTACAAGGACGAGAACGGCGAGGTCGTCGGCATCGAGCGCTTCCGTATGCTGAAGTACGCACCGAAGCCGGCGGCCGGTGAACCGAAAGCGCTTCGTCCCCGTCCGTCGATCAGCAAGGACACGGAGTTCTTCTGGGACGGCGCGAGCTGTGGAGAGCTTCTGATCCAGCGGTGTACGGCGTGTGGCGTGCTCCGCCACCCGCCGCGGCCAGGATGTGCGAGCTGCGGATCGCTCGACTGGGACACGATCCGATCGAGCGGCCTCGGCGAAGTCTACAGCTACGTGATCTACCACCACCCGCCGCTCCCCGGGTTCGAGACGCCTTTCGCCGTGGGCTTGATCGAGCTGGAAGAAGGCGTCCGGATGCTGTCCAACATCGTCGAGATGCCGCTCGACGAGATCACGATCGGCATGCCGGTCGAAGTCACTTTCGTTGCGGTCGATCCAGGCCTGACGCTGCCGATGTTCCGGAGGCGGGCCTGATGGAGCTGAATCTCTGATGGATCTGGCGTTCACGGACGACCAGGCGTCGCTCCGCGACCTCGCGAAGCAGATCTTCATCGGGTACTGCACCGACCAGAAGCTGCGCGCGCTCGAGAAGACTGGCGCTGCGTACGACTCGGATCTGTGGGCGGAGCTTGCGCGCGCACACCTTCTTGGGTTCGGCGTACCGGAAGAGATGGGCGGCAACGGCGGCGGGATCATCGAGCTGTGCTTGTTGCTCGAGCAGGCCGGCCGCGCCGCAGCCCCCGTCCCATTGTGGGCTGCGCTCGTCTGCGGTGTGCTCCCGGTCGCGATGTTCGGAACGGAAGAGCAGAAGAGCCGCTTGTTGCCGGAGGTGATCGAGGGTCGCGCGATCGTCACAGCCGCGTTCGACGAGCCGGAGTCGCGCGATCCATCGGCGCCGGCGTCCGTCGCGCGCGTCGAGGGTGACGAGTGGCGCATCGACGGGACAAAGACGGAGGTACCGGCAGTCTCGCTGGCGTCGCGCGTGATCGTGCCGGCGCTGGCCGCCGACGGCGTCGGGTTGTTCCTGGTCGACCCGCAAGCCCCCGGTGTGACCCTCGCGATGCAAGCGAACACGGCGGCCGAGCCGCTGTCGCAGATGCAGCTCCTCGGCGTGCGCATCGGCGACGCCGACGTGCTCTTGCCGCCGGACGGCCGCGCAGCGCTCGCGATCATGCTCGATCACGCGCAGGTCGGGCTGTGCGCGCTGCAGCTCGGGATCGCCGAGCACGCCTTGCGCCTGACGGCCGAGTACTCGTCCGGCCGCGAGCAGTTCGGGCGGCCGCTCGGGTCGTTCCAGGCGGTGCAGCAGCGCGCGGCCGACGCGTACGTCGACGTCGAAGCGATGCGCTGGACGATGTGGCGCGCGGCGTGGCTGCTCTCCGAAGGGCTGCCGGCCACCGACGAGGTGCTCGAAGCGAAATACTTCGCGTCGGAGGGCGGGCACCGCGTGCTGGCGGCCGCGCAGCACCTGCACGGCGGCATCGGTGTCGACATGACGTACCCGCTGCACCGGTACACGTTCTTAGCCAAGCAGGCGGAGCTTACCCTCGGCGGCGCGACCGAGCAGCTCGCCAAGCTCGGCGATCGGATGGCCACGTGATGGAAACGCTGCGCGCGCGCGACGTGCACGCCGGGGACGAGCTGCCCTCGCTCGACGTGCCTATCACGACAACGCTGGTCGTCGTCGCGGCACTTGCGTCGCGCGACTTCCAGGACGTGCACCACGACGCGGAGCTTGCGCGCGCGAGCGGGGCGAAGGACGTCTTCATGAACATCCTGACGACGAACGGGTTCGTCGGGCGCTTCGTTACCGACTGGTCCGGACCCGACGCGATCATCAAGAAGGTGTCGATCCGCCTGGGTGTCCCGAACTATCCGGGCGACACGATGAAGCTGACCGGCGCGATTAAGAAAGTCGACGGCAACGAGGTCGAGGTCGACGTGCGCGGCGCGAACTCCCTCGGCGACCACGTCACCGGCACGGTGAAGGTCCAGCTGCCGTGAGCATCTCGCGCACAACGGCGATCGCCGGCATCGGCCAGACCGAGTTCTCGAAGGACTCCGGCCGGACCGAGCTGCGGCTCGCGATCGAAGCGATCCAAGCTGCTTTGAAAGACGCCGGCCTGGAGCCGAAGGACGTCGACGGGATGGTGACGTTCACGCTCGACCGCAACGACGAGATCGACATCGCGCGCAACATGGGCATCCCCGAGCTCACCTTCTACAGCCGCGTTCCGCACGGCGGGGGAGCAGCCGGCGGCACGATCCATCAAGCCGCGATGGCTGTCGCAACGGGCATGGCCGACGTCGTCGTCGCGTACCGCGCGTTCAACGAGCGGTCGTGGTACCGCTACGGCATCCCACGCGACCGTCAGCCGGCGCCAACCGCCGACATGGTGCACTACTCGTGGATCACGCCGTTCGGCCTCTCGACACCCGCGTCGTGGGTTGCGATGTTCGCGCGCCGCTACATGCATGAGTTCGGCGCGACGTCCGAAGACCTCGGCCGCGTCACGGTCGCCGACCGCAAGCACGCCGCGACGAACCCCGACGCGTTCTTCTACCAGCGGCCGATCACGCTCGAAGATCATCAGGCTTCGCGATGGATCGTCGAGCCGCTCAGGCTGCTCGACTGCTGTCAGGAATCGGACGGCGCCGTCGCGATCGTCGTCACCAGCACCGAGCGCGCGCGCGACCTACCGCAGCCTCCGGCCCTGATCGAAGGCGTGTCGCAAGGCGTGAGCTACGAGCAGTGGTCGATGAACAGCTACTACCGCGAGATCATCAGCGACCTGCCCGAGATGGGCTTGGTCGCGCGCCAGCTATGGGAGCAGTCCGGCGTCGGACCTTCCGATGTGAAGGCCGCGATGCTCTACGACGCGTTCACGCCGATGGTGCTCGTGCAATTGGAAGAGTTCGGCTTCTGTGGCCGCGGCGAAGCGAAGGACTACGTGGCCGACGGCGGCATCGAGATCGGTGGCAACCTCGCCGTGAACACGAACGGCGGGCAGCTGGGCGAGGCGTACATCCACGGGATGAACGGGATAGCGGAAGCGGTGCGCCAGGTGCGCGGCACGGCGGTGAACCAGATCGACGGCCTCGAGCACGCGATCGCGACCGGCGGCACCGGCGTGCCGACGAGCGCCGTGTTGGTGGGCGTAGACCGATGAGCGAAGCGCAAGAGGAAGCGTTGCGCGCGGAAGCGCGCGCGTGGCTGGAAGCGACGTTCCCGGCGTGGCGCGAGAGCGTCGGCAATCCCGCGCGCTACAACAGCGAGCAACGGCGCGCGTGGCACCGGGTTCAGGCCCAGGGCGGGTGGGGCGCGCCGAGCTGGCCGGTTGAGTACGGCGGCAAGGGATTCGGACCCGTCGAATACGCGGTCTGGGCCGAGGAGAAGGCGCGCATCGGCGCGAATATCCCCTTCAACGTGACCGGATTCGGCATGGCCGGACCGACGATCATCGCGCACGCGACCGAACTGCAGAAGAAGCGCTACCTACCGCCGCTGCTTGGCGGCGACGAGATCTGGTGCCAGCTCTTCAGCGAGCCCGGTGCGGGAAGCGACCTCGCCAACGTCACGACGCGCGCGCAACGCGACGGCGACTCGTGGATCGTCACCGGCCAGAAGGTGTGGAGCTCGAGCGCGCACGAGGCAGACTTCGGGATCCTGCTGGCGCGCTACGACTTCGACAAGCCGAAGCACGAAGGCCTCATCTACTTCATCGTCGACATGCGCGCGCCGGGGATCGAGGTCCGGCCGCTGCGCCAGATCTCGGGAGAGTCCGAGTTCAACGAAGTGTTCATGACCGACGTTCGCATCCCCGATGAGAACCGCATCGGCGAGCCGGGCGACGGCTGGCGAGTCGCGATGACGACGCTGATGTTCGAGCGGATGTCGATCGGCTCAGCCACCGGCGGCTATACGTTCCCGTTCGAGCGGCTGGTGGCCCTCGCGCGCGCGCACGGCCGTCCCGGTGCGCTGGACCGCCAAGCACTTGCCGGGGTGTACACGCGCTACAAGATCCTCGACCTGCTGAACGCGCGCGTCCTGTCGAAGTTGCGCAAGGGCGAGATCCCGACGGCGGAAGGCTCGATCTTGAAGATCGCACTGGCCGATCTTGTATCGGCGTCGGCGGCGCTGGGGGTACGGCTGCTCGGCGGCGAGGGCTTGTTGCTGGGGGACGGGAGTCCGACGCGCGCGTTCCTCGAGGCGCCGGCGTTCCACATCGGGGGCGGTACCGACGAGGTGCAGAAGAACGTCGTCGCCGAACGCGTGTTGGGCCTGCCGCGGGACGAGCGGCCGGACAAGGTCGGACCGTTCAGCGCGACGATGCGCCCGCGTTAGCGACGGTCTATCGATCGGAGGAACGCCCGCACTTCGGAATTGAAGCGCGCCGGCGCTTCCATGTTGATCTGGTGGCCGGCGTCGGGGATGAACACGAGTCGCGACCCTCGGATGCCGGCGTGGAGCGCGTCGGCGACTGCTCTTGGGGCACGTTCGTCTCTCGCGCCGTATAGGAGAGGAGCGTCGGAACCTCGACGTCCGGAAGAACGTGGCGGAGGTCCGCTTCAGCGAACGAGCGCACCATCGCGCGCGCGCCCGCTGGATGGAACTCGGACATGATCGTCGATATCTCCTCGATGGTCCGGTCGCCCACCGCGCCGGCGAAGAGGGTCGGTAAGAACTTCGCGACGAGCTCCGAAGCCGGTCTCTCCGTGTCTCGCAGCGTACCGTTGAGCCGTTGCTGCACTTCCTCAGGCGGGAGTGAGCCCGCCCAGCCCGCATACGCGGACGCGAGGACAACGGAAGCGGGCAACGAGGGATACCGCTCGTAGAGCGCGAGAGCCAGCCCGCCCCCAAACGAAAGACCGGCGATATGCGGCCGGTCAAGGCCGAGCGCCCCGATGAAGCCGGCGAGAAGATCGGCGTAATCGGTCAGCGCGAATGTCGCCGGTGGGTCGGACGAGCCGCCGCACCCTGGGGCATCCCACGCGACGACGAGGAACTCGTCCGATAGGTCCTCGATCTGAGCGCGCCATTCTCGGCCGTCGCTGATCCCTCCGTGCAGCAGGACGAGCGGCCGGCCCGCTCCGGCCGTCCGATACGCGATGTTGAGTCCGTCGATCGCCACGTGATCCATGACGGCGTCCTCGTCAAAGGCTCACTCGATCGGCGGACACTACCCCTGTCGGGTTTCTGGCCGCGAACGTACGTACTAGTGTGCCGTCCCTATGGGTTTGCTCGAAGCGCAGCGCGCGTTCATCACCGGCGGTGCGTCGGGCATCGGGCGCGCGACGGCGCGGATGATGGCTGCGGAAGGCGCGCGGGTCGCGGTCGCCGACATCAACGGCGACGGCGCCAAAGAGGTGGCCGCTGAGATCGGCGGTCTCGCTTTCGAGGTGGACGTCACAGACCTCGAGATGGTTCAAGCGGCGGTGCGAGATGCGGCCGATGCCTTCGGCGGGCTCACGATCGCCTTCAACAACGCAGGAGCAGGGCTGCTCGCGAACGTGCACGAGTACAGCGCCGAACAGTGGGATCAGGTCGTGCGGCTCAACCTGAACGGCGTTTTCAACGGGATGAAAGCTGCGGTGCCTGTCATCCTCGAGAGTGGTGGCGGCCGCATCGTCAATACCGCGTCGATCAGCGGCGTCCGGCCGTCCGCAGGCGAAGCGCCGTATGCCGCGGCGAAGGCCGGTGTGATCGCGTTGACGCAGTCGGCGGCGTTGGAGTACGCGCCGGCGATCCGCGTCAATGCCGTTTCGCCCGGTTGGATCCTCACCGGGCTGACCGCGCCGTGGAAAGAGATCCCCGGCGAGGAGCTGCGTGCAGTCGAGCGCACACCGATGAAGCGCCTCGGCGAGCCCGAGGACATCGCGAAGGTGGTCGTGTTCCTGTGCTCGGACCTAGCCGGGTTCGTCACCGGGCAGAACATCGTTATCGACGGCGGGATGATCTTGCACGGGGCGGGCGTGGACGGGATGCTCGCTTACCTGCAGTCGGCCATGCGCGGCGAGCCGCCGACGTATTACTAACGCCGCGCGCCTGCATCAACCGCCGGACCTGGAAGTTTGAAGTCGGGATGCGCGCGCGCGACTATTCCCGGCGCGGCGTGTGCGGGCTGCTCGCGAGGGTGGTGCCGTGCCATGTGAACTCGATAACACCGTCATCCCGCTGGGCGATCTTCCATCGGAGCCGGTGCACCCGGCGGTGGCATTTGCGGCACAGGAGGATCAGGTTGTCGATCACGGTCGGGCCGTCCTGGATGCGCGTGCGGATGTGGTGCGCGTCGCACCAGCTGACCGGCGCGTGACAGCCGGGGAACCGGCATCCGCCGTCCCGGGCGATCAACGCCGTGCGCATCGCGGATGTGATCGCCGCGGTCGCGTCGCCCACCGCCACGGGCCGGGCGCCATCGAAGAGGATGGGCACGACCGTCGCGTCGCAGGCCAAGACATCGGTGGCAAGTGGAGTGACGCGCGCGGGCCGGCCCGCCAAGGACCACAGGATGCGCGAGCTGTCGGACTCCGCGCCCTTGCGAAGTGATTCGATGTCGATCGTTGCGAGGAGTCGCGGTCGCGGTCTGGTGGTTCCGGCCGTGCCTCCGGCGAGGGCCTGTTCGCAGATCGATACAAGCGCGCCTAGGTGCTGTTGCGCGCGCGACGGAGCGCCCTCGACCTCCTGATCGACGGGCTGCTCGGCCGCGACGTCTAAGGCCTCCATGATCGTCGCCGTGGACTCCGCGTCTGCTTCGCCGAAGATGACGGCCGAGCCGTCCAGACGGCCTTGCACCGCGAGGAAGCCGCGTTCGATCTGGCGGTCCTCGCACGCGCGCACCAGATCGGCGCGCAACCGAGCAACGGCGTCGTCCACGCGTGCCAGGAGCTCGTCGGGATCCATTGTAGCCAGGCGATCCGTCTGCCTCGCGATGAGATCGTCGACCTGCGCGCGCCCGGCGCCGTCTACGGTTCGCACTGCGGAGACAATCGCGCGCACTTGGCTCCAGCTCAGCTCGCCGCTCGCAAACGCAGATGCTGTCGCCGGCATGGCGCGCAATGTCGCTGCTGAGTTGGCGAGCATGCGCGCGTCGGCGCCGGTGCGGCGCGCCGAGCACAAGCATCATCTCGGTGGGAAGCCCGGTCACTGATTCGCAGTCGACGCAGCCGATGATCGAAAGCGCGCGGGCGGTGAGCCGGTCGGCTTCGATCAATGCATCGCACGCATATTGGATCGTTGATTCGCTTCGAACGGTGAACATGAAAGGAATCTAACAGAGGGGTATGACAAGAACGTCCGTGGAATGACGTGTTTGGAAAGAAATTCTCGAACACTTTTTGGGTGGGTGTGACCGCCGCACGAACCGCGCGCCGAGCATCGCGCGCGCGCTCCGAATCGATCAGTGCGACAACAGATCGTCGAGCGCCGCTTCGACCGCCCGGTGGAACGTCGGGTACGCGAAGATCATCGAGCGCAGCCGCTCGACCGTGGTCCGTTCGTGCACGGCGAGCGTCAGCATCGACAGCACCTCGCCGCCGGTCGGGCCCGCCGACGTTGCCCCGACCAGCACACCGCGCACGCGATCCTCGATCAGCTTGATGAATCCGTCGTTCCCTGCTTTATGGATCCATCCGCGCGTGGATCGAGGGACGGGATAGTTTCCGATCCGCACGTCGATGCCGGCGTCGCGTGCGCTCTTCTCGGACATGCCGACCGAGCCGATCTCGGGGTCGGTGAACGTAACCCGCGGCACCGCGTGGTACTCGGCCACAGGGCCGGCATCGCCCAGGATGTCGTGCAGAACAACGTTCGCCTCGTACATCGACATGTGCGTGAAGTTCCCCTTGCCGGTGATGTCGCCGAGCGCCCATACCCCGTCCGTCACGCGCCCGTGCTCGTCCACCGATAAAGACTTCGCGTCGGCGGCGACCCCGATCGCTGCCGCGTTCAACTCCGCCAGAGGCGCGCGCCGTCCGACGGCGACGAGCAGCTTTTCACCGCGAACGGTCGAGCCATCGCTCAGCGACAGCGCGATATCACCGCCGTCCATCGACACCTTCTCGGCCGCTGCGCCCGTTCGAACGACGATCCCTTCGCGCTCGAACACTTCGGTCAGCAGCGCGCTCGACTCCGGCTCTTCCGGCCCCAGGATCCGCTCGCCGGCTTCGACGACGGTGACCTTCACGCCGAAACGTCCGAACATCTGGCCGAGCTCCAGGCCGATCGGCCCTCCGCCGAGGATCGTCAGCGTCGTCGGGATGTCCTTCGTTTCGATCGCGTGATGGTTGGTCCAGTAGTGCACGTCGGACAGGCCGGGTATCGGCGGGATAACCGGCACCGTTCCCGCATTGATCGCGATCTTCGGCGCTTCAACCGTCGTGCCATCCACCGACAATCGACCTGGCGCGATGAAGCGCGCGCTGCCGCGGATGAACCGTCCGCCTTTCTTCACGAAGCGGTCGACGGCGACCTGATCGTTCCAGTCGTCGGTCGCTTCCTCGCGGATGCGCTGCGCCACGACGCTCCAATCGGGCGTGACGCTCGAATTCCCTGCTATGCCGGGGATCCGGCGCGCTTCCGCGAGCAAGTTCGCCGCGCGGATCATCATCTTCGAGGGAATGCAGCCCCAGTACGGACACTCACCGCCGACCAAACCGTGATCGATACCGATTACGTCGAGGCCCTTCTCCGCGAGCTTGCCTGCGAGGTCCTCACCGCCGGGTCCCATGCCTACGACGACCACATCTGCTCGCTCGCTCATCGCCGCCTCCCGGTGCGCGCGTGTCCGGCTGCTCGCAAGGGAATACCCTACAGAGATGGACGCTGCGAAGCCGAGGCTCTCCACCATGCTCGCGCGCGGTGTGCGCAAGAGGTGCCCACGCTGCGGTACTGGTCACCTCTTCCGGTCGTGGTTCAAGATGCGCGACCGATGCCCCGGCTGCGGTTATCTCTTCGATCGTGGAACGTCGTCGGGATTCTTCTTGGGTGCGTACACGCTGAACCTCGTCGTCTCCGAGATGGCGCTCGGCGTCGTGCTCGGTTTCTTGATCTTCAAGGAGGCTACCGGCCACGTCCGCGCGTGGTGGCCATACATTCTCGTCGCAGCGATCACACAGGTGACCGTGCCGTTGATCTTCTACCCGTTCTCGAAGACGATCTGGGCAGCGTTCGACCTGTTGGTGATGCCGCTCGATGCGGTCGACGAAGCCGAGGCGATCGTGTCGGTCGCCGATCAACGGCGCGCGCCGTAACGTGCAAAGCAGGTGACGCGGGCTTCGAAGGATCAGCCGTTGCTGACCAACACCGGCGCGCTTCCGTTATAAGAGAAATCGAGATCGTAGCCGCCGATCCCCATGTAGGAGTCGACAAGCAACACGTACGTTCCCGTCACTCCCGGCGTGATGCCGATCGTTTCCTGCCGCGACGTTCCGTTGCTCGTTGCGAGCACTGTGCCATTCGGCGCGCGCAGGCGGATGTCGAAGTCCTTGCTCGCACTCGCGCCGGGGATGATCAACGTGACGGCGATCGGTGACGAGGTGCTCGCGATCCGGATCGACCACTGATCTTCGTTGCCGCTCGCGCGCAACGAGCTGCCGGTCATGTAGTGGTTGGGCACGGCCGGTCCGGTTCCCGAGAGTCCACCGACCCGCTTGATCGCTTCATACGCCTGCAACCTGCCGGCGCCCGTATCGGAGTCCGTGCCGGCCACCACCCAGTCCTGCGCCGAGACCATCATGTGGTACTTCAGCTGCGCCGGGGTCAGCGCGTTGTTCACGTCGAGCATCAGCGCCACGACGCCGGCGACGAACGGCGCCGCCATGCTCGTCCCCGAGTGCGTGACGTATCCGTTGCCCGAACCCGCCTTCGCGGATGTGATGCTCTGCCCGGGGCCGCACACGTCGGGCTTCGCGCGACCGTCCGCGGTAGGTCCGCGCGACGACCACGGCGACACGGAGAACCCTTTCACGCCGGGGTCGGAGATGCTGCACACGGTCAGCGCCTTCGCCGCTGCAGCCGGAGAGCCGACGGTCGACGCAGCGGGGCCGCCGTTCCCGGCGGCGACCACCGGCAGGATCCCTCGGTCGGCGGCGGTGTTCACGATCGCAGACAGGGTGTCGGTTCCGCTCGACGGCCCGTTGCTGCCGAAGCTCATGTTGATGATGCGGATGTTGTAGGTGGCCTTCTTGTCGATGCACCACTGCACAGCGGAGATGATCGCCGACGTCGAACCGGCGCCGGACGAATTCATCGCCTTCACGCCGACGAGGGCGGCGCCCGGTGCCACGCCACGGTACGCGGCATTGCCGTCGCCTTGTCCGGCGAGGATCGCCGACACGTGCGTGCCGTGTCCGTTGTCGTCGTACGGCGACGTCCGTCCGTTGACGAAGTCCTTCCAGCCGATCACTTGCCCTTGGTTGAGATCCACATGCGACGAGTCGATCCCCGTGTCGATCACGCACGCGACGACGTCTGTGCGCGTATACGTCTTCGGCGCGCCGTCGCGGTCGCCGGTCACGCCGAAGTCGGCGGCCGCTTTCGCCACGCCGTACGAGGCTCGCGCGGTGCTCGCCGTTATCCGATAGGTGCGCTCGGGCTCGATCGATCGGACGAGCGGGTCACGCGCCAGGCGCGCGCGTTGCACGCGGGTCAGGGAAGCGGCCAACGCGTCGACGGCGTGCCAGCGCGCGCACGGGAAACGCGCCGGCGCGCTCGTGAAGCTCGCGCACCGACCCGCCCGGCGCCAGGTGCACGATGACGGTCGCGCGGTCCGATGCGAGTGCCGGCGTCTGAGTCAGCGGAAAGGCGAGCAACGCGACGAATGTGGTGACGAGCTTCTTCATCTCTCCTCCTCGAGCGTCCGACGGGGAGGAGCCGGTGGCGTCCAGGCTCGACGCTACGGCGGTGCGGAGCCTGGGTCACGGACGGGAGGATGGAGAAAAAGGTCCCTCAACGGGCGGACCCCGCGGCCTGGGGAAGCCGCAGGGTCCTGGGGGCTTCACCCCGGCCGCGACGACGGGTACGTCGGGTCGGGGAGGCCTGTCCTGCTATGTCTTCCCCCAGAAGTACCCGAGCCGTTCGCCGGTGAAACCTGCCCTCGGCACATTCACCCATCGACGCCGCTGACCGCGGTCCGCAGCGTCTGGAGTGTCCGTGAGAGCAGTCGGGAGACGTGCATCTGCGAGATCCCGAGCTTCTGGGCGATCTGGCTCTGGGGCATGCCGGCGACAAAGCGGTAATAAAGGAGAAGCCGTTCCCGCTCCGGCAGCGTGCGCAGCAGAGGCGCGACGTCGGCCCATCCCTCGAGCTGCTCGATCAGCTGATCCTCCGTCCCCAGCGTGGTCATCGAGCTGTTGTCGTCGTCGTCGATCGGCGCGTCCAGGGACTCGACCGAGTGCGCGTGCATGGTGTCCATCGCCTCGAGGACTTCTTCCTCGGACAGACCGGCGCGCTGTCCGATCTCGGCGACCGTCGGGGAGCGGCCCAGCTCCTGGTAGGAGTCGGCGATCACCGACCGAAGCAGCAGCGCGCGCTCCTGCAACCGACGTGGCACGCGCATCGCCCACCCGGTATCGCGGAAGTGGCGTTTCAGCTCGCCGATGATCGTCGGCACGGCGTAGGTCGAGAATTTCACGCCGCGGTCTGTCTCGAACCGGTCGATCGCCTTGAGCAAGCCGATGCTTGCGACCTGAACCAAGTCGTCGAGCGGCTCGCCGCGGCTCCGGAAGCGCCGCGACAGGTACTCGACGAGCGGGAAGAACATCCGCACGAGCTCTTCGCGCGCGGCGTCGTCCGGCAACGCGGCGAACAGCTCGGCTGCTCGCTCTTCTTGGAGCTCGTTGTCGGTTTCCGCCATAGCGAAAGGCCGTCAGCGCCCGGCGCCCGCGGGCGCGCGCTTCGTGAAACGGATCCCCGGATGCCCGGCCGACTCGTCGAAGCGCGCCTCGTCGGTCAGGGCGCCGAGCAGATGCCACACCATGTTGGCTTGCAGGCCCTGGGCTCGCTCCGTGGCCTCGGCGCCGTCGACCGACGCGAGCACATCGACGGCACTGCTGCTCGGCGTGATAGTCAGCGTCAACGAGGTCGGACCGTCGCGCAGACCCAACAAGTAGGCGCACGCTTCATCGACGGCCAGCCGCAGGTCCTCGATGTCGTCGTAGGAGAAGTCGAGCTTGGCCGCCACACTGGCGATAACCGACCGGAGCACGTGGACGTAGTCGGCGCGCGCCGGAACGGAAAGGCGTATCTCGCTCACATGGGCTCCTTGGGCTCAGGTGGAAGAGTCTTACCCCCAGGGCTTGGAAGTGGAAACCCGCTGGACATGGGTAGCATGACGGTTTGGTGGGAACATGCGCTGGGTAATCTAGCCAGGCCGATTCTACAGAGGGGGTGGCGGCGATCGACTTCGTCGTTGAGTCGCGTCAGGAAGGCCCGTGGACGGTCGTCGACGTCCAAGGAGAGGTCGACATGTTCACGGCTCCGAAGTTGCGCGAGCGGCTTGTGGAGACCGTGGACCAAGGCCGCTACAAGATCATCGTGAACCTGCAGGGCGTGTCCTTCATGGACAGCACCGGCTTGGGGACGCTCGTCGGCGGGCTCAAGCGGGTCAAGGAGCACGAGGGCGTTCTGTCGTTGGTCTGCTCGAGCAGGCCGGTCCTGCGCGTGCTTTCGATCACGGGACTGAACAACGTCTTTCCGATCCACGAATCGGTCGAGCAGGCGGTCGCGGCGGGCTGAGGCCCTCCGCGGGAAGGACGTCGATTGGCAACGCGAACTGACCAAGACAGAGCGACCGAGCAGCTTCGCCTGAGCATCCCTCCGGAAGCGGACTACATCGCGATGGCGCGCATGTTCGCCGGCTCGGTCGCCCGCCACTTCGGATGTGACGAGGACGTCGTCGAGGACGTCAAGGTCGCTGTGTCGGAAGCGTGCACGAACTCCGTCAAAGCACATCGCGATACAGGGACGGCAGAGCCCATCGAGCTGCTCGCGCGACTGGTGGACGGCGATCTGTGGTTCGAGGTCGTCGACGCCGGCGGAGGCATCGACAACGAGCTTCAGAAGGCGATCTCGGACGGCGCCGTGACGCCGGCGGCCGGGTTGTACGAAGGATCGCTCGGGCTCACGCTTATCAGCTCACTGTTCCCGGGCGCTGAGATCGTGCGCAACGAAGAACGGGGCACCACGGTGCGTTTCGTCGTTCCGGCCGGACAGATGTCGGCCGGGACCGACGCGATGCCGTCGTTCGACTAGCAGGGCCATACAAGCCGACGCGCGCCGGTCTCCCGGCGCGCGTCGCACGTTCTTCTTTGGGTTAGGTCGGCATCGGCGAGCCGCCGCCGGAAGTATTGCCGGAGTTCGTCCCCGGGTTGGCAGGCTGCTGAACCGGTTGTTGGATCCTGACGTTGTTGTTGGTCGTTGAGCTGCCGTTGTGTCCGAACATGATCCCGCTGAAAGCAAAGAGCCAGATCAAGAATCCCACGAATGCAAGGATCAGGAGAACGATCAATGCTGTGGCCGGGCCTTCTCGATCGTAGCCCTCACTCACGACGGTAGTGCTGCTTGTATCGCCGTGGTGGTGGTGTAGGTCGGCCATCTCTACCCTCCTTCATCGTCTCTCGCGATGCACCGGTGGTGCACGTCCTGTCGCTGCTAATGCCCATTGCCTGTGCGTGCCAAACGCCTGTTTTCGCGAGCCGTTTACGGAAAACGCGGCGGGGAATGATTGAAAAGACCACGAAATATGTGGAGGTGTTGTCACATGCCGCAGCGGGCTTGGAGCGAGAAGCGTGAGCGTCAGTACGAGCACATCAAAGGAGGGCTGCTCGAGCACGGTCGCGACGAAGACACCGCAGAAGAGATCGCTGCGCGCACCGTGAACAAAGAGCGCGCGCGCGCCGGCGAAGCGAAGGAGAGCTCCCGTCTTTCGCGTACCGACATCTCGTCCTCGCGTCGTGGCGGGCTTCGTTCGCACCACGGGCCGCGCGGGCGTACGCGCGATCAGCTCTACGACGAAGCGAAGGCGCTCGGGATCGAAGGCCGCTCGAAGATGAGCAAGCGCCAGTTGGCTTCCGCGGTCGATCGGAGACGCGGGCGTAGCGGTTAACGCAACAGGACCCCGTCCGAGCCGGCGCTTCCGAGCGCCGGCTCGTTCCTTTCACGTCGACAGCCGTTTCGTCCCATGTTTGTCGGCGCTCGCGGGGGGGAATTTACCTGAGCACCAGAATCAACTGAGCACCAACAGACGATGAAGGGAGGGCGGTATGGCGGCACTTCTGATCTTGCTGTTGGTCGTGATCTTGTTCGGCGCCGGCTTTGCTTTGAAGGTGCTTTGGTACGTCGCGATCGCTGCGCTCATCCTTTGGTTCATCGGTTTCGTCGCGCACGGACCCGAGCGCCGGTGGTATCGCTGGTAGCGTCAACGAGAGACGATCGAAGCGCGCGCCCTGTGGGGCGCGCGCTTTTACGTCCGTTTGCCCGGCCGCAGACGTGGGTAGTTCCCGAGCGGTCGAAAGGAGCCCGATATGGGCGACGAGATGATCGATGAACGCGTCCCCGACGGCGAAGAGCCCGACGACGAACGGGTGAAGAGCCGGGCGCGCGCCCTCGAGGAAGAGAACCCCGAGCCGGTCGCGGATACTGAGGGGCAGGCGCGTGCGATGCTCGAATACTCGGATGCGTTGCAGGAGGATCCCGCTTCCAAGGACCTGGACGATGGACGCGTCGAGCGGCGCACGTCCGAGGACGCGACGCCGCCGCCCGACGCGTAGTCCCTTACACTGCGGTAACGCGGCGTTCCGAGTACGACGTCAACATCGGCGTCACCAGCGCGGCGAGTATCGACGCGCTGCCCAAGATGATGTAGATAACAGCGTCCGCTCGGTTCCAGCCGAGGACCCTGACGCTCTGGATCAGCGCAACGATCCCGCCGGCAAGCAGCGCCGGCCCGATGAACATGCACACGCCGCGCGCGGCTGCTCGACCGGCAGCGCCGATCAAGCCGACCAGACCGAGGAACAGCTTCACGGCCGCGAGCAACGGCGTCATCGTGAAGGGACCGACCGACACGGTCGGAGAATCGATGTGGTGGAGTCCTGCGCGTGCCAGTCCGATCGCGCCGATGACGATCAGGAAGATGCCGATCGCCAGCGAGAAGAACTGTGCGATGCCGAACGGCTCGCGCACTGCGGCCGGCTCTTCAGAAACGACGGACTCGTGCACCTCGTGGATGTGCTCGTGTTCGAGAGCCATGTTCAACCCCCTCCTTCCGTGATCTGTTTGTTCCCTTGTGTCAGCGCGGAGAAACCGAAGGCTTTGGAGACGGAGAGGGCTTCGGCGACGCAGACGCAGTTGCTGACGGCGAGGGAGAAGGGACGGCGGGGCTCGGCGACGGCGACGGAGCCGGCGGAGTCGGGCGCGGGCACGGCGACGATGGAACAAGGGACACAGGGAGCGATTCGTCCATTCCGGGCTGATCGGGCGCGGCGATGCACGTTCCGTTACCCGCGACGCGCACGTGCATGAGCGCGGCCGGAACGTCGAAGTCGCGCACCTTCTTGCCCGCCTCCGCGCGCGACATGAAGCGTCGCCAGATCGTCGACGGGAACGACGCGCCGACGACGCTGATCCCGTGGACGTTCGCCATCGGCCGCGGGATGCGGTAGCCGACCCACACCGCCGTCACGAGGTCGGGCGTGTATCCGACGAGCCATGCGTCGCGGTGTCGGTCGGTCGTTCCCGTCTTGTCGGCCATCGGCCGTCCGATCCGGGCGTTGGCGCCGGTTCCGTACCTCGCCACGTCCTGGAGGACGCTCGTGACCTCGTAGGCGATGCCCGCATCCATCGCCGGCGTCCCGCGCAGCGCGCCCTCGTCGGACAAGACGTTGCCCGACGCGTCCTTCGCGAGCGCGATCCCGTGCGGCGGCATGTGCACGCCGTCGTTCGCGAACGTCCCGTATGCCGAGGCCATCTCGAGCGGCGATACACCCGTCCGGAGCGCGCCGAGCGCGATCGATGGGAACGTCTCGAGCGGTGACGTGATGCCGGCGCGCTGCGCCATACCGGCGACTGCGCCCGGGCCGATGTCCATGACCAAGCGCGCGTACACGGCATTGACCGAGCGTTCCGTCGCGGTGCGAAGAGACATCATGCCCCCGCTGGCGCCGTCGTAGTTGCGAACGCGCCAGCTCGAGTACGCATCGAAATGCAAGGTCGTTTCCGACGACTGGTACGTCTTGTCGGGCGAGATGCCGTCTTCGATCGCCGCCGCAAGCGCGAACGGCTTGAAGGCGCTCCCCGGTTGGCGCCTCGCCTGCACCGCGAGGTTGAACGGCGCGCGCGCGAAGTCCTTTCCGCCGATCATCGCCCGCACGGCACCCGTGTGCGGATCGATCGCGATCAACGCGACATCCGGATCGCCGACGCGTCCGAGCACGCCGGAAACGGCTTGATCGGCTGCGTTCTGCAGACGGGGATCGAGTGTCGTTCGGATGGTGAGCCCGCCTCGGTACAGCGCATCCTGTCGTTCTTGCTCGGTCGCGCCGAAAGCGGGATCGGACAGCACTTGGTCTTCGACGTACTCGACGAAGTAAGGAGCGTGCGCGTTCGTCGGCAACGGGCGCGTGCGCAACGAAAGCGGCGCTGATGAAGCGCGCGCGGCCTCCGCGGCGCTGATCGTTCCGGCATCGCGCATACGCGCGAGGACCTCGTTGCGTCGCGCGAGTGCGCCCGATGGGTCTCGGAAAGGATCGAGCGCCGCCGGGGCGCGCAGAAGTCCGGCCAGAAGTGCTGCGCGTGACGAATCTATCGCGCGCAGCGGAACGTCGAAGTACGTCTCGACCGCCGCTTGGATCCCGTAGGCACCGTGACCGAAGTACGCGCGGTTCAAGTACATCGACAGGATCTCGTCCTTCGAGTAGCGGTTCTCGAGCCACGCGGCCAGACGTGCTTCGCGAAGTTTCTCGCCGAGCGTCCGCGGTGCGTTCGGTCCGTACATCAGCTTCGCAAGCTGTTCGGTGATCGTGCTCCCTCCTTGCACGACGCGACCGGCTGCGAGATTCGCGACGAATGCGCGCGCGATGCCCTTCAAGTCGATGCCGGCGTGGCTGAGGAAGCGCGCGTCTTCCGCAGCGATCGTCGCGGCCTTGACCACGCTCGGGATCGCGTGCGCCGGAACGGCCGTGCGGTTCTGAGCGAACAGGGTTGCGAGCGGCGTCCCGTCGGCCGCAACGATCGTCGAGCGGAGCTGAAGGGGGGTCGCCGTCGGCGGCGCGAAGCGCGTCAGGGAACACGCCGACGCCAGCGACAAAAGAATCGCAAATGCCCCTCGCCTGGCACTCCGCGTGATCCGACCCATGCCACAGTTGTTCCCGTTGTTGCTGGCGAGCGAACTGTTACAGATTACCGGACCACTGGATTATCACGCTCCGTGGTCAAATGCGCCCTTTTTGTCCAATTTTCCAAAGTGTGCGCCGGACGGCCTCTCACCAGGAGAAATGAGCTTTTTGGAACGAGCGAGTCCATTTCCGATTTCCTAGGTCATGGAAGGTAGGGGTTGAAATGACTAGCCCAAACGTGCCATTGTCACGTGACTTTCGGAGTTCGGGAGTCGTTGAGGTAGGCGGAGAGACAGGTACGACCACCTTGCCGGTTTGTCACCGAAGGAACGGGTACCTGAGACAGGGCTTTGCTCTCTCCGTGGCGAAAGACTAGTGATGTAACGCTGGACAACCTAGGGGGTTGCTCATGTTGAAAGTTAGCGGGGGACGCGCCGCACGGAAGTTCTCTGCGTCTCTGATCGCACTCATGACCGGCGTGGTCGTAACCGCGTTCGCGGTTCCGGTCAGCGCGGCCGCAACGGGCGGCCCATACGGCGGTTTCGCGAGTGGTGAAGTCGCGCATGTTGATGCCCTCGAACTGATGGGCACCAAGGTGGCGAATGTGGAAGTCGGCCAGTCGAACGCAGTCGTTTCGTCGGAAGGACTTCCCACAGCGCTGTACAACGAGTTCAACCGTCCGATCCTCCCCAAGGGATTCACGGCGGACAAGTCGTACGGTCAGGGATCTGTCGCCGAGGTTGGTCTCGGTGTCACCAAGGACGATCCGAACCAGATCGCACCGCTGGTGTCGCAGGCCGCGACCGCCAACGGTCCCAAGGTTGACGACAAAGACCCGCTGCACGTCCCGGGCAGCCCGCTCTTGTGGGTAGACGGATTCCACACGACCGCGGCTGCGAACTGGAACACCAACACCTGCGTGATTGGCGAGCCGATCTCGTCGGGCTTCTCTCGCCTCGCTGCAGCCGATGCGATCAACATCGACTCGGGGATGGGAACGAACGCTGACGACTCGTTCAAGCAAGCACTCGTGCACGCGGGTGTCGTCGAGTCGGCGTCGTTTACGCAGCTGTACCCGGGCGCCGGTCCAGGCCTCGGTCTTGCGAGCGTTGCGATGACGCACGCCGTGCACCTCGTGCTGTTGAAGGGCACCGGAAACGACATCCAAGTTGACGTCGCACCCGCACTCCTGGTGGTAAAGGTTGACGGGACCCATCACGCGAACAAGAAGGACAACATCGACTACATCGCGCCGTTGGTCACGATCACGCCTCCCGGGCAGGCTCCGATCCACATCCTTCCCGACCAGGTAACCGGCCCGAACGGGATCGACATCCAGATCCCGCCGGGGGCCGGCGACGCCGGCACGGATCTGCTCCTGCAGCTGAAGATCGCGACTCTGGAGCAACTGATGTCCTCGACGGGCCCGAACATCAAGGGCAACGTGAACGCGGCCGGAACGGCAGCGTCCGGATCGGTCAACGTGGTGGAGCTCAAGCTCCTGAACATCCCTGAGATCCCGGGGCACGTCCTCGACCTCAGCGTCGGTCACCTCGAAGCGGCTGCGGCAGTTCCGGCCGGCGGCATCAACTGCCCGATCCCGGTCACGAAGACGCCGGACGTGACGACGGTTGAGAGCGGCAAGTCGTTCACCACGACGATCCAGGTCGACAACCCCTGGTCGTGCCCGCTGGTTCTGAGCAACGTGACGGACCAGATCGACACGATCGAAGGCACCGCGACCTTCCAGGTCACCTCGGCCACGCCGGACCCGAGCAGCCCGAACCTGCCGACGGCAGACGGACTCACGACGGCGAAGGTCGTGTGGGACAAGGGCCTGCCGACCATCCCGCCCGGTGGTCACGCGACCTTCACGGTCACGCTGAAGACCGGCGGCGGTGGCGGCAAGATCAAGGACATCGCGACGGCGGCAGGTGCAGTGTCCAACTGCAAGCCGGCTCCGGGCAGCGGCGAGACGACCGTGACGGGCATCACCAACGCCAAGGTCCCCGTCACCGGCACCGGCACCCTCACCGAGCCCGAGACGTTCGTCAAGGCCATCCTGCCGAAGACCGGCGTTGCGGACAGCGCGTACACCTGGGCAGGCATCCTGATGCTGCTCGCGGCGCTCGGCGGTGGCACGGTGCTCCGTAAGCGGAAGTTCAAGATCGAACAGTAAGACCGAACAAGATCCAAAGGAGTCCGGCGCACCGCGCCGGACTCCTTGCTTTGGCGCCGCGCGCGCGAGGCGGGTAAGCAGGAGGACGTGATCCTCACGATTGGGCACTCCACACGCACGCTCGACGACTTCATCGACATGCTGCGCGCGCACGGCGTCACGCTGCTGGTCGACATCCGCCGCTTCCCCGGCTCACGCCGGCAGCCGCAGTTCAACAAGGAGACCCTCGCCGGTGCCTTGACGGAGGAAGGCATCACCTACGAGCACGCCGTCGATCTCGGCGGCCGCCGCCGACCCTACGGCGACGCGCGCAACGAGGGGCTTCGCAACGCGCAGTTCCGCGGGTACGCCGACCACATGTCGACGCCGGGCTTCGTGCGGGCGCTCGACCGGCTGCTCGAACAAAGCGAGCGAGCGGTGGTCGCCGTCATGTGCGCCGAAGCGGTCCCGTGGCGGTGCCATCGGTCGCTGCTCGCCGACGCGCTCACGGCTCGGGGGGTACGCGTCGAGCACATCATGGATGCACGGACCCGGAGGCCCCACGAGCTGACGAAGGGAGCCGTCGTCGAGGGAGCCGCAGTTGTCTATCCGGGAGGGCGCGAACAGCCTACGTTGCCCCTCTCCTGAGCCCTCCCCTTCGCCCTGTTTTCTCGATAGCCTCTGGGCGTGAAAAGCAGATCCAAGGCACGGCTGCTCGGGCTGGCCGTCTCGCTGGTCGGGATCATCAACATCGTCTCCGCGATAACCCCGTCGCTCAGCGACCGCTTCGCAACGCTTCGCGAGCTCGTCACGCCGCTGTCGTCTGAGATCGCGGCCGGCGCCACCGCGGTCCTCGGTGTCGCGCTGCTGCTCGTCGGCCGGGCCGTCTCCCAGCGAAAGCAGATCGCGTATCAGGTCGCGCTGGCGACGCTGGTGCTGTCGACCGGCACCCACCTGGTGAAGGGCCTGGACGTCGAAGAGGCGGGACTGACCGCGATCCTTGCCATCACGCTCTTCTGGAACCGGCGGATCTTCATCGCCGGACCGAATCCGCTGCGCTGGCACACGCTCGCGAGGGTCGTGCCGGTCGTCGTCGGGATCGACTTCGCGTACGGGATGGGCGGGCTGTTCCTCCGGCGCGGCCTTCTGCACCCCCACCTCACGTTCACGCGCGCGATCGTTGAGACCGGATCTCGCCTCATCGGGATGACGGGCCCGCTCTCGATAGACGGCCGCTTCTTCGGCAAGTGGTTCCCGCTCTCGATCACCGCGCTGGGCGCGTTCAGCATCGCGTACATCGTGTCGCTCGTTCTCGCGCCGGTGGCCGAGCGCGCCGGAGGGCGCCGCGACGAGCGGAACAATGTGCGCGCGATGGTCGATCGCAAGGACGGCGACACACTGGATCCGTTCGCGTTGCGACGGGATAAGCGGTACGTGTTCTCGCCCGACGGCCGCGCCGTCGTCGCCTACCGCTACCTGAACGGCGTCGGCCTCGCGTCCGGTGATCCGGTCGGCGACCCGGCGGCCTTCCAGGGCGCGATCGACGCCTTCGTTCAGCTCTGCGAGCGATCGGGCTGGCGGCCCGCCGTGTACGGGGCGCGCGTCGATCGTCTTCCCTTGTACGAGCGTGCCGGGTTGAAGAGCATCTACATCGGCGACGAAGCCATCATCGACGTTCCCTCGTTCAGCCTCGAGGGCCGGAAGATGCGCAACGTGCGCCAGTCCGTTGCGCACAGCGCGCGCGCAGGGGTCGCGACGGAGGTCCACCGGGAAGGGCAGCTCGATCCGACGCTCCGGCGTGCGCTGATTGGGATCTCCGACCGCCACAAAGCCGGTGCGCCCGAGCGCGGCTTCTCGATGGCGCTCGACGGCTTGCTCACCGGACGCGATCCCGACACCGTCTTGATCGTGTGCCGCGACGGCGAAGGCGCGCCGATCGCGTTCCAGCGGTACGTACCGTGCAAAGCCGGCGGCGGCTTGTCCCTCGACGCGATGCGGCGCGACACGGGGGTGCCCGGCGGCGTCAACGAGCGCATGATCGTCGACATCGTGGAGTGGGGGCGCGCGCACGGCGTCGGCGAAGTCTCTCTGAACTTCGCGGCGTTCCGGAACATGCTCGAGAAGGACGCTGAGATCGGGAAGGTCGAAGCGTTGGCGGCGTGGATCATCAAGAAGCTGCCCTCGTACATCCAGATCGACACGCTGCGGAAGTTCAATAAGAAGTTCCGACCCCGCTGGGTTCCGCGCTACGCGATCTACCGGTCGGCGATCGACATCGCTGCGCTCGGGATCGCGGCGCTGAACGCGGAGGCGATGCTGCCGTTCCAGAAGCGCGACGAGGTCCCGGCCGACGCGGTGCACGCAGAGACGGTCTGACCCTTACGTCGCACCGCGGATCTTCTCGAGCGTCGTGATGTAGCGGGCCAGACGCTCCGCCGCCTCGACTGCGGCCTCGCCGGTGTCGAGCCCCGGACCCTCCCAGACCTCCGACAGGCGTCGCCAGTCCTTGCGGCCGAGGAACCGTCCGGTCTCCGCGTCTGCCCCGAGCGCGCGCCGCCACGTCTTCTGCCGCGCGCGCAACACGTCGATGACCGCTTCGTTCCGCGCTTCGGCCGAGTACTCGGCGTGGAACCCGATCTCGAGCTTGCTTCGGCCGAGCGCCTGCACCTCGTAGTGCTCGTGCGGGTCGTCGCCGAACCAGACTTTGAGGTTGCGCCCGGAGATCGTGGAGCCGTACCCGCGCAGGCCGGGCGGAAGGAAGCTCGCCAGTGCGTCGGAGACGTCTTCGTAAAACGCGCGCGCCATCGTCAGGCCTTGTGATAGCCGGTCATCAGCGCGCGTACGACGAGCAGCCCTGCGATGAACGCCGCCCAGGCGAGGACGACCCAGCGGTCGCGCTCGAGCGCGCGCGCGAGCGCCGACCCCGCGACGATGACGATGAGCGCTGCGATCCCGTACACATAGTGCAGGGCGCTGCGACGGTGACTCGCGGCCAGGAGGATGAGGCCGAAGAGAACCTGCAGCCCGAGCAGCGCGGCGGCGCTGAGCGTGGCCCGCTCGAACCACACGCCGGGCGCGCGGTGCCGGAGCCTGGCGGCGATCGCCCACAAGACGACCAACGCGACGGCGGCGGCCGAAACGATGCCGAACGCGGCGTGCACCGTCGTCATGGGCGCGAAGTATAGGGGTGCTGCCCTCTAGACTGACCCGGTGATGAAGCTTTTCGTGCGGCTCCCGGCGCTCGCGCTCGCAGCGATCCTCGTCGCGTGCAGCGGCGGCACGCCGAAGGCGTCCGTACCTCCGACGCCGACGAACGACGCCGGCCGCGCGCGCCTGCTCCTTCTAACACAGGTCGACATGCCGCCGGGGTGGCGGGCGTCGCGGCATCGCTCGGATCCCGTTTCCGACCGCGAGGACAAGAAACTTGCAGCCTGCATCGGCGCTCCCGACCCGGCGAGATCGGTCTCGGCAGACGTGTTCGGCGACGTGTTCGGCCAAGGTGCGCAGACGATCGCCAGCGAGGTCGTGTTCTCGCGCACGACGGCGCTTGCGACCAAGGCGGTCGCCGCGCTGAAAGGGCGGCGCGTCATCCCGTGCGCAACGGCCGCCGTGCGGCCGGTCATCGCCGAGCAGCTCAAGCTCCGAGGGCTCTCGGCGACGATCCGGTCGGTCGCCGTCACGAGGCGAGTCGTCGCGGTGAAGGGCGTCGTGACCGCGTTCCGCGTCGTTGCCAACCTGACGGCTGCCGGCGCCGCGATCACCGTGCAGGAGGACATCGTAATCTTGGCGCGGGGCCGCGCGCAGGTGCGCGCGACGTTCGTGGACGTCGGCGTGGCGTTCCCGTCCGGGCTCGAGCTCTTTGTGGTGAAGAAGCTCTCCGGCAAGCTCTTCCACGCGTGACCCACGCATAACCTCGAATCGTTTCGCGCTTTCTAGCCGTGGGCATTGACGGATTGAAAGCATCCATGCGCCCAAGGAGGAGGCTTCCCATGGGCATGTCCGTCAGCGATCTGATCGTCGACCGTCTCCGGGAGTGGGGGGTTCGCCGGATCTTCGGTTACCCGGGCGACGGCATCAACGGCATCCTCGGCGCGCTCGAGCGCGCGAACAACGATCCGCGGTTCATCCAGGTCCGCCACGAAGAGATGGCGGCGTTCATGGCGACCGGTCACGCGAAGTGGACCGGCGAGGTGGGCGTGTGCCTGGCGACGTCGGGGCCCGGCGCGATTCACCTTCTGAACGGTCTCTACGATGCGAAGCTCGACCATCAGCCTGTGGTCGCGATCGTGGGCCAGCAGCCGACGAGCGCCCTCGGCGGGAACTACCAACAAGAGGTCGACCTCGTCAGCTTGTTCAAAGACGTCGCGCACGAGTACGTGCAGATGGCCGCCTCGCCGCAGCAGTTCCCGAATCTCATCGATCGCGCGATGCGCATCGCGCGCGCGATGCGAACCGTCACGTGCGTGATCATCCCGACCGACATTCAGGAGATGCCGGCGGAAGAGGAGCCGCCGCACAAGTTCAAGATGGTTCCGGGAACCGTGGGGTACAACGAGCCGCGCGTGCTTCCGACCGAGCACGACCTGCTTGCGGCGGCGGACATCCTGAACGAAGGGAAGAAAGTCGCGATGCTCGTCGGGCAAGGCGCCAAGCACGCCACCGACGAGGTGCTGGAGGTCGCCGATGTGCTCGGCGCCGGCATCGCCAAGGCGCTGCTCGGGAAAGATGCGGTACCCGACGACGTGCCGTTCGTCACGGGTTCGATCGGGCTGCTCGGAACGAAACCCAGCTACGACATGATGATGGACTGCGACACGCTGCTCATGGTGGGGTCCAGCTTCCCGTACAGCCAGTTCATGCCGGAGTGGGGCCAGGCCCGCGCGGTGCAGGTCGACCTCGACGGGACGATGATCGGCATCCGGTACCCGATGGACTGCATGCTTGTGGGTGACAGCGCGGAGACGTTGCGCGCGCTCCTCCCGATGCTGAGGCGGAAGGAAGACCGCAGCTGGCAGCAGAAGATCACCGAAGAGGTGACGCGGTGGTGGGAGATCGTCCATGCTCGCGCGATGAACGATGCCGACCCGGTGAACCCGCAGCGCGTGTTCTGGGAACTGTCGAAGCGCCTGCCCGACAACGCGATACTCGCGGCGGACTCGGGCTCGGCGGCCAATTGGTTCGCGCGCGACATCAAGATCCGCCGCGGGATGATGTGCTCGCTGTCCGGGACGCTCGCGACGATGGGTCCCGGCGTGCCGTACGTCATCGCGGCAAAGTTCGCGTACCCGGAGCGCGTGCCGATCGCGCTCGTCGGCGACGGTGCGTTCCAGATGAACGGGATGAACGAGATGCTGACGGTTGCCCGCTATTGGAAGGAGTGGCGCGACCCGCGCCTGATCTTCCTGGTGCTCAACAACCGCGATCTGAACCAGGTGACGTGGGAGCAGCGGGCGATGGAAGGCGACCCGAAGTTCGAAGCGTCGCAGACGATTCCTGACTTCGACTACGCGGGCTACGCGCGCATGCTGGGATTCAAGGGGATCCGCGTCGACTCGCCCGATGCCGTCGGGCCGGCCTGGGACGACGCGTTCGCGTCGGACCGGCCGGTGTTGCTCGAAGCCGTCGTCGACCCCAACGTTCCACCGCTGCCGCCGCACATCGAATGGAACCAGGCGAAGAAGCTGATGAAGTCGATCATGGCCGGGGATCCCGATGCCCGCGAGGTGATAAGGCAGGGGTTCAAAGGCAAGATCGAGGAGTTCCTGCACCGATGACGCGAGACCGATGACACGAGCGCCGCGCTCGGTCGCGCGCGGGCGAGAGGTCGACGCGGCATCGCTCGAGGCCGCGCTGCGCGCGGCCGTGTCGGGCGAGGTGCGGTTCGACCTCGGCTCCCGGGCCGCCTACTCAACGGACGCCTCCAACTACCGGCAGGTGCCGATCTGCGTCGTCGTCCCGCGTTCGGTCGACGACGTCGTCGCGACGGTGGCGGCGTGCCGCGCGCACGGCTACCCGGTGCTGAGCCGCGGCGGCGGCACCAGCCTCGCCGGCCAGAGCTGCAACGTCGCCGTCGTGATGGACTGGTCGAAGTACCTGCAGCACTTCGAGCTGTTCCCGAACGACAAGCGCGCGCGCGTCGAGCCGGGTGTGATCTGCGACATGGTCCGGAACGCGGCGAACGTCCACGGCCTGACGTACGGCCCCGATCCCTCGACACACGACCACTGCACGTTCGGCGGCATGATCGGCAACAACTCGTGCGGCGCGCACTCGCTGATGAGCGGCAAGACCGCGGAAAACACCGAAGAGCTCGACGCCTTGCTTTATGACGGAACCAGGATGCGCGTGGGACCGACGTCCGACCAAGACGTATCTGACCACATCGAGAGAGGCGGCCGCGCCGGCGAGATCTATCGACGTCTCCGAGACTTGCGCGACAGGTATGCAGACGAGATCCGCGCGCGCTACCCGCAGATCCCACGGCGAGTTTCCGGCTATAACCTCGACCAGCTGCTGCCGGAGAACGGGTTCAACGTCGCGCGCGCGCTGGTCGGCAGCGAGAGCACTCTCGTGACGGTGCTCGGCGCGACGATGCGGCTCGTCGACTGGCCCGCTCATCGATCGCTGCTGGTGGCCGGGTTCGAGGATATCTTCGCCGCGGCCGACGACGTTCCGGCGATCGTCCAGCACGGACCGCTTGCGTTGGAAGGCCTGGACGAAGAGCTGATCAACGACGCGCGCGCCAAAGGCATGAACGTCGAGGACATTGCGTACCTGCCCGACGGGCGCGGCTGGCTGATGATCGAGCTCGGCGGCGCGACGAAAGAGGAAGCCGACGCGCGCGCGCGCGAGGTGATGCGTGACCTGCGCAAGAACACGGCGCTGACCGACATCAGGCTGCTCAACGATCCGAAGGACGAGGCCCACATCTGGAAGGTGCGCGAGAGCGGCCTGGGCGCGACGGCGTTCATCCCGAACAAACCCGACGCGTGGGAGGGCTGGGAGGATTCGGCGGTGCCGCCGGACAAGTTCGCCGACTACCTCCGCGACTTCCGGAAGCTCACGGACGAGTACGGCTACCAGTGCGCGCTGTACGGCCACTTCGGTCAGGGGTGCCTGCACTGCCGCATCACGTTCGACCTCTACACGGCGCCCGGCGTCGAGAAGTGGCGCTCGTTCCTCGACGACGCGGCCGATCTGGTCATCGGGTACGGCGGTTCCCTCTCCGGCGAGCACGGCGATGGGCAGCAGCGCGCGGAGCTGCTGCCGAAGATGTACGGACCGCAACTGATCGAAGCGTTCCGCGAGTTCAAGTCGATCTGGGATCCGGACGGGAAGATGAACCCGGGCAAGGTCGTCGACCCGTACCCGATCACGTCGAACCTTCGGCTGGGCCCTGAGTGGCGGCCGCTCGAAGTGAAGACACACTTCGCGTACCCGGAGGACAAGGGGGACTTCGCGCACGCGTCGCTGCGGTGCGTCGGCGTAGGCAAGTGCAGGCGTCACGAGGGCGGGACGATGTGCCCGAGCTACATGGCGACGCGCGAAGAGATCCACTCGACGCGTGGGCGCGCGCGCTTGCTCTTCGAGATGATGCGCGGCGAGACCATCACCGACGGCTGGCGCTCGGAGGAGGTGCACGAGGCGCTCGACCTCTGTCTCGCGTGCAAGGGCTGCAAGAGCGACTGCCCGGTCAACGTCGACATGGCCACGTACAAAGCAGAGTTCTACTCGCACTACTACAAAGGCCGGATGAGGCCGCGGCAGGCGTACGCGCTCGGGCTGATCTACTGGTGGTCTCGGCTCGCGTCGCGCGCGCCACGGCTCGCGAACTTCGCCACGCACGCACGCGGAGTGAGCGCGCTGGTGAAGAAAGCAGGCGGTATCGCGCCGCAGCGCGATGCCCCCGTCTTCGCCGAGCAGCCCTTCCGCGCGTGGTTCAAGACGCATCAAGCGCGCAACCCCGGCGGCGACCGCGTGATCCTGTGGCCGGATACGTTCAACAACTTCTTCCACACCGACGTCGCGCGAGCCACGGTCGAGGTGCTGGAAGCTGCCGGCTGCCGGGTGGAGCTGCCGCCGAAGATCCTCTGCTGCGGCCGTCCGCTCTACGACTACGGCATGCTCGATCTTGCGAAGCGGCTGCTGCGCCAGACCGTGCGCGCGCTGCGGGACGAGATCGCGGCCGGCACGCCGATCGTCGGCATGGAGCCGAGCTGCATCGCCGTGTTCCGCGACGAGCTGCCGAACCTGCTGCCGCTGGACGAAGATGCGAAGCGGCTCAGCAAGCAGGTGTTCACGCTCGCGGAGTTCCTGAGCGACCGCGACTTCTCACCGCCGCGGCTGAAGCGCACCGCCCTGTACTTCGGTCACTGCCACCACCGCTCGGTGATGGGCACGCATCCCGACACGGGTCTGCTGAAGAAGATGGGGGTCGACGTCCAGGAGGTCCAGGCGACGTGCTGCGGCCTCGCCGGGTCGTTCGGCTTTGAGGCCGGCGAGCGGTACGAGGTGTCGGTGAAGGCCGGCGAAGGCGAGCACGGCATCTTGCCCACGGTGCGAGAAGCGGGCCTCGACACGATCGTGGTGGCCGACGGGTTCAGCTGTCAGACGCAGATCGAACAGCTGACGGACCGGCGCGGACTGCACCTCGCGCAGGTGCTCACGATGGCGGCTGGCCGCGGTCCTGCACGGGTGCCGCCGGAGAGCGATGTGCAACGAGACGGCGGGACGCGTGACCGAAGCCGCGCGCGCATCGCGATCGGCGCAGCGCTGGCCGGCGCAGCGGTGGTGGCGGGCAGGGCTGCTCGGAAGAAACGCGCGTCGCGCTAGGCGCGCGCGTGCCGGTGCGCCCACGCGATGAACTCGGGAACGCCTTCGCCTTTGTCCAGCGCGATGTACTCGTCGGCAAGGCGGCGTATCTCGCGCTCGCTCAGCCCCTTGCGCTTCAGCGCTTCCTTTGCATCGTTCGCGAGCAGCCGTGCGCTCTCCACCTCAGCCGCTTCCGGCTGTGGGTGGCCGGGATCCTCGCTCGGCCCGCGCTTGTCGGGCTTGGTTGGGCGCGGTTCGTGACGGGAATGTTCCATCCGTAAAAGCATGCCCGTGACTTCAGTCGCGAAACCGCCGCTGGGAGGCATCGTGAGAGCGCAGAAAGTTGTCGTCATCACCGGGGCGACGTCGGGCGTCGGGCGCGCGACCGCGCGCGTCTTCGCCGAGCGCGGCTGGCGCATCGGCGTCCTGGCGCGGGGCGAAGACGGCCTGAAAGCGACGGCGGCAGAGGTCGAGGAGCTCGGTGGGCGCGCGCTTGCGATCCCGACCGACGTCGCCGACGTGGAACAGGTCGAGCGAGCCGGGGCGCAGATCGAGGCGGAGCTCGGCGGGATGGACGTGTGGATCAACAACGCGATGACGAGCGTGTTCGCGCCCTTCTGGCAGATCACGCCGGAGGAGTACGAGCGCGTCACCGATGTGACGTATCACGGCGTCGTGAACGGGACGCGGGTCGCACTGGCGCGCATGATGCCGCGCAACCGCGGCGCGATCGTGCAGGTCGGCTCGGCGCTCGCGTACCGCGGGATCCCGCTTCAGTCCGCGTACTGCGGCGCGAAGCACGCGATCCAGGGCTTCACCGAGTCCGTCCGCTGCGAGCTGTTGCACGAGCACAGCGGCGTGCATATCACGATGGTTCAGCTGCCGGCCCTGAACACGCCGCAGTTCGCCGTTGTGAAGTCGCGGCTGCCGCGCCGCGCGCAACCGGTGCCGCCGATCTACCAGCCCGAGGTCGCCGCGCGCGCGATCGCATGGGCCGCCGACCATCCGCATCGTCATGAGAGCTGGGTCGGCGCGACGACTGCGGCGACGATCCTGGCGAACGACGTCGCTCCGGGGCTGCTCGACCGGTATCTGGCGTTGACCGGCGTGAAGGCGCAACAGACCAACGAACCGGAGGACCCGACGCGACCCAACAACCTGTTCAGCCCTGTTCCCGGCGACCACGGCGCGCACGGCGACTTCGATGCGCGCGCGCACGCGCACAGTCCCGAGGTCGTCTTGAGCACGAAGAAGCGCCTCTTCGGCGTGACCGCGCTGGGCGCGGCCGTCGGGCTGGCATTGCGACGGCGCGCGGCGCGATGAGCTACCCACCGATCGGCGACTACGCGCTGATCGGCGACTGCCACTCGTCGGCGCTGGTCTCGCGCGACGGGTCGATCGACTGGTGCTGCACGCCACGTCTGGACTCGCCGAGCGTCTTCGGACGCCTGCTCGACCGCGAACGCGGCGGGTTCTGTTCGATCGGGGCCGACGGGGCCGAGACGTCGCGCCGGTATGTGAACGACTCGCTCGTGCTCGAGACGACGTTCCGCGCGGGCGGCGGCGAAGCGCGCCTTTACGACTTCTTCGCGATGCGCCGGGGTGGGCGCGACCGCCCGTACCGACAGCTGATCCGGATCGTCGAAGGCGTGCGCGGCCGCGTCGAGCTCGATCTGCACGCGTCCCCTCGTTTCGACTACGGCGAAGTGAACCCGTGGTTCCGGCGAGAGGGCGCGCAGCTCTACAGCGCGATCGGCGGCGCGCAAGGGCTGCTCTTCGCGAGCGATTTCCCGATGGAGCGCGTGGACCGGCACAACCTTGCCGCGCGGATCGTCGTGCGCGCCGGCGAGCGTGTGCGCCTGTCGATCCGTTACGTCGAACCGGAGCTCTTGGACGACCAGGCTGCGGTGGCGCCGGAACAGCACGAGCTCGACAGCCGGCTGGACGAGACGCTCACGTGGTGGGAGCAGTGGGCGCGCGAGGCGCAGTTCGACGGGCCGTACGTGGCCGGCACGATCCGGTCGGCGGCGGTGCTGAAAGCGCTGACGTTCGCGCCGACCGGTGCGATCGCAGCGGCGCCGACCACGTCGCTTCCGGCGCTCATCCCCGGCGATGCGAACTGGGACTACCGCTATAGCTGGGTCCGCGACTCGACCTTCACGGTGCGCGCGCTCTTCGAGCTCGGGTACGAGAAGGAGCCCGAAGGTTTCCGGCGGTTCGTCGAACGAAGCGCGGCCGGCACCGGTACGGACATCCAGGTTGTGTACGGGATCGGCGGCGAGCGTCGCCTGACCGAGATCGAGCTCGAGGACCTGGAGGGCTACCGCGGCTGTGCGCCGGTTCGGATCGGCAACGACGCGTGGCGGCAGGAGCAGCTCGACGTGTACGGGGAAGCCATGGACCTCGCATGGCGCTGGTACGAGCGCGGCCGTTCGCCCGACGACGACTATTGGGAGTTCATCGTCGAGATGGTCGACACCGCGTGCGAGCGCTGGACCGAGCCCGATCGGGGGATCTGGGAGGTCCGCGGCGAACCGAGACACTTCGTGCACTCGAAAGTGATGTGCTGGGCGGCCGTCGATCGCGCGCTCAAGCTTGCCGAGGCGTCCGCGCGCCGCGCGCCGACGGATCGCTGGGAACGGATGCGTAAGGAGATCCGCGAAGCGGTCGAGGGCGACGGCTTCGACGACAAGCGCGGCGTGTTCGTGCGCGAGTTCGGGTCGCGCGCGCTCGACGCCTCGTTGCTGCTGATTCCCTTTGTCGACTTCTGCGCGTACGACGACGACCGGATGATGCGAACGGCGGACGCGATCGCCGAGGAGCTCGGTGTCGGGGGATTGCTGCGACGGTACGCCGACGACGACGGCGTCGAGGAGAAGGGTGCGTTCCTTCCGTGCTCGTTCTGGCTGGCGGAAGTCTACGCGCGTCAGGGGCGCAAGGAGCGGGCGCGCGTGTGGTTCGACAATACGGTCGCGACGGCGAACGACCTCGGCCTTTTCTCTGAGCAGTTCGACGTCGACGCGGGTGAGCTGCGTGGCAACTTCCCGCAAGGTCTGACGCATCTCTCGCACATCGCGGCTGCCGTTGCGCTTTCAGAGAACCGTTTGCCTTCCGCGCCGGCGGGGTAGGCGCGCACCATGACCGACACACCGATCAGCGGCGTCGACGTCTCGACATTCACGATCCCGACCGAGACGCCGGAGTCCGACGGGACGCTCGCGTGGGAATCGACGACGATCGTCGTTGTTGAGGTACAAGCCGGTGGCGTTCGTGGTTTCGGCTACACGTACGGCCACGCCGCATCGGCTGTGATCGCCGACACCGTGCTGGCGGACGTCGTTCGCGGCCGGAACGCGATGGACATCGCCGGCGTGCACGAGGACATGCGACGCGCGCTGCGTAACATCGGCCGGCCGGGCGTCGGGATGATGGCCGTGTCCGCGCTCGATATCGCGCTGTGGGATTGCAAAGCTCGCGTGCTCGAGCAGCCTCTCGCGACCTTGTTGGGCAAGGTACGGGACGAGATCCAGTGCTACGGCAGCGGCGGGTTCACGTCGTACACGCAGGATCAGCTCGAGGCGCAGCTGCAGCACTGGGTCGAGGACGGGATGGGCGCCGTGAAGATGAAGGTCGGCCGGCGCCCGCCGGAAGATGTGGACCGCGTGCACGCCGCGCGTCACGCGATCGGGGACGTGCCGTTGCTGTTCGTCGACGCGAACGGCGCGTACGTGCGGAAGGAGGCGCTCGACAAGGCGTTCGAGTTCGCCGACTTCGGCGTGACGTGGTTCGAGGAGCCGGTGTCGTCGGACGATCTCGAGGGCTTGCGGCTGCTACGAGACCGCTCGCCGGCGCAGATGGAGATCACCGCGGGGGAGTATGGGTACGAGCCCGCGTACTTCTCGCCGATGTTCGAGAGTGTCGACGTGGTCCAGCCGGACGGAACGAGATGCGGTGGCGTGAGCGGGCTGCTCGCCGTCGGTGCGATGTGCGATGCGCGCGGTGTGCCGCTGTCGCCGCACACCGCGCCCACGCTGCACGCCCACGTGGCGTGCGCGCTCCCGCGCGCCCGCCACGTCGAGTATTTCCTGGATCACGCGCGTATCGAGCGGATGCTGTTCGACGGCGCTCTGGTCCCTGATCATGGGTACCTGCGTCCGGATCTCTCGAGACCGGGCCTCGGCATAGAGCTGAAGCGCGCGGACGCCGAACGCTTCGCCGCCTAGCGACGTCTTGGTCCGGATCTACCCTCGTATGTGAGGGTCATTCCGGACCAAGTAACTCGTAGCTCGCAGCTACCGGTACTCTTGCCCTCATGAGTTTCTGGACCGAGTTCCTCGACAACGTCGTCGCCGGTGTCGGCACGCCGCCGCCAATGGTTCTCGCGCTCAAGCTTCCGCGCATCGCCGGCTGGGAGCCCGGCCGCGTCTGGGGCGACTGGGAGCTCGATAAGGACATGTTCCACGCCGGCGGATCCGTCTTCGGGGGTTACCTCGCCGCGCTCGCCGACAGCTTCACCGGTCTCGCGATGTCATCCGTGCTGACCGACGAAGAGTTCTTCACGACGTCTGATCTCCGCGTCGCCTACTTCCGTCCGGTCACGACCGATCTCCACATCGTCGCGGAAGTACTCAACAGGGGCCGTCGGCAGGCGCACGTCGAGGCGACGTTCGTCGACGATCGGGACAAGGTCGCGTGCAAGGCAACCGCCACGCAAGTGATCCTGCCGATGAGCGAAGCGCAGGGCGGCTCGAACGGAGAAAAGGCTTAACGCACCGCGCGCCCGATGCGCGCGCCCATCACGTCGCGCAGGCTGACCACGCCGAGCACGTTTTTCCCGTCCATCACCGGAAGGTGCCGGAAGCCGTTCGCGGCCATGATCTGCGCGGCCTCTTCCGACTCCATCTCCGCGGTCACGGTCTGCGGGTCTTTCGTCATCCACTCAGAGACCGGTGTCGCCGAGAGGTCTTTGCCGGACGCCGCCGCGCGCAACACGTCCCGCTCGGTGAAGATCCCGACGAGCCAGCCGGCTTCGACGATCACCGCCGAGCCGAAGCGGCCTTTGACCATCGCTTGCGCGGCGGCCACCACCGGCGTTTCACCGGTCGTCGTGTAGACGTCCTTGGTCATGATCTCGCCGAGGCTCGCCATCAGCCCGCGTCCCCAACTTCGTGCAAGTCATCCTCTGTAGCCGGCGCGGCGTGCTGCTCGATGTCTTCGTTCAGCTTCCGCCACAACGCCCCGGCCCACGAGCTGATATGCGGCCACTCGCGCCAGAAGTTCTGCAACGTGGTCTCATCGAACGTTCGCGCGGCGTCGTCCGGGGTCACCTCGTCGGCGACGGCATCGAGCTCGCCGATGGCATCCGTGAAGCGATCGGTCGTTTCGGCCACGCAGACCTCCTCGTGCCGGGGGGACCCGGTTGGGGGGCTCAGTCTAAACGGTGTGTCGAGCCGGGCGAAAGGGCAATATCCACCTGCTATCAGGCACCCTGCGCTATCGTCCCCGAAGGGAGGACGCCATCTCGAACAACGGTCAGACGCCGGTCGAAGAAGACGTTCCCGTTCCTCTTCGCGAACGCCTCTGGTTCATCTTCGTGATCATGTGCGTGTTCCCGCCGGCCGGCCTTGTTCTGTTCTGGCGGCACGAAGAATTCCCGCCCGAGGCCAAGTGGCTTGTGACGATCGTCATAGTCGGCGTCGTCGTCTGGGCGCTAGTTTTCGTCGGCCGGGGTTAACCTTCGACGTCACATGGACAGGCCAGAACCGTTCCGCGACCTCGACTGGGATCCGAAGCGCGCGCGCGAGCTCGGCGAGCGCGCGCTGGATCTCTGGGTCGAGCTGCTCGAGAAGCTTCCCGACCTTCCGATCGGCCGCCGGGAGCGCGCGGAAGAGGTTCGAGCAGCCGTGTCGCTCGACGTCCCCGACGAGCCGATGCCGCTCGACGATCTCATGGCGCATCTGCGATCGGTCGTCCTCGAGCACTCCATGTACCCCGGGCATCCCGGCTTTATGGCGTACGTGTCGGGGGCCGGCACCGTCCCGGGGGTCGCCGGCGACCTGATCGCCGCAGCCGTCAACCAGAACGTCGGGGGCTGGCGCCTCTCGCCGGCGGCCAGCGAGATCGAGTTGAATCTGACGAAGTGGCTGGCCGCCCAGTTCGGCTTGCCGGAAGGGTCCGGCGGCCTGCTCACCTCCGGGGGCGCGATGGCGAACTTCATCGGGCTCAAGGCCGCGCGCGATGCCAAGGGCGGGAAAGAGGTGCGCGCGCGCGGCGTGCAGGGCGAGCCGCGGATGACGCTGTACGCATCGGAAGAGGTCCACTCGGTTGTCGACCGGGCGGCGGACATGCTCGGCCTCGGCACGCAGGCCTGCCGTCACATCGCGATCGACGACCGGTTCCGCATGCGACCGGACGAGGTCCGCCGGTCGATAGAGATGGACCTCACCGATCGGTCGCGGCCGATCGCCATCGTCGCGAGCGCCGGCAGTGTTGCAACCGGCTCGATCGATCCGCTGAACGAGCTCGCCGACCTCGCCGACGAGTACGGCCTCTGGCTGCACGTCGACGGCGCGTACGGGGGGCCCGGCGTCTTGGCCGACGACCTTCGCCCGCTCTACGCCGGCATCGAGCGCGCCGACTCGATCGCGTTCGACCCCCACAAGTGGCTGTACACGCCGCACTCGGGCGGATGTGTCGTCGTGCGAGACTTCACGGTGCTCGGCGAGTCCTTCGGTGTGCATCCGAGCTACATCTACCAAGACCTCGACGCGACGGGCCGCGGGACCGATTTCGCACAGATGGGCCCGCAGTTCTCGCGCGGCTTCCAAGCGCTGAAGGTGTGGGTCTCGCTGCTGGCGCACGGGCGAGCAGCCTACGCGCAGCGCATCAGCCACGACGCGGCGCTCGCACGGTACCTCGATGCGCGCGCGGCCGAACGGCCCGAGTTCGAGGTGATGGCGCCGACGGTGCTGTCGATCTGCTGCTTCCGGTACGTGCCGCCGGGCCTGCCGGCGACCGGGCCCGGACGGGACGAATACCTCGACGAGCTGAACGAGCGCCTCATGACCGAGCTGCAGCTCGACGGGCGCGCGTTCTGCTCGAACGCGGTGTTGAACGGCCGGTTCGTGCTGCGCGCGTGCATCGTGAACTTCCGCACCGAAGCGGAAGAGATCGACATGCTGCTCGACGTCGCAGCCGAGATCGGCGCGCGCTTCGATTCGACGATGAGACCCGGGGGACTTCGATGACGAAAGACGTACGCGAGCTCGGCACGATCCTCGGTGTGTGGGCGCATCCGGACGATGAGGCCTACCTGTCCGCCGCGCTGATGGCGTGGGCCCGGCGCAACGGCCAGCGCGTCGTCGTCGTGACGGCGACGAAGGGCGAAGCCGGAACGTGGGACGAGGAACGGTGGCCGACGCCGAGGATGGGCGAGATCCGCGAAGCCGAGCTCATGCGCTGCCTGGAGATCCTCGGCGTGAACGAGCACTCGTGGCTCGGCATCTACGACGGAACGGCGGACAAGGTTGCCCTCGAGGACGGCGTCGCGATGGTTCGGCCGTTCATCGAAGACGTGCAGCCGACGACGGTCATCACGTTCGGACCCGAAGGCATGACGGGACACGACGATCACAAAGCAGTGAGCGCGTGGACGACCGAAGCATTCCGTCGAGCATCCCCGAAGGGGTCGACGCTGTACTACGCGACGCAGACGAAAGCGTTCGCAGATCGCTGGGTCGATTACCTCAACCGGTTCAACGTCTTCGCACCCGGCACGCCGCCGATCACTCCCGACGACGAGCTCGCGATCCGCATCGACATCCCGCCGGATCTGCTCGAGCTGAAGGTGCAAGCGGTGATGGCGCACGATTCGCAGATCGAGGGGATGACGAGCGTTTTCGGCCAGGATTGGATACGACAGTCGCAATCGGGAGAGTATTTCCGGCTTGCAGATGAGTTGGTGTAGGCCACCGAACCCATCGCTGCCCATAGCCGCTAGGTCTCCGAGCCTATCGGTTCGCGATCGATACGCCCCGTTCTCACCCGGCAAAGGCTGATTTTTTCGGTCTCAGGGCAACCCGAAATGACCATGTGTGCGGGTGAAGATCACCCGATCATTTAGCGCTGCCTGTCTATGTTCCTTCACGGCGTGCGGCCGAACAATCGTGTAACGGCGAAAGAGCGCCGCAGTCGAAGGGAAGGGCCCACCCTATGACGTTCGCAGCGACACTGCATCGCCGGACGGCAACACTTCTCGCATCGATCGTCGCCGCCGCAGCGGTTTTCGTTCCGTTAGGCGCTGCGCGCACCGCCATCCACGAGCGCGTCATCCCTGCATCCCTTACCGCGCCGGTCGCTCCCCGGGCGTCGTTGCCGACCGCGGGCCGCACGCTCATCGATCCGGCGCTTCAAGGAGTGAAGGGCAACGTCCGTGTGATCATCCAGACGACGGACGTGCACATCGTCAAGTCCGCCGTTGGGAAGATCGGCGGACGGGTGACTCGTCTGCTTCCGATCGCTCACGCGATCGCCGCCACGATTCCGTCGAGCGCGATCCACTCCCTCGCGAAGATACCGCCCGTAAGCACGATCTCTCTGGACGCCAAGGTTCACATGCTCGGCGCGCCGGACTCCTCGAAGGTGCGGTCCGTGTACCCCAAGGCGGTCAACGCCGACAAGATGTGGAACAGCGGGTACAGCGGCAGCGGCGTCACCGTCGCGTTGATCGACACGGGCATCGCCAACGTTCCCGACCTCGCGGGCCGCGTGGTACCCGTCACGACTGATCCGCTCGGCTTGACGAACGCACCGTGCGCGAACTTCTCCGGCGAGTCGAACTGCAACGACTCCTACGGTCACGGCACGTTCATCGCCGGCATCATCGCGGGCAGCGGAGCCTCCTCCGGCGGCCAGTACGCAGGGATGGCGCCCGCCGTCAACCTCATCTCGATCAAGATCGCGGGCGCGAACGGCACGACGGACGTCAGCAACGTGCTCGCGGCGTTGCAGTGGGTCGTTTCGTTCAAGAACCGCTACAACATCAAGGTCCTCAACCTTTCTCTGGGAACGAACGGAGTTCAGACCTACCGCACCGATCCGTTCGACTACGCAGTTGAGCAGGCCTGGCAGGCCGGCATCACCGTCATCGTGTCTGCCGGCAACGCCGGCCCAAACCCGGGAACGATCTCGAAGCCCGCCGACGACCCCTTCGTCATCACGGTCGGCGCCGTCGACGACAGCGGCACGCCGGGTCTCGGCGACGATTTCATCCCCGACTTCTCCGCCCGCGGACCGACGGCTTCGGACGGCATCACCAAGCCGGACGTCGTTGCCCCCGGTACGCACATCGTCTCTCTCCGGTCGCCCGGAAGCACGATCGACCAGAACTTCCCGCACATGGACGCCTACTACCACAAGGGCAGCGGCACCTCGCAGGCCGCGGGCGTCGTGTCCGGTGCGGCGGCCCTGCTGCTGCAGTCGCGTCCGACGTGGAGTCCCGACCGCGTGAAGTTCGCCTTCACGTCGACGGCCCACAACGTCGCGTCGACGAACCCGAACGACGTGGGTTCGGGCGAGATCGACGTCAGCGCCGCGCGCAACGCACCGTCCGGCCTTGCGAACCAAGGCGTCCCGGAGTCGGACGGGACGGGTTCGCTCGATCTGAGCCGAGGCGACGTCCAGTTCCAGACGAACGACCCGCTCGGAACGATCGTCACCGGCTCGCAGACGGCGCAGCTGCTGGTCTTCAGCCAAGCGATCTACGTGCTCGGCCCCTGGAACGAGCTCACGTGGTGGGGCGGCCAGTGGACCGGCGGTCAGTGGTACGGCGGTCAGTGGACGGGCGGCCAGTGGACCGGTGGACAGTGGACCGGCGGCCAGTGGACCGGTTCCGGTTGGACGACCGGCGGGCAGTGGTACGGCCAGCCCGAGGGCGGCCAGTGGTACGGCGGTCAGTGGACCGGCGGCCAGTGGTACGGCAGCTACGAGTAGAGAAGCCCCGTTGAAGGAGGCCACCCAACAGAGGAACGCCGAGGCACCCCCCCCGCCTCGGCGTCCTCTGGCGGTGGCCGTGATCACCGCGTCGTTGGGCGCGTTGGGCGTGGCCATCGGCGGCGCAAGTCTTGCGTCCCACGGCGATCCCCACATCGCATGGACGACCGCCCCCGCACTCCTCGCGCTGCTCACGGCCGCCGGCTACCTGATGGTTCGCATCCAGTACCGGGATCAAGGCATGTCGATCGACCTTACGGAGGCCGTGCTGGCACCGGCGATCTTTGCGTTGCCGGCCCCGGTCGTTATCGCGATCGCAGGACTCGGCATCGCCGCCGCGAATGCACTCCGACGGAACCATCCTCGGAAGGCGATGTTCAACGTAGCCCAGTACATGTTCGCGGCCGGCACCGGCAGCCTCGTGTTCGAAGCGGCAGGGCACGGATCGGCACTCCACCTCCGCAACGTGTTGGCCATCTTGGCGGCCATCGCAACGATCGCGGTGCTCAACTCGCTCACGCTCGCGATCGTTATTTCGTTCGCGGAGGACGAGCCGCTCCCCAGCGTCATGAGGATGCTCGCCCCCTCGTTCTTCCTCGGATCCGGCGTGAACGCAGCCTTCGGCTTGCTCTTCGTCGCGTCGTATCGATCCAACCCGCTCGTCGTGGCGCTCTTCGCAGTGCCGCTGCTTGTCCTCCGCTGGTCACACCGTAGCTACGCCGCCGTTCTCGCCGACAAGGCGCGCCTCGCCGGTATGCACCGCGCGACGCGCGTGCTGGTCGGCCCGATCAACCCGCGCGACGCGATCCCGAACTTTGTGGCCGAGGTTCGCAACTGCTTCGACGCCGGGACCGCACAACTCGTTGTTCGAGACGGTGACATCAGAACCGTGTACACGGCGAACGCAGACGGCACCGTCATCACGACCGAGCACAGCGGCGCCCGGTCGCTGGCGTGGGCGCTGGCGATGCGCGCGCGCACCGCTCGCATCTCGCGGGCGACCGCAGCCCCGAACCTGGTCGGGCTGCTCCAAGCGGAAGGAAGACGGGACTGCATCGCCGCGCCGCTGTTCGCGGACGGCGCGGTCGTCGGCGTGCTGTGCGCGTACGACTGCTCGGGCCCGGAAGGCTTCGAAGAGGGCGAGTTGGCGGTGCTCGAAACGCTCGCGCGCGAAGCGGCAGGCGCGCTCGCGAAAGGCTTGCTTCTGGACGAGATCCTTGAGGAGCGCCGGAAGCTCGCAGAGATCGTCGAGCACACCTCAGACGGCATCGTCACGATGTCGCCGGACGGCAAGGTCCAGCTGTGGAACAGCGGCATGGAAGAGATCACAGGGTACGCGGCCGCGGAGATGGTCGGCGCGCACGGCCTCGACCGGCTGCGCGCGCGTGACGAGGAAGGCCTGGACGTCATGGTCGACCGCTGGGCGAGCGGCGTCGCCATCCCCGGGCAGCTCCAGATCATCGGCAGGGACGGCGCCACGCGCTGGCTCGCGGCCTCTTCGACACCGGTGACCGACACCGACGCCCGCCCGCACCTCCTCATCCTCGTCGTGCGCGACGTCACGCGCGCGCACGAGGTCGAGCGCCTGAAGGACGACTTCGTCGCCACCGTCTCGCACGAGCTGCGGACGCCGCTGACGCCGATCAAGGGCTTCGCCGCGACGCTCGTCGAGTCGGGCGACTCGCTCAGCGCAGCGGACCGCGCGACGGCCGCGCGCAGCATCTTGAAGCAAGCCGAACATCTCGAGCGGCTGGTCGTCAACCTCCTCGACGCGGCCAAGCTGGAGCGCGGCATCGACGGTGAAGGACACGACGCGATCATCGACGTGTACTCGATCGCCGAACGCATCGCGAGCGAGTTCCGCGCCGCCCATCCGGATCGCGTGATCATCCTCGACGGTGAAGCAGACTGCCGCGCGCGCGGCGACGAGCTGTTCGTCGGTCAGATCATGTCGAACCTCGTGTCGAACGCGATCAAGTACGCACCGGCGGACGAGCCGATCGAGATCCGCGTGGAGAGCGGTGACGGCGGCGCTCAGGTCGCCGTGACCGACCGTGGGCCCGGCATCCCGCAGAGCGAGGTCGAGCGGATCTTCGACCGCTTCCACCGTCTCGGGAACGTCCTGACTCGCGCAGCCGGTGGTACCGGCCTCGGCCTGTACATCGCGCGCCAGCTCGCGGCGGCGGTTGGTGGCACGATCACTGTGGAGAGCGCGCTCGGCGATGGGTCGACGTTCACGCTGCACCTGCGCCACCCGGCGCGCCTCGTCGCAGTCTCCTAGGGCTTCGTCCCAACCGCGAGCAGCACGTCGCGGAAATCCACCAGCGTCTCGGGGAACGTCGCTGCGTACGTCGCGCGCGCCTTCTCTAAGAACTCGGGCCACTCGTCGGCGAGCATCCGGCGCACGAACCGGCCGCTCGATTCGGTGGTCTTCTCGGTCACGTAGTCGTCGCGAGAGATCGACAGCTTGTACTTGCGCCGCTCGACGCGCACGGGGTGGAGACCGGCGTCGCGCAAGGCCTGCTCGAGACGATCTTTGTTCCCCGCGATCCGCGACCACGGCTCCGCGTCGCGCAACTCGTCGCGCATCATCTCTTCACCGACGGCGCGCTCGGCCAGCTCCCGCCACATCTTCTGAAGCTCGTCCTCGCCGGCTTCCCACGTCGCAACGGCGAGCACCCCGCCCGGTCGCAGCACCCGGATCACGTCGAACAGTGCGGTGTCGAGCTTCGTGAACATCGGAAGGACGAATGCGGCCGCGGCAACGTGGAACGTGTCGTTGCTGAAGGGAAGGTTGATCGTGTCGGCCGCGGCGACTCCGAGGCCGCGCGCGTTCTTCAGCATCGGGACCGATGGATCGACGCCGAACGCCGCGACGTCGCCTGCCGCATGCAGCACGACCCCCGTTCCAGTTCCAACGTCGAGCAGCCTGCCACCCGACGGGATCTCGGCGAACGCGACGAGGTCGCCGGCGATCTCGGTGAGGTGCGGCGCGACGGCGCGCGCGTAGTCGTCGGCGACGTCGTCGTCGTATGTGCGCCAGTCGTCGAGGTGCGCGGGCCGGGCCGACGGCGGCGAAACGGGTCTCGCGAGCGGCGCCGAGACGTTCTCGTCTTTCTTCTTGAACCACTTCATGGCTGCGAGAGCCTACCGGCCTCGCCATGACGGCGCGCGCGCCCTACGACAGCGGCCGCGGGCCCTGTCCGCCGGGGTCGTACGCGACCAGCTCCAGTCCGTCGCCGGCCACGACGACGTCCCCGGCATTCCACAGCGCGCGCGCAGAATGCGCAGTGACGTGCCGCCACGCGCGCGCAACGAAGCGGCCGACCGGGGTCGCGATCTCTTCCTCGTCGCCGGCCTCGTAGCGATGGTGCTCCGTCGAGAGCTCTCCGGCCTCGCCGTCGATCACGATCGCCTCGATCTCGCCGGATCCGCCGAGACGCCTCGCGGTCGCAAGCGGGAAGCATGGCGATCCGAAGTCCACGGTGATCGTCTCGGGGTCGAACGGGATGTCGAGCGGCTCGTCGTCCAGGATGCTTCCGCGCGCGCTCATCAGCAGGTGGTGTTCGGGCGTCTGGATGCGCACGCGCACCGGGCGCCACGCCGCGTCGACCGACAGGTCCACGTTGGTCGCGCCGTGCGCGTCTTGGACGGTCGAGAAGTAGCGCCAGCCCATCGGGCCGGGCGCGGCGCGGAACTGTTCGGTCGCGCCGTCGAAGCGCCGGTACAAGCCGCTCGGCAAGAAGGACCTCCAGAAACAGACGAGGGGCCGGAACGGCCCCCCGTCGCACGCTCGGCCTCGAAGGCTACATGTACCCCAGGCTCTGCTGTGTCTTGGTGAACAGGCCGATCTCTTGGGTCAGCGTCTGCTCGTCGCCGCCCGCGGCGATCGTTGCTGTGAAGTTCTTGCAGATGCTCGTCCCTTCGATCAGCAGGGTGCGCGTCGCTTCCTCGGTCTGGATCTTGACGAGCTCGTCGAGGGGTCCTTCGATGACCATGACGCCGGCCAGCTGGTCCGCGTTGCCGGTCAAGGTGAGGTACTCCTTGTGGCCGTGGATACGGCCGTTCTTCGCGAGCTCGTCGAAGTGGGCGAGCGCCTTGCCGAAGACCTCGAGACCCTTGGCTTCGCGTCCCGGGACGTTGCTACCCCACGTAACGATGAGTGCTCCGTTCATATGCCCTCCTTCAGGCAGGTCGGTCGGCGCTCCGCGGTTCCAGCGCCATCACCTCCCCAGCAAGCACAGCGCGCCGAGCCTCGACGCTAGAGAGCGCGGCCAGCCGGAACAAGGCGCGATTGGCCTATTTGGCCGCCGAAACGCGCGCCGTGCGACAATCGCCCCTCGATGCGCATCCTGATGCTCTCCGCGGCAGAGACCGCAACCGGCGAACGGGTTCACGACCTTGCCGCCGGGCTCGCGTACGCGGGCCACGACGCGGATCTGATTGCGCCCGAGCAGCCCTCACCCGACGCCGTCGTGCCGCGCCTCCGCATCGCGCGCGTCCCTGAGTACCCGCCCTTCGTCCCCGAGAGCGACCGCCTAGCGTGGGCGCTGCAGCTGAGTGCCGGGATGCTCGAGCGTGCGACGCGGCTGGCCGCATCAGCGGCGTACAACCTCATCCACGCGCACGGATGGGAAACCGCGTGGGCGGCGGCCGCGGCCAAGACGGTCTTCGAGATCCCGATGGTCTCCACGCTCAGCGACTGCGAGCACGGGCGAGCGGCCGGCGAGCTCGACGAGACCGGCCGCCTCGTCGCGCAGGCGGAGTGGTGGCTCACGTACGAATCGCGCAAGACAATCGTGCCGGACGACGGTGTGCGCGCGCAGATCGAAACCGTGTTCGAGCTGCCATCCGCGAAGCAGGTCGTGATCGGCGATGGGCCCGGCGCGGTCGAGCGCACCCTCGAGACCTACGAGCGCGCGCTTGCCGACGAGGCCGAGATGCGCCGGCGCGGGGAGGACAGGCCACCGCTGCGGGTGATCCTGGGCCGCTCGCCGATCGCGCGCGGCTAACGATCACCTCAACCGAGACCGGCAGGTGTGGGAACTCCGCGCGACGGTAGAGTGAAGGACATGGAGCGCGAACCGGCTCAGTTCGGTCCGAATAGCTGGCTGATCGAGGAGATGTACCAGCAGTACCTCGACAGCCCGGACTCGGTCTCAGAGCCCTGGCGCGATTTCTTCGCCGACTACAGCCCGGACGGCGGCGCGCAGGCGCAGCAGCAGACCCCAGCGCCGCAGGAACCGAAACCCGAGACCAAGAAAGCGCCGGAACAGATGAAGGCTGAAGAGCCGGCGAAAGGGGCGGTCCGAAAAGAGGATCCGGATCGTGACAAGGCCGAACCGAAAAAGGCCGCCGACGAGATCTCGCGCACCACACCGGCCCCCGCGGCGGGCGCGACGCCACTCCGCGGCGCCGACGCCACCCTCGCCAAGTACATGGAAGCGTCCCTCGCGGTTCCCACGGCGACCTCCGTGCGCACGGTTCCCGCCAAGCTGCTCGAGATCAATCGCAACATCCTGAACCGCCACCTCGCGCGCAGCCGGGGCGCGAAGGTCAGCTTCACCCACATGATCGGGTGGGCCGTCGTCCAGGCGCTCAAGGCGATGCCGGGCATGCGCGTCGTGTACCAGGTCGCCGACGGCAAGCCGTCCGCCGTGCGCAACGAGCACGCGAACCTCGGCCTCGCCGTCGACGTGAAACGGCCCGACGGCTCGCGGACGCTGCTCGTCCCGAACATCAAAGAAGCCGACACGATGGACTTCGCGCGCTTCTTCACCGCGTATGAGGACCTGATCAAACGCGTCGGCGCGAACAAGCTCACCCCAGACGACTTCAGCGCGACGACCGTGTCGCTCACCAACCCCGGCATGATCGGCACGGTCCAGTCGGTGCCGCGGCTGATGAGCGGCCAAGCGGCGATCATCGGCGTCGGGTCGATCGCGTACCCGGCCGAGTACGAGGGCTCCGATCCGCACACGCTCGCCGAGCTCGGCATCGGGAAGGTCGTCACGCTCACGAGCACGTACGACCACCGCGTGATCCAAGGCGCCGAGTCGGGAGAGTTCCTCCGCCGGATGCACGATCTTCTGACGGGCAAGGAGGGCTTCTACGACGGGATCTTCTCGGCCATGCAGGTGCCGTACGTGCCGGTGCGGTGGCTGCAGGACAAGAACCCGGCGCACGACTCGGTCGAGGCGGAGGCGAAACAGGCGCGCGTGCTGCAGCTCATCAACGCGTACCGCGTGCGCGGACACCTCATCGCGCCGCTCGATCCTCTTCAGGCCGAGCCGCCGACGATCCACTCCGAGCTCGATCCTGCGACGTACGGGTTCACGATCTGGGACCTCGACCGCGAGTTCGTGACCGGCGGGCTCGCCGGTCTGCAGAAAGCGCCGCTCGGCGAGATCCTCGCCATCCTGCGCGACGCCTACTGCCGCACGCTCGCCGTCGAGTACATGCATATCCAGGAGCCCGAGCAGAAGGAGTGGATCCAGTCGCGCGTCGAGGGCAGCTCGGACACGTTCGACAAGGACGAGCACCTTCACATCTTGCGCAAGCTGAACGAGGCTGAGGCGTTCGAGAAGTTCTTGCACACGAAGTACGTCGGCCACAAGCGCTTCTCGCTGGAAGGCTCCGAGAGCTTGATCCCGATGCTCGACGCGGTGCTCGACGCCGCCGCCGACGTGGGCATGACGGAAGTCGAGATCGGCATGAGTCACCGCGGGCGGCTCAACGTTCTCGCCAACATCATCCGCAAGTCGTACGGGCAGATCTTCCGTGAGTTCGAAGGTGACATCGACCCCGAGGTTCCCCAGGGTTCGGGCGACGTGAAGTATCACCTGGGCGCGGAAGGGGTGCACACGACGCGCGACGGGGTGAAGCTGCCGCTGTCGCTGGCGTCGAACCCAAGCCATCTCGAGGCGGTGGATCCCGTCGTCGAGGGCATCGTGCGCGCGAAGCAAGATCTGCTCGACCGCGGGCTCGAGTACCCGGTCCTGCCGCTGCTGATCCACGGGGACGCAGCGTTCTCAGGGCAGGGGGTCGTCGCCGAGACGCTCAACCTCTCGCAGCTGAAGGGCTACCGCACCGGCGGCACCGTGCACATCATCGTGAACAACCAGCTCGGGTTCACGACGGGATGGACCGAGGCGCGCTCGAGCACCTACGCGAGCGACGTCGCGCGCATGATCCAAGCGCCGATCTTCCACGTCAACGGCGACGATCCCGAGGCGTGCGTGCGCGTCGCGCGCATCGCGCAGGACTTCCGGCAGGCGTTCCACAAAGACGTCGTGATCGACATGTGGTGCTACCGCCGGTGGGGCCACAACGAGACCGACGATCCGGCGCTGACGCAGCCCCTGATGTACGCGCGCATCGAGAACCGGCGCAGCGTCCGAAAGCTCTACACGGAAGCGCTCGTGAACCGCGGGGACATTTCGCTCGAAGACGCCGAGAAGACGCTACAGGAGTTCCACGACGAGTTGCAGCGCGCGTTCGACGAGACGAAACAACCGTCGCAGACGCCGGCGATCGAGTGGAAGCGGCCGGTTGCGATCGGCACGTCCGTCCCCGCTGCAACCGGTGTCCCGCCCGAGGTGTTGCGGTCGGTCGCGCGCGCGATCACAACGGTCCCCGAGGGCTTCCACGTGCACAAGCGACTGAGCAAGTGGCTTGCGGCGCGGCCGGAGTCGCTCGATAAGGACGAGGTCGACTGGTCGTTCGGCGAGGCGCTCGCGTTCGGGACGTTGCTGCTCGAAGGCAAGACGATCCGGCTGACCGGAGAGGACACGCGCCGTGGGACCTTCAGCCAGCGACACGCGGCGCTGGTCGATCAGGAGACGGGGGAGGAGTACGTGCCTCTGCAGCACCTGGACGGTGCGCGGGCGAAGTTCCTCGCGTACGACTCGTTCCTCAGCGAGTTCGCTGCCGTCGGCTTCGAGTACGGCTACACGCTCGGCGACCCCGCTGCGCTGGTCCTTTGGGAGGCGCAGTTCGGCGACTTCGTCAACGGCGCGCAGGTGATCATCGACCAGTTCATGGCGGCGGCTGAAGACAAGTGGGGCCAGACCTCGCGCCTGGTCCTGTTGCTGCCGCACGGCTACGAGGGACAGGGTCCGGAGCACTCGAGCGCGCGCCTCGAGCGCTTCCTCGAGCTTGCAGCCGAGGACAACATGCAGGTGATGGTCCCCAGCACACCGGCGCAGTACTTCCACGCGCTTCGCCGGCAGGCGTTCATGGATGTTCGCAAGCCGATGGTCGTGATGACGCCGAAATCGTTGCTCCGGAACCCCGCCGCGCGCAGCCCGGCCGCCGACTTCGAGAACGGCCGCTTCCGCGAAGTGATCACCGACGAGAACGCGCCCGATGCGACCCGGGTGATCTTCTGCCAAGGCAAGATCTACTACGAGCTGGCCGAGCGGCGCGCGGAAGCGAGCATCCCCGGCGTCGCGATCGTGCGTGTCGAGCAGCTCTATCCATTCCCGGCCGATCAGCTGCGCGAGGTTCTCGACTCGTTCCCGAACGCCGACGAGCTGTACTGGGTGCAAGAGGAGCCGGAGAACATGGGCCCGTGGCGCTTCGTGCAGCTGAACGCGCAGCGGCGTCTCGGCATCGCGCTTCGAAGCGTTGCGCGCGAAGAGAGCGCGAGCCCCGCGACCGGGAGCCTCCGGATCCACCAACGCGAGCAGGCCGCGCTGCTCGACGCCTCCTTCGCCGGACTGAAGACCGACGACTGACGTGGCGACGGACCCCGGCCCAGCGACCCCGCAGGTGACGGGCCTCGAAAAGGCCTGCGATTAGGGGTTTCGCCCCGCGGGTAAACCTCTTGGGAGCCGAGAGGAGGCTGTCAATGGCCACCAATCCGCGATCCAGAGACGAACTGGAATACGCAACGCGGAACGACGCGGGAATGAAGAGCGCGACCGCCGACGACCTTCGCGTCCGGCGAGTCGCAGCGCCCGGTGTTATCCCTGCACCGCAGGAGCTGATGAACACACCAACCGTTGCGCCGGAAGTGGATCGTGAAACGGCGATCTACGAGCGGCCTCGTCGCCGGTTCGGGATTCGCGGCGGCATGTCGCTGCCGGCCGCATTCACCGGCGCGCTCGTCGCGATGGGTGCGATGGTCCTGTTCCTATCGATAACCGCCGGCGCGCTCGCAGCGGCAGGCATCATCAACAAGAGCGGTACTGCGCAAACGACGTCGATCGTTCGAGCGACCGTTCTTACCGGCGTGGGTCTGGTCGTCGCGCAGTTCCTCGCCTACCTCTGGGGCGGTTACACCGCCGGGCGCATGGCGAGAGGGGCCGGCGGACTGAACGGCTTCCTTGTACCGATCGCAGCGATCGTCTTGGCCGCCGGGATCGGCGCACTGGTGGGGTATCTCGGAACGAGTGTCCACCTGAACTATTCGTTCCAGACGACCCGGCTTCCGATCGACCGTGACCTGAAGATCCATCTTGGGATCGGGATCGCAGCTGCGAGTGTGCTCGCGATGTTCGTCGGCGGTATCGCCGGCGGCGTGCGGGGCGCGCGCTGGCACCGGAAGCTCGAGATGAAAGCTCTTCGCGCCGACGAGGACGAGGACCTCGCCCCGTGACGACCGGCGATGATCGTCTCGCGATCGAGCGTGCCGAACCACGCCCGTCTGAGGCGGTGCCCGACGAAGACACGATGAGGACCGAGCGCGCCTACCGCGAGCAGACGGGGCCCGACGAAGACCGGAAACCGCCTGGGTCTGAGCGCTCCAAAGACGCGGCGCGCAAGGAAGACGAAGAGATCGACGAAGCCCTCGACGAGACGTTCCCGGCGAGCGATCCGCCGAGCTACTCGAGGGGCTTGCCTAAGACTGAGTGAGCAGCGCGCCCGACCGCGACGGGTGACGTAGCTTCGCGAGCGCTTTCGCCTCCAGTTGGCGGATGCGCTCGCGCGTGAGGCCGAAGCGCTCGCCGATCCGCTCGAGCGTCATCGGTTCTTCTCCGGTCAGGCCGAATCGCAGCGCGAGGATCATCCGTTCTCGCTCGGGCAGCGAAGACAGCGCGCGCTCGAGCTCCATGCGACCGACGGTCCGCATCACGTCGGTGAAGAGCTCGTCCTTGTTGTCCGAGACGAAATCGCCGATCGTCGTATCGCCGGATTCGCCCACGGGCGTCTCGAGCGACAGCGGTGCCAACCCCGCGCCTTGGAGTTGCAGCACGCGCGCGGTCGACAGGCCGGCTGCTCGAGCTAGTTCGTCGGGTGTCGCTTCGCGACCGAGCGTCGCCTCGAGCTCGCGCCGTTCGCGACGGAGCCGCACGAGCTGCTCGTGGATGTGCACGGGCAGGCGCACCGTCCGGCCGCGGTCGGCGATGCCGCGTTGGATCGCTTGGCGGATCCACCAGGTCGCGTACGTCGAAAACTTGAAGCCCTTGCGCCAGTCGAACTTCTCGACCGCGCGCAGGAGCCCCAGGTTCCCTTCCTGGATGAGGTCGAGCAGCGGGATGCCCGTCGACCGGTACCGGCGCGCGATCGAGACGACGAGGCGCAGGTTCGCGCACACCATGCGGACGGTCGCATCCTCGTCGCTCTTCTCGATGCGCTTCGCGAGCGCTACTTCATCGGCCGCCGTGAGGAGGGGATGGCGGCCGATCTCTCGCAGGTACGTGCCTAAGGCATCAGAGGTATAGAGCTCGTCGGGAAGCGCCGCGTCCGGCTGCTCGTCCTCATCTTCATCCGGATCGAGGGGTTCGATGATCTCGTCTTCGTCGAAGACGTCATCGTCATCGGATCGCATTGCCATGCTTGCTGGGGAATCTACGGATGCGACGTTCGGGGTTCGTAAAGTCGCGGTGAAGGTTCGTCACTGGTGGGCCGGCCACCGGATCGTTGCCGTCGTTCCGCCTCCACGACGCGTGTCGAGCTGCAGCGTTGCGCCGGCACTGCTGCACAAGCGCGACGAGATCGCGAGCCCGAGCCCGTAGCCGGTCTTCGTCCGCGTCGCGCGGTAGAACGGCTCCACGACGCGCGCGCGCTGCTCGGTGGCGATCCCCGGGCCGCGGTCGGACACGCGCACGACGAAGCTTCCGTCCGCTCGGGCGGCGCTCACCTCGACGGCCTCGCCGGGCGGCGAGTATTTCACCGCGTTGTCCAGCACGTTGAAGAGCGCTTCCTCGAACGCGCCCGGCGCCGCCATGATCTGCGACCCCTCCGCCTGCACGTCGAGGTCGAGCGAGATCCCGAAGTGGTGCGCGAGCGGCTCGATGCGGTCGATCGCTTCGCGTACGGCGTAGGCAGCGGGAAGCGGCCTCGACTCGTGCTTCACTTCGGCCGACGACAGGTCGAGCAGCCTCGTGGTCAGCATCGTCAGCCGGTCGACCTCTTCCGCCATCTCCTTGAGATACTCGGTCTCCTCGGCGTCGTGTGTCCCGGAGGTGGCCAAGAGCTCGTCGATCCGGATCTTTATCGCGGTGAGGGGCGTTCGTATCTGGTGCGACGCCGCGGCGACGAAGTCTTTCTCTCGGTGAACCAGTCGGTCGATCTCCGCGCCCATCGTGTTGAGCGTGCCGGCGAGCGACGTGATCTCGTCGCTTCCGCCGACCGTGATCGTCTCTTCCAGGTGTCCTTCACCGAAGCGCTTCGCGCCGGCTGCGACGATCTCCAACCGGCGCGCGATGCGCCGTGAGAGGAAGACGCCGACCATCGCGGCGATGATCATCACGACGGCGCCGATCGCGGCGAGCTGCGCCCAGGTCTCGCGGTCTTCCCGTCGCACCGGCGCGAGCGAGATCGACGCCCACAGCACGCCGCTCAGCCGGCCGGCTTTGAACGTCGGCGAGGCGATCAGCAGCCTGCGCCCGTCCGGCGTGTCAGCGATGCGCGTGCCCGTCGCCCCGCGGCGTGCGGACTCAACCTCGGGCGCGCTCGTCACCAGCGCCGGGAACGCTTGGCGGTTGGTCGGCGCCGCGAGCGTGCTTCCGCTCGCGTCGAGCAGCCATGCGGCGTCGGCCTGGCCTTCGTAGTGCTCGAGGAGCGAGCGCGACGGCTCCGTCGTGCGCGCAACCGCCGATGCAGTGTGCTGCGTGTCGAGCGACTCCGCGTCGACGAACGAACGCAGATGACCGTGAACGGAAACGACGCCGAACGGAACGAGCGTGACCGTCAGCAACCCGAACGCGAAGAGGACGAATGCAACGACGAGGTTCTTGCGCAAGCTCATCCGGGCTCCGTCGCGAGACGGAAGCCGACGCTGCGCACGGTTTCGATGTAGACCGGCTTGCGCGCGTCGTCGCCCAGCTTCTTGCGCAGGCCGCTCATGTGCACGTCTAAAGTCTTGCCGCTCTCGCCGAGCGACATGTTCCAGATCGCGCGCACCACCTCGTCGCGGCGTACCAGCGTGCCGGGCCGCATCAGAAGCATGCGCAGGAGCTCGAACTCCTTGTTCGTGAGGTCGAGCTCGTCTTCTTCTTTGTACGCGCGGTACGCCCCCAGATCGAGACGGAGGTCCTTGAAGGTCAAGACGGAGCGGCTCGGCTCGGGAGCCGTGACGGCGCGGCGTGAGATCGCGCGCATCCGGGCGATCAGCTCGGGGACGCTGAACGGCTTCACGACGTAGTCGTCGGCGCCGAGCTCAAGGCCTGTAACTCGGTCGGCCTCCTCGCCGCGGGCGGTCACCATGATGATCGGGACCTGCGAGCGGGTCCGGATCTCGCGCGCGACGTCCCGCCCGTCCATATCGGGCAGCAGCAGGTCGAGCAAGATCACGTCCGGCTCCCAGGTGCGCGCCAACCGGAGGGCGCTGTGACCCGTCTCACACAGTGAGACGGCGTACCCCTCCCGCTCGAGCGCGCGCCGCAGCGGACGCGCGATCGTCGACTCGTCCTCGACTACCAAGACCCGCATCGGCCCGCTTCCTTGAGACGCCGCCGGCGCCGATGGAATCATGCCACAGGCCCCTTACGCCCTGGACTGGGCGTCCGACGGAGCAAGAGAGGGCCCTTGGGGCAGGCTCTTCCGGAGCGAGCGAGGACGAACGGGGCGTTGGCGGCCGTCCGGAAAGAGCCTGCCCTCATCGGGCACGGCGCGGGAGCACATCGATCCGGACGCAAGATCTCCGTGCGCGCGCCGGTAGGTCGAGTTGGGCATGGCCGATCCGGAGCGTAGGGAGAAGAAGGTAAGGCTAAGGTTTTGTGGTGCTAAAGAATCGGACTCAGGTGATCGAGCGCGCCAGCCGCTGCAAAGCGGAGACGTCGCTCCAGACCTCTCGCCGCTGCTCCAGCACCACGTGGCGGTCGGTTTCCCCGGCGGTCTCCGACAGAGCGAGCTCGACGGCGGCGTGGAGCTCGCCGCACGACGCAGGCTTGTAAACGCGGTAGACCGCGGGGACCTCGGGGGTCGGCGTCTCGCTCTCGGCCGGCTGGGCGTCGGCAGCGGACGCCGGAAGCATGAGCACGGCCGGCAACATGACGAAGCCTCGCACGCTTCGCAACGCCAGCACGAGCTCGCTGCCGAACATGTCGGTGAGCTCCCCGTCGATAACGGCGACGTCGTGGTGTGCCGCCCGCAGAGCCTCGACGGCTGCTGCGCCGTCGGAGGCCTCGGTGGCCTCGTGGCCGGCGATCTGCAGGGTCATCACGAGGCGCGCGCGCTCGTCGGATGGGGCTTGGGCGATGAGGACGGCGGCCATGCTGCCGGGAAGAATACCCGGGACGGGCGTTCCCAACCATCCACGGCAGGCAGAGGGCCGGTCGGGTCCGCGTCTGCGGAGTAGCCTGGTGGAGACGTTGGAGGAGGTTGGATGGGCATCTTCGACGGGTTCGCGTCGCAGGTCCCCGATATCGACCCGCAGGAAACGACCGACTGGATCGAGGCGTTCGACGAGGTCGTCCAGCAGCGGGGCAAAACGCGCGCGCGCTACCTGCTGAACCGGCTGCTCGAACGAGCCAACCTGGAGAAGGTCGGGTTCCCCGTCCAGGTCTCGACGCACTACGTCAACACGATCCCGTCCGACAAAGAGCCGGAGTTCCCCGGCGACGAGTACATCGAGCGGCGGATCCGCGCCTACATCCGCTGGAACGCCGCGGTGATGGTGACGCGCGCGAACATCCTGTCCGAGGGCATCGGGGGCCACCTCGCGACGTACGCGTCCAGCGCCAGCTTGTACGAGGTCGGGTTCAACCACTTCTTCCGGCGCGCGACCGACGACCACCCCGGGGACATGGTCTTCTACCAAGGGCACGCGACGCCGGGTATCTATGCGCGCGGCTTCCTGGAAGGGCGGTTCTCCGAAGAGCAGCTGGACAACTTCCGGCGCGAGACCGGTGGCAACGGCCTGTCGTCGTACCCGCATCCACGCCTCATGCCCGAACTATGGTCGTTCCCGACCGTGTCGATGGGGCTCGGGCCGCTCGCGAGCATCTACCAAGCGCGGTTCAACCGGTACCTGCACCACCGCGGATTGACGGCGACCGAGGACGCGAAGGTGTGGTGCTTCGTCGGCGATGGCGAGTCGGATGAGCCGGAGACGCTTGGCTCGATCTCGCTCGCCGCGCGCGAACACCTCGACAACTTGATCTGGGTCGTGAACTGCAACCTGCAGCGGCTGGACGGGCCCGTGCGCGGGAACGGCAAGATCATCCAAGAGCTCGAAGCGATGTTCCGCGGCGCGGGCTGGAACGTGATCAAGGTGATCTGGGACCGCAAGTGGGACGAGCTTCTGGCGAAGGACGTCGACGGCGTGCTCGTCAACAAGATGGACACGACCGTCGACGGCGAGTTCCAGAAGTACGCGACGGAAACCGGCGAGTACATCCGCGAGCATTTCTTCGGCCCCGACCCGCGACTCCAGAAGATGGTCGAGCAGCTTTCGGACGACGACCTCCGCAAGCTCGGACGCGGCGGCCACGACTACCGGAAGGTGTACGCGGCGTACCGCGCCGCCGTCGACCACGACGCGGCGCCGACGGTGATCCTCGCGAAGACGATCAAGGGATGGACGCTCGGACCGGACATCGAAGCGCGCAACGTCACGCACCAGATCAAGAAGATGTCGAAGCAGCAGCTGCTCGACATGCGCGAGCGCCTGTACCTGCAAGACGAGATCCCCGAAGAGGCGCTCGACGAGAAGATGCCGCCGTACTACCGGCCGCCGAAGAACTCGCCGGAGATGCAGTACCTCTTGGAGCGGCGGCACGCGCTCGGCGGCTTCGTGCCGCGGCGCGTCGTGCGCAAGAAGGACATCGGAACGCCGGGTCCGGAGCCGTTCGACGAGCTGTTCAAAGGGTCGGGCAAGCGCGCTGCCTCGACGACGATGGCTTTCACGGGGTTGCTGCGCGGGCTGATGCGCGACAAGCAGATCGGCAAGCGCATCGTCCCGATCATCCCCGACGAAGCGCGCACGTTCGGGATGGATCCGCTCTTCACCGAGTTCGGCATCTACGCGTTTGCCGGCCAGAAGTACGAGCCGGTCGACGCAGGGATGCTGCTGACGTACAAGGAGTCGATGAGCGGGCAGATCCTCGAAGAGGGGATCACCGAAGCCGGTTCGATGGCGTCGATGCAAGCGGCCGGCATCAGCTACGCGACGTGGGCAGAGCCGACGATCCCATTCTTCATCTTCTATTCGATGTTCGGCTTCCAGCGCGTCGGCGACCTCGTGTGGCAGTTCGGGGATGCGCGCGGCCGCGGCTTCATGCTCGGCGGCACCGCGGGCCGAACGACGCTGAACGGCGAAGGGCTGCAGCACGAAGACGGCCACTCCCACGTGCTCGCGTCGACCGTGCCGAACCTGAAGGCCTACGACCCCGCGTTCGCGTACGAGATCGCGGCGATCGTCCGCGAAGGCATCGCGCGCATGTACGGCCCCAACCCCGAAGACATCTTCTATTACCTCACGCTGTACAACGAGAACTACACCCAACCCCCGAAGCCCGACGGCGTCGACGAGGACATCCTGCGCGGGCTGTACCGGTACGCCGAAGCGCCGGAGACCGCCGCGCGGCGCGCGACGATCTTGTTCAGCGGCACGGCGTGGCAAGCCGCGCTGAACGCGCGCGACATCCTTGCCGCCGACTACGACGTCGCGGCCGAGTGCTGGAGCGCGACCTCGTACAAGTGCCTGCGTGAAGACGCGTTGTCGGCGGAAAGATGGAACCGCCTGAACCCCGGCGAGGAACCGCGCGTGCCGTTCGTCACCGAAACGCTGTCTTCCTCGAGCGCGCCGGTGGTCGCTGTGACGGACTTCCTGAAGGCGGTGCCCGACATGGTCTCGCGCTGGGTGCCGCAGCCGTTCATCCCGCTCGGCACCGACGGCTACGGCCGCTCGGACACGCGCGCGGCGCTGCGCGCGCACTTCGAGGTCGACGCCGAGAACATCGTCGTGAGCGTGCTGCAAGGCCTGGCGCAGACGGGCGAGGCGAAGCCGGAAGAGGTGGCGGCGGCGATCAAGCGGTTCGGGCTTGACCCCGACAAGATCGACCCGCGCGACGCATAACTCGAGGATCCCCCCGTCAGACCTTCATACGAGCCGCCATCCAACGTTTCCACTACGCACGCCGCGCGAGATGTGCACGACGTCTAAATGGAAGCCTGACGCTTCTTCTTGTGGCTAGCATCCACGTCGAGCCGAGAGAGGGGAGCGACAGATGGAGCCGAGCGCTCGCGCGCAGTTGATCGAGCGGTACGAGGGCGGATACGCGGCAGTCGAAGAGGCTCTTAAGGGAATCACGGATGCGGAGCTCGACGCGCGCCCCGGTGCCGATGAGTGGAGCGCGCGCGAAATCGTCCACCACCTCGCCGACTCCGAGATGACCTCGGCGATCCGGCTGCGGAGGCTGCTCGCAGAAGAGAACCCGACGATCGTCGGCTACGACCAAGAGGAGTTCGCGCGCCGGCTTCGTTACGACAGGCCGCTTGAAGGTTCGCTCCTCGCCTTCATGGGCGCGCGCGAGAGCACGTTGCCGCTCCTGCGCAGCCTGACCGAGGCCGACTGGAAACGGGCCGGTACGCACACCGAGAGCGGCCGCTACAGCGTCGAAACGTGGCTTCAGATCTACGCTGCGCACGGCCAGGATCACGCCGACCAGATCCGGGCCGCGCGCGCGTCCGCGCGCTAGCCCATCTCGGCCAGGGCCTTCCGCGCGCGCGCCAGCGAGACTGCGCGCTTCTTGATCTCTCGCCACGGATCCCCATCGCCCTCGAGACGCCGTGGCACGTTCTTCAGCGTGAACGTCTGCGCAGTGAGTGTGCTCGACGAGAGCTCGTCCCAGTCGAGCGGGCACGACACCGGCGCGCCCGGCAGCGCGCGCACCGAGTACGGCGCGACGGCGTGCTGCCCGTACTGGTTGCGGTGCATGTCGAGGAACAGGCGGCCGCGCCGCTTCTCTTTTCGGAACTCGGTCGTCACCAGCTCGGGTTCCCGCGCGGAGAGAACCTCGCCTATCAGCGAGGCGGTCTCGTGCACTTCCTCGAAGCTCTCGCGGCGCTTCAGCGGGACGGCGAGGTGCAGGCCCTTGCTGCCGGTGGTCTTGACGAAGCTCGGCAGAGAGAGCTCATCGAGGAGCGCGCGCGTCATGCGCGCGGCCCTTTTCACGTCGGAGAACGAAGAAGACGGCCCGGGGTCGAGGTCGATGATCATCAGATCGGGCATGTCGATCTTGTCGACACGGCTCATCCACTCGTGCACGGTGATGCACGCCTGGTTCGCCAGGTACAGCAAAGACGGCTTGTCGTTCGCCATCGGGTGCGTCACATGGCCTTTCGACTTCGGCACCGTGACGCGCGCGATCCAGTCCGGGAAGTGCTTGCCGATCTCTTGCTGGACCCAGCCTTCTTTGTCGATCCCGTTCGGGAACCGCTGCAGCATGAGCGGCCGGTTCTTGACGTGCGGGATCATCGCCGGGGCGACCGACTCGTAGTACGCGGCGAGGTCCGCTTTCGTGATGCCGCCTGCGGGGAACAGAATCTTGTCCGGGTTGGAGATCGTCACGGCGCGCGCGCTCACGACGGCCGCTCCCGCACGACGTCTTTCGGCGGCTTGTCGGCGCGCAGGCCGAGGAAACGCGGATGTCGCAGCTTGCCGTCGCGCGTCCACTCGGCGAATCCGACCTGCGCGACCAGCTTCGGACGCACCCAGTGCGCGCCCTTGCGCGGCAAGCCGTCCGCGGTGAACGGCGGAGAGGGCTGCTCGAGCGCGGCAAGCTTGTCGTGCAGCGAGCGCAGCAGCTCGCGGTCGAAGCCGGTGCCGACCGCGCCGGCGTACCTCAGCGCGCCGGTCTCGTAGTAGCCGACGAGCAGCGCGCCGAAAGCCTCTCTGCTGCCGCGCGGCTCGGTGAACCCGCCGATCACGAATTCCTGCTCGTGCACGCACTTCAGCTTCAGCCACGCGCGCGATCGCTTCCCTTCGTACGCCGAGGACGCGTCCTTCGCGATCAGCCCTTCCCAGCCCTTCGCGCACGCCACGTCGAGGTACCGCTCGCCGAAGGTCTTGCGATGGGTCGTGTTGCGGAGGCGTCCCGAGAATCCGATCGTCTCGCCGAGCAAACGTTTCCGCTCCAGGAGCGGAAGTCCGCGAGCGTTCCGGCCGTTCACGTGCATGATGTCGAAGACGTAGTAGTAAACGGCGACGCCATCGCCGCGGCGTTGCAGACGCGAGAAGCTCGTCACGCCTCGATCGAACGCGACGACCTCACCATCGATGACGAAGTCGCGACAGGGCTGCTCGGACAGTGCGGCCGCGATCGCAGGGAACGAGCCACTCTGCTCGAGCTTGTTCCGTGAGAGCAGCCGGATGCGCGCGCCGTCGCGGAACGCGAGCACCCTGATCCCGTCCAGCTTCCGCTCGAAGACCCATCCCGGATCCGAGAAGCGCTCCTCCGTCAACGTAGCCAGCATCGGGGGCACCCACTCGGGATGAGGCTCCTTCGGCAGCGTTACCGCTTCATCTTGACGAGCAGCCATCGCTCCCGCTTCCCGTCTTTGCCGACGCGTGTGAGCGCGTAGCGCGCGCGCAACCGGTTCCCGTTGAGCGCGAACGTGATGTGCCCGGCCCGGATCGCGCGCCCGGGAGGAACGGGCTTGCCGTTTTTCTCGGTGAAGTTCTCGTACGTGCCAGTATCCCAGACCTCGACGGTGCCGGCCCCGTACTCGCCGGGTGGGATCGTTCCTTCGAAGTCGATGTAGCTAAGCGGGTGGTCTTCGGTCGGGACCGCCAACCGCTTATCCGCCGCCGTCCGCGGTGGGCCCTTCGGCACGGCCCACGACTTCAGGACGCCCTCGGCCTCGAGCCTGAAGTCGTAGTGCAGCGTCGAGGCGCGGTGCTTCTGCACGACGAACCGCGGCTGTTTGCGGGCGCGCGCGACCCGACCTTTCGGCTCGGAGGTCTTCTTGAAGTCGCGTTTCGAACGGTAGGTCTTGAGCGCGTCCGGCATCCGATAACTGGGGGCTCTACCCCCGCCTCCTGCGCCGAATCGTCGCGCTTGTCGCCATGTTTGTCGAAACACGAGACAGGGAAAACCGATCCAGCGTTGGGGATCTAGCTAGGGCTTCGGTTCGCGAGCGTCCTCGCGTAACAGGGCGGGACGCTCGCGGACGAGATCTCCGGGCCCGATCGGCCTGCCGTCACCGGAAGCCAGCAACAAGTCGCTGACGATCTGCCGAGCAGCCTCGAGCGTGTGCGCGATCGCGCGCCGGGCGGTCGAGATCTCGCCGCTGCCGAACGCGTACGTCGCGACGGATAGTCCCTGCACGACTTCGTCGTTCAACTCGAGCGCGCGCCTCCTGTTCAGCTCGGCTTCGCGTGTCCGCATCACATGCTCTTCCGCTTGCGCCCTGTTCCGCTCGGCGGTCGTCGCGCCGAGGAAGAACGCGGTGAGGGCAACGCTCCCGTTGAAGCTCTGCAGCGTGATCATGCGATCCAGCAAGCCCACGCGCGCGAAGAGGCCAACTCTGTTCACAGCAGCCCACACGGCGATGACGGTCACGATCAGCGTGACGGGCGCTGCGCCGGCTTGCTCGAACCGCCATGCGGCCCAGATCAGGAAGGGGAAAACCAAGAACAGGAGCTGGAGGTGGCTGCGGAAGACCACCACGGTCACCACGCCGCTTCCGGCGAACAAGGCGAGGGCTTCGAGCAGCTTCGCGATCGGCGGGAGACCGAACCGCGCGCGCAGCACCAGCAACAGGAACGGGCTGAAAACCAGAACGCCCATGACGTCGCCGGTCCACCACACCGACCACGCCGCGGCGTACGACTGCCCCTTGATCGCGCCGGCCAGCCACAGCGTCGTCGTGCCGATGCTTGCGCTGATCATCATCGCGCCGAGCGCGCCCAGGAAGACGAGCGCGATCGCGTCGCGCAACCGATCGAGGCGGATCTCGAACCGCGTTGCGCGCAACAGCTCGAACGCGGCCAGCGGTGCCAGCGTGTTGCCGGCCGCGATGACCGGAGCCGTCCACACCGGCGGGCTGAGCGTGACGTTCACGAGGAACGCGCCGAGGAATATCCCGGGAGACACGCGCCGTCCGAAGACGAGCAGGCCGACGAGCGCGATCCCCGACGGCGGCCATACCGGCGTGACGCTGGTGCCGACCAGCGCCGCGTGCAGGCTCAGCCGCGCGGCCGCGTAGTAGAGAGCGCCGACCAGCACGGCCTCGAGGACGACGACGAGCCGGCCGCGCCCCGGCGCCCCGGCGACGGTGGTTCCTCGCCCTTCGTCCACGAACGCCCAGCGTACTCCGGCCCCCTTTTTTCGCACGGCGGGCTGGAAGCAACGGGTAGGCTCCGATCATGAGCGCGCGCTACCTGCTGGTCGACGTCTTTGCGCGCGCGCCGCTCGAAGGGAACGGCCTCGTCGTCTTCCCCGATCCCGGTTCCGTCGAGCCGTCGAAGATGCAGAAGATCGCGCGTGAGATGAACCTCTCCGAGACGACGTTCGTGACCGGCTACGGGACGAACGACTACGACGTTCGCATCTTCACCCCGTCGGACGAGCTGCCCTTCGCCGGGCATCCCACGCTCGGAACGGCGTGGGTGTTACGGCGTCACCTCGGGCTGCTCGGGGCGGACGAAGTGATCCAGAAGAGCGCGGCCGGCGAGACCTCCGTCACGTTCGATAAGGAGAAGGTTTGGCTGGAGCGGACCGGTTCGGGGGGAGAGGACCTCGACGACGTAAGCGAGATGCTCTCGTTGCTCGGCCTGTCGGTACAGGAGGTCGGGTTCGACGCGGCCGAGATCGGTGGGCGCTCCACCGCGCTGAAGCCCGCCGTCACCGACATCGGCGTCCGGCAGCTGATGCTGCCGCTGGCGTCTCCTGACGTCGTGCAGTCGTTGCGCGCGCCGGCGTCGGTTCCGTACGCGGACGGGGTCTACTGCGTCGCGCCCCTCGGTCCCGGACGCGTGAAAGGGCGCTTCTTCGCGCCGGGGATCGGCGTGGCGGAAGACCCGGCCACCGGCTCCGCCGCCACGGGTCTCGGCGTGTACCTCGGCGCGCGCGCCGGCGACCTGGACATCGAGATCGAGCAGGGCGCGGAGATCGCGCGCCCCTCGTTCATATCCCTCCAGGCCCGCGACGGCAGCGCGCGTGTCGGCGGGGAAGTTCGGCTCGTCGCGGAGGCGACCCTCCACGCGTAGACGAGGCGTCGCTGCAGGGCTGCTCGTCCTGTGCGCGTGCACGCACGCGACGCCGTCCGCATCGCCCTCGCCGTCCCCGGCCACGACGCCGACGCTGACACCGACACCGACACCGACCTCATCCCGCCTTACCGCGTGCCCCGCGGCCGCTGCGTTCTCGACGCTGCCCGTCTTCGCGCGCGGCCTGGGCGCGCCCGACGACCTGCTCGCCCTCGCGGACGGGACGCTGTGGGTGAGCGACCCCGTCCACGGAACGCTTCGACACCTGGCGTCGGGCGACCGCGCGCTGGACACGATCTTCGACCCGGACGCGCCGGAGGGGATCGCGCTGCTGCCCGACGGCCGTCTCGTTGTCGCCGAACAGCGGCTGAACAGGATCGTCACGCTCCGTCTGCCGGGGCGCGCGCGGACGACCTTGTTCGAGCTGCCCTCCGCGGGCACCGCGGCAGGTGTCGACGGCATCGCATTCGATGCGCCACGAGGTCGCCTCCTCGTGCCGGACAGCCCGCACGGCACGCTCGTCGAGTGGCCCCTGTCCGGCGGTGGGCCCCGGACCATCGCGCGGGATCTGGGGCGCGGCGTCGGCGTCGCCGTCGGGAGCGACGGCGCGATCTACGTTGTCGCGGAGGCTTCGGCCGGGGTGCTCCGGATCTCATCCGGCCGAGGCGAACCGGTCGGCAGGTTCGCGCAAGCCGACGATGTCGTTGCCGCGAACGGGCTGCTCTACGTCACCCTGATCAACGAGGGAAAGGTTGTAGCCGTCGATCCCGCGAACGGCGCGCATCGCGTCCTGGTCACCGGGATCGGAGCTGCGCAAGGCCTGGCGTTGCTTCCCCACGGGCGGCTGGCGATCGCCGACCCGAACCGCGGCGCGATCGCGCTCGCGCGCGCCTGCGCT
>Ga0209577_10000075_pt1 | contig 89256 bp, 85 predicted proteins | sample GraSoiAngelo_109_FD_185874 | JGI IMG/M metagenome (GOLD analysis project Ga0209577, IMG submission 185874) | Grasslands soil microbial communities from the Angelo Coastal Reserve, California, USA - 14_0903_12_20cm (SPAdes) (version 2) | ecosystem: Environmental > Terrestrial > Soil > Grasslands... | reverse complement strand
GCGGGGCGCACGCTCAGGCGCGCGCGGCGCGGTGGCTGTCGGGGCCGCTCATGAAGCCGGTGTATGCGGCTTTCATCATGGCGTTCTGCTATCACCTGGTCGCCGGCATCCGTCACCTCGTGTGGGACACCGGACGGGGACTGGAGCGCGCCCAGGCGCAGCGCAGCGCGTGGCTGGTGGTCGCCCTCAGCATCGCTCTCACGCTGCTCATCGGCTACTGCGCGTGGCTCGCCGGAGCGCGCGCCCCGTGAGCCTGCGCAGCCCCCTGGGCAAGGTGCTGGGCGTGGGCTCGGCGAAGTCCGGCGTGCAGCACTGGTGGGTGCAGCGCCTCACCGCGGTGGCGCTGGTGCCGCTGTCGATCTGGTTCGTGGCGTCGCTCCTGTCGCTGCCGTCGTTCGACCATGCGACCGTGGTCGCCTGGATGAGTGGCAGCTGGACGGCGCTGCTGCTCATTCTACTGGTGCTGACTTGCGCCTGGCACTCGCAGCTGGGTGTGCGCGTGGTGGTGGAGGACTATGTTCACGGCGCAGCGGCGAGGACCGTGACCCTCGTCAGCGTGCTGTTCGCACATACGCTGATCGCGGCGGCCGGCGTGTTTGCCGTCCTCAAGGTGGCCTTCGGGGCGGCGCCATGAGCGCCTACGAGTTCATCGATCACAGCTACGACGTCATCGTCGTCGGGGCGGGAGGCGCGGGCCTGCGCGCCACGCTGGGACTTGCCGCCAGCGGTCTGTCGACCGCCTGCATCAGCAAGCTCTTTCCGACGCGCAGCCACACCGTGGCTGCACAGGGCGGAATCAGCGCGGCGCTGGGCAACATGGGTGAGGACGACTGGCGCTGGCACATGTACGACACCGTCAAGGGCTCGGATTGGCTCGGCGACCAGGACGCGATCGAGCTGATGTGCAAGGAGGCGCCGGCGGCGGTGATCGAGCTGGAGCACTACGGCGTGCCGTTCTCGCGCACCGAAGGCGGCCGCATCTACCAGCGTCCCTTCGGCGGCATGACCACGCACTTCGGCAAGGGCGTCGCGCAGCGCACCTGCGCCGCGGCGGACCGCACCGGGCATGCGATGCTGCACGCGCTCTATCAGCAGTCGCTGCGCCACGCCGCGACCTTCTTCATCGAGTACTTTGCGATCGATCTGATCATGGAGGATGGCGCATGCCGCGGCGTGGTGGCGCTGGATCTTACCGAGGGCACGGTGCACCGCTTCCGCGCGCACGTGACCATCCTCGCCACCGGCGGCTACGGGCGCACTTATTTCTCGTGCACCTCGGCGCACTCCTGCACCGGCGACGGCAACGCCATGGTGCTGCGCGCCGGGCTGCCGCTGCAGGACATGGAGTTCGTGCAGTTTCACCCCACCGGCATCTACGGCGCGGGCTGCCTGATCACCGAAGGGGCGCGTGGCGAGGGCGGCTATCTCACCAACTCAAAGGGCGAGCGCTTCATGGAGCGCTACGCGCCCAACGCCAAGGATCTCGCCTCGCGCGACGTGGTGAGCCGGGCGATGACGGTGGAGATGCGCGAGGGGCGCGGCGTCGGCCCCGAGCACGATCACATTGCCCTGCACCTGGAGCACCTGGGGGAGGGCGTCATTCACGAGCGCCTGCCTGGGATCGCGGAAACGGCGCGCATATTCGCCGGCGTCGACGTCACCCGCGAGCCCATCCCGGTGCAGCCGACGGTGCACTACAACATGGGGGGTATCCCCTGCAACTACCGCGGCGAAGTGGTGCGGCCCAAGGATGGCGATCCGGACAGCGTCGTCCCCGGGCTCATGGCGGTGGGGGAAGCGGCCTGCGTGTCGGTGCACGGCGCCAATCGCTTGGGGTCCAACTCGCTGCTCGATCTGGTGATCTTCGGACGCGAGGCGGCGCGGCGCTGTGCCGAGACCGTCAAACCCGGCAGCCGCCACCGCCCCTGGGCCGCGGATGCCGGGCAGGCGGCGGTGGCGCGACTCGATCGGCTGCGCAACGCCAACGGGGCGCGCTCAACCGCCACCATCCGCCTGGAGATGCAAAAGGCCATGCAGCTGGATGCGGCGGTATTTCGCAGCGGCGAGAGCCTGGCGCAGGGGATCCAGAGGATCGGGGCGACTTTCGCTTCCTTCGCCGACGTACGCATCACCGACCGCTCGCTCGTCTGGAACACCGATCTCATCGAGACGCTCGAGCTCGAGAACCTGCTGCTGCAGGCCACGGCCACCATCCACTCGGCGGCGAATCGCACCGAGAGCCGCGGCGCGCATGCCCGCGAGGATTTCCCGCAGCGCGACGACCGTGACTGGCTCAAGCACACCCTCGTGTGGGTCGAGGGGCCGCAGCGCGCCCGCTTCGACTACCGCCCCGTGCATCTGAACACCCTGACGGGGGAGGTCGAGTCGATCCCGCCCAAGGCGCGCACCTACTGAAGGAGCGTTATGGCCGAATTCCGCCTGCCTGCCAACTCGCGCATCGTGAAGGGCGTCACGCACGCAGCGCCTCCCGGTACGCGCGCGGTGCGCACCGTGCGCATCTATCGCTTCAATCCGGACAGCGGCGCAAATCCGCGCCTGGACACCTTCGAGCTCGACGCCCGAAGCTGCGGTCCGATGGTGCTCGATACGCTGATCCTGATCAAAGCCAACGTCGACTCCTCGCTCACGTTCCGCCGCTCGTGCCGCGAGGGCATCTGCGGCTCGTGCGCCATGAACATCAACGGCGTCAACCGCCTCGCCTGCACCACCGCCACGCGCGACCTGGCCCCCGAGATCCGCATCTACCCGCTCCCCGCTCTGCCGGTGGTGAAGGATCTGGTTGCGGACCTCAGCAACTTCTACGCACAGTACGCCTCCGTGAAGCCCTGGCTGCAGACGCGCACACCGGTGCCGGCGGATCGCGAGCGGCTGCAATCCAAAGAGGAGCAGGAGCGGATCGACCGCCCGGCGGCGTGCATCCTGTGCGCCTGCTGCTCGACCGCCTGCCCGAGCTACTGGTGGAACAGCGAGCGCTTCCTGGGTCCTGCGGCACTGCTCGCCGCCTACCGCTGGATCATCGACAGCCGCGACGAGGCGGGCGGGGAGCGGCTGGATGAGCTCGAAGACCCCTTCCGGCTCTACCGCTGCCACACGATCGGAAACTGCACCGACGTGTGCCCGAAGGACCTGAACCCCGCCCGGGCGATCGCCGAGATCAAGAAGATGCTGCTCGAGCGGCACAGCTGAACGTGAGCGCCCCGAGCCACCCGCAGCCAACCCCCGCCGGGGCGCTGGACGCCCAGGCACGGCGCCTGCGGTGGCGCTGCCGCCGCGGAATGAAGGAGCTGGATGTGATGCTCGAGCGTTTCGCGTGCGAGGCTCTCCCGTGGGCCTCGCCGCAGGAGCGGGGGGCACTCGAAGAGCTGCTCTCGCTCCCGGACCCCCTGCTGGCGGGGTACCTGCTGGGTGAAAGCACCCCGCCGCAGCCCCAATTGGCACGCCTGGCGGGGGCGATCCGGACTTATGTCGCTATGCAACGCGGGTCGGCGCTATTCTCACGACCGCAACCGGCAATCCCGCCGACGCATGCTGAACTTTCAGGTGAGGTCACAGTCTACTCAGCGCACGGCACCGCGGCCCTCTGAGCGGGAGTAGAGGGGGCGCATGAGCGCCGATGCAAGTGATCTGAGCCTGGTACGCCGCGTGCAGCGCGGGGACAAGGGGGCATTCGATGCGCTGGTGCTCAAGTACCAGCACAAACTCGTCAAGCTGGTCATGCGCTATGTGCGTAACCCGGCGGAAGCAGAGGATATCGCCCAGGAAGCCTTCATCAAGGCTTACCGAGCCCTGCCGCAGTTTCGCGGCGACAGCGCCTTCTACACCTGGCTGTATCGCATAGCTATCAACACCGCCAAGAACGCCGTGGTCTCCCGTGACCGTAGCCCCATTGAGTATGATCTGGACCGCAACAGCGAAGAGTCTTACGACATGCAAGGCCGGATGAAGGATTCCGAGACCCCCGAGGGTCTGGTGCTGACGGAGGAGATCCGCTCCACCGTCAACGCGGCGATTGATGCCCTGCCCGAGGACCTGCGCACCGCCATCGTGCTGCGCGAGCTCGAGGGGCTTTCTTACGAGGAGATCGCGGCGGCCATGGCCTGCCCCGTGGGGACCGTGCGCTCGCGCATCTTCAGAGCGCGCGAGGCCATCGACCGCCGCCTGCGGGAGGTGTTCGAGGGCGGCCTGGGACGCGCGGAGGAGCTCGGATGAACGAGGAACTGGACAGCCAGTTATCGGCCATGTTCGACGACGAGCTGGCGCCGGAGGAGTGCGAGCTGCTCGCCCGGCGCCTGTCGCGCGATGAGCAACTGAAGGCCCGCTGGGGTCGTTATGCAGTGATCGGGGCGGCGATCCGCTCCGAGCGCGGCGTGCTCAACGCCGCACTCGCCGGCCGCGTCAGTGCCGTCATCCTGGCTGAGCCGGCGCTGGCTGCGGCGCAGGGTGCACGCCGCGCGCCGGCGCGCTGGTGGCAGCCGCTGGCCGGGGCCGCGGTCGCCGTAGGGGTCGCCGTGGGCTCGGTTCTGTGGTTGCGCGCCCAGGCTCCGTTTACCGCAGCGCCCCCGAGCGCGCAGCTGACCGCGACAGTGAGCGTGCCGGCCGCAGCGCTGTTGCCCGCCGCCGCCGCGGGCGCGGCTGACAGCTATGTCGTGCCACGCGCGCCCGCGGTGCGCGCCATGGTGCCGAGCACCGAGCTCGCCAACTACGTCGTGGCGCACAGCGTGTTTTCCTCCCCCGTCGGGCGCCGCAATCTGCTGTCGGCCTTCATGGCCAGCGAATCGGGCACCGCCGCCGAGGAACCACCGGTCGAGCCCGAAGGCAATGTCCGCTAGCGAGCGCTTCATCGCCCTGACGCTCGCCTGGACGGTCGCGGGGGCGGCGCTGGCCGGTGAGGCGTCGCCCGAATCCGCGCCAGCGCATAAGACATCACCCGACCAGGCCCCGGCGCAGAAGACATCGCCCGAATCGGCGCCGGCGCAGAAGACATCGCCCGAATCGGCGCCGGCGCAGAAGACATCGCCCGAATCGGCCCCGGCGCAATGGCTCGAGCGCATGAACCGGGCGCTCACGACGCGCAACTACGACGGTACCTTCTCGCACTGGCACGGCGGTCAGGTGGAGATGCTGCGCATCATCCACCGCGTGCAGGACGGCACGGTTTCCGAGCGGCTGGCGTCGCTCGACGGCTCGGGGCGCGAGTTTATCCGCGCCGGCCCGAGCCTTACCTGCTACCTGCCGGACAAACGCACGGTGCTGGTCGAACAGCGACCGCCGCAGGAGTCGCTGGTGGGCTTTCCAGCCGTCAACGATCAGACCGCGAGCTTCTACGACATCCGCGAAGTCACCCACACGCGCCTGAACCGCCGCGACACTCACGTCATCACGGTCTCTCCCAAGGATGAGTATCGCTACGGCTACCGGCTGTGGATCGACGATTCCACCGCCATGCCGCTCAAGACCCAGCTGTGCGACAGGCGTGGGCACGTCATCGAGCAGATCGTGTTCGCGAGCCTCACGCTCCCCGCGCACATCCCCGACTCCGCTTTCAAGCCCGACGTCTCGACCGCGGGCTTCCAGTGGCTGCGAAACGAATCGGGGCCGCCGGCGCCCGCGGCGGCGACGCTGGCCTGGAATGCGATGCGCCTGCCGCCGGGCTTCCGCATGGCGGCACGCTCGGCCCAGACTCTGCCCGGCTCGGCCGACCCGGTGGACCATCTGGTGTTCACCGACGGGCTTGCTTCGGTCTCGGTGTTCGTCGAAGCCCAGCGGCGCGGGCAGGCCGATCAGCCCGCGGTGCCCGAGTCGGCGGCGGTGGGCTCCTCGTCCGCCTTCTCGACCGTGATCGACGGCCACAAGATCACGGCGGTGGGCGAGGTTCCCCCGGACACGGTACGATTCATCGCCAGCCAGCTGAAGGCCGAAGAGCCGGCCGCGGTGAGCTCGCGCCGGCGCTGACGCCATGGCGGCGCCGCGCCTGACGCTCGTGCATCGCCACGACTGCGCACTGTGCGAGGAGATGTTGGCGCAGCTGCAAGCCCTCGGCAGCAGCATCGCGCTTCCCGCGCTCGAGGTGGTCGACGTCGACTCGGACCCGCAGCTGCGCCGCCGCCACGGGCTCGACGTCCCGGTGCTGTTACTCGATGGCGCAGTGGTCTGTCGTCAGCGCCTCGATCGCGGCGAGCTCGAGCGGCTGCTGCGCGCCGGCCGAGACCCGCGCGCCTGACGCCGGCGCGCTACTCAAGGGGCCAAACTTCCCTATAATCCGCCGGCCGCAAGGCTTAAGGCGCGGCAGCACGCGGCAGCATCCTGGCGGTTCATGCGGCACATACGTAACTTTTCCATCATCGCGCACGTTGACCACGGCAAATCGACCCTCGCTGACCGGTTCATCCAGTTGTGCGGCGGCCTCGCCGACCGCGAAATGCAGGCGCAGGTGCTCGACTCGATGGCCCTGGAGCGCGAACGCGGGATCACGATCAAGGCGCAGAGCGTCACGCTCTACTACAGCGCGCGTGACGGCGAGCGCTATCAACTGAACATGATCGACACGCCGGGGCACGTGGATTTCTCCTACGAGGTATCGCGCTCGCTGGCCGCCTGCGACGGGGCGCTGCTGGTGGTGGACGCGTCCCAGGGTGTCGAGGCGCAGAGTGTCGCCAACTGCTACACCGCCACCGAGCAGGGCCTGGAGGTGCTGCCGGTCATCAACAAGATCGACCTGCCCTCGGCCGATGCCGACCGTGTGGCCCGCGAAATCGAGGAGATCATCGGCATCCAGGCCACCGATGCGGCGCGGGTGAGCGCCAAGACCGGCGAGGGGGTGCCGGAGCTTCTGGAGACCCTCATCCGGCGCATTCCCGCGCCCCGCGGCTCCCCGGACGCGCCGCTGCAGGCGTTGATCGTCGACTCGTGGTTCGACAACTACGTCGGCGTCGTGTCGCTGGTGCGGGTGATGAACGGCAGCCTGAAGAGCGGCGACCGGATCCGCGTGGTGTCCACCGGCCGCAGCCACCTCGTCGACCGGCTCGGGCGCTTCACGCCCAAGCCGGTGGTGGAACGCGAGCTCCCCGCCGGCGATGTGGGCTTCGTGGTCGCAGGCATCAAGGAAATCGACGGCGCGCCCGTCGGCGACACCATCACGCTGGAGCACCGGCCGGCCGCGGCACCGCTCCCCGGGTTCAAGCAGATCAAGCCGCGGGTGTTTGCCGGGTTGTTTCCGGTCAACTCGGAGGACTACGAGAAATTCCGCGACGCGCTCGCCAAACTGCGCCTCAACGACTCGGCTCTGCACTACGAGCCGGAGGTGTCCGGGGCCCTCGGCTTCGGTTTTCGCTGCGGGTTTCTGGGACTGTTGCACATGGACATCGTGCAGGAGCGTCTGGAGCGCGAGTACGAGCTGACGCTCGTGACCAGCGCGCCCACGGTGATCTACGAGGTGGCGCGCCGCGACTCAGGGGTCGTGTACGTCGACAACCCGGCAAAGCTCCCCCCAGCCAACGAGGTGGACGAGATCCGTGAGCCGATCATCGTGGCCAACATCCTGGTGCCGCCGGATCACGTGGGCGCGGTGCTGAAGCTGTGCAATGACAAGCGCGGCACGCAGAACAAGATGCAGTACCTGGGGACCCAGGTGTCGCTGCAGTATCAGCTGCCGCTCGGGGAGGTGGTGCTGGATTTCTTCGATCGCCTGAAGTCGGCGAGCCGCGGCTACGCCTCGTTCGACTACGAGTTCAGCCATTTCGAAGCCGCGCCGCTGGTGAAACTCGACATCCTCATCAACGGCGACAAGGTGGATGCGCTGTCGGTCATTGTGCACCGCGACGGCGCCTACCAGCGCGGCCGCGAACTGGTGGACAAGATGCACGAGCTCATCCCGCGGCAGATGTTCGAAGTCGCGGTGCAGGCGGCCATCGGCAGCGCGGTCATCGCCCGTGCCACCGTCAAGGCACTGCGCAAGAACGTGCTCGCAAAATGCTATGGCGGCGACGTGACCCGCAAACGCAAACTGCTCGAGAAACAGAAGGAAGGCAAGAAACGCATGAAGCAGCTGGGACACGTCGAGATTCCGCAGGAAGCGTTTCTGGCGGTTTTGCAGGTAGGCCGCAAACACTAGCGCACTCGAACGAAGGGTTCCCATGTTAGAGACGCTGATGCCGCTCATCGTTCTTCTGTCGTGGCTGGCACTGCCGGTGACGCTGATATGTATCGTCGATGACTGGCTGCTGCGCCCGCGGCGCGTGATCGCCTCCGGCCGGCAGACCGTGCCCGACGCGCCGCTGATGAGAGCGCTGTACGGCGCATTGCCGGTACTGCTCGCCTGTGCGGTGCTGCGCCTGCTGCTCGCCGAGCGGCTGGACTTCAGCGCGGTGCTACTGGCGATCACGGTGCTCACCGGCCTGGTGTGGGCCCTGGACGCGGCGCTGCTGGCTCCGCGGCGCACGGCCACCGCGCGCGCCGCCGGCCGGGAGCCGATGTTGACGCCCGAGCCGGGAACCGTCGACTACGCGCGCAGCTTCTTTCCGGTCGCCCTCGTGGTGCTGCTGCTGCGCTCCTTCGTCTTCGAGCCGTTCCGCATTCCTTCCGATTCCATGATGCCCACGCTCCTCGACGGGGATTTCATCATCGTCAACAAGTACGCCTACGGGCTGCGCCTGCCGGTGATCAATCGCAAGATCCTCGAGGTCGGCGAGCCGCGGCGCGGCGACGTGGTGGTATTCCGCTGGCCGGTGGACCCTTCGACCAACTTCATCAAGCGCCTGGTCGGCCTGCCGGGCGATCACGTCGAAGTGCGCGACAACCGCATCATGATCAACGGCCGGCCGGTGGACTTCACCATCGAGAAGGACCGGTACAGCGACGGCTGTTATGTGAACCTGGCGCGGGCCGAGGAGCGTCTCGGCAGCCATGAGCACGAGGCCATATTCTGTCCGGTGGCCCTCGATCGTCAGCCGGTGCTGCCGGCGTGCAACCGCCGCGGCGTGCGCGGCTACGTCTGCGGGGACGAGGACGCCCCCGCAGGCAGCCGCATGGAGCCGTTTGTCGGCGACGTGCCGCCGGGGCATTATCTGATGATGGGCGACAATCGCGACAACAGCGACGACGGGCGCCGCTGGGGCTATGTGCCCGAGGAGAACCTGGTCGGAAGGGCGACCCGGATCTGGTTCAATTGGGATCTGCGCCGCTCCGGCGGTCCCATGTGGAGCCGCATCGGCTCCGCCATTCCGTGAGCGACGCGCACCGCGCGTTGCGGTCCGCAGACAGTCGGGGGTTAGCATCGATGCGTAACAGGCAGCAGGGTATCACCGCAATCGGCTGGCTGGTTCTGCTCACGCCGTTTGCGATCGTGCTCTACGGCGGCATCCGCCTCGCGCCGCTGTATCTGAACTACATGAAGGTGGCGCGGGCGCTCGACCAGGCGGTGAGCAACGCCAAGAGCGGCGCGGCCGATGCGCAGGCGCTCCGTACCGCGATCGACAGGCATTTCGAGATCGACATGGTCGAGTATCCGACCATCAAGGACATCCAGGTGAGGCGCGAGGGCGCGGCGTGGGTGATCGAGGCCAAGTACGACGATGAGGCGCCGCTGCTCGCGAACATATCGTTGCACGTGACCTTCGACAAGATCGCTCGCACCGCCGGCGGCAGCGGCGACTAGCGGCGTAATCCATCATCAAGGGCATGCCGATCGGCGGACATGAGGAGTGTTGACTGGCCGGGACGCTGGCTGCAGGACCGCCTGGGCTACGAGCCGCGCGACCTGGCGTTGTTTCGCGCGGCCCTGACCCACCGCAGCGCCTCGGGCCCCAACAACGAGCGGCTCGAGTTTCTCGGCGACGCCGTCCTCAATCTCATCATCGCGCACCACCTGTATGCGGCCTTCCCCCAGGCGGCGGAAGGGGACTTGAGCCGCCTGCGCGCCAGGCTGGTGAGCCGCGAGCCGCTCGCCGAGGTGGCCCTCACGCTGGGCCTCGGTGAGACCCTGCAACTCGGGTCCGGCGAGCTCAGGAGCGGGGGCTTTCGCCGCCAGTCGATCCTCGCCGACGCGCTGGAAGCGGTCTGCGGCGCGCTGTTTCTCGATGGCGGGCTCACCGCCGTGGAGCGGGTGATCGCGCGGCTGTTCGCGCCGCGCATCGCAGCGCTCCCCGACCCGGAGGCGCTCAAGGACGCCAAGACACGCTTGCAGGAGTACCTGCAGTCGCGCAATCTTGCGCTGCCGCGCTACGCCGTCCTCAACATAGAAGGCGAGGACCACGCGCAGACCTTCGAGGTGAGCTGCGAGGTGCCCGAGCTCGGGCGCCGCGTGCAGGGGCGCGGCTCGAGCCGCCGCCGCGCGGAGCAGAAAGCGGCCGAGTGCATGCTCACCCAGATCGAGACCTCCCCCACACCGGACGGGTACGCTTGAGCCCCGCCCCCCCAGCACCGCAATTCCGCAGTGGATACGCTGCGCTGGTGGGACGGCCGAACGTCGGCAAGTCGACGCTTCTCAACGTGCTCGTCGGGCACAAGCTCAGCATCGTGACACCGCGTCCGCAGACCACGCGCCACCGCATCCTGGGCGTGCTCACTTTGCCCCAGGCGCAGATCGCCTTCGTGGATACGCCCGGCCTGCACGCCCACGCGAGCCGCGCACTCAACAAGGCGATGAACCGTACCGCGGCCGCCGCGCTCGAGGCCGCCGACGTCGCGGTGCTGGTGGTGGAAGCCTCGAAGTGGCTGCCGGACGACGAGCTGGCGCTCGAGCGCATCGCCCGCACCGCGCACCCGGTGATTGCGGCCGTCAACAAGATCGATCGCGTGCGTCCGCGCGAGCGGCTGCTGCCGTATCTGGGCGAGCTCGCCGCGCGGCACGCGTTTCTCGCCCTCGTGCCGGTCTGCGCGCTCAAGGCGGACAACATCGAGGCGCTGCGCGACGCCATTGCGGCGCACCTGCCGCTGTCCCCGGCACTGTTCCCGGACGGCGAGCTCACCGACCGCGGTCTGCCTTTCCGGATTGCGGAAACGATCCGCGAGAAGCTGACGCTGGAACTGAACCAGGAGGTGCCCTACGGTATCGCGGTGGAGGTGGAACGCCTGACGGAAGAGGACGGACAGCTGGCGGTGGATGCGGCAATTTGGGTGGATCGCGAGGGCCAGAAGCCGATCGTCATCGGCGCCCGCGGTGAGCGGCTGAAGCGCGTGGGTCGCTCGGCGCGGCTGGCGCTGAACGGTATCCTCGAGCAGCGCCTGCACCTGAACCTGTGGGTCAAGGTGCGGGAGAACTGGGCGGACAACGCCCGCGCCCTGCGGGAGCTGGGACTGGAATGACCCGCAGCACCCGCCGCATCCATCTCACTCCCGGCTACCTGCTGCACCACCGGCCGTGGCGTGATACCAGCCGCATCCTCGAGGTGCTCACGCGCGAGCACGGGCGCCTGACGCTGTTCGCGCGCGGCGTGCGCGGGCCGAGCGCCAAACTCGCTTCAGTGCTGCAGCCCTTCCAGCTGCTGTTGTTGTCATGGAGCGGGCGGGGCGAGGCGCCGCAGCTCACCGCTGCGGAGCGCGCCCGGCACGACCCCGCGCTGCCACCCGCGTGTCTGCTGGCGGCGTTCTACCTGAACGAGCTGCTCATCAGGCTCACGACGCGCCACGATCCGCTCCCCCTGCTGTTCGATCACTATCACGGCGCGCTCACCCTGCTGCGCGCCGGGGCGCCGCTCGAGCCGGCGCTGCGCATCTTCGAGAAGCGGCTGCTGGAGGTGCTCGGCTACGGCCTGGATCTGGCCACCGAGGCGCACTGCGGCAAGCACATCGAGCCGCAGGGGTACTATCATTTCCGTGCCGGGCAGGGGCTGGTTCGCGCGTCTGCGGACAGCGCCGGCGCGCTCGCCGGGTGCTCGCTCCTGAGCCTGGCGCGCGAGAGCCTGAGCAGCGCGCGGGCGCTCGAGGATGCGCGGCGGGTGTTGCAGGCGGCGCTCGCCGCCTGCCTGGAAGGCCGCCCGCTCGCCACCCGCGCCGTGGCAAGGTCGATAGCGCGAAAGGCGGCGCGATGACGGGCGGCGGTATTTCACTGGGGGTCAACATCGATCACGTGGCGACGCTGCGCCAGGCGCGTCGCGGCCGCTATCCGGACCCGGTGCACGCGGCACTCGCCGCCGAGACCGCGGGCGCGGACAGCATCACGCTGCATTTGCGCGAGGACCGCCGCCACATCCAGGATCATGACGTGCGGACATTGCGCGGGCTGCTGCAGACGCGCATGAATCTCGAGCTGGCAGTGACCGACGAAATGCTCGCCATCGCCGCCGAGGTGCGCCCGGCGGACGGCTGCTTCGTGCCCGAACGGCGCCAGGAGATCACCACCGAGGGGGGGCTGGACGTCGCCGCCCAGGCGGCACGCGTGCGCGATGCCACCACCCACCTGCGCCAGGCCGGGGTGCGCGTCGCGCTGTTCATCGATCCTGACCCCAGGCAGGTCGAAGCAGCCGCGCACGCCGGCGCCCCGGTGATCGAGCTGCACACCGGCGCGTACGCGCAAGCCGCCGGCGCCCAAGCCGCGACCGAGCTCGAGCGGCTGCGCGCAGCCGCACGCCTGGGTGCTGGTCTGGGGCTCGAGGTGCATGCCGGCCACGGCCTGAACTACCACAACGTGCGCCCCGTGGCCGCGCTGCGCGAGATCGTCGAGCTCAACATCGGCCACGCCCTGATCGCGCACGCCCTGTTCGTGGGCCTGAGCGCGGCGGTGCGTGAAATGAAGGCGCTGATGGCGGCCTCGCGCGCATGATCTTCGGCATCGGTGTCGATGTGCTGCAGAGCGGGCGCATCGCGCACACGCTGGAGCGCTTCGGCACGCGCTTCATCGAGCATCTGCTCATGCCCGAGGAGCACGCGCAGCTGTCTCGCACGCAGCGCCGCGAGCGCTTTCTCGCCATGCGTTTCGCCGCCAAGGAGGCCATCGTCAAGGCCATGGGGACCGGCTTTGCGCACGGCATGTGGATCCGCGACGTGGGCGTGGTGCAGAACGCGCGGGGCAAGCCCGAGGTGATCTTCTCGGCGCGCGGGGAGCGCGTGCGCCGCGGATTGGGGATCGGGGAAGCACACGTGACGCTCACCGATGAGGCGGGCCTGGTGGTGGCGGTGGCGGTGCTCATGAGAGCCGCGTGAACACCCTGGTGTTCGATATCGAGACCGTGCCGGATGTCGCCCTGGGGCGGCGGCTCTACGGCCTCGAGGGTCTCGCGGACGCTCAGGTGGCGAAGGCCATGTTTGCACTGCGCCGCCAGGACACGGGCGGGGATTTTTTGTCCCTGGAGCAGCACCGCGTGGTGGCGATCGCGTGCGCGCTGCGTACCAGCGAGGGTCTGCGGCTGTGGAGTCTCGGCGACTGCGGATCCCCCGAAGGCGAGCTGGTGCAGCGCTTCTTCGACGGCATCGAGAAGTACTCGCCCGCTCTGGTGTCCTGGAACGGCTCGGCATTCGATCTGCCGGTGCTCACCTACCGCGCACTGCTCGCCGGGGTCGCCGCGCCGCGCTTCTGGGAGACTGGAGCGGAAGACCCCGCGTTTCGCTACAACAACTACCTCAGCCGCTACCACTGGCGGCACACCGATCTCATGGACGTGCTGTCGGGCTTCCAGAGCCGCGGCCGGGTGTCGCTCGCCACCATGGCGTGTCTGCTGGGGCTGCCGGGCAAGCTCGGCTTCGAGGGCGGCCAGGTGTGGGACGCCTGGCAGAGCGGCAACCTCGCGGCCATCCGCCGCTACTGCGAGACCGATGTGCTCAACACCTGGCTCATTTACCTGCGCTTCGCGCAGCTGCGCGGGCAGCTCTCGCGCGAGCAGCACGCCGAGGAGCTCGAGCGCGTGAAGACGCTGCTGCAGGACGGCAACGAGCCGCACCTGGCCGAGTTCCTGCGCGCCTGGGAGGCGGCTTGAGCGCCGCCGCCGCCGAGACCGCCACCGTCGCCGCGCTCACCCACGAGGGCGAGGGAGTGGTGCGCGGCGGCAAGACCGTATTCGTCGCGGGCGCGCTGCCGGGCGAGCGCATCCGCCTGCGGCGTACGCGGCGCCACCGACAGCACGATGACGCCGAGCTGCTCGAGGTGCTGGAGCCGTCCGGGGCGCGAGTCGCGCCGCGTTGCGCGCACTTCGGCGTGTGCGGCGGCTGCGCCTTGCAGCACCTCTCGCCCGCCGCGCAGCGGGAAGCGAAACAGACCGAGCTCGCCGAGACGCTCGCGCGGGTGGGGCGCGTCCAGCCCGCCAGATGGCTGGCGCCGCTCGCCGGGCCGGTGTGGGCTTACCGCCGCCGGGCGCGCCTGGGCGTGAAGTTCGTGCGCAAGAAAGGCTGCGTGGTGGTGGGATTTCGCGAGCGCGCCGCTCCCTACGTGGCCCAGCTGACGCGCTGCGAGGTGCTGGCAGCGCCCGTGGGAGAGCTGATCGCGCCGCTCGCGGCCATGCTGACCGAGCTCAGCATCCGCGAACAGGTGCCGCAGATCGAAGTGGCGATCGCCGACAACGCCAGCGCGCTCGTGCTGCGGGTGCTGAGCGCGCCCTCGGAAGCAGATACGGCGCGGTTGCGGCAGTTCGGCGCGACTCACGGGGTACGGCTGTACCTGCAGCCCGCCGGCCTGGATTCCGTCGTGCCGCTGGATCCGCCCCTCGAGCCGCTGCGCTACACCCTGGCGCGCTCGGGAGTGGAGTTGGAATTCTCACCGGTCGACTTCATCCAGGTGAACGGCGCGCTGAATGAGGCCCTGGTGGAGCGGGCGGCAGAGCTGCTGGAGCTCGATTGCGCGTCAAGGCTGCTCGACCTGTACTGCGGGCTGGGAAACTTCACTCTGGCGCTCGCGCGCTCGGTCGCTCGCGCGGTGGGCGTGGAGGGCGCAGGCGCGCTCATCGAGCGTGCCCGCGGCAACGCCGCTCGCAACGGCATCGCCAACGCCGAATTTCACCTCGCCAACCTCGCCACACCGCCCGAGCCGACGCTGCCCTGGATGCGCCAGAGCTATACCCATGTGCTGCTCGACCCGCCGCGCACCGGGGCGGCGGCGGTGTTGGCGGCGCTGGCGGCGCTGGCGCCGCAGCGGGTGTTGTATATCTCCTGTCACCCGGGGAGTCTGGCGCGCGATCTTTCGGTACTGGTGCACGAGCACGGCTTCGCGCTCCAGGCGGCCGGTGTAGTCGACATGTTTCCGCACACCACGCACGTCGAATCGCTGGCGCTGCTGACGGCCGGTGGCCGGCGCGCCCGACGCACGGCGCCTCCGGCATGAGTCTGGGCCCCCTGATGATCGACCTCGCCGGCAGCTCGGCCACCGCCGAGGAGCGCGAGCTGCTGCGCCATCCGCTGGTGGGCGGCGTCATCCTCTTCACGCGCAACTACACCGACCCCGAGCAGCTGACCGCACTGGTCGGCGCGATTCATGCCGAGCGCACCCCGCCGCTCATCGTGGCCGTGGATCACGAGGGCGGGCGGGTGCAGCGCTTCCGCCAGGGATTCTCGCTGCTGCCCCCCGCCCGGCGTATCGGTCACGAATTCGACCTGGACGCGCGCGCGGGACTTGCGCTGTCGCGTGCCATGGGCTGGTTGATGGCGGCGGAGCTGCGTGCGCACGGGGTCGACATCTCCTTTGCACCGTGCGTGGACCTTGATCATGGCGTGAGCGTCATCGGGGACCGCGCATTCCACGCGCTGCCGGATGCCGTGGGGCAGCTGGCGGTCGCCTGGATGCACGGGATGCGGGATGCGGGCATGGCGGCCACGGCCAAGCACTTCCCGGGACACGGGGCGGTGGTGGCCGACTCGCACCTCACCCTGCCGGTCGACCGCCGCCCCCTGGCGGACCTGGCCCCGGACCTCGCCCCCTACCGGCGACTGATGGCCAACGCCCTGCCGGCGGTCATGGTGGCCCACGTGCTGTTTCCGGCAGTGGATTCGGCCCCGGCCAGCCTCTCCAGCCGCTGGATTCGCGACGTGCTGCGCGGAGAGCTCGGGTTCCAGGGGGTAGTGTTTGCCGATGATCTGTCCATGGGAGGGGCCGCCGCAGCCTACGGGGACGTCGTCACCCGGGCACGGCAGGCACTGTCGGCGGGTTGCGACATGCTACCAGTCTGTAACAACCGTGCGAGTGTCATCGAGCTGCTCGAGCACCTGGATGCCGAGCCGCAGCCGGCATCGAGCCTGCGCCTGGTGCGCCTGCACGGGCGCGCCGGCACCGTGCGTTCCGGGCTCCAGGCCTCGGCTGAATGGACGCGCGCGCGCGAGTTGCTGGCGCGCGCCGCGGCCGCCCCCGACCTGACGCTGGACGCCGGACGCGACACATGAACAACTGGTCGGCGGAAGCCTGGCGCCGCGTGGTCGAGAGCTCGCCCGAAGGCATCGTGATCTGCGATGCCGCCGCCCGCGACTGCCCGGTGTTGTTTGTCAACGCGGCGTTCGCGGACATGTGCGGCTATCCGGCGGCGGCGCTGCTGGGCACCAACCTGCGCATCCTGCAGGGCACGGACCGCGACCAGGAGGCGCGCACGCGCCTGCGCGAATCGCTGGACAGGGGCGAGCCGGCGCGCGTGCTGGTGCGCAACTACCGTCCCGACGGGTCGCTCTTCTGGAACGAGATGGTGGTGCAGCCGGTGCGCAGCCCCGCCGGCCAGCTCACTCATTACATCGGCTACCACCGCGATGCCAGCGAGCGCCTCAAAGGCGCGGAGCGCTCGCAGGACGGGCTGCCGACCTGGTTGCGGGAGGACCGCCTCACGGGCCTGCACTCACGCGCCTACTTCGAGGAGTTGCTGCAGCGTGACTGGGTGCTCGCGCAGCGCGACTCGCACGAGATCGGCCTCACCCTGTTCGACATCGACGATCTCGGCGCCTACAACGACAAGTTCGACCGCTCGGCGGGCGATGCCTGCATCCGGCGCGTCGCGCGCGTGGTCGGCGCCGCGTACAAGCGGCGCGGGGATCTCGTCGGTCGCTGGGAGGGCGGAACCTTCGCCGTGTTGACCCAGGGGGAGGCCGCAGACAAGGCTACGCACTACGCCCAGGTGGTGTCGCAGCGCGTGCGCGACCTGCTCATGCATCACCCCACCACCGGCGCCGGGCGCTACGTCACCGTGAGCGCCGGGATCGCAAGTCTCGTGCCGCCGCGTGCACTGCCGCTCGAGGGACTGCTGAAGGCCTGCCGGGCAGCCCTGAAGCGCGCCAAGGTGAACGGCAAGGACGGCATCGAGAACGCGCAGGCGGGGGATTTTCACTGACCGGCCGAGCCGTCGGTGCTGTTTTGCTGTAGAAAGAAATCAGTGGTAATATTGCCACTGAAATGAGCATCCCCGCCGTCAAAACCCGCCCGGCGCCGGCTCCCGGCGTCATCCTGTCGCGCGCCACGGTGCGTGCGGCGCGCTTGCTGGCCGTGGCGCAGGCGGACCTGGCGCAGGTCATCGGCGTGAGCGGGGCGACGTTATCGCGCATCGCCCATGGCCGCAAGGCGCTCGAGCCCGGCTCCAAGCCCTGGCAGCTCGCGGCGCTGTTCGTGCGGCTGTTCCGCTCCCTGGACGCCATCGTCGGCTCGGATGACGCCGCCGCGCGTGCCTGGCTGCGCAGCGATAACCATGCCCTGGGCGGGGCGCCCCTGGCGCTCATCCGCGAACCCGCGGGCCTGGTGCGCACGGTTGACTACCTGGACGCCGCGCGCGCTCGCATCTGAGGCGCGCCGTTACAGCCACGAGCTGTGGCGCGTAGTCGAGGCGCAGCACACCGCCTCGACCATGCGCCTCACCGACTCGCTCGAGGAGCAGGCGAGCCTCGAGCTCGTGCTCGAGGAGAGCAAGCCGCCGCTGCCGCCGGCGGCGCGCAGGCTCCACTATCTGCTCGCCACGCCGTTTCGCTACCGCCCGCACATCAGCTCCCGTTTCCGCGCGCCGCTCGAGGCCGGAGTCTGGTACGGCGCGGAGCTGCTGCGCACGGCGTTGGCGGAGAAGAGCTACTGGCGACTGCGCTTTCTGCTCGACTCTCCCGCAACGCCCGACCTCCTGAAGCCCGTGCCGCACACGGCGTTTGGCGCCGCGGTGCGCACGGCAGCGGCCGTGGATCTGACGGTTGCGCCGTTGGCGCGTGACGCCTCAGTGTGGACGCACCGCGTGAGCTACCAGGGCACGCAGGCGCTCGCCGCCCTGGCGCGCCAGGCGCAGATTCAGCTGATCCGCTACCAATCGGTGCGCGATCCCGAACACGCCGCGTGCGCGGCGGTGCTCGACCCCGCACCGTTCGGCCGCGGCAAGCCCCATTCCCAGCACACCTGGTTCATCGCCGCCTCGCGCGCGCGGGTGCGCTGCGCGCAGGACGAGCGGGGCGGGGCGAGCTGGGAATTTACCCGCGAGCAACTCGTGTGAGGTCGGCGCAGTCGCCCGCGCCGGCCGCGGTCGCGCGCGCTGCGGCCGTCGTTCGCGGCGCTGCCAGAACGCCGGCGTTCACGGCAGACTCGGGCCCTAACGCCCGGGGGCCCGCGCGCCCTGCGACGGCGTCACCAGCGCGATCACGCCGAACGCCGGATGGTCGAAGTAGTTGCGCTCGTAGAAGTGCACGCGGCGGCTCTGGTTCAGCGTGAAGGGCGTGTCGGGCGCGGCTCCCAGGTCCGGGGGTGGAGAGGGCATGGCGTAGGTCAGCGATAGCCCTAAGTGCAGGAACTGGCCGCGCTCGAGAAACACCGTGCCGCTGAGGCCCGGGACATTGATCCCGAGGCGCGGCAGGGCAAAGCCGGCGCGCGTTCCCCAGGAGCTCGCCGTCTGCGACCAGGCGACGTGCGCCACCGGCACGTAACTGCCGCTCGCGCGCAGGCGGCTCTCCAGGTCCGTCAGCTGCCACACGGAAGCCGGCAGCATGGCGACGAAATGCCCTACCTGCCCCGAGCCGCTCGCGGATTCATCGCCGGCGACTATGCTGCGGGTGCCGGCGCCAGCCTCCGCGCTCCAGTTCTCGGCGCCACCGAGCGCGGCAGTGGACTGAAACACGATGATCTCGATGTTGTACACCGGGCCGGGGGCGCTCACCGGCGCCGGGGTCTCCTGCGCCGCCGCCAGCGCGCCGGCGATGAGCGCGCTCGCGGCGAGGCCGAGCCTCAGGTGCAACGGCGCGATGCGGGCGACCATGCGCGGCATTCTAATGGAGCCGGGGCGGTTCGCCGAGGCGCCGCAGCAGATCCGCGGCAAACTCGAAACGGGCGTTCTCGGTGGGAAGCTGTCGCGACACGCGCAGCTTCAGTGGTCCCTCGAGGCGGTACTGGCGTGCGCCGGTCTGGATCATGCGCACCACGGTGGCCGGATCGATCGCTGAGCGCTCCTCGAACAGCACCGAGCCGCCCTGCGGGCCCAGGTCGAGCCGGCGCACCCCCAGGGCGCGAGCCGTGAGTTTGAGTCTGGCGATGCGCAGCAGGCTTTGCGCCGCGGGCGGCGGCGGGCCAAAGCGATCGTGGATTTCCGCGCCGAGCTCATCGAGCGCCGCGTCACTGTCGGCGGCGGCGACGCGCTTGTAGAGCGACAGGCGCATGTGCACGTCCCCGACGTACGCCTCCGGCAGGAACGCCGGCAGGCGCAGCTCGACTTCGGTGGCGGCGGCCAGCGGCTGGTCGAGCACCGGCTCGCGCCCGGCCTTGAGGGCGCGCACCGCGTGCTCGAGCATGTCGAGATACAAGGACAGCCCGATCTCGGTCACCTGGCCGCTTTGCTGCTCGCCGAGCAGCTCGCCGGCGCCGCGGATCTCGAGGTCATGGGTCGCCAGGACGAATCCGGCTCCCAGCTCCTCCATCGACTCGATCGCCTCGAGACGCTTGACGGCGTCGCGCGCCAGCCCCTGGCGCGGCGGCGCGATCAGATACGCGTAGGCGCGGTGGTGCGAGCGTCCGACCCGGCCGCGCAGCTGGTGCAGCTGCGCCAGTCCCATGCGATCGGCGCGATTGATCATGATGGTGTTGGCGGTGGGCACGTCGATGCCGCTCTCGATGATGGTGGTGCACACCAGCACGCTGAAGCGGCGATGATAGAAATCGACCATCAGCTGCTCGAGTTCGCGCTCGCGCATCTGCCCGTGGCCGATGCGCAGGCTCGCTTCCGGCACCAGCGCCTGTACCTCGGCGCCGATTTTCTCGATGGTGCGTACCTCGTTGTGCACGAAATAGATCTGCCCGCCGCGGCGCAGCTCGCGCAAAGCCGCCTCGCGCAGCGTGGGCGCGTGCCACTCGATGAGGAAGGTCTTGATCGCCAGCCGCGCCGCCGGCGCGGTGGTGATCAGCGACAGGTCGCGCAGGCCGCCGAGCGCCATGTTGAGGGTGCGCGGAATGGGGGTCGCGGTGAGGGTAAGCACGTGCACGTTGGCGCGCAGCGCCTGCAGGCGCTGCTTGTCGCGCACCCCGAAGCGATGTTCCTCATCGATGATGAGCAGGCCCAGATCGCGGAAGCGCGCGTGCGCGTGCAGCAGGCGGTGGGTGGCGATGACGATGTCGACCTGGCCCTGCTCGAGCCCCGCGAGCACCGCCTGCGTCTCCGCCCCGCTGCCGAAACGCGACAGCCCCTCGATGCGCACCGGCCAGTCGGCGAAGCGGTCGCGAAAGTTGCTCAGGTGCTGCTGCACCAGCAGTGTGGTCGGAGCGAGCACCGCCACCTGCTTGCCGGCCTGTGCGGCGACGAACGCCGCGCGCATGGCGACTTCGGTCTTGCCGAAGCCGACGTCCCCGCACACGATGCGATCCATGGGGCGCTCGCTGCCCAGGTCGGCGAGCACCTGCTCGATCGCCTGCGCCTGATCCTCGGTCTCCTCGAACGGGAAGGCGTTGGCGAAGGCCTGGTAGTCGGGCTCGCTGACCGCCAAGGCCAGCCCCCGCTGGGACTTGCGCCGCGCGTACAGATCGAGGAGTTCCGCCGCCACGTCGCGGATCTGCTCGGCGGCGCGCCTGCGGGCCCTGGCCCACTGATCGGTGCCGAGTTTGTGCAGCGGGGCGCTCTCGGGCGCAGCGCCGGTGTAGCGGCTCACCAGGTGCAGCGCGTGAACGGGCACATAGATGCGGTCGCCGTCCTGATACTCGAGCACCAGGAACTCCCCGGGCTGCCCGAGGACCTCCATCGGCATCAGGCCCGCGTAGCGGCCGACCCCGTACTCCTCGTGCACCACCGGCGCGCCCGGATTGAGGTCCTGGAGGTCGCGCAGGATCGCCTCCGGGTCCGCGGCGCGCTTGCGCCGCCGTTCCTGGCGGGCGCGTGCCCCGAACAGCTGCGCCTCCGCGATCACCGCGATCGGCGGCGCGGTGAGCGTGAGGCCCTCGAGATCGGGGGCCACGGTCAGCGCGAGCCGCGCGGTGCCCGTAACGAACGCGTCCCAGCCGGCCACGATGGCGACCTCGTGGCGATGCGCGCGCAGCATCTCCTGGAGCAGCTCGCGCCGTCCGGCCGAGTCGGCCGCCAGCAGCACGCGGCCCTCGAAGTCACCGAGGAACGCATCCAGCGGTGCGAACGGCTGCTCGGCGCGCACGTCGAGGCGCAACTCGCGCGGCGCGCTGGTGGGGAAATTGCGCACCTCGGCCGCGGCACCGTGCAGCTCGGTCTCCGCCTTGAAGGCATCGAGGGTGATCGATGCGAATGCGGCGAGCGCTGCCTCGAGCGCGGCCGGCTCGAGAAACAACTCCGCGGGCCTGAGCACGGGGCGCTCGATGTCGTGGCGGCGATCCTCGTAACGCGCCTCGATGTCAGCCCACGCCTTGCCGAGAGTGCCCGGGAGCGCCGCGTCGTGCACGATCACTGCATCCGCGGGCAGGTAGTCGAACAATGTCGCGGTCGAATCGAAGAACAGCGGCTGATAGAACTCCACCCCTGCGGGTGCGAGTCCCTCGCTCACGCCGCGATAAATGACGGTCCGGGTCGGATCCCCCTCGAAGCGCGTGCGGTAGCGGCGGCGGAAATCCTTCACCGCCTCCGTATCCAGCGGCACCTCGCGTGCCGGCAGCAACCGCACACCCGGCAGCGCATCGAGCGAGCGCTGCGTCTCCGGATCAAAGCGGCGGATCGCCTCGATCTCGTCATCGAACAGATCGATGCGCAGCGGCGCCGCGGCGCCCATCGGGAACACGTCCAGGAGCGAGCCGCGCACCGCAAACTCTCCGGGGCTCACCACCTGGCTGACACTCGCATAGCCTGCCTCGATGAGTCGTTGGCGGAAGGGCTCGATGGCGAGCGCCTGCCCCGTGCCGAGCTCGAACGCGCGGCCCTGCACGTAACTGCGCGGCGCCAGCCGCTGCATGAGCGTATCGGCCGAGACGATCAGGCAGCCGTGCCGCAGCTGTGGCAGCTCGAACAGAGTCTTCAGCCGCTCGGAGATGATGTCCGGATGAGGAGAGAAGAGCTCGTACGGCAGCACTTCCCAGTCCGGCAGCCGCAGCAGCGCCAGCTCCTCCCCGGCGAAGAAGCGCAGCTCCGCCGTGAGCCGCTCGAGCTCGCGCGCCGCGTCCACGATGACCACGTACAGCCGCCGGTCGGCGCGCGTGGCTTCGGCAAGCGCCAGTGCCGCGGCGCTGCCGTACAGCTGATGCCAGCGCAGACGCCGGTGGGCCCCGGCCGGCAGCGGCGGATTGAGCAATGAGGGCATCTGAGCGCGCCGACGCGAAAGCCCGGCAGCTTACCTAAGTAGGCCTGAAGGCCGCGAGGGGACTGTCGGGAGAGGGCGCGCGGGTGCGTGCCGTGGGGTGCTCAGGCGCTGATCGGCTCCGCACTCACCTGCATGCGCGTTCCGAGCGGCACGCAGAAGATGTCGATCGGGTGGGAGCGCCCGCGCAGCCGCAGGGGCGGCAGCATGGTCGCGCCGACATCCATGCCGTGCGCATCGAGGGACTGCTTGAGTGCGCCGGAGAACAGCATCTCGCCGGCGCGCGCCCGCTGGCACAGACGCGCGGCGATGTTCACCGTGTCGCCGATGATGGTGTAGTTCATATAGGAGGAGGAGCCGATGTTCCCGGCCACCACGTCCCCCTCGTTGATGCCGATGCCGAGCCCGGCGTCGATCTGGTAGCGCTCCTTCCAGGAGCACGCCAGGGTGCCGAAGCTGGCGAGCATCTCCCGGGCGGCGCGCACGGCGCGCTCCGGACTGTCGGGTTGCTCCAGGGGCACGCCGAAGCCGAGCATCAGGCAGTCACCCGCCATGTGGAACACCGTGCCCTCGTGGCGGAAGGTGATCTCCGTCAACAGCGAGAAGAACTCGTTGAGCAGCGGCACGACGCAATGCGGCTCGAGCTGCTCGGAAATGCTGGTGAAGCCGCGCAGGTCGGCGAACAGCACGACCGCGTGGGCGCGCACGTCGGCCGTGGACAGCAGCGTGTCGCGCAGTTGCGCGTCCTCGAGAATCTTGTCCGCGACGCGGGGCGAGACGTAGCGGCGGAACGTCTGCCGCAGCACCTCTTCACGTCGTCGTATTTCAGCTTCCAGCTGAACCGCCGCCGTCTTCCTGCGCACCACTCCCGCGTGCATCAGGGCCTCGATCTGAGATCTGAGAGGCTCGTCCGCCGACACAGACTCCCCCACGGGAATTATTCTGTTAAGAGGAAGATTACCATAACTGCAAGATGTCGGCGCCTGGCGACACCAAGGCCCCAGTTGTCACACACACAGCTTCAGCGCTTTGGCGAGCGAAGGCGTTGGGTGGGGAACGTGTTGGTCGAGCGGCCGCGGCGTCGCGGCGCTGCAGGTGCGATTCGCTCGACGCCTCAACCGCCGGTGACCACCGCGTCAATGACCCGGTCGTGCTCGAAGAACACCGAGAAGCCGCTGTAATCCCAGCGTGTGATCGGCGGCTGGTGCGGAGCGCCGCCCACCGTGGGATGGCGGGCGACCGGCGCGCCGAAGTGCTTCTCGACTTCGCTCATGGTGCTGCCGCGCTTGGGGCGATCGAGCTGCGACTCACGCACCTGCACCTGGTCGTTCACCACCAGCGTTTCGGCGAGTGCACCGCCGGCGGCAGCGCAACCGCACAGGAGCGCCGCGAGAATTCGGGTCTGCATGAGACTGTCCTCCAACTGCCGCGCGACTATAGCACCGGGAGGAATCTGTCAAAGCGGGCAGGGTGGGGCGCGGATGCTGATTTTGTGACGCACGTCTGAAAAGCCTGCAACTGTGGTTAAATCGCGACGATGTTTCACCCCCTGTCGGTCTACATGGGCCTGCGCTACGTGCGCGCCCGCTCCCACACGTTCTTCGTCTCCTTCATCACCTGGGCGTCGCTCGTCGGGGTGTGTGTGGGCGTCGCGGCTCTGATCGTGATTTTGTCGGTGATGAACGGCTTCGAGGGCGAGTTGCGCGACCGGCTGCTGTCACTCAGCGCCCAGGTGCGCGTGACTGCCACCGCCACGGCGCCCGCAGGCGCGCCAGGGGTGGCGGAGTGGCAGAACGCCGCGCGCACCGTGCTGGGCGCCAAGGGGGTCGAGGGCGTCGCTGCGTACGCGGAGCTGCCGGCGCTCGCCGTGCGCCGCCCCGAGATGCTGCCCGTGCTGCTGCGTGGCATCGACCCGCGCGCCGCGGGCAGCGCGACCGAGCTGGCGCGCGCCATCACCCAGGGACACCTCGCGGATCTGACTCCCGGCTCCGGGCGCATCATCGTGGGCGAGGTGATCGCCGAGCGGCTGGGGCTCTCGCCCGCAGACTCGCTGACCATGCTCGTGCCGACGGTGGACGCCGGGGGCGCGCCGGCGCCGAAACTGCGCGAATTCACGGTGGCCGGCACGTTCGAGGTCGGGCTGCCGGATCACGACGCCACGCTGGTGTTTGCGCACCTGGCCGACGTGCGGGCACTCGCCCCGCAGGGCGCCGCCAGCGAGGGGCTGCGGGTGCGCGTGCACGATGCGCTCACGGCTCCCGCGGTTGCGGCGCGGCTGCGGGCGCTGTTGCCGCGGAGCTTCGAGGTCAGCGACTGGACCCAGGACAACGCCAACTACTTCCGTGCGATCCGCATCGAAAAGACCATGATGTCGCTCATCCTGCTGCTGATCGTCGCGGTCGCCGCCTTCAACATCGTCGCCATGCTGGTGATGGTGGTCACCGACAAACGCACCGACATCGCCATCGTGCGCACGCTCGGCGCATCGCCGCCTCGCGTGATGGGCATATTCATCACCCAGGGACTGGTGATCGGCTGGCTGGGCGTGGCGCTCGGGGTGGTGCTGGGGCTCGCGCTCGCGCTGCACGTCGATACCATCGTGCCGTTTCTGCAGCGCACGTTCCGCTTCCAGATCCTGGACGCCGAGGTGTACTACAACACCGCGATCCCCGCCGAGGTGCACTGGGGCAACATCCTCGCCATCGCGGTGGCGGCATTGCTGCTGACGGCGCTCGCCACCGTGTATCCGGCCATCCGCGCGGCGCGCACCGCACCGGCCGAAGCGCTGCGTTACGAGTAGTCCATGGGCGCATACGAATGGCTGATCGGCACGCGTTACCTGCGCTCGGCACACCGCCGCGGCTTCGTGTCGTTCGTCGCGCTCATGTCGGTATGCGGGCTGACGCTGGGGGTCGCGACCCTCATCGTGGTGCTGTCGGTCATGAACGGCTTCGAGAGGGAGCTGCGCAGCCGTATTCTCGCGGTCACCTCGCACGCCACCATCATGGGGCTCTCCGGCACGCTCACGAACTGGCGTGAGCTGCAGCAACAGGTGCGGCGTCAGAGCGGCGTGCAGGCCGCGGTCCCCTACGTCGAGAGCTTGTGCGTGCTCGCCAATGGGCGGCGCCTGGCGGGGGCGAGCGTGCGTGGCGTGCTGCCGCAGGAGGAGCGCGCCGCCACCGGCCTCGCACAGCATGTGACATCCGGCAGCCTCGATGACCTCAGGGCCGGCGCCTACGGCACCATTCTCGGCAGCGCGCTGGCGCACGAGCTCGACGCGCGCGTGGGCGATTCGGTGGTGCTGATCGCGCCCGAGGGCACGGCGACGCCCACCGGGGTGGTGCCGCGCATGCGGCGCTTCCGCGTGGTGGGCCTGTTTCACTCCGGCATGTACGAGTTCGACCGGGGACTCGCGCTCACTCACATGGCGGACGCCGCGCGCCTGTTTGAGCTCGGCGGGGCGGTGACCGGGCTGCGGCTGGCGGTCGCCGATCCGCTGCGCGCCCCCGCGCTCGTGCGTCGCGTGGCGCTCTCGCTCGGCGGGCCGGGCTTCTACGTCAGCGACTGGACGCAGGATCACGCCAACTTCTTCCGTTCCATCGAGATCACCAAGTCGATGATGTTCGTGATCCTGCTGATGATCGTCGCCGTGGCCGCCTTCAACATCGTCGCCACGCTGGTCATGATCGTGAAAGAGAAGCAGACCGACATCGCCATCCTGCGCACCCTCGGCGCAGGTCCACCGAATGTGCTGCTGACATTTGCCGTGCAGGGGGTGCTGATCGGACTCGCCGGCACACTCATCGGGGCGGCGACGGGTACGCTGCTCGCCGACAACCTGCAGTCGCTGGTGGGCGCGCTCGAGCATCTGCTCGGCACGCAGTTCCTCGATGCGCGGGTGTACTACATGAGCGATCTGCCCGCGTACGTCGAAGGCATCGATGTGCTCAGGGTCTGTGGCGTGGCGTTCGTGCTGTGCGCGCTGGCGACCGTGTACCCGGCGTGGCGCGCGGCGCGCACCGCGCCGGCGCAGGCTTTGCGGCATGAGTGACCAGGTTCTCGAAGCCCGCGGCGTTCACAAGAGCTTCCGCCAGGGGCCCGTGCTGCTGCCGGTGCTGCAGGGCGTGGCCCTCACGGTGTCCGCCGGAGAGCGGGTCGCAATCGTCGGCGCCTCCGGGTCCGGCAAGACGACGCTGCTGCAGATTCTCGGCGGTCTCGACCGTCCCACGGCGGGCGAGGTGCTCATCGCCGGCCGCGACATTCATTCCCTCGCCGAGAGTGAGCGCGGCACGCTGCGCAACCAGGCGCTCGGTTTCGTGTATCAGTTTCATCACCTGCTGCCGGAATTCTCGGCCCTGGAGAACGTGGCCATGCCGCTGCTGGTGCGGCGCACGAGGGTCGCCAGCGCGCGCACCGAGGCCCGCCGGCTCCTCGAGCGCGTGGGGCTCGGCGAGCGGCTGCAGCACCGGCCGCACCAGCTCTCCGGCGGGGAGCGGCAGCGCGCGGCGGTCGCGCGCGCTCTGGTGACGCAGCCGCGGATCGTGCTGGCCGATGAGCCGACCGGCAATCTGGACGGCGGCAACGCCGAGGGCGTGCTGGCGCTGATGCTGGAGCTCAATCGCGAGCGCGGCACGAGCCTGGTGGTGGTGACTCATGACCTGAGGCTCGCCACGCGCATGGAGCGTGTCTACGAGCTCGAGCGCGGCACGCTCAGCGCGCGCGCGTGATAAGAAGCGGAGTTGAGCGTGAGCGAATGAGGGAGCTTTCAGGGGCGTGCGCGCCATGGATGGCGCGCCCGCAGCCCCCAGGGATGGGTTCACGGCGTCCCTGAAAGGTCCCTCATTTGCTCGCGCCCGCCACCGAAGTGTCAGGCCGCCAGGGTGTCGTGACGGGTGCGGTAGCGGCTGGTGACCTGCCAGCGCCACAACAGGTCGAGCGACAGCCAGCCGACGATGCCGACGAGCAGCGCGCAGGTGACGCAGCCGGCGATGAACGGCTGCCACACCGGCGCCAGGCTGTGGCCTAACCAGTGCCAGCTGGGGACGAACCTGAAATGCTGCCGCGGCACGTGCAGCAGCGCTGCGCCCACCCGGTAGGCGAGGTAGTACACGGGTACCGCGGTGAAGGGATTGAGCAGCAAGGTGGTGCCGCAGATCACCGCAATGTTGAGGCGCCAGATGACCGCAACGGTGGTTGCCAGGAGCAGGTGCACCGGCAGGGGTACGAAGCAGATCGCAAGTCCGGCCCCGAAGGCGGGCGTCACGCCGCGCCGATGCAGCGTCCACAGCAGCGGGTCGGTGAGCCGGGCGCCGAACGGCCGCAGGAACCAGCGTTCGCGCAGCGTGTGCGGGTCGGGGAAGAGTCTTTTCAGCAGCCGGCGTGGCATCGAGCCGCGGACTCTACCAGAAGGCCGGCGGCGGGTATGTGCGGCGTGCCGCAGCAGCGGCGCTGCCTTGAGCGGCCGCGCCCCTCCGGTATGATGCCGCCTTTGCAGCCTTAAGCTGCCAGGGGTCGCGTAGGATGTGGGAAATTGTGCGGGCCGGCGGCCCGCTGATGTGGCCGATCATTCTGTGCTCGATCACCGGGGCGGCCATCGTTCTGGAGCGCCTGTGGACCCTGCAGGACAAGCGCGTGCTGCCGCAGGAGCTGCCGGAGCGCGTGTGGCAGCTGATCGAAGCGAACCAGGTCAATGACAAGGTGATCGCGACGCTCGAGCAGAACTCGCCCCTCGGCAGACTCCTGGCCACGGGGCTCGCCAACCGCCACCGGTCGCGCGAGATGCTGATGGAGCGTCTGGAGGACACCGGGCGCCACGTGGTCCACGAGCTCGAGCGCTTTCTCAACACGCTCGGCACGATCGCCGGCGTGTCCCCGCTGCTGGGCCTGCTCGGCACCGTGACCGGCATCATCCGCTCCTTCAACGTCATCCAGGCGGGCGGCATGGGCGACCCGCGCGCACTCTCCGGCGGCATCGCCGAGGCGCTGATCTGCACCGTCGCCGGCCTGTGCGTCGCCATTCCCGCCCTCATCTTCTATCGTTACCTGCGCGGCAGGGTCGATGGCATCGTGGTGCAGATGGAGAAGCACGCGATCCGCATGGCGGACGCGCTGGAAGCGGCGCGGCTGCGCGAACGGACCTCACCGGCGGCCGCCGCCTAGCGGGCATACCGTGAACCTCAAGCCGCGCCGCCACGAGGAGCCGGAGATCAACGTCGTGTCGCTGATCGACGTGGTGCTGCTGCTGGTGGTGTTCTTCATCCTGTCGAGCCGGTTCAGCGACGAGGGGCGCCTGCGCGTGCACCTGCCGCATGCGAGCGCGGTGCCGGCCGAGAAGGTGAGCGGCGAGCCGCTGGTGGTGAGCGTAACCCAGCAGGGCGGTTATCTCGTCAACGGGCACGAGCTCATCAACTCGAGCCCCGAGACGCTGCGCGCCGCGCTGCTCAAGGAAGCCGGCACCAACCGCGGTATCCGGGTCACGATGCGCGCGGACGCCCGCGCGACTCACCAGTCCGTCATCACCGCCATGGACGTGCTCGGGCGCCTCGGATTCTCCGAGGTCAATATCGCCACCGTCAAGGAAGAGGCGGCGGGCAAGCCTTGAACGACGCACACCGCGCAGGTGTCGGAACGAGGAGCGCACCGCCCCTCGCGGGCGGGGCGCTGCGGGCCTACCGGCGCCTGCTCGGCTACCTGCGCCCCCATCGGGGACGTTTCCTGCTCGGGATCCTCGGCGGGGTGTTGTTTTCCGCCACCATGGCGAGCTTCGCGCTGCTCGCCAAGAAATTCGGCGACGGCACCTTCACCCACCAGGACCCGCGCACCATCGTGTGGGTGCCGCTCGCGCTGATCGGCCTGTTCATCCTGCGCGGCCTGGGCGACTTCACCCAGACCTACTTCATGGGCTATGTCGGCCGCCGCATCGTGAGCCAGCTGCGGCGCGAGGTGTTCCGGCACATCCTGCACCTGCCGATCGGTTACTTCGATCGCAGCTCTTCCGCCGCGCTGCTGTCGCGCCTCACCTACAACACCGAGCAGATCGGCCAGGCGACCACCGACTCGGTGATCATCGTAGTGCGCACCGCGCTCACCATCATCGCCTCGGTCGGCTTTCTGCTGTGGCTCAACGTGCGCCTCACGCTCATCGCGCTCGTCATGGGTCCGCTGGTGGGCTGGCTGGTGTCGGTCATCAACCGCCGTTTCCGCCGCTACAGCCGCCGCATCCAGGACTCGATGGGCGACGTCACGCGCGTCGCCAAGGAGGGCTTCGAAGCCCCGCGCCTGATCAAGGTCTACAACGCCGAGGAGCATCTCGGCCGCCAGTTCGACGCCGTGAACGATCGCAACCTGCGTTCGAACATGAAGCTCGTGCTGACCAAGGGAGTCTCGAATCCGACCGTGCAGCTGGTGACCGTCGTGGGTCTCGCGTTCGTGCTGTCGATCGCGATAGCCGACGCCGTGCACGCGCGCATGAGCATGGGCGACCTGCTGGGCTTCCTCACCGCGCTGGTGAGCATCGCGCAGCCGCTGCGCGAACTGGTCGGGGTGGCCGGCCCCCTGCAGCAGGGGATCGCCGCGGGGCAGAGCCTGTTCGAGCTGCTCGATGAGCCGCAAGAGCCGCAGGGCGGCAGCTGGCGTGTGGCGCGCGTGCACGGGGCCGTGCAGTTCGACCACGTGTCGTTCTCGTACGCCGGCGCCGCGACGCTGGCCGCTGAGCCCCGCTCTCGCGAGCGCGCCGCGGCGCTCACTGACGTGTCGCTGCAGGTCGCCGCCGGGGAGAGTCTGGCGATCGTGGGGCGCTCCGGCAGCGGCAAGTCGACGCTGGTCAATCTGCTGCCGCGCTTCTACGACGCCGGCGCGGGCAGCGTGCGCATCGACGGCCGCGATGTGCGCGATTACGCGCTGCGGAACCTGCGCGACCAGATCGCGGTCGTCAGCCAGGACGTGGTGCTGTTCGATGACACCATCCGCAACAACATCGCCTTCGGCCGCGAGCTGCCGGCCGCGGCCCTCGAGCGCGCGGCGGAGGCCGCACACGTGCTCGAGTTCGCGCGCGCCCAGCCCGACGGGCTCGATACCCTGGTGGGCGACCGCGGCGTCTTGCTCTCGGGCGGCCAGCGCCAGCGCATCGCCATCGCGCGGGCGCTGCTGAAGGATGCGCCGATCCTGATCCTCGACGAGGCGACCGCCGCGCTCGACACCGAGGCCGAGCGGCACATCCAGGCGGCGCTCGCGCAGCTGGTGCGCAACCGCACCACCTTCATCATCGCCCACCGCCTGTCCACCGTGGAGCAGGCCGATCGGATCATCGTGCTCGATGCGGGCACGATCGCCGAGAGCGGCACGCACCAGCAACTGCTGGCGCACGGCGGCCTGTACGCGCAGCTGCACCGCCTGCAGTTCTCGGCCTGACGGGCTGGGGGCGATGCAGCAGCGCCTCACGGAAGCCTGGTATCGCGAGGGCGCGCGCCCCTCGCTCCTCACGCCGCTGGCCTGGTTGTATGGCGCACTGATGCACGCGCGCCGCCGCGCCTATGTCTCGGGCTGGGTGCGCACCGAGCGCGCCGGCAAGCCGGTGGTGGTGGTCGGCAATCTCACCGTCGGTGGCACCGGCAAGACCCCGCTCACCATCTGGCTCGCGCGCCAGCTGCTCGAGCAGGGACTGAAGGTGGGCATCGTCTCGCGCGGTTACGGCCGCCGCGGGGCCGCACCGCGCGCCGTGCAGTCGACTAGCGACTGGCGGCAGGTCGGCGATGAGCCGCTCATCATCGCGCGCCGCAGCGCCTGTCCCACCATCGTCGCCAGGGATCGCGTCGCCGGCGCGCGCGCGCTGGTGGCCGGCGGCGCGGATGTCGTCCTCGCCGACGACGGCTTGCAGCATCTGCGCCTGGGTCGTGATTGCGAGATCGTGGTGATCGACGGCGCGCGCGGCTTCGGCAACGGCCGCGTGCTGCCGGCAGGCCCGCTGCGTGAGCCGCTCGCGCGTTTGCCGCAACCCGACGCGGTGGTGATGAACGGCGCGCCCGAGCACGGTTCGCTCGACGCCGCGTTGCGGGGCTCGCCGGCGCTGGAAATGCGGCTGGTAGCGCAGCAGGCGGTGAGGCTCGATGCACAGGGGCCGCCGCGCGCGCTGCACGGGTTTTCCGGGCAGCGTGTGCACGGCGTCGCCGGGATCGGCAATCCGGCGCGTTTCTTCCGCGAGCTGCGTGCGCACGGCATCGAGGTCATCGAACACGCCTTTGCCGACCATCACCGCTTCGCGCCCGCGGAGCTGGCGTTCGCCGACGGCTTGCCGGTGCTCATGACCGAGAAAGATGCCGTAAAATGCCTGGCGTTCGCCGAGCCGCGGCTGTGGTATGTCCCGGTCGCCGCGCAGTTCGGCGCGCGCGAGGCGCACGAGTTGCTGGCGCGGGTGCTGGCGAAAGTACGCCCCACCAGCGTCGCCGGAGGTCGGATCTGATGGATGCACGCCTGCTCGAGATACTCGCCTGTCCGGTGTGCAAGGGGCCGCTGAAGTTCCAGCGCGAGGCGCAGGTGCTGGTATGCCGCATGGATCGTCTCGCCTATCCGATCCGCGACGCGGTGCCCGTGATGCTGGAGGAAGAGGCGCGCCAGCTCGCCGCCGACGATCCGCTGCTCGACCGTTGAGCGGGTCTGGGCTAAAGATACCAGGGCCGCGCGTGTTCCGGGTGGTCATACCAGCACGTTTCGCCTCGGCGCGGCTAGCGGGCAAGGTGCTGCGCCCGATCGGCGGCAAACCCATGGTGCAGTGGGTGTACGAACGTGCCTGCGCGGCCGGGGCACGCGAAGTGCTGATCGCCACCGACGATGAGCGGATCGTCAGTGCCGCGCACGCTTTCGGTGCCGAGGCGGTGCTGACCTCCGGCACGCACGCCTGCGGCACCGATCGCATCGCCGAGGTCGCGCGCACGCGCCGTTGGCCGCAGGATGACATCGTCGTGAACGTTCAGGCCGATGAGCCGCTCATTCCCCCGGCGCTCATCGACCAGGTGGCTGCAGTGCTGCAGGCGCACCCGCAGGCGCAGGTCGGCACGCTCGCGACCCCGATCGCTTCCGTGCAGGAGCTGCTGGATCCCAACGCGGTGAAAGTCGTGACCGACGCCTCGGGGCGGGCACTGTACTTCAGCCGCGCGCCGATTCCCTGGAATCGCGACGGCGCGCCCGCGGGCCTCGCCAGTCAGCGCGACTGCGGCGGCGCGCGCCGCCACGTCGGCATCTACGCCTATCGCGTGGGCGCGCTGCTGCGCCTCGCGCAGCTGGCCCCCGCTGCGCTCGAGAGGCGCGAGCGACTCGAGCAGTTGCGTGCGCTCGAGTACGGCCTGGCTGTGTGCGTCGCCGAGGGTCTCGAGGCCCCCGGTCCGGACGTGAACACGCTCGCAGATCTCGAGCGTGTCACGGCGCTGGTGACTGCGCCGGTGCGCTGAAAGCGCTACACTTGCGAGGTGTGTGCAGGCGCTGAAGCGCCTTGACAATTGTTCACAGTGCCGGCGGCGGCAGTTCCCGGTGCGCCAGGGCTCCGGGGGCCGCCGGAACTTGCCGGCTGCGGTGGCGTCAAAACCGCCGTGTCGGCTCAGGTCTTGAACTGTCAACCGCGAGCCCGCAATCAGCGTTCTTAGCACAGTGCGCTTCAAGGGAACACCCGATCATGAACCGAACCCAAACGAGCATCCGCCTGCCCTGGGTGGCGGGGATGGCCCTGGCCGGCTTGGCTCTGGCAGGTTGTGTGGCACACCCACCGCCGCGGCCGGTGCAACGCGTGTATAACGAGGCGCCGCCACCGCCGCCGAGTCCCGATGTCTATGCGTATCCGCTGCACGGCCAGACCCCGCAGCAGCAGGATCGCGACCACTACGAGTGCAGCCAGTGGGCGACGCAGCAGACCGGCTTTGATCCGAGTGCCCCGGGTGTGCCGCCGCACGAGCGCGTGCGGGTCGTATCGGCAGGGCCACCTCCGGGAACCGGCACCGCGGTGGGCGCGGTGACCGGCGCCATCATCGGCGCGGCGATCTCCAGGCCGTGGGAGGCCGCCACCGGCGCGCTGGCAGGCGCGGTGGTGGGCGGCGCGATCGGCAATGCCGCTGACGCTGCCAACGCCCAGGACGCGCACGCCGTGGTCGTCAACGATCGGCGCCAGGCCGCTGCGCAGGAGCAGAAGGCCGCCAATTACCGGCGCGCCATCGGCGCCTGCCTGGATGCGCGCGGTTACAGTGTGCGGTGAGCTCAGTGCGCGGTGAGCTCATGAGGAGAGTTTTCGCCGGGGCGTGCGCTGCGGCAGTCGTGTCGCTGACGCTCACCGCGACGGCTGTGCGGGCGGATGACGGCGTGTGGTACGCGCCGCGCGGGCCGAGCTTCGTGGTCGTGGCGGCCCCCATCGGCGTATTCGTCCCGGTGCTGCCGCCGTTCTACACCACGCTGTGGATTGGCGGGCTGCCGTACTACTACGCCAACGACACCTACTACGCGTGGCGCGACGGCGAGAATGGCTACGAGGTCGTAGAGCCGCCGAACGATCAGGGCGCGAGCACCCCGGCGCCGCCGGGCGCCGCGGCGCCGGGAGAGGATCTGTACATCTATCCGCAGAACGGTCAGCCCGCGGACCGGCAGGCGAGCGACAAGTACGAATGCCACAAGTGGGCATCGGCGCAGACCGGGTTCGACCCGACCCAGTCCGCCGGCGGTGTGCCGCCGGAGCAGGGCCAACTCAAGCGCGCCGACTATCAGCGCGCCATGCGCGCCTGCCTCGAGGGCCGCGGGTACAGCGTAAGATAGGGTCGGTGCGGATTCAGTTATTTGACGGCGCCGACGGTGAATCCGGCGATGAAGCGGTCGAGGAACAGGTTGTAAAGGAACGCGATCGGCAAGGTGGCGATGAGGCATGCGGCCATCAGCGCTCCCCAGTAGTAAACGTCGCCACGCACCAGAAAAATAGGAATGCCCGTCCCTATCATCTGATTCTCTTCCGAGGAGAGGAACGTCAAGGCGTAAACGAACTCCTGGGTGACGAGGGTGAAGGTGAAGATCACCACGGTGAGAATCCCCGAGGTGGAGATCGGAATCACCATCTTGACGAAAGCGCCAAAGCGCGTGAGGCCGTCGACCATGGCCGCGTCTTCCAATTCCCTGGGGATCGCCTTGAAGAAGCCCATGAGAAGCCAGATGGAGAACGGCACTGTGAAGCTGGGATAAACGAGAATCAGCGCCCACAGCGAGTCCTGCAACCCCAGATACGCGATCACTCTGGACAGGGGAATGAATAACAGCGTCGGGGGAACGAGATAGGTGAGGAAAATACCGATTCCGACGCGCTCGCCCCATCGCCCGGAGAGCCGCGCGAGCGAGTAAGCCGCCGGGAGGGCAAGCACCAGTGTGATGCTTACGACGACGACCCCGACGAATGTGGTGTTGCCCAGCCAGCGGACGAAGCGGGTCTGGGTGAACAGAAACGTCAAATGATCCAGAGTGGGCTTGGCGTTGAAAATGAAGGGGTTGTTCGCCATCGTGTAGAGATCGACGTTCTGCTTGAAGCTGGTGACGAGCATCCAGTAGAAGGGGAAAGCCAGCGCCACGGTGAACACGGTGATCACCAGGACGTGAGCGATCCTGCGGAAGGCGTGCCCGGAGAGGCTCGTCTGCATCAGGTCACCTCAGCCCGGTGAGCGACGCGCAGCATCAAATAGGCGATGATCACCAGCAAGGGAACCAGAGTGAGAGAAATCGCCGCGCCAGCGGCCAGGTCGCTTGCCTGGATGCCGAGGGTAAAGGCGAGAGAGGGAAGCACTTGGGTGGAGTCGAAAGGCCCGCCGGCGGTCAGGATGTAGACGACGGTCATGTCGGTAAAAGTGAAAATGATCCCGAACAGGACGGCAACGCTGATGATCGGCATCATCATCGGCAGGAGGATCAGAAACTCCGTGCGCCAGAAGCCGGCACCGTCCACCGCAGCCGCTTCCGGAATATCCTTTGGAATTGCGGTTCGGCCAGCGAGCAGGATCACGGTGGAAAAGGGAATGAGGCGCCAGCTGTGGACCAGAAGAACAGAGGCGATGGCCAGATGTGGTTCGCCGAGCCACATGGGGGCGCCGAACGGCTTGTACAGATGGAGTGCGACGAGAACCCAGCTGATCACGCTGTAGATGGAGTCGAGAATCCATTTCCAGCCGATGGCGCCGAGCGCGATGGGCGCAACCCAGGGGAGCAGCATGAGGAAACGGAGCATGCCGCGGCCGCGAAAGGGCCTCTCCAGGGCGATGGCCAGGATGCTCGAGGCGATGATGACGACGATCTGCGAGCCGATCGTGAAGATGAAGGAGTTCCTGACGGCAATCCGGAAACTGGGGCTCTGCAGAATGCTGCGGAAGTTCTCCAGGCCGACAAAATGCAGCTGGGTGTTGCCGATGCGTGCGTCACTGAAGGCATAGAATATCGCGAGCAGAAAGGGGCCGGCGACCAGGAGCAGGATGTAGAGAACGGCCGGAGCAAGCATGGCGGCCCCGAGCGCCGGGCTGCGAGCCGCACCGATGGCCTTGATGCTGGCCCGCGCTACTGTAATGACACGGCCCTCGGCTCGATGCGTTTTTCAGTGGAACGATCGAAGAATTTCAGCTCCCGTTGCGGCACGGCAAAATCGTAGGTGCCCTCGAGCGCAAGGTCTTGGGCTGATGTGAGGCGCGAAAATACCTTTTTGCCGCCGAGTCTTCCGCCGACCACGGTGCCGGAGACGATCCACTCCGCGCCCAGGTATTCGATATTTTCCACCTTGAGACGAAAGGAAACGGCGTCACCGGTCACGGACGACGACGGACGAAGGTGCTCGGGGCGAAAGCCGACGATGAGCTCGGCGAGCTCGGCCAGGTTCATCGGAGGGGAACCGAGAAAAGTAGCGACGAAGGTATCCGCGGGGTTGTCGTAGACTTCGGCCGGCGTGCCGAGTTGGTGGACAACGCCTTTATTGAGCACCAGGACGCGGTCGCCCATGGCCATGGCTTCCACCTGATCGTGCGTGACGTAGATCGTGGTAGTGCCGACGCGGCGGTGAAAGCGCTCGAGCTCCTCGCGCGCGGAGGCGCGCAGTTTGGCGTCAAGATTCGAGAGCGGCTCGTCGAGCAGGAACACGGCGGGCTCGCGGACGATCGCGCGGGCAAGCGCGACCCGTTGGCGTTCGCCACCGGAGAGCTCGCGCGGCTTGCGCTCGAGAAGTGCACCTATTCCGAGCAGCGCAGCCGCCCACTCGACTTTCTCCTTGTGGAGCTCTTTTTTGACCTTCTGAGCTTGCAGCGGAAACGCTATATTCTTGTAGACAGACAGGTGCGGGTAGAGCGCGTAGCTCTGGAAGACCATGGCGATGCGGCGTTCGCGCGGAGAAAGGTCGTTGACCACGCGGCCGCCAATGAGGATATCGCCGGACGTGGGCGCTTCCAGTCCGGCGATCATGCGCAATAACGTGGTCTTCCCGGAGCCGGATGGCCCGAGAAAGACCAGAAACTCGCCTTCGCGAGTCTCCAGGTTCACGCTGTTTACGGCCCCGAGTCCGCCTTCCTTGAAAACCTTTGTTAGCTCCCGAGTCTCAACAACAGCCATCAGACCCCCGTTCCCTCATTTCCAGCGTGCGAAAATGCGCTGGTACTCGTCTTCCGCCGCTTTCGCGGCATTCTCCGGCGTCTCGTCGCCCCGCGCGACTTTGGCGAACGTCGTGGGAATGACCCAGCCCTTGAAGGCCTCGTCGATGGCGGCGCTGGCGTATCCGGGATAGCCGACATTGGTGGCCCAATCGAGGACGTCGCCGAGGACGTTGTATTTGTCCGGGGGAGTGGCCCGCGGATCATTGGCAATTTCCTTTTTCAGGTCCGGCACGGTGTGCGGGAAACAGGGGAAGTTGTAGAACTGGCCGGCGGCAAAGCCGTCATGGAAGGCATCGATGTAGTCGATCAGGAATTGCTGGGCACCGTCCTTGTTCTCGGCGAACTCCCAGATGACATAGCAATCCATGACGTGCTCTGCCGCGATGCGGCGCACCGGGCCGCGCAGAGCCCGCGAGACCATGATCTTGCTCTCAATCGGCAGGTGCTCGCGCTCGGCCTGGCGCGTGATGGAGATGGCGTTCGCGACGTACGAGACGCGCCCGGCGAGCATGGCCTGGTTGTTGGATGGTGGCGTCCAGGTGAAGACCTCGGGTGTCTCCGCTTCCTGGTACAGAGCCTTCATGTACTTCAACGCCTCGATCGTGTTTCTGGAGTTGATCGTGACGTTTCCAGCCTCATCCTGCTCGGCGCCGCCAAAGGACCAGAGCAGGGCGCGCATGGCCATACTGCTGTCGAGTTCCTGGGAGAGGCCCAGACCGCAGGGATGGCCGGTCGTGTCGCGGATCTTCTTTGCGCCGACGCGGAGCTCTTCATAAGTGTCCGGGCCATTCGGGAAACCCGCGGCGGCCCACCAGTCCTTGTGCCAATTGCCTGGATCGGGGACGTAAGAATCGGAAAAAGCGAAATAGCGCTTGGTTTTTGGATTGTAGGTGGACTTGTGGGCCAGGTCGATTTTCTTGCCGTGCCTTTTCTCGACTTCCTGGTAGACGTGGGTCATATCGATGGTCTGCTTCTCGTAGGCCGCCGGGGGCGAGAGCAGCATCACGAGGTCGTGCCCCCTGCGGGCCGAAGCCTCCGAGGCGGCCTTCGCGGGGAGGTCGACGAGATTGATGTGGTCAACCGTGACGTTGGTGTCGTGCTTTTGCCCCCACTCCTTGCAAAAGGTCCCATCAAACCAGGTGTCGTAGGCGGGAACGAAGTGACTCCACTGGAGAATCTTCAGAGTCTTCTGCTGGGCCGCAGCGCGTTCCGGAAACAGGAAAAACGGCCCGGACGCAGCGCCAAGAGCAAGAGCGCTGCGTCCCGTCAACGCGATGAAGTCACGACGTGACAGTCCCTGATTCTTTTCTCTTCTGCCCATGTCGCGGTCCTCCTTCTTGGATTTGTCGAGAGCGATGGAGCGATGCAGGATAGCCTAGCGGCGGCTTTTGTCACACACGACGAGGCGTGAGCGGGGCTGTAGATCGAGGTGGAAGGCGCGGGTTACTTTCCCTGGAGATCGGCGGTGAAGCCGATACCGCGGCGTTTGGGCGGCGGCGTGTCCATCAGGGCGCGGATCGCCTCGTAGACTTCCTTGAACTGGCGCTGGGTCTTAAGGTCCAGGGCCAGGAGCGAACGCTCGAGCGCTATGAGCTTGCCCGCGAGATCCTTGTTGGAGGCGAAGATCTCGCGCAGCTGCACAAAGGCGCGCACGACATAGACGCCCATCGCGATCGCGCGCGGGGAATTGAGCACATTGGCGGCCTGGATGGCGCCGTGCTCGGTGAAGGCCCAGGGCAGTTTGCGGCGGCCGCCCCGCCCAGGCTTTGATATCGCAAATTGCGATATCAAAGTGGCGTGCTCGGCCGGCGAGAGCCGGAACATGAAATCCTCTGGAAACCGCTCGCGGTTGCGCCGAACCTGCTCGTTTGAGCCGCCCGGTAGTGACGCCGTAGATCGCCGCCGGGTCGCGATCGAGGATGACGCGGCGGCCGCGCAGGATGCGGATGGCGCGGGTGATATCGTGAACCGGCACGAGGGCCGATCGCTTCGCCTGAGCCACGCTCAGCTTCTGTGCCGGCTCTGCTCGGCGAGGACGGTGTCGAGCATCTGCTTCGGGAGTGCATCCGGGATACAAGTCATGGTAGTGGACGGCCCGAAACGCGTCGAGACACAATAAGTCCCTCAATCAGCAAGTTATACTCGTAAGTGCCGGTGTGAAGATCCTCTTCGTCTGTCTCGGCAACATCTGCCGCTCGCCGACCGCCGCGGGCGTGTTGCGCACGCTCGCCGCGCGCGAGGCGCCCGAGCTTTCCATCGAGGTGGACTCGGCCGGCACGGCCGGGTATCACGTCGGCGAACCCCCCGACCCGCGCACGCGCCAGGCCGCCGCCCGCCGCGGGTATGACCTCTCGGCGTTGCGCGCGCGCATCGTGGAGCCGGGCGACTTCGAGCGCTTCGATCTGATTGTGGCGATGGATCGCGAGAACCTGCGGGTGTTGCGCCGGCGCGCGCCGCCGGCCGCGCACGAGCGGCTGCGGCTGTTGCTCGAGTTTGCTCCGGAGGCGGGCCCGGAGGATGTTCCGGACCCTTACTACGGCGGGCCCAACGGCTTCGAGGAGGTGCTCGATCTCATCGAGGCGGCCGCACGAGGCCTGCTCGCACACCTGCGCCAGCGCAGCCGCGCGGCCTGAGGTCTACTCCTCCGTACCCCGCTCGGGGCTCTTTTCCGGCGGTGCCGACGACCACACGACATAGGGCTTGTTCGGGGCATCCGCCTTAGGTTGCGGCTCGAAATGCGCAATCGGCTCGTGCCGCGCTGCCGGCTCACTCGGCTCGGCGTGAAATTCGCGCACCGGGGGCGGCTCGCGTGGCTCCCGATCCGGCGCGGGCGCATTCGGATCCGCCGGCGCGGCCAACACGGGCTCGCGTTCTGCGGTCTGGCCGCCTCCCGGCTGTCCGACGCCGCCCTCGCGCACACCACCACCGCTGCCGCCGCGCCGGCCGCGACGGCGACCCCTCCGACCACGCCCGCCGCGCTCGGGACGGTCGGTGCGCTCAGCACGATCCGCGCGCACGTCGCCCGGTGAGGCAGAGGAAGGCACCGCAGCGGCGGAGTCCGGGCGCGCCGAAGCATCCGCAGGCTGCTGACCGGGTTCGCCACGGTTGGGGGCGCCGCGGTCGGCGCCGCGCTCCCCGCCGCGCTCGGCGAAGCGCTCGGGTCTGCGGCCTGGATCGCGATTGCGATCGCGGTCCCGGCCGTCCCGGTTGCGATCCCGATCGCGCCCGTCGCCGCGGCGGCCCTCACGGTCGCGCCGCGACCCTTCCGCGTAACGCGAATGGCGCGGGTGCTCACCGCGGCCGTCGCGGCGTGGCCCGCCATCGCGGCGCGGCGCACGGACCGGCGATGCCGCACTCGCCGGCGGTGCCGGCTCCGCGGCCGCCGACTCGCCCGTCAACAGCCGCTTGAAGCGTGCCCAGAAGCCAAGTGCCGGTGCGTCTGTCTGGCCGCGCGCCGTCGCGAGCGCCGCGGGCGGCGCGCCTCCCGGTGCGGCGGTGGCCGGCAGCAGGGCGGCCACGGCCGGAGCCTCCGACTGCGGCTTCTTGTCCTGGGCACTGCCGGGCTCGGCGATCTCCGGCGCGCTCGGCATGAGGTAGGTCGCCTGACGGTGCTCGGGCAGGTCCATCTCGTCCTGGCGCACGCGCTTGATCGAGTACTCGGGCGTCTGGAGGTTCTCGTTCGGCACCACGACGAGCTCCGCTTCGCTCTTGTCCTCGAGGGTGCGCAGCCACTCGCGCTTCTCGTTGATGAGATAGGTGGCCACGGCGACCGGTACCTGAGCGATGACGCGCGCGGTGCGGTCCTTGCGCAGCTCCTCGCCGATCAGGCGCAGCACCGCGAGCGTCATCGACTCGACGCTGCGGATGCTGCCGATGCCGACGCAGCGCGGGCAGACGATGTGACTGGACTCCCCGAGCGAGGGCCGCAGGCGCTGGCGTGACATCTCCAGCAGTCCGAAGCGCGACAGGCGGCCGATCTGGATGCGAGCGCGATCCATCTTCATCGCGTCGCGCAGCCGGTCCTCGACGTCACGCTGGTTCTTGGGGGACTCCATGTCGATGAAGTCGATGACGATGAGACCGCCGATATCACGGATGCGCAGCTGCCGGGCGATCTCGTCCGCGGCCTCCAGATTGGTGTTGGTGGCGGTGGTCTCGATGTCACCGCCGCGCGTGGCGCGCGCGGAATTGATGTCGATCGATACCAGCGCTTCGGTGTAATCGATGACGATGCTGCCCCCGGAGGGCAGTTGCACCTTGTGGGCGTAGGCGGACTCGATCTGGCTTTCGATCTGGAAGCGCGTGAACAGCGGGATGTCGTCGGTGTAGAGCTTCAGGCGCCGCTGCGCCTCGGCCGGCATGAAGCGCTGCATGTACTCCTGGGCCTTCTGGAAGGCGGCCTGGCTGTCGACCAGCACCTCGCCGACATCGTCGGAGAGGTAATCGCGCATGGAGCGCGTCACCGCGTCGCTCTCGCGGAACACCAGGAACGGGGCCGGGCGCTCCTTGGCGGCCGCCGCGATCTGCTCCCACTGAACCTTGAGATTGTCGAGGTCCCACTGCAGCTCCTGGACCGTTCGGCCGACGCCGGCGGTACGCACGATGGCACCCATGCCCTCGGGGATCTGCAGCTGGCTCATGACCTCGCGCATCTGGTCGCGGTCCTCGCCCTCGATGCGGCGCGACACGCCGCCGGCGCGCGGGTTGTTCGGCATGAGCACCAGGAAACGCCCGGCCAGGCTGATGAAGGTGGTGAGCGCTGCGCCCTTGGTGCCGCGCTCCTCCTTCTCCACCTGCACGATGACTTCCTGCCCCTCCGACAGCAGCTCGCGGATGTTCATCCGTCCGCCCTGGGGGGGCTGGCGGAAGTACTCCTTGGTGACTTCCTTCAGCGGCAGGAATCCATGGCGCTGAGCGCCGTAATCGACGAAGCAGGCTTCGAGCGAGGGCTCGACGCGGGAGATACGGGCCTTGTAAACGTTGGCTTTTTTCTGTTCGCGGGAAGGTAGGTCGATACTCAGGTCAAACAGTTTCTGTCCATCAACCAGAGCGACGCGCAACTCCTCTTCCTGAGTTGCATTCACTAGCATTCTCTTCATGTGCCCCTACTGTGCGGTGAGGGGCCGGCAAGCATGCGGCGGGAGGCCGCCGGACCTGCGGTCCGCGGCTGCGAAGATTCCTTGAACCTGACGAAGGAGAGCGAGTCTCGTTATTCATGGCCATGACCGCCTCGTTCGTCGGGGCGGTGCAGAAAGGAAACCTTCGGTGAAACAACCGACGGCGCCGACTGCGGAAGTCTCGGTTTGCGAGATTCGACGCAGGTGGCGCGATCTTGTCGGCCCAATGCGATGGCCTCGATTCAGAGGTCCAACTAAACGGGCGGCGGCCACTGCCGCCACCGCTGGTGCGTCCGCTTCGCGGACGACCCGGAGAGTATACTCGACAGAGTATTGTAGAAACAATGCCTTACGCTGAGCACCCCTTGCCGGAGCCCAATGCCCGCGAGATTCGCACCGAGGTGCAGCACTTCGAGGTGAGCCTGCAGGAGGCCGGCCAGCGGCTCGATAACTACGTCCAGAAGCGTCTCGGGGGGCTGCCGCGCAGCCGCGTCTACCGCGTCATCCGCAAGGGCGAGGTGCGCGTGAACGGGCGCCGCGCCGGCCCCGAGACACGCCTGCAGCCCAAGGACCGCATCCGCATCCCGCCGGTGCGCGTGCTGCCGCGGAGCCAAGCGGGCAAGCCTTCGGCGCAACTGTGCGAACGCATCCGCAAGGCGATCATCTACCAGGACGAGAAGCTCCTGGTGCTCGACAAGCCCGCCGGGGTCGCGGTCCACGGCGGCAGTGGGCTGAGCTTCGGTGTCATCGAGACGCTGCGGGCCCTGCGCCCGGACGACTCCCTCGAGCTGGTGCATCGGCTCGATCGCGATACCAGCGGGTGCCTGCTCATCGCGCGCCAGGCGGCCACACTGCGCAGCCTGCACGCGCTGCTACGCACGGACGGTTTCGAGAAGCGCTACCTCGCCCTCGTGCGCGGCAAGTGGGAACTCGGTGCCAAGCGCATCGACGTTCCGCTGCGCACCGATACGCGGGTCGGAGGCGAGCGGACCGTGCGCGCGGCCGCTTCCGGCAAACCCTCGGTCAGCGAGTTCCGTCCGGTGCAGTTCTTCGGCAGGACGGCGACGCTGGTGGAAGTCACGCTGCGCACGGGCCGCACTCATCAGATCCGCGTACACGCGCAACACGCCGGGCACCCGGTGGCGGGGGATGAAAAGTACGGCGATGCCGCCTTCAACGATGAGTTGCGCGCGCTCGGCCTCGGCCGCATGTTCCTGCACGCGCACAGCGTCAGCTTCGCGTGGCCGCAGGGCGGGGAGTTCAGCGCCAACTCACCGTTGCCGCCGGAGCTGGCCGCGCTGCTCGATCTGCTGGCATCGCGGCACGCCGGAGCGAGCGGCGCGCTCAGGGCAGGTGGTAACCGGCGCCGCGCAGCGCCCCCGCGAGCCAGATGAGCGGCAGCCCGATGAGCGCCGTCGGATCCTGGCTCTCGATGCACTCGAGCAGCGCAATCCCCGAGGCCTCCGCCTTGAAGCCACCGGCGCAGTCGTACGGTTGCTCGCTCGCCACGTAGCGCTCGATCTCCTGTGCGGTCAGCGAGCGAAACACCACCGTGGTGGTATCCACGTGGGCAAGGCGCACGCCGGCGCCGACTCCCAGCACCGCGCAGGCGGTGTAGAAGCGCGCGCTCCTGCCACTCAAGCAAGCCAGCTGCGCGCGGCAGCGCACTGCGTCACCGGGCTTGCCGAGCAGCCGCTCACCCGCAGCGGCCACCTGGTCCGCACCGATCACCAGGGCGCCGGGGTGAGCGCCCGCAACGGCCTGTGCCTTCGCGAGCGCGAGCCGCAGCGCATGATCGGCCGGGGACTCCCCGTCGATGCGCTCCTCGGGCACCCGGGGCGGCAGCGCTTCGAACGCCAGGGGCAGCCGCGCCAGCAGTTCGCGACGGTAAGGGGAGGTCGAAGCGAGGATCAGCGGTGGCAAGATCACTGGAAACAATGGCTTAGCCCCAAGTCGGATTTTGACTTGGGAAGAGTCGCTACCTATTATACGCGCCCCATGTCGCCGCCCTGGTCGAGGCCGCTCGAAGTGGACCGGCTGGCTGACGGCGGAGCCGACGTCGACTTTGCTGTCCCGCTCGCCGAGCTTTCCGGCTTGCGCTCCAAGCTTGCGAGCGTGACCGGCAGCGTGCACGGGCGCGTCAACTTCAAGCGCGAGGCGAGCGTCGCCGTCGCGCAGCTGGCGCTGAGCGGGGTGGCCACGCTCGAGTGCCAGCGGTGCATGAGGCCGATGCAGGTGCCCCTCGACACGGTCGTGCGGGTGGGACTCATCGCCTCGGAAGCGCAGCTCGGCCAGGTGCCGGCGGATCTCGAGCCCGTGCTCGCTGCGGGTGGTCGCATCAGCATCGGGGAGCTCATCACGGAAGAGATGTTGCTGACGCTGCCCATCGTGCCCCTGCACGGGGAGGGCGAGCAGTGCCGGGCGGCGCCGGCGCCGGGCGTGGTGCAGGAGCAGGGCGAGGCCACGCACAAGCCGTTTGCGCGCCTTGCCGAGCTGTTGAAACGTTAGTCTGGTGAATCGAGTCAGGAGCCCGACACATGGCCGTTCAAAAGAGCCGCAAGACGCCCTCGCGACGCGGAATGCACCGATCACACGACGCGCTCGCCAGGCCGGCGCTGTCGACCGACCCGCAATCCGGTGAGACGCACCTGCGTCACCGGATCACGCCGGATGGTTTCTATCGGGGCCGGCGCGTGCTCGAGAAGCCCGCCGCGACCGAGGACAAGGAATAGACTCCCGAGGTCCCGGCACCGACCCAAAGGCCTGCGTGCTGCCGATCGCGATCGATGTGATGAGCGGCGACCATGAGCCGCGTGAGTACGTTGCCGGTGCGCTGCGCGCCCTGAGCGACGATCCACAGCTGCGCGCGCAGCTGGTCGGCGAGCCGCAGCTGATTACCGCAGCCCTGACGACATTGCCGGCCTCCGTTCGCGAGCGCGCCGACGTGGTGGCCGCCTCGCAGGTGGTGGCGATGGAAGACAAGCCACGCGAGGCGATCCGTCGCAAGAAGGACTCCTCGATGCGCCTCGCGGTCGACCTGGTGCAGGACGGGCGCGCCTGCGCGTGCGTGAGCGCGGGCAACACCGGAGCTCTCACCGCGATCGCGCACTTCGTGCTGGGAACACTGCCGGGCGTGGAGCGCGCGGCCATCATCTCCGCGATCCCCGCCGCCCACGGTCACACGCACATGCTCGATCTGGGCGCCAACACCAAGGCGACACCCGAGCAGTTGCGCCAGTTCGCCGCCATGGGCGCCATCATCGCCCGCGACGTGTACGGCCTGGCGGCGCCACGCATCGGACTGCTCAACATCGGCGAGGAGGACATGAAGGGACACGAGGTAGTGCAGGCGGCGCACGCGCTCCTCACGCGCAGCGGGCTGAACTACGTGGGCTTCGTGGAAGGCGACGACATCTTCGCGGGCACGGTGGATGTCGTCGTGACCGACGGCTTCACGGGCAACGTCGCGTTGAAGACCATGGAGGGCGTTGCCGGTCTGATCGCCGATCGCATGCGCCAGGAGTTTCAGTCCTCGTTCCTCGACCGCCTCGCCGGCCTCATCGCGGCCCCGGTGCTGCGCCGCGCGGCGGCCGGGCTCGATCCGCGCCACTACAACGGCGCGTGCATGGTGGGGCTTGCCGGGATCGTGGTAAAAAGCCACGGTCGAGCCGACGGTGTCGCGTTCGCGCGGGCGATCGGCACGGCCGCGCTCGCCGCACGGCACGGACTCACGGAGCACATTGCGAACGCACTGGCGCAAGGGGCGGCTAATTGATTCACTCGCGTATCGCCGGCACGGGCTCGCATCTGCCGGAGAAGGTGATCACCAACTTCGATCTGGAGAAGATGGTCGACACCACCGATGAGTGGATTCGCAGCCGCACCGGCATCGAGCGCCGCCACGTCGCCGCCGACGGCGAGACGACGGTCGATCTGGCGGAAAAGGCCGCGCGCCGCGCCCTGGATGCGGCCGGGGTCGCACCCGCTGAGGTCGACTTCATCGCTTTCGGCACCACCACGCCGGATCTGGTGTTTCCCAACTGCGGCACGCTGCTGCAGCAGCGCCTGGGGTGTCGCGGCGTGCCGGCCTTCAGCCTCGAGACCGCCTGTGCCGGGTTCATGTACGCGCTGTCGATCGCCGACAAGTACATACGCTGCGGCGAAGTGCGGCGCGCGCTGGTGATCGGCGCGGAGACCCTGTCGCGCATCACTGACTGGAGCGACCGCTCCACCGCGGTGCTGTTCGCCGATGGCGCCGGCGCGGTGGTGCTCGAGCCGAGCGATGCGCCCGGCGTGCTCTCGACCCACCTGCACTCGGACGGTCAATACAAGGATCTGTTGTATTGCGCCGGCGGCGTGTCGCGGGGTTTCGCCGCGCAGCTCGCGATCACCATGGCGGGGAACGAAGTGTTCAAGGTCGCGGTCCAGAAGCTGGGGGCCGCGGTCGAGGAGGCGCTGGCGGCCAACGGGCTCGACCGCAGCGCGATCGACTGGCTGGTGCCCCACCAGGCCAACATCCGCATCATCCAGGCGACCGCACGCCGGCTCGACATGCCCATGGAACGGGTGATCGTCACCGTGCAGGAGCACGGCAACACTTCCGCGGCGTCGGTGCCGCTCGCGCTCGACGTTGCGGTGCGCGACGGCCGCATCAAGCGGGGCGACCTGCTGCTGCTCGAGGCCTTCGGCGGCGGCTTTACCTGGGGCTCGGCGCTGGTGCGTTACTGAGTTGCGCGGCCGCCAAAAAAACGCCGCGCTCACCGCGCGGCGTTGCGGATTGTCGGGGCCCGTCGCTTACTTGGAAACCGACCGCTTGAACATCCGGTCGATCTTCTCATTGGTTGCGTCGCAGCACGACTGGCTGGCATGTGCCGCCGCCACCGCCTGGTTGGCCGTGCTCTGTGCGCCACTGGCCGCCTGATTGGCCGATTGGGCCGCGCTGTTCGCCTGATCAGCGGCGCTCTTTGCCGCCGACACGTCACCTTGCACCTTGGCCAGCTGAGCCTTCAGGTCCGCCACTTCCGCCGAGATGGGCTTGATATCCGTACAAGCCGCCAATCCGACCGCCACGGCTACGGCAGCCGCCGCTTTCACAATGCTCGCGCACTTCATAAACGTCCCCTTTGGGTTGTTGATGGCAAGTTCCGCCGTCGTTCGCCGCGCGCAACTGCATCAAATTTACAACGGGAATGCAACTCCAAACACGCCGCCTGTCTTCTGATCGCGACAGTAATATCAGTGTCAGACGCGGGTTGTGTTTGCGGCAGCGGCGGGGCGGGTGACGCTGTAATTCCCGGCTGTTGCGTCGCGGGTTTGGCTGACAGGTGCTGCGAGGCGCAAGCTCTTGCGGGTGCATGAATCGCTTCCTTAAGAATTTTTAATTGCGCGACTTTGCGCCGCTCACAGGCGTGGGCGCGCGAGCTCGCCGCTCTCGAGCGCAACCGTGATGCATGTGGGCACTTAACTTAAGTGCGGCACGTGCCAAGGCTGGCGCGGGAACAGAGCCCGGCCTCTTGCCGTGGACGCCGATCTGGATATAATTACAGTAGCTGTATATATAAACAGGCAGGCGAAATGTCCGACCTTACCCCCCGCCAGACACAGATCCTGCGCCTCATCCAGCGCTTCATTTCCGATACCGGGATGCCGCCGACGCGCGCCGAAATCGCGCACGAGCTGGGCTTCCGCTCTGCCAACGCCGCCGAGGAGCATTTGCGGGCCCTGGCCCGCAAGGGCGTCATCGCGCTCGTGCCGGGCACCTCGCGGGGGATCCAGCTCAAGGACACCATCCGGGAGCAGATCGGGCTGCCGCTCATCGGCCGGGTGGCCGCCGGCAAGCCCATTTTCGCCGAAGAGAACTTCGAGGCGCGGCTGCAGATCGATCCGGGACTGTTTCAGCCGCGGCCGCATTACCTTCTGAAGGTCACCGGCATGAGCATGAAAGATGCCGGGATCCTCGACGGGGATCTGGTCGCGGTGCACCGCACCGCGGAAGTCCGCAGCCGCCAGATCGTGGTGGCGCGCCTGGAGAACGAAGTCACCGTGAAACGCTACCGCCAGGAAGGCTCCATCGTGTGGCTGTTGCCCGAGAACCCCGAGTTCGAGCCGATCCGGGTAGATCTGAAAGAAGAGCCGCTGCTCATCGAGGGCATCGTGGTGGGTGTGGTGCGCCGGGGCCGCGCGAGCGGCTTGATGTGAATTCTCGTGCATTGCATGCAACAGACGGAATTCCGAGAGGTTTAGCTGTTTGCTCATGATCCGTCATGGATCGGGAAGCCAAGCTCGCTCGTTTGCTCGAGCATCCGGCCATCTGGCGCGGCCGCAGCGCTGCGCACCCGCAGGGGCTCCCCAGCGGATTTGCGGCTCTGGATGCGTACCTGCCGGGTCATGGCTGGCCGCGCACCGGTCTGATCGAGATCCTCGTCTCGCGTTTCGGCAGCGGTGAGCTGGACCTGTTGTTGCCGGCGCTCGCCACCCTGACGCGCGCGCGGTGCGCACGCTGGTGTGTGTGGGTCGCCCCACCCCTGATGCCCTTTGCGCCGGCACTTGCGTCCCAGGGCATCGTGCTCGATCGGGTGGCGGTGGTGAGTGGCGCGCGTCCGCTGTGGGCTCTCGAGCAGGTGCTCGGCTCGGGCGCCTGTGACGTGGCCCTGGGGTGGGCGCGGCCGGTGAAAGCGCGCGAGATCCGCCGCTTGCAACTCGCCGCCGAGCGGGGCCGGACCCTCGGCGTGCTGTTTCGTCCACGGCGAGCGGCGCGCGAGGCAACGGCCGCGGTGTTGCGCCTGAGTCTGCAGCCGATGGTCACGGGGGTGCGCATCACGCTTTTGAAGGGCCGGGGCGCCCGGCGCGGTGCGGTCGATCTCTTACGGCCCGGCTGGCCGGTTTGAATTTGCGGAAAGACACGGCATGCGCCCGCACGTCCTACGAGCCGCCCCCGACAAGGCAGGCCAGTCGGCTTTGCCTGCGGACGCAGGACGGGTCCAACCGCGGGCTGCATCACCGAGCATCACCCGCCGGCATGCGGCCGGCGGGCGGGTGGGCGAGTTATGGGCCGGCCTGCATCTGCCGGGAATCAATCCCCAGAAGCTGCAGCAGCTTGCGGTCTGCGCACAACGGTTCACGCCGCGCGTGAGCCTGGCGCCGCCGGATGGCCTGCTGCTCGAAGTGCAGGGGAGCCTGCACCTGTTCGCGGGGGTGGCGGGACTGCGCTGCGCGCTCGGGAGCGAGTGCCTGCGCCTGCAGGTGCAGCCGGTGCTGGCGTTCGCGCCCGCGGCGCTGGCGGCGCTGGTAGCGGCCCGTGCCGGCAAGCCCCTCACGGTGATGGATCCGGCCCAGCTCATCGGAGCGCTGGCGCCTTTGCCGCTCGCGAGCCTGCGCTGGCCGCCGGACACGCTGGCGCGCCTGGCGCGCATGGGTGTGCGCACCATCGGTGCGGCGCTGCGCTTGCCGCGCGCCGGTTTTGCGCGCCGCGTAGGCAGTGAGCAGCTCGCCATGCTCGATGTGCTCACCGGACGCATGCCGGAAGCGCGCGTTACCTTCCATGCCCCCGAGCGCTTCCGCCGTCGCCGTGAGCTCGATTGCGAGCTGGAAAATCATGCCCTGCTGCTCGCCGCGCTCGCCCCGCTATTCGCCGATCTCGGCGCCTTCCTCAGAGCACGCCAGTGCGGCGTCGTGGAGCTCGAGTGCCGGCTGACGCACCGCCATGTCCAGACGACGCGTTGCGTGGTGCGGCTCGCGGCCCCCGCAACCGATGTGCACCGTCTCGCCGGGCTGCTCGGCGAGCGCTTGAGCGCGCTCGACCTGCCGGAACCGGCGCGCGCCTGCGAGCTGCGCGCCGACGCCCTGGTGCCGTATCTGCCGGGCAGCAACGCTCTGTGGCAACCCGGCGAGCACGGCGGCAGCGCCGGCAACGAGGCCTGTGGACTCATCGAGCGTCTGCGCGCACGCCTGGGTTCCGAGGCGGTGCATGGTCTCACGGGACTTCCGGCACACCGGCCCGAAAACGCCTGGGCGCTTACCGAGCCACCGCCGGCCGCCGGCCGCCACGGCGCGCACCCCGGCTGCAGCGCGCAGGCACCGGCCGCCGGCCGACGTCCCCTGTGGCTTTTGCCCGCGCCGCAGCCGCTGAGCGTGCGGGACGGGCTGCCCCGGCGCCGCGGCCCGCTGCGTCTGGTGAGTGAACCGGAACGCATCGAGACCGGCTGGTGGGACGGCGGTGAAATCTCGCGCGATTACTACACCGCCGTCGACCTCCATGGCATACGCCTGTGGGTGTTTCGCGAGCGCGCCGCGCCGCATCGGTGGTTTCTGCACGGCGTCTTCGGATGACCATGTTTAGCCCAGCCGCGCGCGCAAAAAAGGTCTTTCGGGGCCGCCGCAAGTACATCCCTGTAGGCTGCGGGCGCGCCGTCCCTGGCGCGCACGCCCCCGAAAGACCTTTTTTGCGCGCGCGTCCGTGACATGTCACTTCCTGCGACACAGTGCGAGCGCGAATCGTGCGAGGCGGCGCTGCCGCAGTATGCCGAGCTGCATTGCCTGTCCAACTTCACCTTCCTGCGCGGCGCCTCGCATCCGCACGAGCTGGTGGAGCAGGCGGACTCACTCGGCTACGCCGCGCTCGCGATCACCGACGAGTGCTCGGTCGCCGGCGTGGTGCGGGCGCACATGGCGGCGCAGGATCGGCGCCTGAGGCTCATCATCGGCTCGGAGTTTCGCCTGGTCTGCGGGCTCAAGCTGGTCGCGCTCGCCATCGACCGGCGCGGCTACGGACGGCTGTGCCGCCTCATCACCCGCGGCCGGCGCGCGGCCGGCAAGGGACACTACTCGATCACGCGCGCCGAGCTCGAGGCAGCGGGCCTCGAGCAGTGCTTCATCCTGTGGCTGCCTGCAGCACGGCCCTCGCCGCAGGAGCTGCGCTGGCTCGCCGGGCGTTTCCCGGGCAGGGTCAGGATCGCGGTCGAGCTGCTGCGCGAGGGCAGCGATCGCGAGCGCCTGGCCGCGCTGGCGCAGATCGGTGCGCAGTGCGGGGTGCCGCTCCTCGCCAGCGGCGACGTCCACATGCACGTGCGGGCGCGGCGGCGATTGCAGGATGCCCTGACCGCGATTCGCCTCAAGGTGCCGATCGCGCACGCCGGCTTGCGGCTGTACGCCAACGGTGAGCGCTATCTGCGCGAGCGCGCGCGTCTCGCGCGGCTGTATCCGCGCGAGCTGCTCGAGGCGGCGGTGGAGCTTGCGCTGCAGTGCAGCTTCTCGCTCGATGAGCTGCGCTATGAGTATCCCCGCGAGCTCGTGCCGCCGGGGCAGACCCCGGCTTCTTACCTGCGCCGGCTCACGTACGAGGGTGCGCGCTGGCGCTGGCCCGACGGTGTGCCGCCAGGCGAGCGTGCCGCCATCGAGCACGAGCTCGCGCTCATTGCCGAGCTGCGCTACGAGCCTTACTTCCTCACCGTTCAGGACATCGTCGCCTACGCGCGCCGTCAGGGGATTCTGTGTCAGGGCAGGGGCTCGGCGGCGAACTCGCGCGTGTGCTACTGCCTGGGGGTGACCTCGGTGGACCCGCAGCGCGGCGCGGCGCTGCTGTTCGAGCGCTTCATCTCGCGCGAGCGCAACGAGCCGCCCGACATCGACATCGATTTCGAGCACGAGCGGCGCGAGGAGGTGCTGCAGTACGTCTATCGCAAGTACGGTCGCGAACGCGCCGCGCTCGCCGCGACCGTCATCATGTACCGGCCGCGCAGCGCGCTGCGCGACCTCGCCAAGGCCTTTGGCCTCGGTGCCGCCGACAGCAGCCGGCTGGCGAGGGTCATGCAATGGTGGGATGGGAGCGCGGCGATCGCGCCACGCGTGCGCGACGCCGGCTTCGATCCCTCGAGCCCCTGGCTCGCGCGGCTCTTGCCGCTTGCGAGCGAGCTGGTGGCCTTCCCGGGTTTTCCGCGCCATCTGTCGCAGCACGTCGGCGGCTTCGTGATCTCGGAAGGGCTGCTCGAGGAGCTGGTGCCCATCGAGAACGCGGCCATGCCGGAGCGCACCGTGGTGCAGTGGGACAAGGACGACCTCAACGATCTCAAGCTGCTGAAAGTGGATCTGCTGGCGCTCGGGATGCTGACGGCGCTCAAGCGCGCCTTCACGCTCGTCAACGACTACCGCGGCACCCGTCACGCGCTCGGGCAGCTGCCCGCCGAGGATCCGAAGGTTTACGACATGATCTCGCGTGCCGACACCATCGGCGTGTTCCAGATCGAGTCGCGCGCCCAGATGTCCATGCTGCCGCGCCTGAAGCCGCGCTGTTACGACGATCTGGTCATCGAGGTGGCGATCGTGCGCCCGGGCCCCATCCAGGGCGACATGGTGCACCCGTATCTGCGACGCCGCTGCGGCGCGGAGCCCGTGGAGTATCCGAGTGAAGAGGTACGCGAGGTGCTGCAGCGTACCCTCGGCGTGCCGATCTTCCAGGAGCAGGTGATGAAGATTGCGATCGTGGCGGCGGGCTTCTCCCCGGGGGAGGCGGACGCGCTGCGCCGCGCGATGGGCGCCTGGAAGAGGACCGGGGGGCTCGATCCGTTTCGCGAGCGGCTGCTCGAGGGGATGCACGCCAACGGCTATCCGCAGGAGTTCGCGCAGCGCATCTACCAGCAGATGCTCGGCTTCGGCGAATACGGCTTCCCGCTCTCGCACGCGGCAAGCTTCGCGCTGCTGGTGTACGACTCCGCCTGGCTCAAGTGCTACGAGCCCGCGGCCTTCACCTGCGCGCTGCTCAACAGTCAGCCCATGGGGTTCTATGCGCCGGCGCAGCTGGTGCGCGACGCGCGCGCCCACGGCGTCGAGGTGCGGGCGGTGGATGCCTGCGTGAGCGAGTGGGACGCGACGCTCGAGCGGCGCGGCGACGGGGAACCGGCGCTGCGGCTTGGCATGCGGCTGGTGAAATCCCTGTCACAGGCGGGTGTGATGCGGCTGCTCGCGGCGCGCACCCAGCGGCCCTTTGCGAGCGTGTCGGATCTGGCCACCCGCGCGGCGCTCGACCGCGGTGACCTCGAGGCTCTGGCCGCGGCCGGAGCGTTGGCTTGCCTGAGCGGCAACCGGCATCTCGCCTTCTGGGAAGTCGCCGCCCGCGAGCGCCCCATGCCGCTCCAGTTTGCGCCCGCACGCCGTGCCGATCTGGAGGAGGGCCGGCCGCTGCTCGCCGCGCCTTCCGAAGCCGAGGGCATTGCGGCGGACTACGCCTCCCTCGGGCTCACGCTCGGAAGGCATCCGCTGGCGCTGCTGCGCGAGCGCTTGGCCGCCGCAGCGCTGCTGCCTGCGAGCGAGCTGACGGGCGCGCGTAATGGCGCGGCGGTGCGCACCGCCGGCATCGTGCTCATGCGCCAGCGTCCCGCCACCGCGAGCGGCGTCACCTTTCTCACTCTCGAGGACGAGAGTGGCCAGGTGAACGTCATCGTGTGGGAGCGGGTGGGGCGCGCGCAGCGCCGCGCACTCATCGAGTCACGCCTGCTCGAGGTGCACGGTGAGCTGCAGCGGCAGGACGGCGTCACGCATCTCATCGCGCGGCGGCTCATCGATCGCTCGGCGCTCCTGGGCGAGCTGCTGACGCGCTCGCGGGACTTTCACTGAAACGGCGGCCGGTGCGCGCACATCGCGCGCGCCGCTTGCGGCAAACCGACTGGAAATGCGTCCCCTGACGGGCGCGGGCTGGGGGTTAGTACCCAATTCCGCAATCCAGTCCTCGGTGAGATGATGCCCGTGGCCACGGCTGAAGGAGCTCTTCACCGGTCCAGGGAGGGATGGCCATGAGATCGCAAACGGTGCGAGCGTTCCCTTACGGGGTGGTGCTGCTGCTCACTGCGTGCGGCGGCGGTGGCGGGAACGGCGGCAGCAGCAGCGGAGGTGCCGGAGGCGGCGGTTCCACGGTGACCGGCACCGGTTTTGCGCCCTCGACCGGACCGGGCGACACGGCGGGGTACTTCCCCGTCGCGAGCGGCGATCAGTGGCAGTTCAATTATTCCACCACCGACCCCAAGGCCGTGGCCCCCACGGCGGTGGTCACGGTGTCGGTCAATGGCACGAAGTCGGTACTTGGGACCACAGCCACGGTTCTCACCCAGACAAATCCAACTATCGCGACGGGTGGCTACGACCAGTACGTCAGTGTGTCGCCAGGCGGCGTGACGGATCTCGGAAATAGCAACGCCGGCGATACCATTACGCCGCTCATCGTTCCCTATGTCCAAATGCTGTTTCCGGTGCAACTCGGAACGGTTTCGACGGTGACCGGGCAAAACCTGCCAGCCGGCAAGGACCCGAGCGGCAACGCCATCACGCTGGATATGACTCAGATCATCGCCAACGCCTCGATGGAGACCGTGGACGTCCCGGCCGGCTCCTACGCGGGTGCGTTGAAGCAAGTGACCACAGTGACTGGAACGGCGCACGACAATGGGCAGTCGCTTGCCGTTTCGGGCACCGATACCGCCTGGTTCGTAGCGGGCATCGGCGAGGTGAAGGAAACGATCTCGAGCGCCTCAGGCGGGGTGATGATCTCCTCCTCGGCCGAGCTGCGCGCCGCGATCGTGAACGGCCAAACGCACGGGTTGGGAGCTGCCCGGGATCTGGTGGCGGTCAGCCCGGCAATGGCTTCGATCTATGCGCCGACGCTGCCGGTTATCGCATCCGACGGTACGAACTTCCTCATCGTGACGCTGCGTGCCAGTGTCTCGGGGGGAGCCTGGCAGCAAAACTGGCAAGGAACCCTGGTTGCTGCGGATGGCACCGTCCTGAGTTCATTCAACATCACCGCGCCCGTCAGCACCACGCTGTCCTGCGGTGGCGGGCTGTTTGCGGTGGCCGGATTCGACGGCACCAACTACCTGGTCGTGACCGAGAACAGCCACTGCGCGACCCTGCAGCCGACCACGCTCGACGCAGTGGTCATCTCACCCGCGGGAGCCATCGTCGCTGGCCCGAGTACCGTGGCGAATCCCTCGGATCCGAGCACGGGTACGTTCTATCAGGCACTCGGCTTCGACGGCAGCCAGTATCTGCTCATTTACGTGCAGCACGTGGTTGTCGGCACTCAACTCTATGGCGTGTTCATTGCGCCGGCGACGGCGCAGGCGAGCGGCGCGGCTTTCCCGATTGCGCCGGATACCGCCCTCCAGGACAGCCCGGCGGTGGCGTTCGACGGCACCAACTACCTCGTCGCCTGGGTCGAGGAACCGGGGCTGCTCGAGGCCGTGCGCGTGTCGGCCGCGGGGGCGGTTCTGGATGCCACACCGATCGGCATTGCGCTTCAGTCGTCGCTTTGCTGCGGTTACATGTCTCCCAGCGTCTCTTTCGACGGCACGAACTATCTCGTGACCTACCGCGACCCCCGCGGTCAGAGCAGCACTTTCAACGCGACCGTTTCAGCCGCACGAATCTCCAAGGCGGGGGTACTGCTGGACGGTACGCTCGCCGCGGCCGGGATTGTCGTGACTTCGGCACCGGGGGTACCGCTCGGACGCGTGGCGAGCGTGTTCAGGGATGGGGCACACTGGATCGTGTGGGAAAGCGGCGGTCCCAACGCGCTATCCGCTTCGCGGGTGTCTCCGGCGGGGATCGTGCCGAGCGCGTGGCAGAACGGCTTCCCGCTGGTGCCGGCGACCGGCGAAGTTAGCTCTCCGGCCATCGCTGCAGGCAGCAGTGCCGGCTACGTCACCTGGCTGCATGGGCAGGGGACCTCGCCGGAGATCACCTCGCTTGCAGGGCTCGCGGTGTTTCCGTAGCGGACCCTGAGGTCAGCGCGGGGGCTTGCGGCGGCCCCTGCGCGGCGTATCGCCGTCGTCGCCGATCTCGTAATCCTCGAAATCGCTGGTGAGCTCGGCGGTGTGCTTGTCCTCGAGCAGCCGCTCGAGCCGGCGCCAGGCCGGGTCGCCGACCTTCTGGCCGCGGCGCTTGGCGAGATCGAGATCCTTGATGACCTGATCAAGATCGACGTCGCCGTCCTCCGCAACAGGCTCGTCGGCTTCCTCGTCTTCGAATTCCTCTGATTCCGGCTTCTCGCTCATGCGGGACGGCCTGCAGGAATTGGACGGCGCGAACTTAGAACAGATCACCCGACAACTGCAACGCTGCCCGTGCAGTTTGTGAACCGGTGCCGCGTTTGGGCCGCGAACGGCCGCCCCAGCTTCAGTGGATCAGCTGGTTCATCTGGAAGATGGGCAGCAGCATTGCAAAAACGATGCCCATGACGAACAGGCCCATGACAATGATCAGCAGCGGACCCAGCAGCCCCACCAGGGCGGACAGCAGCCCGTCGAGCTCACGTTCCTGGCTGATCGCGGCCCGCTCGAGCATGTTCTCCAGCTGCCCGCTCGACTCGCCGCTGGAAATGAGGTGAATGGTCATGGGCGGGAACATGCGGCTGAGCCCGAGCGAGCGCCCGATCGGGGCGCCCTCGCGCACCCGCGCGGCCGCGTCCGCCACCGCGTCGCGCATCGGCAGGTTGGTGACCACTTCGCCTGCGATGCGCAACGCCTCGAGCACCGGCACGGAGCTGGCCGAGAGGATGCTGAAGGTGCGCGTGAAGCGCGCGGTGTTGAAGCCGCGCGTCAGCTTACCGAGCAGCGGCAGGCGCAGCTGGAAGCGATGATAGCGACGTCGCGCCGCCGGGTTGCGCTGCCAGCGGTGGAACAGCACGAAGGCGATGACGGCCGCGGCAACCAGGTACAGCCCGTAGGCGCGGAAGAAGCCGCTGGTTGCGATCAGGACGCGGGTGATCAGCGGCAGCTTGGCCTTGCTGGTCTCGAACACCGCCACCACCTTGGGCACCACGAACACCAGCAGCAGCGACACGATGCCGAAGCACATCACCGTCAGCACGATGGGATAGAGCATCGCCGCCAGCACCTTCTGGCGGATCTGCTCGCGGCTCTCGGTGTAGTCGGCCAGCCGCTCGAGCACGTCGTCCAGGTGCCCGGCCTGCTCGCCCGCCGCCACGGTGGCGCGATAGATCTCCGGAAAGACGCGCGGGAATTCCGCGAAGCCGTCGGCGAGGGTGTGGCCCTCCATGACGCGCGCGCGCACGCCGAGCACGATGCTCTGCACGCGCGGCTTCTCGGTCTGCTGCGAAACCGCGAGCAGCGCCTCCTCCAGCGGCAACCCGGCGCGCGTCAGTGTGGCCAGCTGCCGGGTGAACAGCGACAGGTCCGCAGGTGAGACGCGCCGGGCGAAGCTGAAGGAGCGCTGGCGCCGGGCTTCCTTTTGCGCGACCTCGGTGACCGAGACCGGCAGCAGCTGCTGCTCGCGCAGCAGCTGGCGGATGTGGCGCGGCGTGTCGCCTTCGAGGATGCCCTTGCGCTCGCGGCCGCCGGCATCGAGGGCGGTGTATTCGAACGCGCCCATCAAGTCACGGGCGCGGCGCTTTCAATCTTCGCGCGTGACACGCAACACTTCCTCGATAGTGGTCTCGCCGCGCAGCACCTTGGCGCGGCCGTCGTCGCGGATCGAGGGTGTGCTGAGGCGTGCGTGGCGCTCGACCTCCTGCTCCGAGACGCCGTCGTGAATCATGGTGCGCATGGGGTCATCGACCACGATCAGCTCGTAGATCCCCGAGCGGCCGCGATAGCCGCCGGTGGCGTCCCGCCCCGGCCGGTACAGCGTGGGCAAGGGCTCATCCGCACGCAGGTTGAGGAGCCGGCGCTCGTACTCACCCGCCTGGAAGGGCTGCTTGCTGTCGGGGCTCAGGACGCGCACCAGGCGCTGCGCCAGCACCCCTATCAGGCTCGAGGACAGCAGGAACGGCTCGATCCCCATGTCGCGCAGACGCGTGATGGCGCCCGCGGCGGTGTTGGTGTGCAGCGTCGAGAGCACCAGGTGGCCGGTGAGGCTCGCCTGTACCGCGATCTGCGCGGTCTCGAGGTCGCGGATTTCGCCGATCATGACCACATCGGGGTCCTGGCGCAGGATGGCGCGCAGGCCGCGGGCGAAGGTCATCTCCACCTTGGTGTTCACCTGGGTCTGGCCGATGCCGTCGATGTAGTACTCGATCGGGTCCTCGACCGTCATGATGTTGCGCGTGTTGTCGTTGAGGCGCTCGAGCCCGGCGTACAGCGTGGTGGTCTTGCCCGAGCCGGTGGGTCCGGTGACCAGCAGGATTCCGTGCGGTTTGTGAATCAGCTCGTCGATGAGCTGCTGGGTGCGCGCATCCATGCCGAGGGAGTCGAGGTCGAGCTTGCCGGCCTGCTTGTCGAGGATACGCAGCACCACGCGCTCGCCGTGTCCCGAGGGGATGGTGGACACGCGTACGTCGACCGCTCGGCCGGCGATCCTCAGGCTGATGCGTCCGTCCTGCGGCAGGCGCTTCTCGGCGATGTCGAGCCGCGACATCACCTTGATGCGCGACACCACCAGCGGCGCCACCGCGCGCCGCGACTGCAGCACCTCGCGCAGCACGCCGTCGACGCGAAAGCGCACCACCAGGCGGTTCTCGAACGGCTCGACGTGGATATCGGAGGCGTTCTCCTTGACCGCCTGGGTGAGCACCGCGTTGATCAGGCGGATGATCGGGGCGTCGTCCTCGCTGTCCAGCAGGTCCGCCTGCTCGGGCAGTTCCTGCGCGAGGTGCGCAAGATCGGTGGTGTCATCGAGCCCCTCGACCGCCTGCATCGCATCCGAGCCGGCCTCGTAGGCGTGGCGCAGCAGCTCATCGAACTGCGCATCCGGCACGCGCTCGAGCTTGAGCGAGCGACGCAGGTAGCGGCGCACTTCGGCGAGCGCCTGCGGGGAGGCGGTATCGCGATAGGTGCATTCGGCCACGCCGTCGACCACGCGGTTGACGAGCACGCCATGGCGCTTGGCGAACGCAAAGGACAGGCGCCGCTCGGGTGCGCCCTCGACATCGCTCATGGCTTGCCCTGTGGCGGGGGTGCCGGTGGAGGGGACGACTGGGGCGCCGGGGCCGCGCTGGCGTCGGGTGCGGCTACACCCGGCGATGCGGGCGCGCCGGAAGGCGAGGCGGTCGAGCCGCCGGGCTTCGGCGGCGGCGGCGGCGGCTCGAGCTTGCCGCGCGACACGCCCGGCAGCAGGGGCAGGGCCTCGCGCCGGCTGAGGTCCTTCTGCTGATCCATCATGTAGTTGTACTTGAGGTCCGTCTCGAACGCCGCCTGCGCGGGATCGCGCAGGATCTTCGGGCGGATGAACAGGATGAGGTTGTTCTTGGTCGAGGTGGCGTTGCGCGTCTTGAACAGCAGCCCGATGAGCGGAATGTTGCCGAGGTAGGGCACGCGCTGCTCACCCTTGACGCTGTTGTCCTCGATCAGCCCGCCGAGCACCACCACGCCGCCGTCCTCGATGAGCACCGTGGTGGTGATGGTGCGCTTGTTGGTGACCAGGTCGACCGCGCCGGCGGGCTTCTGACCGATGCTCGAGCTCTCGATCGAGATCTTGAGCATCACCGACGTCCCTTCAGCGGAGATGGTGGGCGTCACCTTGAGGATGGTGCCGACTTCCTGGCGCTGAATCGTCTGGAACGGATTGACGCTGCCACCGGTGACCGCCGTGGTGTTGGTGAACTGGCCGGTGACGAACGGGACTTCCTGCGCGACCTTCAGTTCCGCTTCCTGGTTGTCCATGGTCACCGCCGAGGGTGTGGCGACGACATTGGTGTTGGTGTCGCCGCGGATGGCGCGCACCATGGCCGCGAAGTTCACCCCGGTGCCGGCGATGCGGCCGATGCCGATGGTGGTGCCCTGCAGCAGCGCGGTGGAGGCATTGGCGGGGCTCTGGATCGCGCCCGCCAGATCCACGATGCTGGTGCCGCCGACCGGACTCACGAAGCTGCCGGCGGGGACGTTGTCCCCCTTGGAGAACGCCGCCCAGTTGATACCCAGCTCGGCACTCTTGTCGACGTCGACCTCGGCGATGATCGCCTCGACCAGCACCTGCGGGCGGCGGATGTCGAGCTTGTCGACGATGTCCATCACCGCGCGCATGATCTTCGGCGGCGCGGTGATCACCAGCGCGTTGTTGGTCGGATCCGCCCACACCATGGCGTTCTTCTCCGCCTGCGCCAGCGGCGAGGCCTGCGCGCCGGTCCCGGTCGCGCCCGGGGCCGCCTGGGTGATGCCGGTGATCTGCTCCTTGAGTTTCGGGGCGATCTTCTCCGCGTTCGCATAGTGCAGGTAACGTACGCGGGTGTCGCCGCCCGCCTCGAGCGGGGTGTCCAGGTGCGCGATGAGCGCGCGGATGCGCAGCCGCTGCGCCTGATCGCCGCCGATCAGCACGCTGTTGGAGCGCTCGTCCGCGACCACCTTCACGGCGACGCCTTCGGTGGCCGCCGCCCCCTGGTAGAAGGAGTTCACCACGCGCACGATCTCGGACGCCGAGGCATTCTGCAGCGGCACGATTTCCGGGTCCTGGTTCGCGACCTGGTCGATGCGGCGGATGATGCGCATCATGCGATTCACGTTACCGGCGCGGTCGGAGATGATCAGGATATTGGACGAGGGGTAGGCGGCGAGATGACCATACTGCGGGATCATCGGCCGCAGGATCGGCACCAGCTGCGCCGCGCTCACGTTCTTCACGTCGATCACCTGGGTCACGATCTCGTCCGAGGTGGCGCTCACGTGATCGGGCAGGTCGATGGAGGGGATCTGGCGCGCGTTGGCATCGGGGAGGATCTTGACCACGTCCCCGGCCGGCACGGCGATGAAGCCGTACACCTGCAGGATGGACAGGAACGCCTCGTAGAACGCCGCCGGCGACAGTGCGGTCGAGGACAGCATGGTCACCTGCGCGCGCACGCGCGGATCGATGATGAAGTTCTTGCCGGTCGCGGCGCTGACCGCCTCGGCGATCTGCGTGATGTCGGCGTCCTTGAAGTTGGGGGTGATGCGCTGCGCCTGCTGCGCGGAGGCGAGCGACGCCGCCGTCAGCACCGCCAGCGCGCACACGGCAAATGAACGAAAGCCTGTCACTGCATCTACCCCCGAAAAAGCGCGCCGGTGCGGCTACTGGCTGCTGTCGCCGCCGGGCACCTCGGCGGGCGGCGGCATCGGCGGCATGGGCATCGGCGGCTGGTCGGCCGCCGGGGGCACCGCCCCGATCGCCCCGGCCGGCGGCGGCGGCGCCGCCGCCAGGCCCTCCGCTTCCTGCGCAACCTGGGCGATATTCAAAGTGAGATCCTGCTGCTGGCCGCCGCGAATGAGCGTGACGCGCGCCTCGCTCGAGCTGCCCAGGGTGCGCAGGATCTGCTCGCCGCGCTCGCGATCATCCAGCGGCGTGCCGTTGATCGCCGTCACCTGGTCCCCGGGGCGCAGACCCAGGCGCATGAACGCGGCGCGGTTGCGCCCCGGGTACACCCGGAAACCGTTCATGCGGTGGCTGGCAGGGTCGAGCACCGCCTGCGGCCGCAGCACATCCGCGAGCAGCCCCGGCTGCTCGCTGATCATGCGGCGCATGCGTTCGATCGCCGGGTTCTCGCTCGGCAGCGCGGCGCTCGAGGGGGGCGGGGCGTTACCCGCGTTCATCTGGCGCGGCAGGGACAGGGACTCGAGCCGTCCGTCGCGATCGATCACCACCCGATCGTTGTAGACCGAGTGCAGCTTCGCCCCCCCGGGAACGCCGTCTCCGACCGCATACACTTTCGCGGTTTGTGCGCTCTGTCCGAGGATCGCGAGGCCGTTTTGCGGATCATTGCCGGCGATGATTCCGGTCAGCACCAGTGGCATGCTCGTCTGCGGGGCGTCGGCCCCCTCCTGCTTCAGGGCCGGCGCCGCGCCGAACAGGTGGGCATTGGTGATGGCCGCCAGGTCGAGCAGTCGGGAGCGCAGCGGTGCGTGGCGCACGCCGGCACCGGCGCCGCTGCGGCCGGCGGCGGCCAGATCGGTCAGGATCAGCGCGGCCTGCACGGCGAGCGCGATCACGAGGATCCAGGTGGCAATGCGTGGCCCATCGCGCAGCAGCCGCGCGCGCCAGCGATCGCCCGCCGGCAGAGCGTCGAGCCAGGAAGCGGCGTTCATGGGCTGACCCGCATGAGCTTAATGGTAGTCCTCCGGGCTCCTCACCCGCGTGGCACGCGCCGGCGCGCCGGGGAGGGTGCGGCGGCGCAATCATACGGGTGTGGTGCTTGCGCTCTCAAGCGATTGTTTCTGCAGGAGTAACTACCACCCATTCCGGCAGGCTTGTGTTGCCGTTTCGCGACCCCTATAAAGCAGTCATGCCCGATCCGCATCCGCTCCGCCCCGACACAGGCGTCGTCGTCGAGGAGGCGCAGCCGAAGGTCAAACAGCCGCCGTTGTACCGGGTTGTGCTGCTGAACGATGACTACACCCCCATGGAGTTTGTGGTCGATGTGCTGGAAAAGTTCTTTGCGCTGAACCGCCCGACGGCAACGCGCATCATGCTCGAGGTCCACACCCGGGGTAAGGGGGTCTGTGGGGTCTTCACATACGAGATCGCTGAAACTAAGGTGGCGCAGGTGACGACGTATGCGCGGGACCACCAGCACCCGCTCATGTGCACGCTGGAAGAGGCCTGAGGCCGCTGTGCTCACACGGGGAACGGTTTGCCCTGAACGCTCAACCTGAAAGGTCCGTCTAAAGTGCTGTCCAACGAGCTCGAGTACTGTCTCAACGACGCGTTCCACCAGGCGCGCGAGGCGCGTCACGAGTACCTGACGGTCGAGCACCTGCTGCTCGCGATCCTCGACACCCCCAAGGTGCGCGAAGTGCTGCGCGCCTGCGGCGCGGACACCATCAAGCTCAAACAGGAGCTGAAGGAGCACATCGACTCCTCGACCCCGCGGCTCGAGGAGGGCGAGGAACGTGAAGTGCAGCCGACGCTCGGGTTCCAGCGGGTGCTGCAACGCGCGGTCTTTCACGTGCAGTCGAGCGGCAAGAAGGAGGTGGGCGTGAGCAACGTGCTGGTTGCGATCTTCAGCGAGAAGCAGAGCCACGCGGTGTTCCTGCTCAACCGCCAGCACGTCACGCGCCTGGATGCCGTCAACTACATCTCCCACGGCCTGTCCAAGATCGCCGAGGAGAAGACCGACAAGGAGGAGACTGCCGGGGACGGCGAACGCGACGCCGAGGGCGGCAGCGCGCTCGAGAAGTACACCACCCATCTCAATCGCCTGGCGCAGGACGGGCGCATCGACCCGCTCATCGGCCGCAAGCTCGAGGTCGAGCGCACCATCGAGATCCTGTGCCGCCGCCGGAAGAACAATCCGCTCTACGTCGGTGAGGCCGGCGTCGGCAAGACCGCGATCGCCGAAGGGCTGGCGCGCCTGATCGTCGAGGGCAAGGTGCCCGAGGTGCTGTCCGACTGCACCATTTTCGCGCTCGACATGGGCGCCCTCATCGCCGGCACCAAGTACCGCGGCGATTTCGAGAAGCGCTTGAAGGGCGTGATCACCGAGCTGAAGAAGCTCCCCGGCGCGATTCTGTTCATCGATGAGATCCACACCGTCATCGGCGCCGGCGCCGCCTCCGGCGGCGTGATGGACGCCTCCAATCTCATCAAGCCGGTGCTGACCAACGGCGAGATCCGCTGCATCGGCTCCACCACCTATAACGAGTACCGCGGCATCTTCGAGAAGGACCACGCCCTGGCGCGGCGTTTCCAGAAGATCGACGTGGTGGAGCCGTCGGTGGCGGAAACGATCGACATTCTGTTCGGACTCAAGCCGCGCTTCGAGGAGCATCACGGCATCACCTATGCGGACGATGCGCTGCGCGCGGCGGCCGAGCTGGCCGCGCGGCACATCAACGAGCGGCATCTGCCCGACAAGGCCATCGACGTGGTCGATGAGGCCGGGGCGCGCGCGCGGCTCAAGCCCGTCGCCGAGCGCGAGGCGACCGTGGAGGTGCGCCACATCGAGGACGTCGTGGCGCGCATGGCGCGCATTCCGGCCAAGAACGTCTCGACCTCCGACCGTGAGGTCCTCAGGAACCTCGAGCGCAACCTGAAACTGGTGATCTTCGGGCAGGACAAGGCGATCGAGGCGCTCTCCGCCGCCATCAAGATGGCGCGCTCGGGGCTGGGCGAGGCGCGCAAGCCGGTCGGCAGTTTCCTGTTTGCCGGGCCCACCGGTGTCGGCAAGACCGAGGTCACGCGGCAGCTGGCGATCGCCATGGGCGTGGAGTTCCTGCGTTTCGACATGTCCGAGTACATGGAGCGCCACACCGTCTCGCGCCTGATCGGCGCGCCGCCCGGCTATGTGGGCTTCGATCAGGGCGGCCTGCTCACCGAGGCGATCACCAAGCACCCGCACTGCGTGTTGCTGCTCGATGAGGTCGAGAAGGCGCACCCCGATGTGTTCAACCTGCTGCTGCAGGTGATGGATCACGGCACCCTGACCGACAACAACGGCCGCAAGGCGGACTTCCGCCACGTGATCATCGTGATGACGACCAACGCCGGCGCGCTCGAGATGGCGCGCCCGGCCATCGGCTTCACGCACGCCGATAACGCCAGCGACGGCCTGGAGGCAATCCGGCGCATTTTCACCCCCGAGTTCCGCAACCGCCTCGATGCCGTCATCCAGTTCGCCTCGCTCGACCCGCCCACCATCGAGCGCGTGGTCGACAAGCTGATCGTCGAAGTGGAGATGCAGCTCGAGCAGAAGGGGGTCACCATCACGCTCGACGATGCCGCGCGGCGCTGGATCGCCAAGGAAGGCTACGACCCGAAGATGGGTGCCCGGCCCATGGCGCGCACCATCCAGGAGCACATCAAGCGCCCGCTGGCCGAGGAGCTGCTGTTTGGCCGGCTCGCCGGCGGCGGCCACGTGCGCGTGTCGGTTTCAGAGGATGGCACGCGGCTGGCGCTGCAGTACGAGCCGGCGCAGCTGCCGGCCGTGCCGGCCTGAGAGCGGATCCTGTGCCGGTGCGCCTGCGCGCCGGTTCCCAAGCGGGGTGGTTTTTCAGCGGCCGCGATAGACGATGCGGCCCTTGCTCAGGTCGTAGGGGGTCATCTCCACCGTGACCGCGTCCCCGGTCAGGATGCGGATGTAGTTTTTGCGCATCTTGCCGGAGATGTGCGCGGTCACCAGGTGGCCATTCTTCAGTTTCACCCGGAAAGTCGTATTGGGCAGGGTCTCGACGACCTCGCCTTCCATCTGGATCGCGTCTTCTTTGGACATACCACCCTTACCGGCTCGGGGGCGCGAATTGGAGCACAAAGCGCGCTCCCCTGGCAATTTGCGGCCGTGCGCCTCACGGGGGTGCGAGCGCCGCTGACGGGGTGCGCACGTGCTCGCGCAGCAGGGCCTGAAACTGGCTGCGTGGAATGGTGCGGCTGCCCAGACTCGTGAGGTGGCGCGAGGGCAGCTGGCAATCGATCACCGCGAGTGTGTTGCGCCGGCACACCGCGACCAGGTGCGCGAGTGCGGCCTTGGAGGCATCCCGTGCGCGGCTGAACATCGACTCGCCGAAGAACACCCCTCCCAGGCGCACGCCGTACAGACCGCCCAGCAGCTCCGCGCCCCGCCAGATCTCGATGCTGTGGGCGTGCCCGAGGCGGTGCAGCTCGAGGTAGGCGGCACGCATGTCGCAGGTGATCCAGGTGCCGGGGCTTGCCGCGCGCGGTGCGGCGCAGCCATCGATGACGGCGGCGAAGTCCCGATCCATCGAGTAACCGAAGCCGCCGTTGCGCAGCGTCTTGGCGAGGCTGCGGGTGCAGTGAAATTCCTCGGGGAACAGCACCGCGCGCGGATCGGGCGACCACCACAGCACCGGCTGACCCGGCGAGTACCACGGAAAGATCCCACGCCGGTAGGCGGCGATGAGGCGCTCGGGCGACAGGTCGCCACCGGCCGCCAGCAACCCGCTCGGCTCTTCCAGCGCCTGCTCGAGCGGCGGGAACCACTCCGGCGCGTCCTGCGCCGACAGCCAGGTGATGGTCTTCACAGCCGCCCGGTGGTGCGCCGGCCGCGATAGGGAACGTGACCCTGCACCTGCAGCGCGTAGGCCTGCACCGCCGCGGCTTCGCGCGCCAGGTACTCGGCAATGGCGGCGCGGAACTGCCGATCGGCGATGTAGTGCGCGGACCAGGTGATGGCGGGCTCGAATCCGCGGCTCACCTTGTGCTCGCCCTGGGTGCCGGGCTCGAAACGCGCGATGCGGCGCTCGATGCAGAACTCGATTCCCTGGTGATAGCACGCCTCGAAATGCAGGCTGTGGTAATCGGCGGCCGCCCCCCAGTAGCGACCGAACAGCGCCTCCTCGCAGCAGAAGAAGATCGCGGCCGCCACCACGGCGCGTCCGTGCACGGCGAGCTTCACCATCAAGGATTCCGGCAGCGCGCGCGCCACCGCGCTGAAGAACGCGCGCGTCAGATACGGCTCGTGCCCGTGGCGCACGAAAGTGTCGCGGTGCAGGTCATAGATACGGTCGAGGAGCGGCTCGTCGAGCTCGCCGCCGAAGCGCGTCTCGAAGCGCACGCCCGCATCCGCGACGCGGCGGCGCTCGCGACGCGCCTTCTTGCGCTTCTCGGCGGTGAAGGTGCCAAGGTAGTCATCGAAGCTCGTGTAACCGCGATTGCACCAGTGAAACTGGCAGTCGCGGCGCAACAGCCAGCCGCGCTGTGCGCAGGCCGCACGCGCCGGCTCATCCAGAAACAGCGCATGCACCCCGGACAATCCGTGACTCGCGGCGTGCTCTTCCAGATGCTCGAGCAGGCGCGCGGCGAGCGCGTTCCGATCCAGGTCGGCGCGCACCAGCAGGCGCGGTCCGGTCGCGGGCGTGAACGGCGCGGCGAGCGTGAGCTTCGGATAGTAACGGCGGCCCACGCGCTCGTAGGCGCGCGCCCAGGCAAAGTCGAACACGAACTCACCGAACGAATGCGTCTTGACGAACGCCGCCGCCGCCGCCGCGAGCCCCCGGTCATCGTGCAGGGCGAGGTAGCGCGGTTCCCAGCCGCTGCCCGCACCCACGCAGTGCGTGCGCTCGAGCGCCGCCAGGAACTCGTGGCGTGTGAAGGGATTGCACTGCGCGCCCAGCGCATTCCACTGCTGCGGCTCGAGCTGGTGGATGCTGCGCAGGAATTCGGCCGTGTCGGTGGGCATGGGAGTCGCTGATCTAGCCGTGCGCCGGCGGCGCGTCGAGGCTCTCGAGATAGCGGTCCGCATCGAGCGCCGCCATGCAGCCGGCGCCCGCCGAGGTGACGGCCTGGCGGTACACGTGGTCGGCGACGTCCCCGGCCGCAAACACTCCCGCCACACTGGTGGCGGTGGCCTCGCCATCGAGCCCGCTGCGCACGGTGAGGTAGCCGGCGCGCATGGCGAGCTGTCCTGCGAACAGGGCCGTGTTGGGGGTGTGGCCGATGGCGACGAACAGGCCGGTCACGGCGAGCGCCTGTGCTGCGCCAGCGGGGAGCGGGCGCAGACGCACGCCGCTCACGCCATGCTCGTCGCCCAGCACCTCATCGACCGTGTGGTTCCAGATCACCGACACCTTGCCGGCGGTCACTTCGCGAAACAACCGCTGCTGCAGGATCTTCTCCGCGCGCAGCTTGTCGCGCCGGTGCACCAGCGTGACGTGCTGCGCGATGTGCGACAGGTACAGCGCCTCCTCGACCGCGGTGTTGCCGCCGCCCACCACCGCGACGCGCTGGTTGCGAAAGAAGAAGCCGTCGCAGGTGGCGCACGCCGAGACGCCACGGCCACGAAAGCGCTCCTCCGAGGGCAGCCCCAGGTAGCGGGCCGTCGCGCCGGTGGCGATGATCAGCGCATCGCAGCTGTAACTGCCGGCGTCGCCGCGCAGCCTGAAGGGCCGCACGCCGAGGTCCACCGCCTGCACGTGGTCGTTCACGATCTCGGTGGCGAAGCGCTCGGCGTGGCGCCGCATGCGCTCCATGAGCGCCGGGCCCTGCAGACCCTCGACATCGCCCGGCCAGTTGTCGACGTCGGTGGTCGTCATGAGCTGTCCACCCTGCTCCACGCCGCTGATCAGCAGCGGCGCGCGATTGGCGCGCGCCGCATAGACTGCGGCGCTGTAGCCCGCAGGTCCCGAGCCCAGGATGATCAGGCGAGCGTGCCGGGTGGTCGTCATGGGGCTCCCGATTTGATTCACTGCATGGTACCAAGCCCTATAATGGCAGCCGTCTATCTTAAGACGGAGAATCATGGGATTGGCTGAAACCTCTGCGTCGGCACGCGCGGCTGCGCGCTACACGTCGGCCGTGACCCGCGGCCTGCGCGAGAGCGCCATCATCGCGCTGGGCATCGTGGCGCTGGTGCTGCTCATCGCGCTGCTCACCTACAGCCCCGATGACCCCGGATTTTCCTTCACCGGCAATTCCGCCCCGGTGCGTAACCGTATCGGCGTGATCGGCGCGTGGCTCGCCGACGTGCTGTTTTTTCTCTTCGGGCGCCCGGCGTTCCTGTTCCCGCTGGTGCTGGGGGCGGCGTGCTGGGGCCTGCAGCGGCGCATGAGGACGGAAGGGGTCTCGCGCGCCAACACCCTGGTGCGCATCGCGGGGTTCGTGCTGGTGCTGGTGGCGAGCTGCGGGCTCACGACGCTGCACTGGCAGCCCGGGGCACTGCGGCAGACGGCCGGCGGCGTGGTGGGGAGCGTGGTGGGCGGGGGCCTGGTTGCGGGGCTGGATTTTCTCGGCGCCACGCTGGTGATGCTCGCCGCCTGGATGGCGGGCCTGTCGCTCGCCTTCGGCGTCTCCTGGCTCACCATCATGGACCGCCTGGGCACGCTCACCTGGGCCGCCATCGGCCGCTTGCGCAGCCGCTGGGCCGCGGCGCGCGATGTGGCCGCGGGGCGCGAGCGGCGCCAGGCGCGCAAGGAGGCGATGGAGAGCGAGCAGAAGAGGTCCGCCACGCGCTCGCCACCGCGCATCGAGCCGCCGCTGCCGCTGCTCGAGAGAAGCGCGCGCGTCGAGCGCGAGCGCCAGGTCCCGCTGTTCGATCCGCCGAAGGCGAGCGAGCTGCCGCCCCTGAAGCTGCTGGACGATCCGCCGCCGCGCGAGCCGCTGTATTCCGCCGAGGCGCTCGAGGCGCTGTCGCGACTGGTGGAGATGAAACTCAAGGACTTCACCATCGAGGCGGAGGTGGTGGCGGTGCAACCGGGCCCGGTGGTCACGCGCTTCGAGCTGCGGCCGGCGCCGGGCGTGAAGGCGAGCCAGATCACGGCGCTCGCCAAGGACCTGGCGCGCGCGCTGTCGGTGCTGAGCGTGCGCGTGGTGGAGGTCATTCCGGGCAAGAGCGTGATGGGACTGGAGATCGCCAACGAGAAGCGCGAGGTGGTCACGCTCGGGGAGATCATCCGCTCGCGAGCCTACGACGAGATGCACTCGCCGCTCGCCCTGGCGCTCGGCAAGGACATCGGCGGCCAGCCGGTGGTCGCCGACCTCTCGCGCATGCCGCATCTGCTGATCGCGGGCACCACCGGCTCGGGCAAGTCGGTCGCGCTCAACGCCATGGTGCTCTCGCTCCTCTACAAGTCCACCGCCGAGCACGTGCGCCTCATCATGATCGACCCGAAGATGCTCGAGCTCTCGGTGTACGAGGGCATCCCGCATCTGCTGGCGCCGGTCGTGACCGACATGAAACAGGCCGCCAACGCGCTGCGCTGGTGCGTGGCCGAGATGGATCGCCGCCACCAGCTCATGGCGGCGCTCGGCGTGCGCAACATCGCCGGCTTCAACCGGCGGGTGAAGGATGCCAGCGACGTCGGCAGGCCGATCCGCGATCCGGTGATGCTGCTGCGGGCCGCCAACGACCCGAGCATTAATCAGACCCTGATCCTGGACCTGGCGCCGCTCCCCTACGTGGTGGTGGTGGTCGATGAGTTCGCCGATCTCATGATGATCGTCGGCAAGAAAGTGGAGGAGCTCATCACGCGCCTGGCACAGAAGGCGCGCGCTTCGGGCATTCACCTGGTGCTGGCGACCCAGCGACCCTCGGTCGATGTGATCACCGGGCTCATCAAGGCGAATATCCCCTGCCGCATCGCCTTCCAGGTTTCGGCGCGGGTCGACTCGCGCACCATTCTCGACCAGATGGGGGCGGAGACGCTGCTCGGGCACGGCGATATGCTGTATCTGCCCCCGGGCACCTCGCTCCCCACGCGCGTGCACGGCGCGTTCGTATCCGACCAGGAAGTGCACCGCGTGGTGGAAGCGCTGAAGACCCCGCAGCCGCCGAGCTACATCGAGGAAGTGCTGTCCGGACCGAAAGGCCCGATCGCCGGACTGTCGGGGGAGGAGGGCGAGAGCGAGGGCGGCAGCGGCGGCGAGGATGCCGAGCAGGATCCGCTGTACGACGAGGCGGTGCGGATCGTGACGACCGAGCGCAAGCCCTCCATATCGTACGTGCAGCGGCGGCTGAAGATCGGCTACAACCGCGCCGCGCGGCTGCTGGAAGGCATGGAGCAGGCGGGGCTCGTGGGCCCGCTGCAGACCAATGGCGCGCGCGATGTGCTGGCGCCCGCGCCGCCGGAGGAGTGAGGGATTGCCTGGCGCAGCTGCGACCGCAGAAAAGACCTTGCGGGGCCGCCGCAAGTATTTTTGCGCTCGCGCCTGTGCTGTGGCACTGGTGAGTATCGCGGCGGCGCAGGCAGCCGCCACGCCGCTCGACGGGTATCTCGATGGTCTCAGGACGCTGCGGGCGCGCTTCCTGCAGACGCTCGTTGATGCGCACGGCCGCGAAATCGACCGCGCCACCGGCACGCTCATCGTGGCGCGCCCGGGGAAGTTCAGCTGGGAGATCCATCCGCAGCACCCGGCCGCCGGCGATGACCCCGGCCACGGCGGCAGCACCGGTCAACTCATGGTTTGCGACGGAACCAACCTGTGGTTTCTCGACCGCGACCTCGAGCAGGTGACCGTGAAGCCGGTCGACGCCGCTCTTTCGGCCACTCCGGCCATGTTGCTCGCGGGCGTGGCGGACCTGCACCAGAGCTTCAGCATCACCCCCGCCGGGCAGCGCGAGGGGCTCGAGTGGGTGCTGGTGGAACCGCGCGCCGCCGAGGCGGATTTCCGCAGCGCGCTGTTCGGCTTCGCGCATCGGGAGCTGAAACGCATGATCCTCGAGGACAAACTCGGCCAGACCGCGACCATCAGTTTCGAGAAAATCGAGCGCAATGGTCCGGTGGCTCCGGCCGAGCTGAGCTTCACCCCGCCCGCGGGCGCCGATGTGATCGGCGCTCCCCGCAAGTGAGCGCCTCGCACGACCCGGGGGAGCACGATCCGCTGCGACCGCTCGCGGACCGGATGCGCCCGCGCTCACTGGGCGAGTTCGTCGGCCAGCAACACCTGCTGGGCCCCGGCAAACCCTTGTCCGCCAGCATCGCCACCGGACAACTGCACTCGCTGATCTTCTGGGGCCCGCCGGGCACCGGCAAGACCACGCTCGCGCGGCTCATCGCCCGGGCCTCCAACGCGCAGTTCATCGCACTCTCTGCCGTCATGGCCGGGGTGAAGGACATCCGCGCCGCGGTGGAAGCGGCGCGCGCCGTGCGCGCCCAGGACGGGCGACCCACGCTGCTGTTCCTGGACGAGGTGCACCGTTTCAACAAGGCGCAGCAGGATACCTTCCTGCCGTACCTGGAGGACGGCACGCTCACTTTCGTGGGCGCGACCACCGAGAATCCGTCCTTCGAAGTCATCAGCGCGCTGCTGTCGCGCGCACGCGTGTACGTGTTGCGGCCCCTGTCGGTGGAGGACCTCACCGGGCTGCTGCAGGCGGCGCTGCGCGATCCGCAGCGCGGACTGGGCACGGAGCAGCTGCAGGCGGAAGCCGCGGCCGTGGATCTCATTGCGCGTGCCGCCGACGGCGATGCGCGCCGGGCGCTCAACATGCTGGAGCTGGCCGCGGGCCTGATGGAGGCCGGCGGCGCCGCGCGCCTGCTCACCCTCGCCGTGGCGCAGGAAGTGGCCTCCGGCGGGCAGCGCCGCTTCGACAAGGGCGGTGATCAGTTCTACGAGCAGATCTCCGCGTTGCACAAGGCGGTGCGCGGCACCGATCCCGACGCCGCGCTCTACTGGCTGTGCCGCATGCTCGACGGCGGCTGCGATCCGCGCTATATCGCGCGGCGGGTCACGCGCATGGCGGTGGAGGACATCGGACTCGCCGATCCGCGCGCGCTCGCGCTGGCGCTGGATGGCTGGGAGGCTTACGAGCGCCTCGGGAGCCCGGAAGGTGAGCTGGCGGTGGCCACGGCGGTGGTGTATCTCGCCTGCGCGCCCAAGAGCAACGCGCTGTACGTCGCCATGGGCGAGGCGATGGCGGACGTTGGCGAGTTCGGCACGCTGGATGTGCCGCTGCGGCTGCGCAACGCGCCGACGCGCCTGATGAAGAACTTAGGTTACGGGCGCGATTACCGTTACGCGCACGATGAGCCCGAAGCCTTCGCCGCCGGGGAGCGCTACCTGCCGGATGAGATGCCGGATCGGCGATACTATCGCCCCGTTCCCCGCGGCCTGGAAGTGAAGATCAGCGAGGCACTCGCGCGCCTGCGGGCCCGGACCGCAGCGAAAGGTTGAAGCTTGATCGATCCGAAGCTGTTGCGCACCGATCCGGAGGCCGTGGCGCGCAATCTGGCGCGGCGCGGCTACACGCTCGATGTGACGGCGCTCAGGGCCCTGGAGGAGAAGCGCAAGCCGTGGCAGGTGGAGGTGGACCGGCTGCGCGCCGAGCGCAACGCCAACGCCAAGGCGGTCGGGGTGGCCAAGGGGCGCGGCGAGGACGTGCGCGCGCTGATCGCCAGAGGCGAGACGCTTACCGCGAGCCTCTCGTCCGCGGAGGCGGCGCTCCTTGCAGTCTACGGCGAGCTGGAACACTGGCAGTTCGGGCTTCCGAACCTGCTGCATGAGTCGGTGCCCGAGGGACACGACGAAAGCGCCAACCGCGAGGTGCGCCGCTGGGGCGAGCCGCGCAGCTTCTCCTTCGCGCCGCGCGACCATGTGGACCTCGGCGAGCGCCTCGCGGGACTCGACTTCGAGGCCGCCTCGAGGCTCTCGGGCGCGCGCTTCGTGGTGATGCACGGGCAGGTGGCGCGGCTGCACCGGGCGCTGGCGCAGTTCATGCTGGACCTGCACACGCGCGAGCACGGCTACACCGAGGTATACGTGCCGTACCTGGTGCAGGCCCCGGCGCTCACCGGCACCGGGCAACTGCCGAAGTTCGAGCCGGATCTGTTCGCGGTGCGCGGCGAGCCGGCTTTCTACCTCATCCCGACCGCCGAGGTGCCCCTCACCAACCTGGTGCGCGAGCAGATCGTGCCCGGGGAAGCGTTGCCGCTGAAATGGGTGGCGCACACGCCGTGTTTCCGTTCCGAGGCGGGCGCGGCCGGCAAGGACACGCGCGGCATGATCCGCAACCACCAGTTCGACAAGGTGGAGCTGGTGCAGGTCGTGCGGCCGGAGGATTCGTACGCCGCGCTCGAGGAGCTGACCGGGCACGCGGAAGCGGTGCTGCGCCGGCTCGAGATTCCGTACCGCATCGTGGCGCTGTGCGCGGGCGATGTCGGCTTCAGCAGCGCCAAGACCTACGATCTGGAAGTATGGCTGCCGTCGCAGCAGCGTTATCGCGAGATCTCCTCGTGCAGCAACTGCGAGGCCTTCCAGGCGCGCCGCATGCACGCGCGCTGGCGCAATCCGCACGGCGGCAAGCCCGAAGCCGTGCACACCCTGAATGGCTCGGGACTCGCGGTCGGGCGCACGCTGGTGGCGGTGCTCGAGAACTTCCAGAACCAGGACGGTTCGGTCGGCGTGCCGGCGGCGCTGCAGCCCTACATGGGCGGGCTCACGGCACTCGTGCCATAGCGTCCCCCCCGCGGCATAGACTATCGATTATCGATAGCCCTATACTGCAAACAAATGAAGCGCCCGGCGCGCAGGCCGCGCGCGGCGAGCGCGCGCGATCCCCTGTTCAACAGCTCGGTGCAGAAGGCGCTCGGCATGCTGGAATCCTTCGGCGGCGAGCGGCGCGAGCGCAGCCTGGCGGAGCTCGCCCTTGGTGCCGGCATGACGGTGAGCTCGGCACAGCGCTGCACGCACACACTGGTGCGCCTGGGGTTCCTGAGGCGCGACGCGCGCGCGCGGCGCTGGGTGCTCACGCCGCGGGTCCTGTCGCTCACCGCCGCCTACCTCTCCGGCCACGCGCTGCTCGAGCAGGCCACCACCCATCTCATCGACCTGAACCAGGCGAGCGGCGAGTCGGTGAGCATGTCCGAGCCCGATGGCCCCGACATGGTGTTCATCGCACGCTTTCCGAGCCTCAAGCGCTTCCATCTTCACACGCCGGTCGGCCGCCGCCTGCCGATGTACTGCACGGCCTCGGGACGGGCGTACCTGGCCGCGTTGCCGGCGGCCGCGGCGCAGCGCCTCCTGCGCCAGTCGCAGCTGCGGCCGCTGACCCCGATGACGCTCACCGATCCACGGCAGATTCTGCGAAGGATCGCCGCGGCGCGCGCGGCCGGCTACGCCTGGTCGGATCAGGAGTGCTACCGTGGCGACCTCACCATCGCCGCCGCGGTGCTGGGCGCGGACGGGCAGCCGCTTGCCGCCGTCAACATCTCGGCTCCGACGAGCCGCTGGACGCTGGCCGAGTTACGATCGAAGCTCGCGCCGCTGCTGCTGCAGACGGCGCGGGCGGCCTGGCAGGGGGACCTACCGCCCCCGCGACGCCCATGAGCCACTCTTGAGGGGGAACAGCATGCTGGAGCTCAGCCGCTCACTTCAGCCGCGCCACATCACCATGATCTCGATCGGCGGGATCATCGGCGCCGGGCTGTTCGTCGGCAGCAGCGCCTCGATCGAGGCCACCGGGCCGGCGGTCGTGCTGAGCTATCTCATCACCGGCACGCTGGTGCTGCTCGTGATGCGCATGCTCGGGGAGATGGCGCTGGCGCTGCCGTCGGTGCGCTCGTTCACCGAGTTCGCGCGCGCCGGCCTGGGTCCCTGGGCGGGGTTCGTCGCCGGCTGGCTGTACTGGTACTTCTGGATCATCGTCGTGCCGGTGGAGGCGATCGCAGGAGCCAGGATTCTGCACGACTGGCTCGGCCTGCCGGCCTGGATCCTCGGCCTCGTGCTCATGGGCATCATGACTGCCGTCAATCTCATGTCGGCGCGCTCCTACGGCGAGTTCGAATTCTGGTTTGCCTCGATCAAGGTCGCGGCGATCATCGTGTTCATCGCGCTCACGGCTGCGTTCGTCTGCGGCCTCAGCTCGCCGACCGGCCCCACCTTCTCCAACCTCACCGCTTACGGCGGCTTCATGCCCAAGGGCCTACTGTCGGTGCTCGCGGGCGCGGTGACCGTGTATTTCTCGCTCACGGGAGCCGAGATCACCACCATCGCCGCGGCCGAGTCGCAGGAGCCGGCGCGGGCGGTGGCGAGAATGAGCACCTCGGTGATCCTGCGCATCCTCACCTTCTACGTCGGCTCGGTGCTCCTGATCGTGACCGCGGTTCCCTGGGTGCAGGTGCGTCCCGGCGAGTCACCGTTCACGCTGGTGCTCAACACCATGCACTTCAAGTGGGCGAGCCTCGCGATGAGCGCCATCATCCTCACCGCCGTGCTCTCGTGTCTCAACTCGGCGTTCTACGTCTGCTCGCGCGTGCTGTTCGTGCTGGCCGAGCACGGTGACGCGCCGCAGTGGCTCGTGCAGCTGAACACGCGCCGCGTGCCGACCCGCTCGGTGTGGATGGGGAGCCTCGCGGGTGTGCTCGGGATCCTGGCCGCCATCACCTCGCCGCAGACCGTGTTCGCATTCCTGGTCAATGCCTCCGGCGCTCTCTCGGTATTCGTCTACATCATCATCGCGGCGGCGCACATCCGGCTGCGGCGCGAGCGCGAGGCGCGCGGCGCCCCGGAGCCGGCGCTGTCGATGTGGCTGTTTCCGTGGGCGAGCTATGCGGCGATCGCCGGGATGGCCGCGGTGCTGATCGCCATGGCATTCACGCCCGGGGAGCTCTCGAGCGAGCTGCGCTGGAGCGTCGTGGCGCTCGCGGTGGCGGTCGTCGCCTTCCTCATCGTGGACGCGCGGCGCCGCTCGCACGCCGTGACCCCGGCGCCCGCCGGGCCGGGTGCGGATCGCTCATGAGTACGCCCGCGGCGTTCACGCGGCGGCAGTTCGTGCTCACCGCGGCCGCGGTGGGCGGGGCGCTGGTGCTGGGCGTCGCACTGCAGCGCCGGCGGCGGCGGCTCATGCCAGGCGGCGGCGCACGCGCCCGCGGGGCCCTGAACGCCTACGTGCGCATCGAGCCGAGCAACCGCATCACCCTCGTGATGCCCAAGGTCGAGATGGGGCAGGGCACCTTCACGTCACTGCCGATGCTGATCGCCGAGGAGCTGGAGGTCGATCTTGGCGCGGTCGTCGTGGAGGCCGCCCCGCCCGATCCCGCCGTCTATGGTTTCGCAGTCGACCCGGCTGCCCCCGAGGGCATCGAGCGAGACCAGTCGACCGGCACCTCCCTGTCCATCATCCAGTGCTGGACGCCGCTGCGGCAGGCGGGTGCGGCCGCGCGCCTGATGCTGATCCAGGCGGCGGCGAAGCGCTGGCGTGTGCCCATCGACACCTGCCACGCGCAGCGCGGCGAAGTGATCCACGCTCCTTCCGGCCGACGCCTGAGCTACGGGGAGCTGGCCGCCGCCGCCGCGGCCCTGCCGGTGCCGGCGGCGCCACCGTTGAAGGCCGCGCAGGACTTCCGGCTCATCGGTCGCGCCACCCCAAGGCGTGACACGCCGCAGAAGGTGGACGGCAGCGCGGTGTTCGGCATCGACGCACGGCCACCGAACTCGAAGGCGGCGCTCATCGCGCTCTCGCCCGTCGAGGGCGGGACGATCGCCGGGCTCGCAGCCGATGCGGCCCTCGCCGTCCGCGGTGTGAGACAGGTGGTGAACGAGGGTGATGTGATCGCGGTGGTGGCGGACGACACCTGGGCGGCCATGCAGGGCATGAAGGCGCTGGCGCCGCGCTGGAACGAGGGAGCGAACGCGGCCGTACAGCAGGCGGACATCGTGGCGGAGCTGGAAGCCGCCGCTCATGAGGCCGGGGCGCTGGCCGCCAGCAAGGGCAAACTCGAGCAGGCGGCGACGCGCGCGACGACCCACGTGGACGCGGTCTATCACCAGCCATTTCTCGCCCACGCGACCCTCGAGCCGATGAACTGCACGGTCGATTGGCGCGAGGGCGAGTGCGAGATCTGGGTCGGCACCCAGGCATGCGATCGCGCGGTGGCGAAGCTCGCGGCCCTGGGTCTGAAGCCCGAACAGATCCGCCTTCACAGCCATCTCATCGGCGGCGGCTTCGGGCGGCGCCTGGAGGTGGACGGCATCGTGCTGGCGGCGCGCATCGCGCGGCACGTGCAGGGCCCGGTGCGGGTGCTGTGGACTCGCGAGCAGGACATCCAGCACGACCGCTACCGGCCCTACTATGTGGATCGGCTGTCCGCGTCGCTGGATGCTCGCGGCATGCCCCTCGCCTGGCGTCATACCATCGCGGGCGCCGGATTGTGGGCGCTGTACTACGGCGAGGAAACGGTCAGGAACGGTGTCGACTTCGACGCAGTCACCGCGGCCGCCGATCTGGCCTATCCGCTACAGAACGTGGAAGTGCGCTTCGTGCGCCGCGACCCTGCGGGGGTGCCGACGGGCTGGTGGCGTGGGGTCGGTCCGACGCGCAGCGTATTCGCGGTAGAGAGTTTCATGGACGAGCTGGCGGCGGCGGCGCAGCAGGACCCGGTGCGCTACCGCCGCGCGCTGCTCAAGGACCCGCGCATGCGTGCGGTGCTCGATCTCGCGGCCGATCGTGCCGGGTGGGGCACGGCGCTGCCCGCCGGCAGCGGCCGCGGCGTGTCGCTGCAGTTTGCCTTCGGCAGTTACCTCGCCCTGGTCGCCGAGGTCAGTGCCGGCGCCCAGGGTCCCCCGCGCGTCGAGCGCGTGGTGTGCGCCATGGATTGCGGGCAGGTGGTGAACCCCGACGGGGTGCGCGCACAACTCGAGGGCGGCGTCACCTTCGGCCTGAGTGCCGCGCTCGGCAACGAGATCACCATCGCCAACGGGCGCGTGCAGCAGAACAACTTCAATGATTTTCCGGCGCTGCGGATCTCCGCAGCGCCGCGGGTCGAAGTGCATCTGGTGGCGAACGGGGAAAGCCCGGGAGGAGTCGGCGAGACCGGCACCTCCTGCGTCGCAGCGGCGCTGTGCAACGCAATCTACGCCGCCAGCGGCAAGCGCGTGCGCACGCTGCCGGTGAGCCGCGGTCTGCATGCTTGAGCTTGGTGTGAGCTTGCGGCTACAGTGCCGCACTGCCGGTGTGGCGGAACAAGAACGGTGTGGGGGAGGTCATATGCGGCTTATTCATGACGGCAGGACCGGGGGCAGGCACGCACTGCTCGGGGCGTCATACGTTGCGTTGGCGCTGCTCGCCTGCGTCCCCGGCGCGAGCCGGGCGCAGCAGCAGACGCAGGGGAGCGAAGCGAGCGCCGGGCCCTTGCAGGAAGTCATCGTGACCGCCACGCGCCGCGCGGAGAGTCTCAGCAAGGTACCCATCAGCGTCACGGCCCTGACGCAGGAGAGCCTCGATGAGCGCGGCGTCAAGGACTTCTCGGAAGTCGCGCGCTTCACCCCGGGAGTGAACTTCGATAACTCCGGCACCAACAACATTTCCATCCGCGGCATCTCCGGATCCGGCGGCGCCGGCACCACCGGCATCTATCTCGACGACACGCCGATCCAGATGCGCGCGCTGGCGTTCAACCCGGACGAGGCGCTGCCCAAGTCCTTCGACATCGAGCGGGTGGAAGTGCTGCGCGGCCCGCAGGGCACGCTGTTCGGCGCCGGCTCCGAGGGCGGCACGGTACGCTACATCACCACCCAGCCGAGCCTGACGAAAACCAGCACCTACGGCCGCAGCGAGTTTTCCTCGACTCAGTACGGCGATCCGAGCTACGAAGCGGGAGCGGCGATCGGCGGGCCCCTGGTGCAGGGCGCCTTCGGCGCGCGTTTCGCGATATCGTACCGCCACGACGGCGGCTGGATCGATCGGATCGATCCGGTCACGCTGCAGACGGTGCAGAAGAACGCGAATTACAACAACACGCTGCTACTGCGGCTGGCGGGACTGTGGGCGCCGTCAGACAAGTGGACCATCACCCCCGGGATCTACTATCAGAACCAGCAGAAGAACGACATTTCCAACTACTGGCCGTTGTATTCTGACCCGGCGAACGGCCGCTTCGTCAATGCGGATCCGTCGCGCCGCGCCACGCCGGACAAGTTCTACCTGACCTCGCTCAGGATCCAGGGGGACCTCGGCCCCGCGCAGCTGATCTCCAACACTTCGTACTACCACCGCCGCGAGCAGACCGGCTACGAAGGCACGCTGTATAACCTCGGGTTCTATCAGACCTTCATGGGCGACTGCCCAGTAGGAGGAACTGGCTGCCTGCTGGACAACACCGGCGTGCACCTGCCCGCGGGCGCGACCGACTACCGTTCGCCCGCGACGGTCGACAACGGCCAGCAGAACATCACCCAGGAGATTCGCCTGCAGTCGGCCGATCCGAATGCCAGGCTCCTGTGGACCACGGGGGTGTTCTTCGCCGAGAACCGTCAGAGCTATCTGGAGCAGATTCACGACCCGCAGCTGCAGGAGCTCGTGACCGCCTTGATGCCCGGATCGACCATCGTCGATGTGTTCGGCGTCGGCTACGACTCCGCCAGCGGCTTTCCGACCGACTCGTATTTTCTGAAGACCAACGCCAAGGACGAGCAGTACGCGCTGTTCGGCGAGCTGAGTTACGGGCTCACCGACCGGCTCAAGGGCACGCTCGGGGCGCGCTTCTCGCGCACCAAGTACTCGTTTGACACGCTGACCGGGGGCCCGCAGCTGTTCGCGTCCACCGCGCCCGGCACGGGCAGCAACCAGGAGAACGCCTTTACGCCCAGGGTAGGGCTGCAGTTCCAGATGGATCCGAACGACATGTACTACTTCACCTACGCCAAGGGATTCCGGCCGGGCGGCGCCAATAACCCGCTGCCGCCGGTCGCCTGCCAGCAGGACTTCATCGACTTCGGCATTACGGCGGCCCCGACCACCTTCAGCTCCGATTCAGTCAACAGTTTCGAGGTCGGCGCGAAGAACAACATCGCCAACCGCGTGAAGATCGCGAGCAGCATCTACTACATCCGCTGGAACAACATCCAGCAGACGGTCGTCCCGCCAACCTGCCAGATCTCGTTCATCGACAACCTCGGTCAGGCGGTGGCAAAGGGCGCTGACGTGCAGGCCGAGATCGCGCTCACCGAGCGCTTCACCGTCGAGCTCGCCGCCGGCTACACCGACGCCCGGTACACCCGGGATTCAAGCCTGAGCTCCAACTCGACGACCGGCCCGGTGGTGGCCAACGGCGATGCCATCACCAGCGTCGCGAGCGAGCTCGGCGGCGGTCAGCCGACCGCGCCCGTGACCGTGATCGCGGGCCTGGAGTACAAGTTCAGCGCCTTCAGTCATGCGACATTCGTGCGCGCCGATGCCGAGTACTACGCCCGCGCCAAGTGGCCGACGCCGGGCCAGGACCCGACTACGCTGCAGTCCGACGCGGCCGCCTTCGTGGTCCCGGGCACCACCCGCACCAGCGTCCGCGGCGGGGTCGATTTCGGCAGCTGGCAGCTGGCCGCTTTCGTGGACAACCTCACCAACGCCCACCCGCTCACCGACTACAACTACACGATCTGCCCGCCGACCAGCGCCACCTGTGCAGGGAGCGATCGCCTGCAGCGGGCGTACACGTTCAGACCCCGGACGTTCGGCATCACCGCGATATTCCGTCAATAGCCAGCGGGCGACGCCTCAGGTTCCGCAGGAGGCATGTGCGGCGCACCTCGGCGCGCCCCGCGCTGCGGCCTTTTGAACCCACGGCCGGATTTGCGGCACTCACAGCACGTCGGAGTTCTTAACAAGACCAAGGAGTGCAGTCATGTGCCACCTCATCGGACCCCTGAAAACGACGGCGCTGATCGCCCTCGCCGCCGGCTGCACGATCGCGGGCGCCACCCTCGCGGGTGCCGCCGAGGACGATTCGCGCGCCCAGCGCAACGCCTACGTGGTCGCGCCTCTGGTATCCAACGTGGCCGGTGGCGCCACAGTGCAGGACACAGTGCTGCGAAACGCCTGGGGCGTTGCCTTCAGCCCGGCGGGCAGTCCTTTCTGGGTCAACGACAACGGCACGGGATGCTCGACCCTCTACAGCGGCGGTGGTACGAAGCTGGCGCTGCAGGTATCGATTCCGCTACCGGGCAATGTCGTGCCTGCCGCCTCCTGCCATGCGGTTGATCCGAATAATCCGCCGAATCCTGCCCCGGCGACGCCGACCGGAATCGTGTGGAATCCTTCATCGGCGTTCCTGGTGCCGGGCACGAAGCTGCCGGCGGTATTCATCTTCGCCACCGAGGATGGCACCGTATCCGCGTGGGCCGGAGGCTTGAACCCGGCCGACAATGCGGTGATCGCGGTCGACAATTCGTCGTCTCCCGCCGCCGGGAACGGCGCCGTCTACAAGGGTCTGGTGTTCGGGCTGAGCGCCAAGGGGGGGTTCCTGTACGCGACCAACTTCCGCGCCGGGACGATCGATGTATTCGGGCCGACGGGCTCGGACGGCCTGTTCACGCCCGCGACCACGGACGGCGGCTTCGCCGATCCCGATATCCCCGCCGGCTACGCGCCCTTTGGCATCGCGAACATCGATGGCGACGTGTTCGTGACCTACGCGAAACAGGACGCTGAGAAACACGACGACGCCGCGGGGCCAGGCCGTGGCTTTGTCGATGTGTTTGATACCGACGGCCATCTGCTGCACCGCTTTGCCAGCCGCGGGCCGCTCAACTCCCCGTGGGGCATCACCCGCGCCTCGTTCGCGTTTGGGCGGTTCAGCGGCAAGATCCTGATCGGCAACTTTGGCGACGGCCGGATCGACGCATTCGAGGACGATGGCCGGTTTATCGATGCGCTTGACGACGCTCAGGGCAAGCCGCTGATCATCGACGGCCTGTGGACCTTGACCCTGGGCGGCGGCCGCGGGTCGAGCCCGGACACGCTGTACTTCACGGCGGGTCCGAATGGTGAGAGCGATGGATTGTTCGGTAACATCGTTCCCGCCCACTAATAGTCCGCTGCCGGCGCTGCACCGCTCGCCGCGAGCTCGCGCACCACTTCACGTCGGGTCGCCTGCACGTTGGCCAGCGGTGCGCGGCGCGCACGCGTCACTTCTTCCTCGGTGAACGGCGCAGGGCGCGGCTCGTCGGCGGCGCCGTAGCGCTCGGTGAGCCAGTTGAGAACCGCGGCGAGACGCCCGTCCGACAGCACCGAGTTGGCCGCGCCGGGCACGCGCAGCACGTAGTTGCGTCCTTCGCTGGTGCGCATGAAACGCGCGAGCGCCCCGGCGAGCGGTGGGATCCGGCCGGGCACGCCCTGGGCTTCGGCGCCGTGACAGCCCATGCAATAGAGCATGTAGTCCTCGCCCGGGCTCGCGCTCGCCGCGCCGGCGAGGGCGCTCACGGCGAGCGCGGTTGCGGCGAGCAGCAGCAGGCGCCGCATGGCCTCTAGGGTCCGTCCGGTACGACGCTCTTGCGGTGATCGCGCACCGCGGCGCCATCCAGCGCATGGCCGCGCTCGGCGGCGATCTCCCCGGTGGTGAGGGGTTTCACGTCCGCGGGCGCGTGCCCCAGATCGAACACCACGAAGTTGAGCGTAGCCACCAGGGTCGCGTCATCCAGGCGTGCGAAATCCGGCATCTGGAAGTTGTAGTGTTTGTCCTCGACGCTGATGTCGCCGACCATGCCGTACAGCACGGTGAGTGCGAGCTGCCGGCGTCCCTCGACGCTCGCGGCGTAGCGCGCCGGGTAGGACAGTAGTGGCGGCGCCAGCGCCGGCAGGCCGGCGCCGGCAGGTCCGTGGCACACGGCGCAGTCGGCCTGGAAGCTGCTGAAACCCGCCGGGTACGCCGGGGGGACGGCATCCGCAGCGCGTGCGCCGGGTGCCGTCGCGAGGCTCAGCACCGCCGGCACGGCCCACGCGAGCGCGCCGCGCATGCCGGCGCCCGGGCCCCGGGCCCTCATTTTTCCGCGACCCCCAGGATGACGGACACAGTGCAGTGGTAGTTGGAGTCGGCGTTGGCCATGCACCAGTTGAGGTCGTTGTTGCGCGACGGCCGGTACACCGGCTTCTCGCGCTCGTTACGGTTGCACTCGCAGTTGCCGCAGCTGGTTTTCCCGCAACAGTCGTTGTAGGAGACGATGTAATCGCGGCCGTCGCCGGGGTTGTGGCAGGTGCCGATCCAGGTGATGGGCGAGCTGGCGGTGCCCGGCGGACAGGAGCTGGAGGTGCCGCCGCAGCACGAGCACAGGAAGCCGTCGATGGCGCAGTACTTCCAGTACTCACAGGTCTCCGGACCGCCGGATTTGGCATCGCTCGCCCACGCACGGCCGCCGCGATCCACCGGCAACAGCGGCAGCAGCGCGGCGCCGGTCAACAGCTGACCCAGGGAGGCCAGCAGGCTACGGCGTGAGGTGCGCCGCGCCAGCGAGCGCGAGGAGTGTTCGAACAGGTGATCGAGCGAGCGCATCGTGTGCCCCGTGTTCAGGGATTCAGCATCATCCAGGGCGTCTGGCCCAGGTGCTTCTCCACGTGCCGCAGCTTGCCGCTGAGGGCATCGAACACGGCCACATCCGCGGCGTTGGTGGCCGCAAACAGGATCGGCGCGGGATCCTGCGACACCTGCACGGCGAGCACCCGCGAAAGGCCGGCCGCCTGCACCGGCCAGCGTGCCAGGCGCCGGTGGCTGGCCATCTCGAACACCCAGATTTCGGTGCCGCCGTCCTTGTGCGTGCCTTCCCCGCCCTGATGCATGGGCACGTACAGCCGGCCGAGCGCGCGGTGAATGGCGCCCACCTGATCCGCACCCGGGCGCCAGCGGCCCTGTTCGGCGGGGCTCACCAGCGACCAGGGCTGCGCAAAGGCGGGTCGTGCGCCGGACAGGTCGACCTCGTGCACCTCGCCCAGGAAGGACAGGAATGCGTAGCCGCGGGTGGTCGGAATGCCCTGCACGAACACCGGGTCGAGGTCGGGGTCGAAGAACGGCTCCGACAGGGCGCGCGCGGCTTCGTGACCTTGCGCGTCGAGGGTGACGGTGAGCAGCCGGCCGCTTTCGCAGATGGACGAGACGCGGTCCGGCCCCCAGGGGATCACCAGCACACAGCCGGCGGTGTCGATCTCGCCGAGCACTTTGCCGTGCGCCGGATCGAGCACTCCGAAGGACGCGGCAGGCGTCACGTAGGCAACATACAGAAAGTGGCCGTCGGGGCTGTAGGCGATGTTGAAAAGGCTGGGAGCGGTCTCGACACGCTTGGGTGGCAGCACGATCTCGCCGCTGGTGGCGAGCGTGGCATTGTCGGTGAACTCGACCACATCGGTACGCGCACCGCGACTGCCGCGGGCGAAGTAGGTGGTGGCTACCACAGTGGTGGCCCCGTCGGGCGAGAGGTTGACGCTGGGGGTGAAGCCGGCGTCGATCTGCCCCAGTCGACGATAGCTGTCGCCGTCGAACAGGTGCACGCGGGCATCGATTTCGTTATTGAACGCTTCATCGTACACGTACACCCAGTGCGGGCTCTTCGGCGGCAGCTGTTGCACGGTGAGATGCTCGGCAGGCAGCGGCGGCGGGGCCGCGTGCGCCAGCACGCTGAGCGTCAGGCACAGAGTTGCTGCGGACCTAAGAGGCGCAGATCGCATCGGGCACCCCACGCAAAGCCGGATACACGTCGTTGGTTGACGCCGTGGCGCGCGTGCGTGGCACGTCTGCGGCGGCGGCTTTGCGGCGAGTCTCGCACATCGCCGGGGGCCGGAAAAGGCGGCCACGTCGGGCGCGCGCCGCGCGTGCTGGTTTGACCGTCCGCGGCGCCTGCCGTAGAGTCCTCCTCCCTTCGTCCGATAATCAATAATCGATTATCGATAGGTCGCGATGCCCGCCGTGCCGCTGCAATCGCTGTGGTCGGTGACGGCGCCGGCCGGCCCCGCCTGCGAGGCGCTCGCCGGCGCGTGGGGCGCCCAGGCCGCCGTCATCGGCGCCGGCTACACCGGCCTGTCGGCCGCCCTGCACCTGGCGCAGGCCGGCCGGGAGGTGGTGGTGCTGGAAGCCGCCGACATTGGCGCGGGTGCCTCCGGCAGCAACGGCGGCCAGGTCATCCCCGGGGTCAAGCACGATCCGGATACCCTCGAGCAGATGTTCGGACCCGAAGCGGGAGCGCGCGCGGTGGCGACCGTCGCGGCCGGGCCCGACCTGGTGTTCGAACTCATCGCCCGACACGGCCTGCGATGCGATGCGGTGCGCACCGGCTGGATTCAGCCGGCGGCCTCGGAGGCTGCGCTGCTGCAGCTCGCCGCCCGGGTGGAGCAGTGGCGGCGCCGCGGCGCCGCGGTGGAATTGCTGTCGCGCCAGCAGGTGCTGCGGCTGACCGGATCCGGCCGCTACTGCGGCGGGCTGCTTGATCGGCGCGGCGGCACGGTGCAGCCGCTGTCTTACGCGCGCGGACTCGCCGAGGCCGTGGGGCGCTGCGGCGGACGCATCTTTGTCCGCAGCCCAGCGTGCAGGCTGACCCGCAGCGCGGGCGCCTGGAGCATCGAGACGCCTCGCGGGAGCGTGCGCGCACCGCTCGTGATCATCGCGACCAACGCCTACACCGGCGCGGTCACGGACGAGCTGCGGCGCACGGTGGTGGCAGTGCCGTCCTTCCAGGTGGCCACGGCTCCGATTCCCGCCACGCTGCGCCAGGCAATCCTGCCCGGGGGGCAGGCGGCCTCGGACACCCGGCGTCTGCTGCGGTACTTCCGCCTGGATGCGAGCGGACGGCTGGTGATGGGCTCGCGCGGCACGTTCGCGCCGGTCCCCGGCGCGCGGGCGGTACGGCAGCACTACCGCGCCGTGCACGAAATCTATCCGCAGCTCGAAGGCGTGGCTTTCCAATACCACTGGGGAGGGCTCGTGGCCATGACGCGCGACCACCTGCCGCACCTGCATGAGCCGGCACCGGGCCTGCTCGCCGGCCTGGGCTACAATGGTCGCGGAGTCGCCATGGCGACCGTGATGGGGCGCCTGCTGGCACAGCGTGCGCTCGGAACCCCCGCGGCGGAGCTGGGTTTTCCGGTCACGCCGCTGCGGCCCATGCCGTTGCACGCCCTGAGCGGCATCGGTGCGCGCGCGACCATCCAGTATCTGCGCCTGGCGGACGCGCTGGCACGCTCGCCAACCCTTGGGTCACGGGGACCGGCATGAACGCGACAAAAGTCGGGCTGCTGAGCGCGCTGGTGCTGGTGAACATCGCGTTCGTCATCGGATGGGTCTGGGCCGCCAGGCACTACCGGTTGCGCGAGCGGCCGACGCTCGGGGATATCGCAATCGGAGTGGTGACCGACTTCCTCGATACGCTCGGCATCGGCTCATTCGCACCCACGACCGCGCTGTTCAAATTTCGCGGTGCGCCCGCCGACGAGCTGATACCCGGCACGCTCAACGTGGGGCACAACTCGTCCGCCTTTCTCGAGACCGTGCTGTTCGTTACGGCCGTGACCGTGGAGCCGGTGCTGCTCGCCAGCATGGTCGCGAGCGCCGCCGCCGGCGCCTGGCTCGGCGCCGGCCTGGTGAGCCGGCTCCCACGCCGCACGATCCAGCTCTTCATGGGAGTGGCCCTGCTGGTGGCGGCGTTCTTCTTCGTATTGAAGAACCTCGGCGCGTTCCCACCGGGCGGCACCGCGTTCGCTCTGGCCGGCTGGCGCTTCGCGCTGGCAGTGAGTGTCAGCTTCCTGCTGGGCGCATTGATGTGCATCGGCATCGGCAACTACGCGCCGCTCATGATCATGCTCGCCCTCATGGGCATGCATCCGCTGGCGGCGTTTCCGATCATGATGACGAGCGATGGCATACTGCAGCCCGTGGCGAGCCTCGGCTTCTTCCGCTCGGGACGCTTCGCGCACGGGCCCTCGCTGGGCCTGATCATCGGTGGCGTGCTCGGCGTGCTGATCGCCTTCTACATCGTCAAGCACCTGCCGCTCACGGCGATGCGCTGGCTGGTGATCGTGGTGGTCAGCTACGCGGCGGTTTCGATGCTGCGCTCGGCGCGCGCCGCCTCAGCAACGGCGCCCGCCGTCGCGGTGCCGTGACGGCAAGCGCATCTGCCTTCAGCCCGCTGCCCAACCCATGCGCACCGCGACCAGATAGCCCCGATGAGCCAGCGCCGGCCGATCGGGGGTGTGCGTAGGGTGGATCGTGCGCCCGGTGCACTGTGCGCGCTCGGCGGCGCGCGCCGGCGGCACGCTGAACACCACCGCCACCAGCAGTGCGAGGGCAAGATTGATGAGCAACGATCCCAACACCGCCCAGGTCGTGATTCTCATGGCGCTCTCCCAACGGCAATTCTCACTGCGCCTATGAGACACCCCGGAGAACGGCGGCGTCAGCGCGGCGGCGTCGAATCCATCCTCGCGGCCAACGGGTTCGTCCCCGAGGGGCGTGACTGGGGTCCCGGCCCGGGCGACCCCTCATCGGGGGCGCCATCACATTGGCGAGACAACCGCGCACCCGTGCCTGTAATCTTCCTCTGTTCGTGCAACCTCTGACATTAGGGGGGCAGATGGCGTCCGGGGGACACACGACAGTCATCCAGAGGGTCCTGGAACGACGGGCGGCCAAGCCCGCGACCACCGAGGACGGGACTACGGCGACTGTCGCGGTCATGGTGCGGGTGCTGCCGCCGCCGAAGGCGCTCCTGGTCTTCCAGGAAGCGCCGCTGCGCCAGCATATGCAGCAGCGCATCACGCCGGATGTGCTGGAGTGCGAGGCGGTCGCCGACGAGGAGGAAGCTCTGCGCCGCTTCGGCGCCGAGTTTCGTCCGGTCGTGCTCACCGACAGCCTGGAGCTGATACGCAAGCTGCGGGCGCGGCCCGCCGCCCGCCCACCGTTCATCGTCTATGTGGCCGAGGTCGATGACGCCCAGGAGCGGGAGGCGGGCATCCTCGCCGGGGCCGACGAGTGCGTCGGGCGGCGGGTCAGCGACTGCGAGCTGGACGCGCGCATCCGCGCGGCGCGGCGCATCACCGAGCTCGAGTCGGTACTGCGCATTACGCTGGAGGAGAACCGCAAGCTGTCCTCGACGGACGAACTGACGCGCGCTGCCAGCCGGCGCTTCTTCGGCAAGCACTTCCCGCGTGAGGTCGAGCGGGCCGCGCGTTACAAGCGTGCCCTGTCCCTGGCTCTGTGCGACATCGACCACTTCAAGAAGATCAACGACACGCTCGGTCACGCCGGTGGTGACGAGATCCTGCAGCAGTTCGGTCCGCGCCTGCAGCAGGCCCTGCGCCGCGGGATTGACTGGGTGGCGCGCATCGGCGGTGAGGAATTTGCCATCGTCATGCCGGAGACCGCTCATGAACCGGGGCTCGACGTCGCCCGCAAGTTGCGGGCGGCGGTCTCGCACACCCCCTTCAAGGCCGGCAAGAAGAGCATCCACGTGACCGCGAGCTTCGGCCTCTGCGGCATGGACCACGTCCCGAGTGGTGAGCACCGGGTGGCCGAGCAAGTGCTCAGGATCGCCGATGCGGCCCTGTACCGCAGCAAAGAGAACGGCCGCAATCGCGTTACGGCCGCGATTCTCAAGGAACCGGCCGGCTGACAGCGCCGCGCGTCGTCGGGCCGGGCAACCGGATCGGTGTCCGCGGCCTGATAGAATGAAACACGAGCCACTGCATTGACTGCGGAGAGGTGGCAGAGCGGTTGAATGCACCGGTCTTGAAAACCGGAGGCTGCGCAAGCGGCTCGTGGGTTCGAATCCCACCCTCTCCGCCAGGCAGCCTTGGGCCATCCATCCAGAGGCAGTGTTCTCCAGAAAGGATCTTGTCGTCGTGGGAACGCGGG
>Ga0209577_10000074_pt1 | contig 89576 bp, 74 predicted proteins | sample GraSoiAngelo_109_FD_185874 | JGI IMG/M metagenome (GOLD analysis project Ga0209577, IMG submission 185874) | Grasslands soil microbial communities from the Angelo Coastal Reserve, California, USA - 14_0903_12_20cm (SPAdes) (version 2) | ecosystem: Environmental > Terrestrial > Soil > Grasslands... | reverse complement strand
AGGCTCGTCGGCCGGAAAGGCGACGTCGTACTGAAAGGTCTCGCCGGAATTGATGGTCGTCTTGATCACCTCATCCGAGTGACAGGTCGGCGAGGTGTTGGTGCCGTGATAGTGGAGGTTGAGCGAGGATGGGCCCATGCTCGAGGCGCCGCAGTTCGGCGGGTTCACCGTCATCGTCAGCGGCAGCGCCGGGGTATTGTTGGTGACCGTGATCATCAGGTGGTCCCCGGGATTCACATGCAGGGTTGGATTCTGCAACCCCTCGGGCGTCATGAAGCAGAGCATCTCATGCGCCGGGTTGTTCGCATCGATCCTGTGTTGATACGAGAACCTGACGTTGAGCACGCCGTTGGAGCTGAACAGCGCCGGCGGGTTCTGCACCACGTCCCCCGCGGCGAAGCTGCGCGCACAGGGGTCGGCGACCGGTGGCACCGGCGCCGGCGCGCTGCTGCCGGTCTCAGCGGCCCGGGCGACTGCGCACACCTGTATCAAGGCAAGAATCAGCACGCCAGGCGCCGGCCTTGCAATCGCCTGCCATGTCTTTTCAAGGTTCATCGACGTTTCTCCTCTCCAGCGTTCGGGCGACCGCTGCCGCCCCTTTCCAGAGGCGTGACCAGCGGCACAAACACATCGTCCAGATCCTGGCCGGTCGGGCCTTCTGTTCGAAGTCGCGTTTCACGACGGCTGCGAGCTCCTCGAGCGTTCTCGAGGCTGGAAAAATCTATTTCCGGGAAGAAATTCGCGGGCAGCACGAGGCTGCCGTGCCGGTTGAGAATGGACGATTTCAAGGGACCTCCTCCTTGAGCTTCACCGCGCGATGCAGTTGCCACATCGCGCAATGTAGTAGCGTCCGTTTGTTACGCACTCGTTACGCACTCCAGTCCGTATCTCCCAGCCGACACCGGCGGATGCGGCCACGCTTGGCGCGGACCCAACTTGGTGTTGAGCGCGGCGCTGCGGCTGACTTGCGCGCTGTTACCGCAACCGGCGACTTGGCGTAGCCTGCAACGACGATCTCGTCATCAGATACGTCGAAATGATTGCAGGACTTCGCAGCATCTCATCGGACGCCCCGCTGGTGCGCGGCGAGGAATCGGCCGCAATCAGTGGGTATCGTCGTCACTGTGTAGAATGCTCCAGCGGACCGGACCACCCTCATGCTCAACCTCGTCGCTGCCAGCGCCTGTTTTCTGCTCATCCATTTTGGCGTTTCCGGCACGCGCTTGCGTGACACGCTGGTGCTGCGCCTCGGCGAAGGTCCTTATCGCGGGGCCTTCGCGCTCGCCTCCGTGATCGGGCTGGTTTGGATGATATACGGCTACAGACGTGCCCCGACGGTGGCTCTGTGGGCGCCGCTCCCGGGCTTGCGACCGGCGGCGTTCGCGCTGGTGTTCGTCGCGTTCCTGTTCGTCGGAATCGGCCTTGCCACCCCCAGCCCGACGCGAGTCGGCATGGAGTCGAGGCTCGCGCAAGGCACCGACATGGCCCGCGGCATGGTTCGCGTCACGCGCCATCCCTTTCTGTGGGGCGTGGCGCTCTGGTCCCTGGTCCACCTGATCATGAACGGCGACCTAGCATCCGTCATTCTCTTCGGCTCGCTACTCCTGCTGGCGCTCGGCGGCACGGTTGCCATCGATGCCAAGCGGCGCCGCAAGTTCGGCGACGGTTGGACGCAATTCGCGCAAACCACCTCCAGCGTCCCATTTGCCGCGATCCTGAGCGGCAGGAACAGGATTGGTTCGGCTCTGAGCGAGATCGGGATTGTGCGGCCGCTCGTTGCTGCCCTCGCCTACGCGCTGATTTTCTACTTTCACGGGCGATTTTTCGGCGCGCCACTTGTATGAAGGTGTGACTACAACGGTGCGCTCAATGCGCAACCCTCCGGTCAGGACTTGAGCGGCTGAGTCAGTAGACATACGCCGCACCGGCGAGAAAGTCGAACTGGAAGAACGAGGAACCCCGCACACGCACCCGGCAAAGCGCACCGCTCCCATCCGAGCGGCAGAAAAGCTCGCTATCCGTGTCGACCGGCGTGAGAAGACCGCGTCCCTCAAGACGCAGCGAGAAATGGGGGCTCACCGGCATGCGCACGCCGAGTGCCAGAGATACCGAAAAGCGCGTGTCTTCGTGGCCGAGAGCAGGATCCGGGCTGAAGCGCGTGATGCCGAGACCGCCCGCGAGATAAGGCTTCAGGCGCGGCTCCTCATCGAGCGACACCGTGCCGCCGATGTGCAGATATTCGACGTCAATACTGGCGGGGGCGAGGGCATCTGCGCGCAGCGCCGTGGACTGCCGACCGTAGAACAATTCGTATTGGGTGGACTCGTCGGCGCGCGCATCGAGCGCGAGCGCGAAGGAGCCGTGGTCATCCAGCTCGACGTGCTGGCCGGTGTCGAGCAGCTTGAAGCCGCCGCCGACGCGGTAACCGATGAACGGACTCACTTCGAACTGCTGTGCCTCGCGCACCGGCGACTCCGCCGTGGCGGACGCGCTCACGAGCACGGCGGCGCCGAGCAACAGGCTGCGCAGTGGTGTTCGCGGCATACGCATTAGCCTACGCGAGGAACGCTCTGAAACAAGCGCGTCGCTCTGGTCTGCGCGCGGCGTGGCGCCGGGCTCACGCAACGCGCTCTGGCGCGCCGCGCGCGCACGTCACAGTCCGTCATTGCCCGTATCGAGAGTGGCGCTGCCAGCCCAAGCTGGAAAACCCTGCAGCGTCTGGTGAACCGTGCAGGGTTTGACTTGCAAGGACTACTCAGTCCGAGGCGAAACCCAGGCGGAATTCGCTGCGGTATCGGCGCACCTCATGGGCCCATGGCACGCGCTGGTTCCATGGTGGACTTTGCGCATACCGCTGCCGCGGGTGTCGGCCTTTGCTCCTGCCCCGTCAGGCCTCGAGCCCGAGCTCATCGAGCGAGCGCAGCAGTTCGGCCGGATCGCGGTAGACGCGATAGGCTCCGGCGCTCAGGAGCTCGGTTTCCCCGTAGCCGCCACTCAGCAGCCCGACGCTCAGAATCCCCGCGCGGCGCGCCGCGAGCTGATCCCAGACGGCATCGCCGACGACGTAGCATTCGCTCGGCGCAACCCCGAGTCGCTGCCCGCAGGCGATGAACAGGTCCGGCTCGGGTTTGGCGCGCACGACGTCGCCACGCTCGACGACCACGACGTCGCCACCGACGCCGAGTGCCTCGAGCGAGCGATCGATCTCGGGGCGCCGGCCGGAAGTGGCGATACCGTACGCGATCCTGCGCCGGCGCAGGTCCCTCAGCAGCTCCACGGCGCCGGGAAGCGGCCGCCGCTCGGGGAGGAATTCGCGGAATAGCTCCCCGTGGCGCCTCTGCAGGTCTTCCGCCGCCGCGGCATCGATGTCGTGCCCGAGCTCGCGCGCCGCCGCGCGCGCGAACAAGCCGCCGCTCATGCCGATGCGGCGGTGAATACGCCAGCCGTCGATGGCGAGACCCGCCTCGGCAAATGCGCGTTGCCAGGCAAACACGTGCGCGTAAACGGTGTCCACCAGAGTGCCATCGAGATCAAAGATGAGTCCGCGCATCACGAGGGTCTGCTCCCTTCACGGTTTCCTGCCGGCTTGCGGCGCCTTCCCCGGCGAACGGCTGTTTGCGACTACGCTCTCCGGCCGGCGCTGGTATGAGGCATGCATACCGCTTAGATTGTCGCAGCTTTCGGCTCCGGCTCACAGCCGCGCCATTTGAGGTGGCTTTCGTCGACGGCTGGGCAATGTTAGCGTGCACACGATAGCCACGACTGTTTCGCTGGGAACCTGTTCGACGGGAAGGGATGCCATGAGCAGCGGCGGATACAAGCTTTACGGCAGGGCTAACGCGGGCTCGCTGGCCGTGCAAATCGTGCTCGAAGAGATCGGCGCGCCTTATGAGCTGCTGTGGGTCGGCAGGACTCCCGCCGAGCTCGAGACATTCCGCCGCATCAATCCGGCCGGAAAGGTGCCGGCGCTGGTGCTGCCGGATGGCACGGCGGTATTCGAGTCCGCCGCCATCCTCATTCACCTGACCAACGCGCATCCCGCAGCGGATCTCGCGCCCGTCGTCGGCAGCACGGCGCATGCCCGCTTTCTGCAGTGGATGTTATTTCTGTCGTCGAACGTCTACGAGACGGCGCTGCGAATCTCCTACCCGGAGCGCTACTCCACGGTCGGAACGGCCGCGGCCGCCCAGATCAAGGCACAAGCCCTGCAGGACTGCGCCCGCCACCTCGAACTGATTCACGGCGCGCTGGCGCCCTATGTACTGGAGCGACTGTCCGCGGCGGACCCGTACCTGCACATGCTCGCCGGGTGGTATCTGCAGGACGCCCCGGCGCTGGGCTCCCGGCTGCCGAAGCTCGCGCAGCACGCCGCACTGCTGCGCGAAAGGCCCGCGACGCGCAAGGCCGAACGGGATCACGCCGAGACCTAGACGGCCAGGATCATGAGTCTCGCTCCTTTGCACGGCATTCGCGCCTGCGTGTTCGATGCGTACGGCACTCTGTTCGATGTCGCTGCGGCCGCGCGGACCTGCAGCGCTGAGCTGGGTGAGAAGTCGAGCGCCCTGAGCTCACTTTGGCGTGAGAAGCAGCTCCAATATACGTGGCTCCGGGCGCTGCAAGGCCGCCACGCGGACTTCTGGCAAGTGACCGGTGAGGCCCTCGACTTTGCGCTCGAGACACTGCGGCTCAGCGGCAGCGGGTTGCGGGACCGGCTGCTGAGCCTTTACCTCACACTCGGCGCCTTTCCGGAGGTACGCGACACGCTGGCGCGCCTCAAGCAGGCCGGTATGAGGACGGCAATACTTTCCAACGGCTCCCCGCACATGCTGAAGGCCGCCGTGGAGGGTGCCCGGATCGCGCACCTGCTGGACGCCGTGCTCTCGGTTGAAGAGGTCGGGATCTACAAGCCGCACCCGAAGGTTTACCAGCTCGCCGTCGAGCGCCTGGGGCTCGAGGCGGGCGCGATCGCGTTCCAGTCCTCCAATGCGTGGGACGCCTGGGCGGCATCCGCGTTCGGCATGCGGGTGGTGTGGTGTAACCGCTACGATCAGCGTCCCGAAAAGCTCCCGGGCACGCCTGATCGGGAAATCAGGTCGCTGGCGGAACTGCCGGCCCTGTTAGGTCTGAACTGACGCGCCTTCGCGAACGGCCCGGACGATCCTGGCGGCAATCTCGGCCGGCGCCGCGGTGGATGGAATGGCCACGCGAATCCGTTGTTGCGGATCAACCAGCAAAACGAACGCGCTATGCTCCACCAGGTAAGACCCCGACTTCGCATCGAGCGTTCGCCGGTCGAAGAAGACCCGATACTGTTGCGCGACGCGTTCCACCGCCCGCGGCGGACCGGTCAGGGCAACGATGCGGGCATCGAAAGCCTTCACATAGACCGACAGCGCCCGCGGAGTGTCCCGTTGCGGGTCGACTGAAACGAATACCGGGAGGATGCGCGCCGCATCGGGCCCGAGCTCATCGAGAGCCTGATGAATCCCCATGAGGGTGAGCGGACACACGTTCGGGCAGGTGGTGAAGCCGAATGTGACGAGGCGATAGCGCGTGGCGAGAGCGTGCTCGTCGAGGGCCGCGCCGCGTGTGTCGCGCAGCCCGGCGAATGAGACATCGATGCGCTCGCCGGCGCGGGGCAGCGAGGGCACGGAGCTGCCGGACAGGGTCTGAATGAGCATCCATGCGGCCAGCGCACCGCTCAGAGTGAGGCTCGCGATGAGCGCGACGCCCATGCGGCGAGCCCTGCGGATCGCAGTCCGTTGGTTTGTTCGGCAGCTCGTCATTTCTTCTCCAGCAACGGGGTCACGATGCGCGCCAGTCGTTCGCGCGTCCACTCGGGATGTCGCTCCTTCCACCCGTCATCCACCAGACGGCCGGCGCGGTCGATGGTGAAGTTTACGGGAATACGCCAGATGCGTCCGTAGCCCGGTGCGCTGGCGGCGGCCAGGAAGCCCACCGGGAAGCTCAGCGTGCGCGCCACGGCGCGCACCTCCTCGAGCTCATCGGGCGTATTCAGAGTGAATCCGAGCACGGTGAGTCCCTGAGCGGCATGCTCGGCCGCGTACCTCGAGAGCAGGGGGAGCTCGTCGCGGCAGGGCACACACCAGGTGGCCCAGAAGGTGAGGATGACGACCTGGCCTGTCAGCTGCGGCGTAGACAGCCGCTTGCCGTCCAGTGTCACCAGGGTGGCGGCGGGCGCCGGCTGTCCGACCCGCAGCTCGTTGGCCTGGGCCCGCGGCGCCAGCATGCTCCCGAAACCCAGTAGACCGCACGCGGCAGCCCCCTGCAGCACTGTGCGCCGCGTGGGGTTCGCGGGCGGGTGGAGGTGAAATCGAGTGCTCATGGTTCTAGGGCGAGAACGCGTAGCTGCCCCCGACGGTTGCCGTCCAGTGCGGGAACAGCTGGTAGCCGTCGAGCCTGGCGTACACCGGTATCTGCGCGAAGGCGTAAAGATGCAGGTTCCCCATCACGTGCAGCGTCAGACCCGGACTCAGATAGGCCACGGTGCCTGCCGTATCCGGGGTGTCGGCCAGTGCTCCCTGATCGGCGCTCTTGCGCAACAGGTTCACCTGCAGCTGCGGCACCCACTGCGGATGGGCCTCGTAGCGCAGACCGAAGCTCATCGTGGCGCTGTTGCCGGGCCGGAAGTCGTTGCCGGGCGCATCCAGCTTGTGCTTCACCGCGCTCTGGAATTGACCGTTGACGAACGCATCGAAATTCTGGCTCACGGCCTGGTAGTAGTAGGCGCCCACGATCAGATCGGTGCTGCCCGTGCCCGCCTGCAGGCTCGCATCCAGGGGGGTGCCGGCGTTGGGGCCGGTGTTGAAGTTCACCGCCGTGCCGTAGTGGCCGGTGGGGAGCTTCACGCCCAGTTGCACGCCCAGGTTGTGGGTCGGCAGCCATCCCTGGTAACTGCCGATGATCTTGACATCGCCCGGGTCGGAGAGACTGGCGCCGCTGATCTGACTCGACGCGGTTTCGGACGGGCGGTACGGGGTTTGCTGCTGGCCGAAGGTCGTGTGCGAGCGCATGACGTACGGAACGAGGACACTCACGTTCCATTCGGAATTGGGGCTGTAACTCATGCCCACGCTGAGATAGCGATTGATCGTCTGCTTCTCGATCTCACCGCCCCCGAGCGCGGGATTGGACGGATGGTTGACGACCTGTGCCGCGGTTGCCGCGCCGGTGCCGCTACGCAACCAGTTCTGGTTGATGTAGTCGTACTCGAAGTTGAAGCGCAAGCCCGGAATGGCCGAGTATCCGGCCGCCGCGTCGGCGCTGAGCGTGCAGCCGCAGGCGGCGCAGGCCGAGGCCTTCAGCGGCGCGCAGGATGCTAGAACACCTGCCAGCGTCCAAAGCGGCAGGCGACTGAATCGGCAAGACATGTGTATGTTCCCGTTCGCCGTGGCGAACCCGTGTGCAGGACGTGTGAAACGGACGGTCGGGCGCTCCGAAAATGGGCGCGCGACGCCGACGAAGGTCTGCTTCAGGCGAAGCGGGGTGGACCGCGAGGCTGTTGGACGCGAACCAGCCCGACGTTGAGGTGCAGCGGCTCGGAGAGGACGAGGATCGGCTCCGCAGCGGTGACGGCAATCGGCAGGATTCGGCCCGTCTCCATGGCCGGCGCGGCAGCCGGAGCGTTGCCGAACGCGCAGTGCTCGGTGTGCGGCGGATTTCCCGGCTGCCTGCCAGTGTCCAGCGGCGCAGAGGGAGCTGGAAAATCGGGCCGGCAGATCGTGAGGGAGAATGGCTTGCCGCTCGCGGGCATGAAGCCGGCGGGGATCAGCGCGTGAAATACCACGGCGACCAGCAGAATGCTGGTCACGAGCTCGCGCCTGCGGCGATTGAAGAGAGTCGAGCGCATGTCCTTCAGGAGGGCTGCCGCCTTTTTCGGGAGTCTATCCGTTCAGACACGCGCCCGCGAGTCGCGGGCACCCTACCGCGAGCTACTGCATTACCCGACCGCTGCGTACCCCGCGCGCTCGATGCGATCGCCTCGCAACGGGCGCTCGGTATTCCCACCCTTATGTCAATCGATTGGCCGGACCAAGGAGCGCCGCGTTCCTTCAGGCTGCGTGCGTCGCCCCTTGCGCACGGCGAAGAACAGTTGCCGGTGTTCGCCGGCACGCGTGATGGTCGCCCAGCGCAGCGCGACCAGGACATACAGGACATTCAGCGCCAGGAGTCTGGTGGGGATGTGTCTGGTGCGCTGCGCTGCGGCGAGCACCTGCTTCGCCGTCACGCCGCGCGTTCCGCCGACGCGCCCGTGCACGTAATCGACGGCGGCCTTGTCGACCAGGTTGAAGTAGCCGGAACCACGACGCGCCCTCGATAGCGCGAACGACAGCACGAAAAAATAACCCTCGCTCTCGAATACATGATAGGTCTGACGCACCGCCCTGACCCGACCACAGTATTGGAGTCCACGCTGCAAAGTGCGGATATTCATACCACCCCACTCATGGCTCAGTCCCCCTCGCCGAGCGCAAGCCGCGGAACGCCTGCCTCCTGCATCCGGGTATTGAGCGCCGGCAGCTCGCTGTTGGCGAGTGACTTCCACTTCTCGAGCTGCTCGACCAGGCGTCGATGCAGATCGGCGTACACCTCCTGCTGCGCCGCCGTCGGAGCGACGTCGTCCGCGTCGATGGTGGCAATGAAGGTGTCGTATTGCTCGTTGAGGCGGTTCGGATAACGCAGATTGTCCTCGGATGCCTTCATGTTGACCTGGATGAGCTGCTCCTCGATCGGTTTCATGTGCGCGTCGAAATCCGCGGCCGCCGCCAGCAGCGGCTTGCTGCCGGCCTCGCTACCCGCCCAGGCCTTCAGCGTCTCGAGATTGCGCCGCAGGGTGCGCATCTGATTGACGGCGCGGTGCAGCGCGTCGATATCCTGTGCCGTGCGTGTCACCAGATCCCAGTGCGCGGCCGTGTCGGCCGCGGTGACGGTGTCCTTCAGTCGCGGGTCGAGCACCACTTGCAGCGGCACGGACTGCACCGTGCCGCGGGCCGTGAGGCGCACCAGGTAGGAGCCCGGAGTGACGACCGGTCCGCGCGGACCTTCGTCGGCGTAAAACGCCCCGGGAATCTCGCGCGGATCCTCGACGCGCAGATCCCAGGCGAAGCGGTTCATTCCAGCGGCATCCGGCAGCAGGTCCGCGGGCGGCTCGCGATCCGGCCATTCGGCCGGCTGCGCGAACTTCTCCTTCTTATGGTTCGAGAGCGTGCGCAGCACCTTGCCCTGGGGGTCGAGGATCTCGAGCGTGATCTTCTCATCGGCCGCCGGCCTGCTCTTGAGAAAATAGTCGATCACGGCGCCGCGCGGCGGGTTGTCGCCGACCGGCCGCCGGCGGTTCACCTCGAGGGGGAAATGCAGGTGGTAGGCGCTCTGCGGTTGATACAGGCGCACCTCGGGCAGCTGCGCCGCGGGGTCGAGCTGGCGCAGGGGCGTCAGGTCATCGAGCACCCAGAACGAGCGGCCGTGGGTCGCGACCACGAGGTCGTCGTCCTTCACGACCAGATCGTGCACCGGCGCGACGGGCAGATTCAGCTGCAGCGGCTGCCAGTGCCCACCGTCGTCGAAGGACACATAAACCCCGAGCTCCGTGCCCGCATACAGCAGTCCCTTTTTCTGCGGATCCTCGCGCACCGAACGCACGTAGGCGCCTTCGGGTATCCCGCTGACGATGCGGGTCCAGGTCTTGCCGCTGTCGTGCGTGCGGTAGATGAGCGGCTTGAGATCGTCGAGCTTGTGCCGGTCTATCGCGGCAAACGCGCTGCCGGCCTCGTGCGGCGAGGGCTCGATGATGCTCACCATGCTCCACTCGGGCATGTCTTTGGGCGTGACGTTGTGCCAGCTCTGCCCGTCATCCTGGGTCACGTGGATCAATCCATCATCGGTGCCCGCCCACAGGAGGCCGCGCTGCAGCGGTGACTCGGCGAGCGCAAACACGGTGTCGTAGTACTCGACGCTGGTGATGTCGAGCGTGATGGGCCCGCCCGAGGGCCGCTGCTTGCTCTTGTCGTTGCGGGTGAGATCGGCGCTGATGCGCCGCCAGCTGCGCCCCTGATCGGAGCTCTCCAGCACGAATTGCGCCGCCGTGTACAGAACGTTCGAATCGTGCGGCGAGACGAACACCGGCTCGGTCCACTGGATGCGGTATTCGAGATCCGCCGCCCCGTTACCGGATACGTCGAGGGGATGTATCGAGACGTCGCGCAGGTTGCCGGTGCGGTGATCGTAGCGCGTCATCTGCCCGCTGTCGGCATTGGCGTAGACGATCTGCGGGTCGCGAGGGTCGGGTGCGATGTAGCCGCTTTCGCCCCCGCCGACCTCATACCAGTCCTGCCGGCCGATGACGCCCTCGTCGTCACGGCTGGCGATGGCGATGGTGCTGTTGTCCTGCTGCGCGCCGTAGATGCGATACGGCCAGTGGTTGTCCACGGCGACGTGATAGAACTGCGCCGTCGGCTGATTGTACTGCGAAGTCCAGCTCTTGCCGCCATCGACGGAGATGGTCGCGCCGCCGTCATTGCCGTTGATCAGCCGCCGCGGATCGCGCGGGTCTATCCACAGCGCGTGATGATCACCGTGCGGCGCCGGCAGCAGCTCGAAATCCTTGCCGCCGTTGGTGGAGCGAAAGGCGCCCGTGTCGAGCACGTATACGGTATCGAGTGCGACCGGATCGGCGAAGATGTGCGAGTAGTACCAGGCACGCTGCCGGAAGCGGTGATCGGAATTGACCCGCATCCAGCTGTCGCCACCGTCGTCGGAACGGAACACCCCGCCCTCCTTCGCCTCGATGGCGGCATAGACGCGGTTGGAGTCCGCGCCGGACACCGACACCCCGATGCGGCCGAGCGGCCCGTCGGGCAGGCCGTGGTGCTCGAGGAGCTTCCAGGTGAAGCCCCCGTCGGTCGATCGATAGAGCCCCGAGCCCGCTCCGCCGCTGGAGAAGCCCCACGGTTCGCGGCGCATCTGCCACAGCGAAGCGAACAGCGTATTGGGGTTGCGCGGATCGAGAACGACGTCGATCCCGCCGCTGTCGCGGTCGCGGAACAGCACCCGCTGCCAGGTCTTGCCGCCATCCCCGGTGCGGAAGATCCCGCGCTCGTCGTTGGGCCCGAACGCGTGGCCGAGCGCGGCGACGAACACGACATCCGGGTTTCGCGGGTCGACGACGATGGCGCCGATGTGCCGCGTGTCGCGCAAACCCAGGTGCTGCCAGGTCTTGCCGGCATCGAGCGACTTGTATACGCCGTCGCCATAGGTGATGTTGCCGCGCGGGCAGGCCTCGCCGGTGCCGACATAGATGATATTGTGATCCGAGTCGGCGACCGCGATCGCTCCTATCGAGGCGATCTTCTGCTCGTCGAAGACCGGCTGCCAGGTGCTGCCGGCGTTGGTGCTCTTCCAGACCCCACCGGCCACCGCACCGAAATACCAGGTTGCCGGGTCACCCGGCACGCCGCTCACCGCCACCACTCGGCCGCCGCGGAACGGACCGACCTGGCGCCATTTCATACCGCTGAAGAGTTGCGGATCCACCTGACTGGCAGCCAGTGCCGCACACGGCAGCAGCAACAGCAGCACAGCCAAAACCCTTCCAGGACCGTTGAACCGGCAACGAGTCATTGTGCCCCCTCAGGAGACCTGCCACGCGTGAGCGGCGATTATTCCACGGCACGGGTCAACGTGTTGATGAGATCGTGGCTGGCAGGTGTGAGCGCGCAGCCGAGCCGGCGCGGCTCACCGGCGCAAGTCGGCCGCGACCGAGAGCATGAGCCGCCGGGCCGGAAGCAGATAGTAGGATTGGTCGCCGAATTCGCTGGCGGTGACCGGAGCGCGCCGGTCGGTCAGGTTTTGACCCTCGACCGCCAGGGTGTATTGCCCGAGGCGCCATCCCAAGCGCGCGTCCACCGTCACGTATCCGCCCGCCGCAGCGGTGTTCAGGCGATCGAGGAAGCGGCGCCCGACATAGGCGGCCTGGGTGGCCAGCTGCCATCCGCCCGGAGCCGAAACCTGCACACCAAGGGCTGCAATGTTGTGAGGCGACAGGTTGAGCTGGCGCCCCTCCAGCTGTACGAGGGTTCCTGACTCGCTTGTCATGGTATTACCGAAGCGCGTGTCGTGATAGCTGTACGCCGCGGTCAGGACCGTGCTGGGCGCTGCCTGCCAGCGCAACTCGGTCTCCGCACCGGTAAAGCGCTCGCGACCGGCGTTGACCATGACGGGGGCTCCGCTCGCGTCGGTCTGATTCACGACCAGATTGGCAAAATCGAGCTTGAACGCCGCGATCTCCCAGTCGAGCGCCCCGGCGAGAGTCCTGACTCGCAGCCCGCCCTGGTAGGCCTCGGCATTCTCCGGGTGCAGGATGGCGGCACTCACGTCCGGGCCGAAATCGATGGCGGCCGGCTTGAACGTGTTGCAATACTGAGCGAACAGGATCCCGCGCTGCGGGCCGTCCGCGGCACCCCAGATGCGCAACGTCCAACCCAGGTCGCCACTCACGCGCAGGTGGTTCTGCGAGTCGGTGAAATAGCGGTCATTGGCCGGAGCGATCGTGTCCGCATGCGTCGCCCGCTGGCGCTCGTGAGTGTCGTTGAGCCGCAGGCCCCCGAGAACTCCGAATCGGTCGCGAGGTTTCCAGTCGAGTTGCGCGTACAGGCCGCCAAACTCGCGACGGTCATCGAGAGCGTTGATCTCATCGACATGCCGGGAGGTGCTCGGCGGCGCTGCCCTGCCATCGAGCAGCGCAGAGTAAGCAAAATTCCTGCTCTGCTGCGTCCCAACGCCCGACAGCCAATCGAGCCCCGTGGTCAGACCGAGCGAGCCCGACAGTGGCACGGAGACAAACGTGTCGAAATACAGCTCCCGCACCCTGCGGTCCTGGTTGAAGCCATCGGCATTGTTGCCGTCGGCGCCGATCGAGAGCTGCGGCCGCAGGAAGCCGCGTACGTCGTGGGTCCTCGAGCCGGTGTAGGAGAGCAGCGTCCGCCACTGCCCGTCGTGCAGCGTCTCTTGGAAGCTCATCGCCAGATGCATCCGATGCTCGACGATACCGGAATCGGCGGGATTGAAGTTGCCATCGAGCGGGGTGGCAGTCGTCAACGAGCTCCCCTCGCGAAGCACGGGACTCGTCGGCAGCTGCGTCTGCGCCAGGTACTCGAGGTCCACTGCGGCGTTGCCGTCCAGGAGCGGTGCGGCGGCGCGGTACAGCCCGTGTGCACGGTCAAACCCCTGATCGCGGCCGCTGAGCCGCGTGCGGTCACCGTCAACAAGCAGGGAATGGCGATAGGATCCGCTGGGTGGCAGCGCCGTGGACAGCGAGCCCGCCGCGCTGGAACGGCTGCCGCCGGCGACGCTGAGCTCGTTGGCGCTCTCGCCGGCAGGATAGCGGATCACGTGAATCACGCCGACGAAGGAAGTCGCGCCGAACATGACCGGCGCCGGACCCTTCATGATCTCGATGCGCTCGACGTCGTTGAGATCCAGTGTCGGCACCGCCGGGCTGAACGCGCCGCCCCAGGGCACACCGTCGACCACGAGCAGGAAGGCGTCGAACTCGTGCAGTCCCCACAATGACGGCACGCTGCCCGCGGGGCCGGTATCGCCCCCCGGAGGTGCATCAGCGCCCGCGACCGTTGCGAGCGCCGCGCGCAGATCGGCGCCCCCCAGGCGCCGCAGATCCTCACCCCGAATGACCGTCAGCGGCGCCGGCACGTAGTCGATCGCTTCGGCCACCCGCGTCGCGGTGATCTGGACCTCGGGCAGGGAGACCGCTGCAGCGCCCCCGGCCGCTCCAGCGGCGTTCGCGCAGCTCGCTCCACAGCCGAGCAGAGCCAGCAGTGTCAGGACGGGCGACGCCCGCGACGCGGCGACCGGTCGGTTCATCGTGGCAGCGAGAATAGCGGACAATGCGGCGCAACGGCGGCGCATACTGAGTGTCGGATGTCGGAAATGGATAGCGCGGCGGGGAACGGTGCGATGGCGCCGGCGTCAGAGCGTGAGCTCGGCCTGATCGATGCGTGGTGGCGGGCTGCCAATTACCTCTCGGTGGGCCAGATCTACCTGTGCGACAACCCGCTGCTCACCGAGCCCCTGTCCGCCGCGCACATCAAGCGCATGCTGCTGGGCCACTGGGGAACCACCCCGGGCCAGAATTTCATCTACGCGCATCTCAACCGCATCATTCGCGCCTACGGCCTGAACATGATCTACATCTCCGGCCCCGGTCATGGCGGGCCGGCGCTGGTGGGCAATGCGTATCTCGAGGGAACCTACAGCGAGATCTATCCCGAGATCTCCGCCGACGCCGCCGGCCTCAGGAAGCTGTTCATGCAGTTCTCTTTCCCCGGCGGCATTCCGAGCCACGTCTCGCCCGAATGCCCCGGTTCCATTCATGAGGGCGGAGAGCTCGGCTACTCGCTCAGTCACGCCTTCGGCGCGGCGCTCGACAACCCGGACCTCATCGTCGCCTGTGTGGTCGGTGATGGCGAAGCGGAAACCGGACCGCTCGCGACCGCCTGGCATGCCAACAAATTCCTGAATCCGGCCACCGACGGGGTGGTGCTGCCGATTCTGCATCTGAACGGCTACAAGATCGCCAATCCCACCATCCTGGCGCGCATCTCCCGCGGCGAGCTGCGACAGCTGCTGGAGGGTTGCGGGTGGACACCGCACTTTGTCGCCGGCGAGGAGCCGCGCACGATGCACCGGCTGATGGCCGATGCGCTCGACACGGTGCTCGCGCGCATCCGGGAGATTCACGAGGCCGCGCGCGTCAAGGGCAGCCGCTCGCGCCCGTCGTGGCCGATGATCGTGCTCGCAAGCCCCAAGGGCTGGACCGGGCCCAAAGAGATCGACGGACAGCGCATCGAGGGCACCTTCAGGGCCCATCAGGTTCCGCTGACCGACCCACGCACCAACCCGGCGCACCTGCGCCAGCTCGAGAGCTGGCTGCGCAGTTACCGGCCGCAGGAGTTGTTCGAGGCGCAGGGCCGGCTGCGGGCGGAACTGCGCGCGCTTGCGCCCGCGGGCGAGCGCCGCATGAGCGCCAATCCGCACGCCAACGGCGGCCTGCTGCTTCACGACCTCGAGCTGCCTGACTTTCGGGCCTACGCGATCGAGGTGCCCGGCCCGGGTGCCGTGCAGGCCGAGGACACACGCGTGCTGGGCCGGTATCTGCGCGACGTGATCAGATTGAACGCCACGCGCAGAAACTTTCGTATCTTCGCACCCGATGAGACGATCTCGAACCGGCTCACTGCGGTGTTCGAGGCGACCGCGCGGCAGTGGGATGCCGCGATGCTCGAGGGGGATGAGTTCCTGGCCAACGAGGGCCGGGTGCTCGAGATGCTGAGCGAGCACCAGTGCGAGGGCTGGCTCGAGGGTTATCTGCTCACCGGCCGTCACGGGCTCTTCAACTGCTACGAGGCCTTCGTTCACATCGTCGATTCGATGCTCAACCAGCACGCCAAGTGGCTCAAGGTCAGCGCGCAGCTGCCGTGGCGGCGCAGGATCGCCTCGCTGAACTATCTGCTCACCTCGCATGTCTGGCGCCAGGATCACAATGGCTTCACGCACCAGGATCCGGGTTTCCTCGATCTCGTCGTCAACAAGAAGGCGCAGGTAGTGCGCGTATATCTGCCGCCCGACGCCAACTGCCTGCTGTCGGTCATGGACCACTGTCTGCGCAGCCGCCATTACGTCAACGTCGTGGTGGCTGGCAAGCACGCGGCGCCGCAGTGGCTCACCATGGATGCGGCGCTGGAGCATTGCGCCAGCGGTATCGGGCTGTGGGCGTGGGCGAGCAGCGACGCCGGCGGGGAACCGGACGTGGTGATGGCCTGCGCGGGAGATGTGCCGACGCTGGAGACCCTCGCCGCGGTATCGATCCTGCGTGGCGCACTGCCGGAACTGAAGATCCGCGTGGTGAATGTCGTGGATCTGATGAGACTGCAGCCCGACAGCGAGCACCCGCACGGGCTCTCCGACCGCGACTTCGACTCGCTCTTCACGCAGCACAGACCGATCATCTTCGCCTTCCACGGCTATCCGTGGCTCATCCATCGCCTCGCCTACCGCCGCAGGAACCACGCGAACCTGCATGTGCGCGGCTACAAGGAGGAAGGCACGATCACGACCCCCTTCGATATGACGGTGCTGAACGATATGGATCGCTTCCACCTCGTCCAGGACGTCATCGATCGTCTGCCGCAGCTCGCCGGCCGCGGCGCTGACCTCAAGGACGAAATGCGCAACCGGCTGATCGAACATCGCCAGTACATCACCCGCCATGGCGAGGACATGCCGCTGGTGCGCGACTGGCGTTGGCACACGCACGCGGGCCCGGACCCGGTAAGACGGTGATACGCCCGGGGCGCAGCCGTCACCCGGCCCCATCATTCACCGGCGCGCCACTCGGCGCAGCCGCAGCGCTGCTGCTGTGTGTTGCGGGTTGTTCGCTGATCTCCCTGAAGACTCCGGAGCGGCCACTCTCGAGTCGCGATCTGAATGCGCGCATTCTCGCGCGCGAATTCTCCTACCATTTCATCGCGTTGGTCGTGCAGTGCGCCGACGACATCGCGGCGCACGACAGCGATCCCGAGGTGCTGGCGAATGCGCTGCGCTGGAAGATCGGCGCGGCGGCGGAGAGTCAGCGTGCGGCTACCCGCCTGGCTCCGATGATGGCCTTGCTCGATACCTGGGCACTCACCTCGCAGATGCGGCAATTCCTGTCGCCCGGACAACCCGGCGGCGCACTGCTCGGCTCTCACCAGGAGGCTGCCCTGACGGTCGCGAGCGAGCTCGATGCGGGGGCCGAGGACCTGGCGCGCAGGCTCATCGCTCCCGGTGAATTTGCGCAGTATCAGCGATTCGTCGCGAGCTACACGCACGAGCATCCCTTGCGGGATCTGCAGTTCGTACGCGCCTCGGTCGTGGAGCTGTGGAGTCAGAAACGCGGCGCCGGCAGCAGATTGGTCGACTCGATCGGTACGATTCCCGAGGCGATGGAGGATGTTTCCGATCGCACCCGGATCGCGAGCGAGGCGCTCGCCCTGCAGACCATCTGGCGGACCGAGCTGGCGCTGCGCGAGTCGGGCTACTCGCACGGCGACATCCACGCCGCGCTCACGCAGCTCGACGAGCGCCTCGCCAAACTATCCGCCGCGGCGGAGAGCGCACCACAGCTGGTGCACGAGGCGGTCGCCGATGTCCGTGAGAGCGTGGTCGATCTGCTGCGACGGGTCGATTCATCTGCGGCCTCGATCCTCGAGACGCTGCGCAGCGAGCGCGCCGCGCTGGCGACGGACGTGCGCGGCGAGCGCGAAGCGGTGGTGCTGGCGGCCGACGCCGAGCGCGCCTCTCTCGCCCGGGACGCGGCCAGGATTGCCGATCAGGTGGTGAAAGCCAGCGGCGAGCAGGCGCGCCGGCTCGCGCGCGAGGTGTTGCTGCTGCTCGGCGTACTCGCCATCGTGCTGCTGGGTCTGCCGTTTGCGGCCGGGTATCTCGTGGGTCGTGCGCGGACCGGTCGCACTCCTGCGGATGGCGGATAGGCGGTCGGCCTAGGAGTTGAGTTTGCGCCCGGGGGCCTCATCCGCCGCCGCAGCGCTGGCGGGCAGGCGCGCCAGCAGCTCGGTCAGCTTCGCGAGGTCGAGCGGCTTGACCAGATGCGAATCGAAGCCCGCCTCCCGCGAGCGGCGGCGGTCCGAGTCCTGGCCCCATCCGGTGAGCGCCACCAGAGTGATCCGCTTGCCCCACGCCTGCGCGCGGATGCGCCGCGCGACCTCATAGCCGTCGAGCAGCGGCATGCCGATATCGAGCAGCGCCACTTCGGGCAGGTGCCGCTCGGCGGACTCGAGCGCGAGGCTCCCGTTGGCGGCGCTGAAGACTTCGTGGCCACCCAGCTCCAGGACCGTCGCCAGAGTCTGCAGCGCGTCGACGTTGTCGTCCGCGACCAGTATGCGGCGACGCACCGGCGCCGGCTCTTCGGTTGCGGCGGACGGCCCGCCGTTCGCGGACTGCGTCGCCTCGAGCAGCAGCGGCAGCCGGATCACGAATTCGCTCCCCAGGCCGGCGCCCTCGCTGTGCGCGCTGATGGTCCCGCCGTGCATCTGCAGCAGCCGGCGCACCAGGGCGAGCCCGATCCCGAGACCGCTGTGCGGGTGATGCGAGTGGCGGTCGAGCTGGGTGAACAGGTCGAAGATCCTGGGCAGCACCTCCGCGGAAATGCCGATGCCGTTGTCGCGCACCCGGATTTCGACCTCCGCCCCCTGGCGGCGGACGCTGAGACTGATGCGCCCTCCCCGCTCGGTGTATTTGGCCGCGTTGCCCAGGACGTTGCCCAAGGCCTGCGTGAGCCGCAGCGGGTCGGCGTCGACCCTGAGCGTCGCATCGGGAATCTCGGTCGTGAACTGGTGCCCGCGCTCCTGTATCAAGGGCTGCACGATCTCGACGGCGCGCGCGATCAGCGTCGGAAGCTCGATCGGCTCGCGCGACAGGTTGATCTTGCCGCGCGTGATGCGCGCCACATCGAGCAGGTCGTCGACCAGTCGCGTGAGGTGCGAGAGCTGCCGCTCGATCACGTCGCGCGACCAGCTCAGCTGTGGGTCGGCTACCGGCTTCATGCGCATGAGCTGTACGGCACTCAGAATCGGCGCCAGCGGATTGCGCAGCTCGTGCGCGAGCATCGCGAGGAACTCGTCCTTGTGGCGGTCCGCCTCCTTCAACGCCTGTTCCGCCCGGGTCCGCTCGGCAACTTCGCTCTGCAGCGCGCGGTTCGCGCCTTCGAGCTCCGCATTGGCGCGCTGCAGGGTGGCATTGAAGGCTTCGAGCTCGCGGGTCTTCTCCGCCTGCAGCGTCGTGTTGGCCTCGGCCAGGCGCTGGTTCGCCAACTCGAGATTGCGGTTCAGCTCGCGCAGCTCGCGGCGCTTGCAGTACAGCTCGACCAGCACGGCGACCTTGCTGCGCAGGATCTCCGGCACCACCGGTATGGACACGTAGTCGACCGCCCCGACCTTGTAGCCCTTGAGGCGGTCGAGCTCGGTCATGTGCACGCCGGTGACGAAGATGATGGGAGTCTTCTCGAAGCGCGGATGGTCGTGGATCAGCCGTGCCGCCTCGAAACCGTCCATTTCCGGCATGCTGACATCGAGCAGCACCACGGCGAATTCCTCGCGCATGAGCTTGTCCAGCGCCTCGAGCCCCGAGTGAGCGCATACCAGGTTCTGCCCCAGCTCGCTCAGCACCGACTGGTAGGTGAGCAGCCGCGCAGGCTGGTCATCGACCAGCAGGATGTTGACTTTCTCACTGACCTCCATGCCGCTACCGCCCCCCGATCCCATCACTCTTAACGGTGCAGCCACGTCCGTACCAGAGACAGCAGCTGCTCGGTGTTAACCGGCTTGGCGACGTAGTCCGAAGCCCCCGCTTCCAGGCACTTCTCGCGGTCGCCCTTCATGGCCTTGGCGGTGAGGGCGATGATCGGCAGCTGCCGGAACTGATGCTTGCTGCGGATGCGGCGCATGGTCTCGTAGCCGTCCATTTCCGGCATCATGACATCCATCAGCACCAGCGACAGATCCTCGGTGCTCTCGACCAGCTTGATCGCCTCCTGGCCGTTGGTCGCCGTGATCACCTGCATGCTGTGGCGCTCGAGCAGGCTGTTGAGCGCGAAGATGTTGCGGATATCGTCGTCGACCACCAGCACCTTGCGGCCGCTGAGGGGCTCGTCGCTCTCGTGCAGCGCCTCGATCATGCGCTGCTTCGCCTCCGGCAGATCGGCGATCACCCGGTGCAGGAACAGGGCCGTCTCGTCCAGCAGCCGCTCCGGGGAGCGCACGCCTTTGAGCACGATGCTCTTGGCGGCCTTGCGCAGCTCGGTTTCCTCCGCGTCGGTCAGCTCGCGCCCGGTGAAGACCACGACCGGCGTGCGCCGCAGTTCACCGTCCTGCTGCACCTGGGCGAGCAGCTCGAAGCCCGACATGTCCGGCAGGCGCAGATCGAGAACCACGCAGTCGAAGCTGCCGGCGCGCAGGGCCGCGAGCGCCGCGGCGCCGCTGGCGGCCGTGGTGATCTCCAGGTCGCTGTGTCCGAGCAGCTCGGTGACGCTCAACTGCTCGGCCGGATCGTCCTCGACCACCAGCAGCCGTCGCATTCGGGATGCGGTGAAGCTCTTGAGCCGGTCGAAAGCGGCTTCGAGCTCGTCGGTGGTGACGGTCTTGGTGATGAACTGGAAGGCGCCGCGCTCGAGGCCGTACTGGCGCTCGTCCTCGATGGTCAGGACCTGAACCGGGATATGGCGTGTTTCGGGGCTGCGCTTGAGCTGAGTGAGCACCGTCCAACCCAGCATGTCCGGGAGGAACACATCGAGCGACACGGCGCTCGGGCGGTACTTGTGCGCCAGGGTGAGCGCATCGGCGCCGGTCCGCGCCAGCAGGATCTTGAATCCCCGCTGGCGCGCGAGATCGAGCAGGATGCGGCAGTAATGCGGGTCGTCCTCCACCACCAGCAGCACCGCATCCTCGGGCTGCAGGTCTTCCCGATCGTCCGCGATCTGCTCCTGCCGCACCGGCAGCACCACCGGTTGAAATACAGCCACCGCGGTCGCAGCCGCGGCCGGATCCCGGGCCACGGCCCTGTGATAGGCCGGGCCCAGGTAGGAAAGAGGCAGATACAGGGTGAAGGTGCTGCCGCTGCCGGAGATGCTGCTCAGGCGGATCTCCCCGCCCAGCAGGTGCGCCAGCTCGCGGCTGATGGCCAGTCCGAGACCCGTGCCGCCGTACTTGCGGGCGGTGCCCGCATCGGCCTGCTGGAAAGCCTCGAATATGATCCGCTGCTTCTCCGGGGGTATGCCGATGCCGGTATCACTGACGGAGAACTCGACCACCGAGGGAGCCTCCCGCAGGATCGGATGCTCGGGACTCCAGCCGACGGTGGCGACACCCACGTGCAGGCGCACGCCGCCGCGCTCGGTGAACTTGAGCGCGTTGGAGAGCAGATTCTTCAATACCTGCAGCAGGCGCTTGGAGTCGGTGGTGATCGCCCTTCCCAGGCGCGTATCGAAGTCCGCCGTGAAGGACAGCTGGCGCGCGTCCGCCTCGTGGCGGAAATTGCGCTCGATGGTCTCGCGCAGGTGCGTGAACAGCAGGTCTTCACACTCGACCGTGACCGTGCCCGATTCGATCTTGGACAGATCGAGGATGTCGCTGATGAGGTTGAGCAGGTCGGTCCCGGCGCCGTGGATCGTCTTGGCGAACTCGACCTGCCGGGACGACAGGTTGCCGTCCGCGTTCTCGGAGAGCTGCTGGCCGAGAATCAGGATGCTGTTGAGCGGTGTGCGCAGCTCGTGCGACATGTTCGCCAGGAACTCCGACTTGTAGCGCGAGGTGAGCGCGAGCTCCGCCGCCTTCTCCTCGAGCGCCCGCCGGGCGAGCTCGATTTCCTGGTTCTTGCGCTCGACCTCCACGTTCTGCTCCGCGAGCAGCTTCGCCTTGCTCGCCAGCTCGGCGTTGGTCTGCTGCAGCTCGGTCTGCTGCGACTGCAGCTCGCCGGCGAGCTGCTGCGACTGCGTGAGCAGACCCTCGGTGCGCATCGTCGCCTCGATGGTATTCAACACCACGCCGATGATGCTGCCGGTCAGCTGCTCGAGAAATGCCAGGTGCGAGGCCGTGAAGCCCCCGAGCGATGCCAGCTCGAGCACGGCTTTGACCTGTCCTTCGTACAACACCGGCAGGACGATGACATGGTGCGGCCGGGCGCTCAGCAGCCCGCCGCGCAGCTGGATGGAATCCGGTGGAATATCCGTCAGCAGCAGGCGCTGCCGGTCGGCGGCCGCCTGACCCACCAGCCCCTCGCCCAGGTGGTAGCGGCGCGGCTCGCGGCTGTCGGCGGGTGCGTCGGCGTAGCTGGCGAGCTCCTTGAGGCAGGGCGCGCGGTTCGCGCTGTCCATGACGTAAACGATTCCCTGCTGGGCGTTGACCAGCGGCGCAAGCTCGGACAGCAGCAGCTTGCCCACCGTCACCAGATCGCGCTGTCCCTGCATCATGCGACTGAACTTCGCGAGGTTGGTCTTGAGCCAGTCCTGCTCGGTGTTGCGCTCGGTGGTCACGCGCAGGTTGCCGATCATCGCGTTGATGTTGTCCTTGAGCTCCGAGACCTCGCCGCGCGCCTCCACCTGGATCGAGCGGGTCAGGTCGCCCTTGGTCACGGCGGTGGCCACCTCGGCGATCGCGCGCACCTGGTTGGTGAGATTGGCGGCCAGCAGGTTCACGTTCGCCGTGAGATCCTTCCACGTTCCGGCCGTCCCCGGGACGTGGGCCTGACCCCCGAGACGTCCCTCGACGCCGACTTCACGCGCCACGCTGGTGACCTGGTCGGCGAAGATCGCCAGCGTATCGGTCATGCTGTTGATGGTGTCGGCCAGCGCGTTGACCTCGCCCTTGGACTCGACCGTGAGGCGCTGGCGCAGGTCGCCGTTGGCGACCGCGGTCACCACTTTCACGATGCCGCGCACCTGGTTGGTGAGGTTGTTCGCCATCACGTTCACGTTGTCGGTGAGATCCTTCCACGTGCCGGCGACGCCGGGCACCAGCGCCTGTCCACCGAGCTTGCCTTCGGTGCCGACCTCACGCGCCAGGCGGGTCACTTCCGCCGCGAAGCCGTTGAGCTGGTCCACCATCGTGTTGATGGTTTCCTTCAGCTGCAGGATCTCGCCCTTCACGTCCACCGTGATCTTGCTCGACAGGTCGCCGCGCGCGATGGCGGTCGAGACCTCGGCGATGTTGCGCACCTGGCCGGTGAGGTTGCGGGCCATCGAGTTGACGTTGTCGGTCAGGTCCTTCCAGGTACCCGCGACTCCCGGCACGATGGCCTGGCCACCCAGCTTGCCCTCGGTGCCCACTTCGCGGGCCACGCGCGTCACTTCGGCGGCGAAGCTGTTGAGCTGATCGACCATCGTATTGACGGTCTCCTTCAGCTGCAGGATCTCCCCGCGCACGTCCACCGTGATCTTGCGCGACAGGTCGCCGCGTGCGATGGCGGTCGCCACTTCGGCGATATTGCGGACCTGACCGGTCAGATTGCTCGCCATCGAGTTGACCTTGTCGGTGAGATCCTTCCACACGCCGCTGACGTCCTTCACCACCGCCTGACCGCCCAGCTTGCCTTCGGAACCGACCTCGCGCGCCACGCGCGTCACCTCCGCGGCGAACCCGTTGAGCTGATCGACCATGGTGTTGATGGTCTTCTTCAGCTGCAGGATCTCGCCCTTGACATCCGCGGTGATCTTGCGCGACAGGTCCCCGTTGGCGATGGCGGTGGCAACTTCCGCGATGTTGCGCACCTGGCCGGTGAGGTTACCGGCCATGGAGTTCACGCTGTCGGTGAGATCCTTCCAGGTGCCGGCGACGCCCGGCACCACGGCCTGGCCGCCCAGCTTGCCCTCGGTGCCCACCTCGCGCGCCACGCGCGTCACTTCCGAGGCAAACGAGCGCAGCTGATCGACCATGGTATTGATGGTCTCCTTGAGCTGCAGGATCTCGCCCTTCACATCCGCCGTGATCTTGCGCGACAGGTCGCCGCTCGCGATGGCGGTGGAGACTTCCGCGATGTTACGGACCTGGCCGGTCAGATTGCCCGCCATGGAGTTGACGTTGTCGGTGAGATCCTTCCAGGTACCGGCGACGCCCGGCACCACGGCCTGGCCGCCGAGCTTGCCCTCGGTGCCCACCTCGCGCGCCACGCGCGTCACTTCCGCCGCGAAGCCGTTGAGCTGATCCACCATCGTGTTGATGGTGTTCTTCAGCTCGAGGATCTCGCCCTTCACGTCCACGGTGATCTTGCGCGACAGGTCGCCGCGCGCGACCGCGGTCGTCACTTCCGCGATGTTGCGCACCTGGCCGGTCAGATTGGTCGCCATCGCGTTGACCGAGTCGGTGAGGTCCTTCCAGGTGCCGGCCACGCCGGAAACGATCGCCTGCCCGCCCAGCTTGCCTTCAGTGCCCACCTCGCGCGCCACGCGCGTCACTTCCGAGGCAAACGAGCGCAGCTGGTCGACCATCGTGTTGATGGCCTCCTTCAGCTGCAGGATCTCGCCGCGTACATCGACCGTGATCTTGCGGGACAGGTCGCCGTTGGCGACCGCGATCGTCACTTCGGAGATGTTGCGGACCTGGCCGGTGAGGTTACTGGCCATCGAGTTGACGCTGTCGGTCAGGTCCTTCCAGGTGCCGGCGACGCCGGGCACTGCGGCCTGCCCGCCGAGCTTGCCCTCGGTGCCCACCTCGCGCGCGACGCGCGTGACCTCGGAGGTGAAGGCGCTCATCTGCTCGATCATCGTGTTGACGATCGTGGCGGATCTGAGGAATTCTCCCTTGAGCGCGCGCCCATCCACGACCAGGCTCATGGTCTGCTGCAGGTCGCCCTTGGCGACCGCCGAAATGGTGCGCGTGACTTCCGCCGTCGGCCACAGCAGGTCGTCGATGAGGGTATTCACCGAGGCTTCCATCGCGCCCCAGGCACCGGAGCGCCGCTCGCTCGCCATGCGGTGACGGGGCTTGCCGTCCTTGCCGACGATCTGCCCGGCACGCTCCAGCTCGCGCGCCAGGCGCTCATTGGAAGCCACGATCTCGTTGAAGGTATCGGCTACCTTGCCCGCAAGCCCGGTCTGATCGCTGGCGAGCCGAACCGAGAAGTCTCCGTCGCGCACCGCCTGCAGCACCCGCAGGAGCTTGCGCTGGTCGAGACTCTTCGTCTCCGTGCCGAGCCGGCCATTGGACTTGCGCCTGCGGCGCTCACGTACTTGCGTTTCCATCAGCAGGCTCCAGAATGGACCACACCCCGTACGGGGCGCTGCCGGATCGGCTTACAGCGGGTGGTCAGAAACGGCGGTTCGCGGCGGGCGACGGCTGCGGTTTGCGCGCAGGGCGCGAGGCAGCGTCAGCCCAAGCGAGGCAAGCGGCTGGGGGCGGAGATGCCGCGTGCGCGCAGCCGGAACGACTCCGGCGCCTCCGCGCGCACGATCGCTCGCCACGGAGCATCTCCAGACCCGCCCCTCGAGGCGGGCTCCCTGCAACCCCTCAAATCCCAACGTCCACCTGATCCCAGCCGAAAGCGGGAACATAGCAGAAGGCCGTTCTGGCGCAAGGAGTATCCTCACAAAACCAAGCGCGCGGAACGCGCCAAAAACAGCTCGGATGGACTCACGCATACATCGTGCCGGCCGGGGAGGAATTCAGGTGCCTGAGGAGCCCGCGACCTGCGGCGTGAGTTCGGCCCGGGGCCCGATCCGGGCCCGGGTGCCCGGCAAGGCGGTGGCGTGAGCGCCACAGTTGCGAGCTGCGACTGGGGCTCCTTGCGCGGCCTGCTGCTCGAACGGGCCTGCGAACCGTATCGCCGGGCCGGCCGCTTCGCGTATTACTTCGCACGCGGCAAGCTGCGCGGCGACCCGGTATTTCGCGCGCTACTGGAACTGGGCCTGCTGCGCGGACGGGCACGCATCCTCGACCTGGGCTGCGGCCAGGGACTGTTGGCTGCCTGGCTGCAGGCCGCCGCGCACTGTTACGAGCGCGGCATCTGGCCGGCGGCCTGGCCGCCGGCGCCCCGCCCTCAATCGATGCGCGGCATAGAGATCATGGCGGACGAGGTCGCGCGGGCGCGCCTCGCGCTCGGGCCCGACTGTGACGTGCTGCAGGCGGACATCCGCAGCGCGCCGTTCGGCAGCGCCGACGCGGTGGTCATGCTGGATGTGCTGCACTACCTCCCCGCGCAATCGCAGCGCGAGGTGCTGCAGAGGGTGCGCGCCGCGCTGCCGCCGGGGGGCTTGCTGCTGCTACGCGTGGGCGATGCCAGCGGCGGTATGCGCTTTCGCTTCACCCGGTGGGTCGACAGTCTGATCATGCGGGCGCGCGGTCGCGGCGCGGCGGCTCTGCATTGCCGCAGCATCGAGCAGTGGCGCGAGCTGCTGTACGAGTGCCGCTTCGACAGCCGCGCCGAGCCCATGAGCCACGGCACTCCCTTCGCCAATGTGCTGCTGATCGCGCTGGCGATCTAAGGCGTTGCGGAGCTTCAGCGGCCGTCACTCGGCAGGAGCAGTGCCCTCAAGCGGCGCTGAAGTAGCGCGGGTCGTGCGGCGTGCGCGCGAAAATCCGCCGCAGCACGGGTTCGAAGGTGGCGAGGTCCTCGGTCGGATAGTCCGGATCGAAGGAGCACTGATCCCAGGCGGCGCAGAAGTGCACGCAGGCCTCGTACCACGGATGGTGGCGCCAGCGCTCGCGAGCGTTGCGATCACCGCCGAAGTGATGCACGTAATAGTAGTTCTGGAACAGACCGTGTTGCGCCACGATCCAGCTCACTTCCGCTCGCACGTAGGGGCGCAGTATCGCCGCCGCGAGCTCGGCGTGGTTGTAGGGCGCCAGCTCATCGCCGATGTCGTGAATGAGCGCCGCCACGATCATCTCTTCGTCGGCCCCGTCCTTCATGGCGCGGGTGGCGGCCTGAAGACAATGCCGCAGCCGGCTGACCGGATAACCTTCGACGGAATGATCGAGCTTGCGCAGGCTCTCGAGCACGCGCCCGCCCAGGCCGAGGGCATACGTCCGCTCGGACTCATCCAGCAGCAGATAGTCCTCCCTGGTGCCGTCCTGCATCCGCCGGAAGCTCACGATCCTGCTCACGCGCTGCGCCTCTCGGCGGATGACTGAGCGCGGCGGCGGCGCAGCACGCGATACAGGCTGCGCGGTCCGTCGCTATCGATGTAGCAGCCCTGCAGGTGACGCAAGCCTTCGGACGGATCGAAGGCGGTGCGCCCGTGCAGCAGCCGGCAATTGTCGAACATCACCAGATCGCCGGCCTTCAGCAGAAAGCGGATCTCGAAATCCGGCGCCCGCAGGCGGTGGTCGAACAGTTGCCGCGCACGGTAGTAGGCGTCGAGGCGCTCGCGCGCAAACAGCGGCACGAAGTCCAGCCGCGGGCTGAAGTGAATGGCCTTGGGATCACCACCGAGGTCCAGCTCGATGAGCGGTGCGCTCGCGGTCAGCTCGGCGTCGACGTCGAGGTACTTGAACCGCACCGGCGTGCTGGCGAGAAGCGCGAACGCCTGCGGATGGCGTTCGCGCAAGGCCTGCGCCACGGCGAAGCCGTCCACCAGCGTGGACAGACCGCCGCTGGTCTCATTCACCAGGCAATGCAGCAGCTGGATCCCGGGTACCGGCGCGCGATAGGGATTGTCGGTGTGCGGATCGAGTGCCAGCGAGGTGTAAGCGAGGTCGTTGGCATTGGGTGTCGAGCGCACGTTGAACAGCGCACCGAAATTCGTCTCGCGCGTGAACCCGAACGTCGCACCCAGCTTGAGCACCATGCCCGGCTCAGTGGGCACACCCTCGAAGACCACGAATCCGAGAGTCAGGAATGCTTCCAGCCACGAGCTCAGCTCGGCCGCGCCCGGGTCGGCGCGCCAGCGCGCCCGCGGCAGCTCGGCGAGCGTGCCGTCCCACAGCCGCGGCGCGGGGCAATCGTGGCTGGTGGGCGTGAGCGCCGCTTCCGCGAGGATCTCCTCGGCGTTGAAACTCGCTTCATGTCCGTCGCTGAATTTGATCCGGTAAGTACCCGGCCGCGGCTGCGACACCGCCACCAGCGCGAGCTCAACATCGAAGTCCGACGGATCCTGCAGCCGCTGCTGCGTCTGCAGATCGATGCTGGCCGGATCCCTGCAGCGCTCGCGCAGCCACAGCGGATGGATGGAGTGCTGAGTGCCGTCGGCGCGCTCCAACACCAGCTCGGTGGGCCCACCTACCTTCAGAGTCGGCGATCGTTGCTTGGCAGACACGAGCGGCAGTCTAGCGTCGCGACTTGAACTGTGTCCACGCCGGGCGCGGATGCGCTCGGGCGTGCCCTGCCAGCCCTCCCTTCAGCCGGCAGCCGGCTTCAAGCCGCGACTTCAGGAAAAGCTCGGGCGCTCCGGGCCTTGCGAATCGAGGCCCGCTTGCGCGAAGCGCCGCGCATGCGCGTAGCCGTGCTGACGCCCGCAGTGTATTTTCTGCTGCCTGACAACGGGAGCACCGCCATGAGCTTGAGCCGCCGTGACCTGCTGACCGCCTCCGCCCTGCTGCTTGCCGGACCGGGCGCCGCGCTGCGCGCCGCCGGCAAGGAGGCGGCTGCCGGCGAGACGCCCATGGTGCTGTGTTGGAACGAGAATCCCTACGGACCTTCCCCGGCGGCGCGGCTCGCCGTGAGCCGCTCGATCGCCCAAGGGTGCCGCTATCCCGCCGACGCCGAGATCCAGGAACTCGTCGAGGCGCTCGCCAGACACGAGGGCGTCGGCGCGGATTGCATCGTCACCGGCACCGGCTCGGGTGAGCTGCTGTGCGCGCTCGGTCTGCTGTGCGGGCGTGACGGCGGGGAGATCATCGCGGCCGCCCCCACCTACGCGGAGCTGCCCGACTATGCGCGCCTGCGGGGCGCGACGCTGAAATTCGTGCCGGTCGATGCCGCCCTCCGTCACGACCTGCCGGCCATGCACGCGGCGGTCTCCGAGCGCACGCGCGCCATCTACATCTGCAATCCCAACAACCCCACCGGCACGGCCCTGGGCGCGAGCGAGGTACGCGCGTTCGTGGCGGCGCTGCCCGAGCGCCTCATCACGATCGTCGACGAAGCCTACATGGACTTCACGGTCGGAGCCGACGTGGCTTCGGTCGCCGATCTGGTCGCAACCAGCCACCGTGTGGTCGTGCTCAGGACGTTCTCCAAGATCCATGGCATGGCGGGCCTGCGCTGCGGCTACGCCATCGCCCGGCCGGATCTGGCTGCCGCGCTGGCGGCTACCCGCATGTCCACGCCGAACATCCTGGCGGTGCACGCGGCGCGCGCCAGCCTCGGCGATCGCGTCTTCCTCGCCGAGTGCCGCCGGCGGATCATCGCGAGCCGCACCCGCATCACCACCGAGCTGGCGCGCCTCGGGCTGCGCTACGCCGAGCCGCAGGGCAATTTCGTGTTCTTCGACACCGGCATGCCGCTGGCGCGTTTCACCGGGCTCATGCGCGCGCGCAACATTCTCGTCGGCAGGCTCTTTGCGCCCTACGAGAACTGGTGCCGGATCACGATCGGCACGGAGCCCGAGGTGAGTGCGTTCCTCGACGCGCTGCGCGCCATCACGGCGAGTTGAGTGCGCCCCGGGGCTCCCACAGCAGGCTCATGCAGGTGAGCGCCGCTTCCGCCTTGTGCAGCTCACCCACCTCCACGGCACGGGTGGCGATTCCGGCTGCCTCCAGAGCGCGCTGCGTGCGCGGATAGGCGCTGCTCACCAGGGTGAGCCCGCGCAGCGTCAGGGTGTTGGCCGCGAACGGCTCGTGCGAATCCACCGCGATCACGACGCCCACATCGAACGCCTTTGGATCGGTCCACGAAGGGTTGACCAGCAGCACGTCCGGGGGAATGAAGGTGCAGGCGCTCTTCAGGTGCAGGCACCCTCGCAGCGCGACCTCGCGCACCGCGTAGCCGAAGGGTCGCAAGCCCTCCGCGAGCTGTGCAACGCCAGCCGCATTGGTGCGCCCAGTTGCCCCGACATACAGCGTGCGGTCGATCCGCAGCACGTCGCCTCCCTCGAGGCATGCCGGATCGCTCACCCGCCGCACCGGCACGTGCCGCGCGAGCGCGGCGGCGACGCTCTCGACTTCATCGCGACGCGAGGCGGCGCCGGGCCGCGTGATGAGCGCGACTTCCGGCACCAGCACCGCGGTATCCTCGACGAATACCCCGTCGGGGTGCTGGCCGAGCGGCGGCAACCACTCGATGCGGCAGGCGAGCGCGGTGAGCGCGGCGACATACTGCGCGTGCTGGCGCCGCGCCTGCGGCACGTCGATCGGAGCACGCGCGAGATGAGTGAGCTCACAGCGCGGGAGCGATTCCCCCACTTCCCTCACGAAGGCGATCATGGTCGTGCGCGCGGCGATGGCACATCCCGGGCCGCGAGTCGCAGACACTCGAGAAGCGCCGTGGCCGCGGGCGGCAGGTTGCCGGGCGCACGCAGGATGGCGCCCACCGGAGTTTCCATGGATTTGAGCTTCACCGGCAGGATCGACAGCAGCTTGTGCTCCACGTCATCCAGCGCCACGTGATAGGGCATGATGCCGATCGAGTCGGATTTGCGCAGCAACACACGATTGGTGAGGATCGACACCGATTCGATCACGTTCCTGGGCAGCGGCGCGTGTGCCTCGAGGAACGCGCGCTCGATCTGACGCCGCAGCGTGGTCTCCGGCAACGGCAGCAGCCACGCCTCGTTCACCAGGTCGCGCAGCCCGAGCCGGCGCTTGCGCTGCAGCGGGTGCCCCGGCCGCGTGACCAGACAGATCGGCTCGGCGTAGAACTCCTCGTACAGCAGCGCACTGCTGCGGCCCTCCTCGGGCAGGCGCCCGAGCACCATATCCAGATCGCCGACCAGGAGGGAGGGCACGAGGATGTCATAGGTGCCGACCACGACGCTGATGGCGACCCCGGGCCGCTCGATCTTCAGCCGCGCAATGGCATCGGGCAGGATGCTGGCGGAAGCGGCGAGCAGCGTGCCCACCGTAACCTTGCCGCTGTAGCCGACGCGCAGGCTCTCCAGCTCCTCGGCCGCGTGCCGCAGCTGCGCCAGCACGATCTTGGCGTGCCGCGCGAAGATTTCCCCGTACGGGGTCGGCTCGAGCCCGCGGTTGCTGCGCTCGAACAGCGGCAGGCCGAGCGTCGCCTCCACGTCCTGCAGCGCCTTGGTGAGAGTCGGCTGGGTGAGGTTCAGGCGCCTGGAGGCCTTGAGGATGCTGCGGCACTCATAGAGGGCGGCGATCAGCTCGACGTGGCGCAGGCGGAATTTTCGCGCGATCCAGCGCTCGAGTCGTATCGAGGTCATGCACTGGTCTTTCGCAGGTCGGGGCCGAGGTGCGGAGCTTTCCCGGAACCCCGGTGCCGGTTCGAGCATCTAATGTGTTGCTCCCACAGCGAAGTCCCCATGTCCTCGTCGCCCCTCCTGTCAGACGCTTCGGTCCACGATGCAGAGCTTGCACGGCGCATCGGGCGTGACGACGAAGGCGCCTTCGAATTCCTGATGCGCCGCAACAACAGCAGGCTCTTTCGTGTTGCGCGCGCCATTCTCAAGGACGCCGCTGACGCCGAGGATGTTCTGCAGGAAGCATATCTCACCGCGTATCGCCACATCGCCGACTTTCGCGCCGACGCAAAGCTCTCGACGTGGCTGACGCGCATCGTCATCAACAAAGCGCTCGCGCTTCGACGCAAGCGTCACCGCGACAGAATCGTCGTGCACCTCAACGAAGTGCGACCCGACGCGCCCCGCGGCGCTGCGTACGCTGTGCTCGAGGAATCTGCCGAGTCGCCGGAGCAGTCCACCACGCGAACGGACATGCGGCGCCTGCTGGAGCGCAAGATCGACGAACTGCCGGTGGCATTTCGTAGTGTGTTCGCGCTGCGGGAGCTCGAGGAGCTGTCGGTGGCCGAGACCGCGGCGTGTCTTTCGATCCCCGAAGCGACCGTGCGGTCGCGTTTGTTCCGGGCCCGCGGGATGCTGCGCGAGTCGCTGGCAGGTGAGCTCGACCTGGCGACCGGCGATGTCTTCAAGTTCGGGGGCGAACGGTGCGATCGTGTCGTCGCGGGAGTCCTCGCGCAGCGCCGCGCGCTCGCGGCCGCGGCGACTGCTGGAAACGCAGCGCAGCCCCGCCGCGTCTAATGCCCGTACCGAGGAGTCTGATCATGAGATTGATTGGTGTCGTTATTGCGACAAGCCTGTGCCTCACGACCGCAGCGGCGGCCGCCGAGGGGCCCAACGACGCACAGATTGCCGCCATCGTGGTCACGGCGAACCAGGTCGACATCGACGCGGGCAAGCTTGCCGCCTCGAGGTCGCACACCAAGGACGTCAAGGAGTTCGCCGAGCGCATGATCGTTGATCACACCGGAGTCAACAAATCGGCGGTCGAGCTCGTAACGAAGCTCAAGGTGACGCCGCAGGACAATCCGACCAGCCAGAGCTTGAAGTCGGGTGGTGAGCAGAATCTGCGCAACCTCAAGGGCCTGGAAGGTGCCGCGTTCGACAAGGCCTACGTGGATCACGAGGTCGCCTATCACGAGCAGGTTCTGGACGCCATGGATAAGGTCTTGATCCCGAGCGCGAAGAACGCAGAACTCAAGGCCCTGTTGGTGAAGGTTCGGCCGGCATTTGTAGCGCATCTCGAGCACGCCAAGAGGATTCAGGCACCCCTTGCCGGGAAGAGCTGATGCTGTGCTTCAGGGCGACCGTCAGGCCGCTGCTGATTGCGCTCGCGACCGCCTCGACGCTCGGCCTGCCGCCCGGCGACGGCTGGGCTGCGGCTACTGCAAGCCCGAGGTCCACGACGCATACGGTGGTGATCGATAGTCTGCGGTTCGATCCGCAGGTCCTCAGGGTCAAAGCCGGCGACACGATTGTCTGGGTCAACCACGATCCGTTCCCGCACACCGTAACGGCGGAGGGCAAGTCATTCGATTCCCACGAGATCGCCCCGGGACGATCGTGGAAGTACACGGCCAGGAAGGCGGGCGAATTCGCGTATGCATGCGTGCTGCATCCGACAATGAAGGCGACGCTGCGCGTGGAATAGGCGTTCGGGACGACCAACGCGCAGCGCTCGCCCATGCCGCTGTCTCCTCGGCGCTGGCGTCGATATTTCGCGGCCGGCTGATGCCTCATCCGTGACCTTCCGGTTCTGTGCGTGTCCTTGTTTTGCTTGTACACGCCCGCCGCGCCACCTGTCAGTTACCGCAGTAACATTCGCTCCGCTACCGGCGATCGCCGGCGGCCTGCGCTGCCCGGTGCGCTGCTTCAGGCGCTGCGGCGCACGGCCGCTGCGCCGCTCACGGCGATCCGTCCGGCATCGAGGCCAAAGAAAGCGCTGGCGTTCTCGTGCAGGAGCTTCTCGCGGGTCGGCGCCGGCAGCGCCTCGTGGGAGCGGATGAGGCTGCCGACCTGTTGCTCCCCGAGCGGGAAGGGGTAGTCGGAACCGAGCATGACGCGGTCCTCGCCCATGATCTTGACCAGGAACGCGAGCGCGTCGCCGCTGAACACAGCCGCGTCGACGTGGAACCGGTCGACGTAGGAGGACGGCAGACGCGGGCAGTCCTCGCGCACTACGTCGCGGTTGCGCCAGGCATTGTCGACGCGCCCGAGAAGGTAAGGAAAGCTGCCGCCGCCGTGCGCGAAGCACAGCTTGAGTGAGCGCGGCAGGCGCTCGAAGGCGCCCGACAGGATCAGCCACAGGATCGACAGCTGCGTTTCCGCCGGCATGGCCACCAGCCACGGGAGCTGGTACCTGGCCATGCGCTCCGGCGCCATCATGTCCCAGGGATGCACGAACACCGCCGCGCCCTCGGCGGCGCAGTGTTGCAGGAAGGTGATGAGCCCCGCGTCGCTGAGGTCGCGCGCGCCCACATGGTTGCCGATATGCACGCCGACGTGGCCCTCGGTCATCGCCCGGCTCAACTCCCGGCAGGCGAGCTCGGTATCCTGCAGCGGCACCTGGCACAGGGACCTGAGCCGCCGCGGCGCGTGAGCGCAGATCTCGCGCGCGGCATCGTTGAACAGGCGCGCGCACTCGAGCCCCTGCGCCGGCGGCCGCTGATAGGAAAACAGCAGCGGCGTGGCGCACATGATCTGCACGTCCACGCCGTCGCGATCCATGGCCTCGAGTCGCACCGCCGGGTCCCAGCAGGCCGAAGTAACCGGGCGAAATTCCCGCTCACCGACCATGAGCATCGCCCGGCCCGCACCGCAATGCCGCAGCCACGGCCAGTCCGGCGTGCCAAAGCGCGCGGCGAGGTCCGGCCAGGTACGCGGCAGAAAATGGGTATGAATGTCGACCATCCTCATGACAGCTCCTTAAGGGGCCGCGCCCGGCGGTGCGTCACCGGGCGGGCCCGCCGGGCGATAGGCAATCGCCCTGATCTCGATCAACAGCTGCGGGTGCGGCAGCTGCGCCACCGCCACGGTGGTGCGCGCCGGACCCGCATAGCCGAAGAACTCGCTGTAGACCTCGTTGTAAGCGTTGAAGTCGGCCATGCTCACCAGATAGCTGCTCACCTCGACCACATCGGCGAGGCTCGCGCCGGCAGTGGCGAGAATGTCGCGGATGTTCTCCAGCACGGCGCGTGTCTGGGCGCGAATGTCGAGTACCGTCCGGCCGCTGGCATCGCGCTGCGCCCCGGCGATGGAATCGTCGGCCCGCCGGGCGCTGGTGCCCGACACGAAGATGAAATCGCCGGCGCGGCGGAAGTGCGGGAAAGTCCCGCGCGGCCGCGCCTTGCCCGCAACCACGGCACTGTCCGCGCGCGCGGCGGCGCGGCCTGCCTCGTCTGCCCTCATGCGCGCCATCCCGCCACCAGCGCCCCTAGAGCTTCACGCAGATGTTCATGGGCTCGGAGAAGAAGCCGAGCGAGTGCGCCCCGCCCTCGCGGCCGATGCCCGAGAGCTTCACCCCGCCGAAGGGCGTGCGCAGGTCGCGCAGATACCAGTCATTGACCCAGGCGATGCCCACTTCCAGCTGGCGGGCTACGCGATGGGCGCGCTGCAGATTCGAGGTCCACACGGCAGCCGCCAGCCCATAGCGGGTGTCGTTCGCCAGCTGCACCGCCTGCTCTTCGGAATCGAACGGCGCCACGTGGCAGACGGGACCGAAGATCTCCTCCTTGACGCAGCGCGATCCTTCCGCGAGGCCGCGCACGATGGTCGGCTCGATGAAGGCGCCGCGATCGCGCTCATCACCAAAGGCCGGCACGCCGCCGCCACAGACGATTTCACCGTGCTCCTCGCGCGCCAGGCGGTAGTAGGACAGAACTTTCTCGCGGTGCGCGCGCGAGATCAGCGGTCCCAGGTCCGCGCCCTCGTACGGCCCGCCGATCTTGAGCGCGCGCGCCCGTGCGGTGAGCGCCTCCACGAAGCGCTCGAAGATCGGGCGCTCTACGTAGACGCGCTCGGAGCACAGGCACACCTGCCCGCAGTTGGAGAACACCGAGCGCATGGTGCCGCTCACGGCCGTCTCGAAGTCCGCGTCTGCAAACACCACGGCGGCATTCTTGCCGCCGAGCTCGAAAGACAGCGCCTTCACCGAGTCCGCGGCGCTTCTCATGATGGCCGCGCCGGTCGCCGACTCACCGGTGAAGGCAATGGCATTCACATCGGGGTGGCGGACCAGCGCCTCGCCGGTGGAGCCGGCCCCGAAACCATGCACCAGGTTGAAAACCCCGGGCGGCACGCCGGCCTCCTGCATCACCTCCGCGAGCAGCGCCGCCGAGGAGGGGGTCTCCTCAGAGGGCTTGGCGACCACGGCATTGCCGCACGCCAGCGCCGGGGCGACCTTCCAGGTCATGAGCAGGAACGGCAGGTTCCACGGCGCGATGATCGCCACCACGCCGACGGGCTTGTGCACCGAGTAGTTGAGCGCGCCGCGGCCATCGGGCGTGCCCATCTCGAAGCACTCCGAGCCGCGCGCCAGCGCGAAATCCGCATAGGCGCGGAAGTTGGCAGCTCCCCGCGGGATGTCGAGCGAGCTCGTCTGCTGCAGCGTCTTGCCGGTGTCGGCGATTTCGGCGCTCACGAACTCGGCGAAGCGCTGCTCGATGCACTGCGCCACCTTGCGCAGCAGCGCGCAGCGCTCGGGCATCGACAGGCGCGCCCACGGCCCGCGCAGCGCGGCGCGCGCGGCCTGCACCGCGCGCTCGACGAGCGCGTCATCCGCCTCGGTGACCGTGCAGACGACGGCGCCGTTGACGGGATTGATGTTCTCGAACGTGCGTCCCTGGCGCACGAACTCGCCCCCCACGAGGCAGGGGAGCTGGCGGCCGGTGAAGGGGTACGGGTGGACTTCGCTGGGCATCCCGGGTGCGTCGTTCGGACTGAATCCCTGTGTGGATTTGCTCGGTGCGCTGGCGATTGTAGGAGCGGGGGGCACCCAAGGAATAATCGTATTTTGCCGTTCAGATATGCAGATTTTCTATATCAAAATCCGCAGCCGCGCCGTCGGCACCCGCAGCTCACCGGCCGGCACGCACCGTGGCGCCGGGGGCGCACCGGGTGCCCTTGCGCCTTAGCTCCTCGACTCCTTAATTAACCCGAGCAGCCGCTCGCGCCGCGCGAGACTCTCGGCGCTCCAGACCTCGCTCCGCCGGTAGTACTGGCTCACGGCGCGCGCGCCGGCCGGGATCACGACCCAGGGCTGTTTCGACTCCGTGTAGATGTGGATGTCGGGCTGGAGGCAATCCGGATCATCGAGCGTGCCCACGCGCACGAAGCGCAGCGCATCCCCGGCTCCGGCGTAGGTGCTCCACAGGGCCACACGGCACGCCGGGCAGCGGGCGATCTTCTGGCCCTTGCCGCTGTTGCTCGGCGTCACCACCAGCTCGGGACTTCCCCGAACGAGCACCACGCGATCGGCCTCGATCACGGCGTTGAGCGCAAAGGAAGCGCCGCTCTCGCGCTGGCACCAGCGGCAATGACAGCAATGCACGATGAGTGGCCGGCTGGTGAGCGAAAAACGCACCGCGCGGCAGGTGCAACCGCCCTCGGCGAAGGATGGCTGTGCCTCGCTCATGCAGGCATACGAATGCGCAACGCCGGACCGGGCCCGGCCCTTCAATCCCTACCGCGGGCGGGGTGCCGCGCGCGCTAGTGAGCGGTGCTGCCGCTCAGGCAATCCTTCATGAATGCCTTGCGGTCGGCGCCCTTCAGGCCCTTGCTCCTGGCGTCCGCGCTGCAGGTCTTCATCTTCTCCTGCTGGGTGCTGCCCTTCGCGGCGGCCGAGCCGGCCGCACCCGAGGCTGCGGCAGTGGCGCCGGTGGTGGCGGCCGTGCTCTTCTCGGACAGGCAGCTCTTGATGAAGGTCCTGCGCTCGGCGCCCTTCAATCCCTTGGCTGTCGCGTCCGCGTTGCAGCTCGTCATCCTCTGCTGCTGGCTGTTCTCATGCGAAGCCTGGGCGATGGCCTGAGCGGCCACGATCGCGAGTGCCGCACCCATCGCCACCAGCCATGTCGTGCGTCTCATATCGACTCCTTTCGCGAACAGGAAACCGCCGTATCGTAACCCCAACGCAGGCCCTACTCCATGTCCGGATAGGGCCCCCGCCCGCCTTCGGCAATGAAACGATCGACCCGGGCCTGCAGCACCGGCAGCGGCACCGAGCCGAGCTCCAGCACCGCATCGTGAAAGGCGCGCACGTTGAAGCGCTCGCCGAGCGCTTGCTCCGCGCGCGCACGGGCGTCGAGAAACGCGCGCTCGCCCAGGTAGTACGACAGCGCCTGTCCCGGCCAGGCGATGTAGCGATCCACCTCGGTGTCGATCTCGCGCTCGGGGAGCGCGGTGTACTGCCTGAAGTACTCGATCGCCCGCTCGCGCGTCCAGCCCTGGGCGTGAATGCCGGTGTCCACGACCAGGCGCGCGGCGCGCCAGATCTGGTAGCCGAGCATGCCGAAGCGCTCGTAGGGGGTGTCGTACAGTCCCATCTCGAGTCCGAGCTGCTCGCAATACAGCGCCCAGCCTTCGCCGTAGGCGGAGAGGTACGTGAGCTGGCGGAACATCGGCTGGTCCTTGTGCTCCATCGCGATGGGTATCTGGAAGGCGTGCCCGGGCGCGGACTCGTGCAGCGTCAGGGCGGTGAGGTTGTAAAGCGGCCGGCTCGGCAGGTCGTAGGTATTGAGCAGATATATCCCCGCCCCGCCGCGCCCCGCGGTATAGAAGGGCGCCAGGTCCTCGGGTACCGGCTTGATGGCGAAGCGCGCCCGCGGCAGGTAGCCGAAGAACTGCGCCGCCTTGCCGTCGAAGCGTTTCGCCGTCCAGGCGGCGTGCATCAGCAGCTCCTCGGGCGAGCGGGCGTAGAAGCGCGGGTCGGTGCGCAGGAACCTGAGGAACGCCGGGAAGTCGCCCCCGAAGCCGGTCTCGCGCATGGCGGCGAGCATCGCCTCATGCAGCCGCTGCACCTCGGCAACGCCGAGCTGATGGATCGCGTCTGCATCCAGGTCGAGCGTCGTGAACTCACGGATCTTGGCGCGATAGTAGTTCCTGCCGTCCGGCAGGTCGGCCGCCGCCAGTGTGGTGCGCATCCCCGGAACGTACTCGGTGCGCATGAATTTCAGCAGCTCCACGTACGCCGGCTGCACCACTTCGCGGATGGTCCTGAGGGCATCCGCGCGCAGACTCGCCTGCTTCGCGGCCGCTATGCCCGGCATGTCCCTGAAGGGGGTGTAGAAGAGACTGGCCTCCGGGGTTGCGTCCGTGACCGCGGTGATGGAGGTGTCGCGTCCCGCCATGGTGACGCGCGGCGGAGTGAAGCCGCGCCTCATGCCGGCGCGCATCTCCTGCATCTGCTCGTGGAAGTAACGTGGGATGTCGCGCATCTGCGCGATCCAGTGCTGGTAATCCACCACGGCGCGGAACGGGCGGCGCGCGGTGTAGCCGATATTGGTCCAGAAGGTCGTGTCGGAGTTGGCCGGCATCTCGAAGTCGCGGAAACGCTGGTTGGCGATCAGCACCGCGATCTGCGCGCGGTAGATGTCGTAGTTGACCTGCTCCTTCGCCGACAGGCTCGCGCGCGCAATGGCCTCGACCCGTCGCAGCACGTCCTCCCAGTACTTGCGGCGCATGTCCTGCGTCGCCGCGTCCACCTTCGGCAGGTGATCGGCGACCGGGCGGGTGCTGTCCTCGTCGTCGGGCAGCTGGTCGGTGCGCCACTTCCACTCGCTGCTGTAGATGGCGGCCAGGCGCTCGTCGGAGGCGTGTTGCCGGGACTGCTGCGAGCAGCCGCTCAGCGCCGCGGCGAGCGCTGCGGCCACCGCGGGGACCAGCAGGCTGCGCATGAGGTTCTCTCCACGCCCGCGACGGGCGCACTCACGAGGGGCGTGAGCATACTCGAACCGTTGCGCGCCGCTCAGGCGATAAGGTACAAGCAACAGCCTATGTGGAAGTTGATTGCTGCGATCAGCCTCGGGGCAAGCCTGGGAGCGCTGCTGCGCTGGTGGCTCGGCCTGACGCTGAATGCACACTTCCCCGCGATCCCGCCGGGCACGCTGGCCGCCAACCTGATCGGCGGCTACGTCGTCGGGGTTGCGGTGGCCTTCTTCGCGACCTACTCGGCGGTAGCGCCCGAGTGGCGGCTGCTGGTGATCACCGGGTTCTGCGGCGGGCTCACGACCTTCTCCACCTTCTCCGCCGAGGTCGTGACGCTCATGCAACAGGGACGGGCGCTGTGGGCGCTGGGCGCGGTCGCGGCGCACCTGGCGGGATCGTTCCTCATGACGTTTGCCGGCATCGGCACGGTCGTCCTATGCAAGGCTCATTCCTGAGATTCTACGTTCACGAGGGACAGCGGCATCAGCGGCGCCTGGTGTGGGAGTGGCTGCTCGAGCAGGCCAATGGGCTCGGCATCCGTGGCGGCTCAGCCTTTCGTGCCATGGCCGGCTTCGGCCGCCACCACGTGCTGCACGAGAGTCACTTCTTCGAGCTCGCCGGCACGCTCACGGTGGAAGTGGAGTTCATCGTCACCGACGAGGAGGCGGGCAAGCTCCTGGCGCTGCTGCAGGCGGAAAAGATCCGCCTGTTCTATGCGCGCGTTCCGGCGCTGTTCGGGGTGATCAACCCCGATGCCGCCGACCCGTCGGTGGAGGCTTAGCGTCGCAGATCCTGCGGACGCCCGATGCTGTGCAGCGGCACGGCGCTCGAGCCGCTCAGGGTCGGGCGGCCGGCTTCGGGAGCGGCGAGCGGCTGGCACTCCCTGAGCGTCGCGAGGCAGCGCGCGGCGAGTTCCTGGTATTCGCGCGTGCCGGAGGCTTTCCAGGCGAGTTCCTCGGGCGTCAGCGCACGCACGACGCGCGCCGGCACGCCGGTGACGAGCGTGCGCCGCGGCACGACGAAGCCGGCGCGTACGAAGCTCGCGGCGCCGACAAAGGCCTCCTCCTCCACCACCGCCTCATCCATGACGATCGCGCCGATGCCGATGAGTGCGCCCCGGCGCACGGTGCAGCCGTGCAGCACCGCCCCGTGCCCGATATGGGCGTCCTGCTCGAGGAGCGTGTCCTTGGACGGAAAGCTGTGCAGCACGCAGCAGTCCTGCACGTTCGAGCCGGCGCTCAGGATGACGCGGCCGAAGTCTGCGCGCAGCGATGCGCCCGGGGCCACATAACAGTGGGGCCCCACGATCACATCGCCGATCAGCACCGCGTGCGGATGCACGAACGCCGTCGGGTCGACGACCGGAACGAGTCCCCCTAAGCTGTACACCGGCATATGCCTACCTGCAGTGTGCGCGCACTCAGCCCGCACGCCCCTTGGCGAGCAAGGCGCGCACCGCGACACGAAATTCCTCCGACTGCAGCTGGGTGGCGAAAATGCGCGCCTCCGCCTCGATTCGCGCCTGAACCTGCTGCGGGTCTCCGCGCAGCAGGCGCCGGGTGGCGAGCAGCGCGCCGCTGGGCTGCTGCGCCAGTGCCCGCGCCAGCGCGCGCGCCTCGGAACGCAGCACGGCCTCCTCGACCACGCGGTTCACCAGGCCGAGCCTCTCCGCGGTGGCGGCATCGAACGGCTTGCCGAGCAACAGCAGCTCGGCCGCCCGCTGCTGACCCACCAGCCGCGGCAGCAGCAGCGAGCTGGCCGCTTCGGGCACCAGACCGAGGGCGACGAACGGCATCGACAGCTGCGCACTGCGCGCCGCGACCACCAGGTCGCAGTGCAGCAGCAGCGTCACGCCGATGCCGACGGTCTGCCCGTGGACGGCGGCCAGCAGCGGCTTCTCGAACGTCGCCAGCGTGTGCAGGAAGCCCATCACGGGGTGCTCGGCGCTGAAGGGCGGGCCGGTGAGGAAATCGTTGAGGTCGTTGCCGGCGCAGAAGCCCGCGCCCTCACCCGCGAGCAGCACCACCCGCACCGCCGCGTCCTCCTGCGCCTCGCGCAGGCCCCGGTACAACGCCTCGTACATGGTGAAGGTGATGGCGTTGCGCTTCTCGGGACGATTGAGGCACACCTCGCACACCCCGTCGGCGCGCGAAATTAGAATCTGATCGCTCATGGTTGCGGCAGCGGCGGCGCGCCGTGGGTGCGGAAATCAACATCGCTGTCCGCCGCCAGCCATACGAGCGCCGCCCAGGCCGCTACGTTCTGGTCGAGCTGCTCCTGGTCGATCTTGTCGAGGGTGTCGTCGGCGGTGTGATGGATGTCGAAGTACCCGCTCGCGTCCTGGTAGAGGACGAACGCCGGCACACCCGCCTCCACCGACGGGCCGACGTCCGTGCCCGCCTCCTCCGGCGCTCGGGGGGCGGCGATTACCCCGATGGGGCCGAGCACGCGCAGCGCCGTTCTCGCAAACTCGCCCTGCAACGCGGCCTGCGGCAGCCCGAGACGATAGACGCGATCGGCACCGGAGTCGCTCTCGCCCACGAGCACGTGGGTCGCGAGCTCCGCCTTGTGGCCGTCGCGATAGGCATGGCCACCGAAGGCGCCGTAGGGTGCCACCGGCTGCGCGATCTCCTCGGAGCCGAACAGCACGACCCGCACCGTGCGCTGCGGCCGTTGCGGGGCATCGCGGATGAGCGCCGCCGCCGCGGTGATGATCGCCATCCCGGTGCCGTCGTCGATGGCCCCGGTCCCCTCATCCCAGCTGTCCAGGTGCGCACCGAGCAGCACCACTTCCTGCGGCCGCACGCGCCCGCGCACCTCGGCGACCACGTTCTGCGAATGCGCGTCCTGAACATAGGAGGCGCTCGAGTACAGGCGCACGCGCACCTTCTCCCCGAGCGCGGCGAGCCGCTCGATCTGATCGGCATCGGGGTTGCTGAGCGCGAACGCCGGCATCGGCACGCGTCCATCGACGTAGCGCGTCGTGCCGGTGTGCGCCAGGCGATGGCTGTCGGTGCCCACCGAGCGCAGCAGAAACGCGATCGCGCCGCGCTGCGCCGCCTCGGCAGGGCCATCGATGCGGGCGTCCACCGCCGCGCCGTAACCGGTGCCGTCCTGCGTGCGCACCATGCGGCGCACCACCAGGGCGATCTTGCCGCTCAAGGAGCCCGGCGGCGCGGCCTTGAGGGCATCGAAGCTCGCGAAGCTCACGACCTCGCCTTCCAGTCCCGCGGCCGGCGTCGGCGGGGATTCCCCCAGCGCAGCGGCCACGAGCGGCTGCGTGAGGGGCGAGGTGAGCTGGGCACTCTCGGCGCCGCGCACCCAGGCCGTGATCGGGAAACTCTCGATGTGCACGTTCTCGAAGCCGAGCTCCTTGAAGCGCGCCGCCGCCCATTCGGCGGCCTGCCGTTCGCTGACCGAGCCCGCCGGACGGGGGCCGAAGCGGCTCGTGAGCTCGCTCACCCACTCGTAGGCGATGTTATGTCCGGCGAGCGCCGCATCGCGCAGCTGCGCCGCGACCGCCTCCGGCGCCGCCGCCGGGGCAGGCGCGGCGGCGGGGCGCGCGCCGACCGCCGCGGCGCCCAGGCACGACACGCACAGGGTCGTGCCCAGCCGCAGGAGCGGGGTGGTGGAAGGGTAGCGAGGATGGTGCACGTGAGGTCCCTAGCGGGCCGGGGGCCGGGTCCTCGCCGCGGCGCTCGAGGACTTCACGGGTACCGCTGGCCCTGCCCCGACGATGATCGGTATGGAGAAAGTCTGACTCCAGGACTGGCCGGCAGAATCCACGCTCACCACGGCGTTGACGGTGAATATGCCATCCCTCGTCGGCAGGACCCTGATGCTGTGGCGGATGGGAGCGCCTTGCGCGGGGCGGTCGGTCGGGGCGATCTGCGCACCCTCGGTGAGCTGCAAGCCATCGGCGACTTCGACCCGACCGTACAGTCGGTCCAGACTCGAAGACGCCGGCAGGATCACGAGGTCGATGTCGAGCGGCTGCGCCACATCCGGGCGCTCGCGCAGCTCGAATTTCACCTGCACGCTCGCGGGCCCGATGCGGGCGCCGCCCACCGCGCTCACCATGTCGGGCGAAACGACATCGCCGGGCTGTGCGTTCCGGGGTGCGGCCGCGGGTTTCGCCGCTCCGCCCGCGATGCCGGGCGTCTCACCCGAGCCGCAGCCCACGAGCATCACGGTGGCGGCGAGCGCCGGCCCGAGGGCGCTCCTCAACCCACCCCTTCTCATGAACGTCCGCATGGTGCGCGCGTTGCCGAACCGGGTGGCGACAATAGCGCGTCTGTGCACCCCCGCGCACGTGCGCAATCGGCGCCGGCCCTCACAGCTGCAGGAGCGGTGGCTCATCGATGGCGGGGATCTGCTCCAGCAGATCATTCAGGTAGCCCTCCCAGTAGCGCGGCTCGGCGACCCAGGGGAAGGCGCGCGGGAAGGCCGGGTCGCTCCAGCGGTGCGCCACCCAGGCGGCATGGTGCAGCATGCGCAGGCTGCGCAACGGCTCGATGAGGAGCAATTCGCTGAAGTCGAAGTCCGCGAACTGCCCATAACCGGCGAGCAGCTCGCCCCACTGGCGCTGCTGCTCCGCGGGCGGCCCGGCAAGCATCATCCACAGGTCCTGCACGCGTACCCCCGTGGCGCAGTCATCCAGGTCCACGAACACCGGGCCGTGCTCGTTCCACAGCAGATTCCCCAGGTGGCAGTCGCCATGCAGGCGGATCGCGCGGGTGCCGGCGGCGGCGGCAAACGCCTCGCTCACGCGCTCGAGCAATGCGCCGCTGACCGTGGAATACCGCTCGCGCAGCGCCTCCGGCAGCAGCGCGCTCGCGAGCACCTGCGCGCGGGCGTCCCAGCCGAGTCTCTGCACGCCGATGCGGGGCCGGACCTGGAAAGCGCGCACCGCCCCGATCTGGTGGATACGCGCGAGGCTGCGGCCGAGGATCTGGCGGGCCTCGGGCGCATCGAGCTCCGGCGCGCGCCCGCGCATCCAGGGGAAGGCCGCAAAGCGGAAGTCGCGGTAGCGGAACAGCGTTTCTCCACCGATCACCAGCGGCGCGGCCACCGCGAGCTCGGCCGTCGCCAGCTCGGCGGTGAACTGATGCTCCTCGGCGATCTGCGCATCGCTCCAGCGCTGCGGCCGGTAGAACTTGAGCACCAGCTGAGTATCGCCCGCGCCCAGTTGGTAGACGCGATTCTCGTAACTGTTGAGAGCGAACAGACGCCCGTCGGGCGCAAGGCCAAAGGCGGCGGCGGCATCGAGCACCACTTCGGGTGTCAGCCCCGCGAACGGCTGCGGGTCAGTACCGTGGGTTTTGTTTATCATCGCTGCCCCATGAAGCACGGCAGCATATTAGTCACCGGCGGCGCGGGCTACATCGGCAGTCACGTGGCCCTGCAATTGCGCGCGCGCGGCGAGCGGGTGCTGATCCTGGACGACCTGTCGCGCGGCTTTCGCCAGGCGGCCCTCGACACCCCCCTCATCGTCGGCGCGGTCGCCGACCGCGAGCGGGTGCGCGGCCTCCTGCAACAGCACGGCGTCGACACGGTGATGCATTTCGCCGCCTACACCATCGTTCCGGAATCGGTGCGCGAGCCGCTCAAGTACTACCGCAACAATACCTGCGCGACCGGCGCGCTGCTCGAGTGCTGCCTCGAGGCGCAGGTGCGGCACTTCGTGTTTTCCTCCAGCGCCGCGGTCTACGGCGTGCCGGCGGAGGGCTTTGCCGCCGAGAGCACCCCGACCGCCCCCATCAATCCCTACGGCACCTCCAAGCTCATGTCGGAATGGATGCTCGCGGACGTGGCGCGCGCCGCATCGCTGCGCTATGCGGCGCTGCGCTACTTCAACGTGGCGGGCTCGGATACCGGTGGCCGCATCGGCCAGGCCACCCCGAACGCGACCTTGCTGATCAAGGTCGCCTGCGAAGCCGCGCTCGGCAAGCGAGCGCATGTCGCGATCTTCGGCACCGACTACCCGACCCCCGATGGCACCGGCGTGCGCGACTACATCCACGTCGAGGACCTGGCTGCGGCTCACGTGGATGCCCTGAGCTACCTGCGAGGCGGCGGCGCCTCCATCACTCTCAACGTCGGTTACGGCCACGGCTACAGCGTGCGGCAGGTTCTGGAGAGCGTCGAGCGGGTGTCGGGAAAGCGGCTGGCGGTTCGCGAGGAGCCGCGCCGGGCCGGGGACCCCGGAGCGCTGGTGGCGCGCGCCGATCGCATCCGGGCCGAGCTCGCCTGGCGCCCGCGCCTCGACGATCTCGACGGCATCGTGCGCAGCGCGCTCGCCTGGGAGGAGCGGCTGCTGCGCGAGCCCTGGTGAGACGCCCGCGCGCCTGCAATCCCAGACACGTTGGCAGTGCGCCCGGTAGAATGGCTTTCATGCGATGGGCGCGGCCCAAGTCATTGAGTGGACTGATGCTGGTCGGGCTGGCGCTGATCGCCGTGCCGCTCCTGATCGCCATTCTCACCGCCGTGCTGCAGATCCGCGATCTGGCGGACACGGGTACGAAAATCGTCGTTCAGGGCGTCGCCGGCGCGCGCGCCAGCCAGGCGCTGTTCGGGCAGATCGCCTCGCTCGAGCGCACGGCGCGCCTGTACGACGTGCTCGGCGACCCGAAGCTCCTCGAGCTGTACCGCACGCAGGACGAGCGCCTGAGCGCGACGCGCGAACAGCTGCACTCGCAGGCCACCAGCGACGCCCGCAGCACGCTCGAGGAGATCGGAGTGTTGCAACGCAGCCTGCGCAACACGGTCATGAGCGCGCCCCCAGGCAGCAGCGCCGCCGTTGCCTCGGACCTGTCCAGCCGTTTCACCCAGCTGTCCGCCCTGGTGGAGCGTGTGGCGCAGCAGAGCAACGCTCAGGTGGACACGGAAGTGGCCGCGCTGGAAGAGCAGACCCTGCAGGCGCGCAAGCGCCTGCTGTGGCAGGCCGCACCGCTGCTGCCGCTCGCGGTGGTCGCGGTGTTCGTGTTGACCCTGGGCGTGGGCCGGCCGCTGCGGCAACTCGACCGCGCCATCAGCGAGCTCGGCCAGGGCACCTTCACCAACACGATCGCCGTTACCGGTCCGCATGACCTCGAGCGCCTGGGCGGGCAGCTCGAGTGGCTGCGCCAGCGGCTGCTCGAGCTCGCCCACGAGCGCAACCGCTTCCTGCGGCACATGTCGCACGAGCTCAAGACACCCCTTGCCAACATTCGCGAAGGCACGGAGCTGCTGATGGACGGGGCGGTGGGCGAGCTGGATTCCAACCAGCGCGAGGTGACCGCGATCCTGCGCGAGAACGGCATCAAGCTGCAGCGCATGATCGAGAACCTGTTGTCCTTCAGCGCCTGGCAGACCTCCAGCGTGGGCCTGGAGGCCACCGAGTTTCGCCTGCGTCCACTGGTGAAACAGGTGCTGGAGAACCAGCAGCTCACGCTGCTGTCGCAACGGGTGCGCCTCGATGTACGCGTCGAGGACGTGACCCTGCTCGCCGATCGCGGCAAGATCCGCCTCATCCTCGAGAACCTGGTGTCGAACGCCGTCAAGTACTCGCCCAAGGGAGGCACCATCCACCTGCGGGCCCGGGCCACGGGCGCGCAGCTGGTGCTCGACGTGGCCGACAACGGCCCAGGCATCCCGCCCGAGGAGCGCGGCCACGTGTTCGACGCCTTCTATACCGGGCGCGCGGCCAAGACCACACCTGTGAAGGGCACCGGGATCGGACTGTCGGTGGTGCTGGAGTTCGTGGGCGCGCACGGCGGCACCGTACAGATCGTCGATGGCGAGTTTCCGGGTGCGCATTTCCGCATCACCATGCCCATCAGGGTCACGAGCGGGGATCGCCCCGCCAGGCGCGAACCCAAGGCGCATGCCCATGCCGCCTGAGCGCATCCCGCCCGCCTGCCTCGCCGTGACACAGGACTCCCCGGGTGCGTCGCGCGGTACCGCGGCGGGCGGCGCGCTCGTGGCGCTCATCGCCTGCGGCTGCGCCTTCGGCCCCCAGCGCGCGCCCTCGCCCGCTCCGGTGGTGAATGCGGCGGTGGCGAGCTCGACCGCCCTGAATGAGTACCTGCTGCTGCTGCAGCATCTGGTGCAGGGTAAGCTCTCCGAGCAGGCGGAGATCGTGGCCAACGCACAGCGTGATTACGACACCGCGCCGACCCCCAGCCGCGAGCTGAAGCTGGCGCTGGTTCTCGGCACTCCGGGGCACCCGGCGACCGACCTGCCCAAGGCCCAGGGGCTGCTGCGCGAGCTGATGGCGGACCCGGAGATGCTGCTGCCCGGGGAGCGCGCGCTCGCCTTCCTGGTGCTTTCGCAGATTGACGACCATTTGACGCTCGATGCGGAAAATCGCAGGCTGCAGAGTGAGGGGGTGCGGGCCGACCAGCAGCGCATGGCCAACGCCAACCACCGCCTGCAGGCGGAGATGGACGAAAACACCCGCCTGCGCAGGGAGCTCGAGGAGGCGCGCGCCAAACTCGACGCCATCGCCAACATCGAGCGCTCGCTCAACGAGCGCAAACCCGGGAGCACGGGACGATGATCACAGTGAGCAAGGACACGATCCTGAACCAGACCGGCAAACGCAAAGCCCGCATCCTCCTGGTGGACGATGACCCGGGGCTGCTGCGCCTGCTGACCATCCGCCTGCGCGCGGAGAGTTACGACGTCGAGGCGGTGGAGAGCGCCGCGCAGGCGCTGTCGGCATCGAGCCGCTTCCGCCCCGACCTGGTGATCACGGACCTGCGCATGGACCAGATGGACGGCATCGGACTGCTCAAGGAGCTGCAGAACCGCTGGCCGGGACTGAAGGTCATCATTCTCACCGCCCACGGCACCATCCCGGATGCGGTGCAGGCGACGCAAATGGGGGCGTTCGGCTTTCTCACCAAGCCGGTCGACAAGCAGGAGCTTCTCGACCAGGTGCAGAAGGCGCTGCGGATCTCCGGCTTCGGCGCCTCGGACGAGGACTGGCGCGCGGAAATCGTGACGCGCAGCGCCAGCATGGAGGAGAAGCTCGCGCAGGCGCACATGGTCGCGGGAACGGACGCGCGCGTACTGATCACCGGCGAGAGCGGCAGCGGCAAGGAGCTGCTGGCGCGCGCCATCCATCGTGGCAGCCCGCGCCGCAACAAGGCGTTCGTCGCCATCAACTGCAGCGCCATGGCGGAGGACCTGCTGGAGTCGGAGCTGTTCGGCCACGAGAAAGGCTCGTTCACCGGCGCGACGCGCGCGCACCGCGGGCTGTTCATGGCCGCCGACGGCGGCACGCTGTTGCTCGATGAGATCGGCGACATGCCGATGCGGCTGCAGGTGAAGCTGCTGCGCGTGCTGCAGGAGAACGTCATCCGCCCCGTGGGCAGCACCGATGCCGTCCCGGTGAACGTGCGCGTGATCTCCTCCACGCACCGCGACCTGCAGCAGCTGATGAGTGTCGGGCAATTCCGCGAGGATCTGTATTACCGCCTGAACGTGGTGCACATCGAGATGCCCTCGCTCAACCGCCGCCGCGAGGATATCCCGCTGCTGGTGGCGCACTTCCTGGCGCAGATCGCCAAGGAGAGCGGCGTGCGCAAGATCTACGCGCCCGAAGCGGTGGAGCTGCTCGCCACGGCCGACTGGCCGGGCAACATCCGCCAGCTGCAGAACGTGGTGCGCCAGAACGTGGCGCTCTCCCAGACGCCCATCATTCCGGTGGAGCTGGTGCAGCAGTCACTCGGCGGCACCCCCGGGCGCCTGCCCTCCTTCGACGAGGCGCGCGATGAGTTCACCCGCAGCTACCTGTCGCAGATCCTGCAGATCACCGGCGGGAACGTGAGCCAGGCGGCGCGGCTGGCGCGGCGCAACCGCACCGATTTCTACAAGCTCCTCGCGCGGCACCAGCTGACGCCGGAAGAGTTCAAGCAGCGCTAATCGCCGCTGCCGGTGTTGTCCTTGGCCGGCAGCTCGGGAGTGCCGGCCGCGGGCGGCGCGTGGCGCCCGAACTGCGCGGCATCGATACTGTGCTTGCCGAGCAGGTCATAGAGCGTCGGGCGGGTCACCCCGAGCAGCTCCGCCGCCCGCGACAGGTTCCCGCGGGCGACGGCGAGTGACTGCCTGACGGCCTGCGCCTCGGCGCGCTGGCGCGCGACACGCAGATTCAGGTACTCGGGCTCATCGCCCGGGTCTTCCAGGCCCAGGTCGCCCGCCGTGACGACCGCGCCCTCGGCCATGATGACCGCGCCCTTGATGCGGTTCTCCAGCTCCCGCACATTTCCCGGCCAGCGATACGCCTGGATCGCGCGGATAGCATCGGGCGCGAGTCCGCGCGTGGGCTTGCCGAAGCGCTCGGAGAGCTGCTGCAAGATGAATTGCGCGAGCAGGAGGCTGTCGCCCTGCCGATCGCGCAGCGGCGGCACGCGGATGGTCACCTCGCTGATGCGGTAGAACAGGTCGTCGCGGAAGCCGCCGCTGCCGATCAGCGCTTCGAGTTTGCGGTTGGTGGCGCACACCAGACGAAAGTCCAGCGCCACCGGCACACGCCCGCCGACGCGCTCCACGGTGCGCTCCTGGACCACGCGCAGGAGCTTGGCCTGCAGTGAGGCGGGCATCTCGCCGATCTCATCGAGGAACACCGTGCCGCCCTCGGCGGACTCGAGCTTCCCGGCGGTGCGCTTGGCGGCGCCGGTGAAGGCGCCCTTCTCGTATCCGAACAGCTCGCTCTCGAGCAGCGTGTCGGGGATCGCCGCGCAGTTGATGGCGACGAAGGGCTTGTGCGCGCGGCCCGAAAGGCGGTGCAGGTTGCGCGCCAGCACCTCCTTGCCGGTGCCGCTGTCTCCGAGCAGCAGCACCGTGGCGTTGGTCGGCGCGACCTTCTCGATCGCGCGGCACACACCCCTCATGGTGTCGCTGACGCCGATGACGCCCTCGAGCGCCATCGCGCCGGTGCGCTCGCGCAGCCGCCAGTTCTCCTCCTCGAGCTCGCGGATGCGCAGCGCGCGGCGCACGACGATCGAGAGCACGCCGGCATCGAGTGGCTTGTGGTAGAAATCGGTCGCCCCGAGGCCGACCGCGGCCACCGACAGCTCGCGCGCATCGTGCTCGGTCATGGCGATGATCTTGGTGTCGGGGCTGATATTGAGGATCTGGCGCAGCAGCTCCAGGCTCTGTGCGGCCACGGCCGGCTCGCCCGCCGCGCCCAGGTCGAACAGCACCGCGTCCGGTTCGGTGCGACGCACGATGGCGAGCGTCTGATCGGAGGTCTCGCACGCGGTCACGTCGAGATCCGAGAACACCGCCTCCAGCTCGCGCCGCAGGGCGCGATCGTTCTCGAGGATCAGCAGTTTCCGGCGCTGCATCGCGGCGGCCATCAGCGCGCTCCCTTGCCGAGCAGTACCACTTCGGCGGTCTGGACCAGGATAGCCAGATCAAACAGCAGGCTATTGTTCTTGATGTAGTACAAGTCGTACTGCAGCTTCTCGAGCGCATCCTGTTCGGATGAGCCGTACGGATAGCACAGCTGCGCCCAGCCGGTAATGCCGGGTTTGACGCAGTGACGCTGCACGTAGTATGGGATCTCCTCCGCCAGCTGCGCCACGAATTCCGGGCGCTCGGGGCGCGGGCCGACGAAGCTCATGTGCCCGCGCAGCACGTTGATCACCTGCGGCAGCTCATCGACCCGCAGTTTCCTGATGATCGCGCCCACGCGCGTGACGCGTGGATCCTGGCGCTGCGCCCACTGCGCGCCCTCGAGCTCCGCGTCCAGGCGCATGCTGCGGAACTTCAGCACCCTGAAGGTGCACCCGCCGCGACCCACCCGGCACTGGGAATACAGCGCGGGCGCGCGCCAGCCGTCCTCGATCTTGATGGCGATCAGGGTGAGCAGCATGAGCGGCAGCGACACCGCGAGCACGGCGAGGCTCGCGAGCAGATCCATGGTGCGCGAGGAGAACAGCCGCAGCGGATCGCGCCGGAACCCGTGGCCGAAGATCATCCAGCTCGGATTCAACACGTCGATGCGCACGCGCCCGGTCTCGCGCTCGAGAAAGGAAAGCAGCTCCGTGACGTCGACCCCCGCGAGGCGGCACTGCAGGAGCTCGCGCAGCGGAAAGCCGCGGCGCCGATCATCCATGGCCACCACCACCTCGCTGACATTGAGCCGCTCGCACAGCTCGCGCAGGCCGCGGCTCGCATCGAGCAGCCGCTCCGCGGGAACCTCCGGGTCCTCGTCCGGCGGGCACACGAAGCCGGTCAGCAGAAAGCCGCGGCGGTCCGCCGAGCGGCGCAGGTTGGCGACCGAGGCGGCGGCAGCGCCGGCGCCGTAGACCAGTACGCGCCGCTTGAAGATCTCCTGGTCGACGGCGCGCGCGAACACCAGGCGCGAGACGAGCACCGCGCAACCGGTCCCGAGCACGGCGAGCGCCGCCACGCCGCGCCACAGGTGCAGGCTCGGGATCAGGTAGAAGACTGCGGCGATGGCGCAGGAGGCCACCACCAGCGCCACCGCCAGGCGCAGGAAAATGCCCCCGATCTGCGCGCGCTGGCGCGAGCTGTACAGGCCGAAAGCAAGCAGACAGACACCCACGATCGCGCTGAACACCAGCCCCCGCGGCCACAGAGGGCCCAGCTCCCGCTCCAGGTTCGACAAGTGGCTGAAGCGGGTCTGAAAGCGCAGCAGGACAGCCGCGTACACCGCCAGGAACGCCAGACCGACCTCGATGAGCGCAAGCACGGCAAGGGAAGCGGGCACGTGTTGTCCGAGAACGCGGATGCGCATAGGGCTGGGCGACCGGAGCGGTAGCGAGAGGCCGGACTTTACACGATAGTGTAAAGGTAGTTCCCGGCGACACTGTGAGAATCATCACAGTTGCGCAGGCCGGCCGGGAAGTCGTCCCGGGTTGACGATGGCGGCGCGGCTTTGGTCAGTGACGTCTGACCGAGGCGTCCGAGGACATCCCCGGCTTGGCGATCGCCGCCTTGATGCGCCGCGCCACACTGCGCACGAATGACCGGGGAGAAGCGAGTCGGTGCGCGAGGTGCGCAGCAATCGCGTACCCGAGGCGCATCCTGTTGAGCGGCGCTGCGCTGTGGGCGAGCATGGTGCGGTGCAGCTCCCAGAATGCTCTGCCCCGCAGCTCCACGGCGGCACCCGCCAGCATCTGGTAATACCCCGCGAGTCTGGAGCGATAGCAGCGGCGGTATTCTTCCTCATCGAGATATGCGCGACCATATCTTGAGAGAGTGTAGAAGTTGCTTGCGCAGTCGCTGTCGAGTCCGCGCAGGAGCGAGGTCTGGCTCTCCCGGTGCTCGCGCATGAACGCCAACGCCTGGTGCACGAACGCGAAGTCGGACTCTCGCAGAATGTCATAGCACGACTGTACGTCCGCGTGCAGGTTGACCGGGTCGTAGAAGGGCGTGCGGCGGCGGATGAGGTCCGCCCTGATCAGCATGGTGGTGGGCAAGCCAAAGAAGTAGCGGTTCTCGAGCAGCGCCTTGCGACCGGCGAGCCTGCCTGAGAGAACCGTGGTCGGCGAGCTGGCGGTCGAATCCGCAGGCCGCAATTCGAACCGGGTGTGGTTGTTTCCCGTGGCAGCGAGGCAACACACCAAACCGATCGAAGGCTGCGCCAGCGCGCAGCTCACCATCGTTGCGATGCATTCGGGATAAAGCCAGTCGTCCGCCATCAACGGCTTGCAGTAAATGCAGTCACGATCGATCAGAGCGTAAGCGCGATTGAGATTATCGATGATGGGCAGGAATTCTGCGTTGTCGTGTACGGTTATGCGCGAGTCGCGGCTCGCGTAGTGCAGCGCGATCTCGAGGCTGTCGTCCGTGCTGCGATTGTTGACCAGCGTGCAGCGCCAGTTCGCATAACTTTGCGCAATGAGGCTCTCGAGGCACTCGCGCAGGTATTTCGCGCCGTTGTAAACGGGCGTGACCACACTGACCAGGGGCTCTTGCTGTCGGCTCATGATAGCGGTGTCTCACGGCCCGCCGCGGCGTCAGCGGCGGTCTCACCTGCGGGGGGTGAGATTCTGCCACACCTTCCACGGGCAATTTTCCTGCGCTTCCATGCGGTCGAAGCTGATCTTGTCCTTGAAGGTATCCATGCAACGCCAGAAGCCATCCCAGGAGAACGTCACCAGCTTGTGCGCGGCAATCAGCCGCCCGAAAGGCTGCTCCGCCAGCTCCTCGCCTTTGCGGATGTAGTCGAAGATCTCGCGCCGCAGGACAAAAAAGCCCCCGTCGATGCGCAGATCCTGCTCGTGCAGCCCGCCCATCGAGATCACCGTCCCATCGGGTGCCGCATGCACGGCGTGAAAGCTCTGCGGACTGCGCACCGACACCAGGCTCGCGATCGCCTGCTTGCCGCGGAAATCGGCAATCATCCGATCAAGCGGGACATCCGACAATCCATCCGAGTAGTTCGCGAGGAACTCCGCCTCGTTGCCCAGGTATTTGCGCACCCGCAGCAAGCGCTCGCCGATGGTGGCATGCAGACCCGTATCGACGAAGGTGATATTCCAGTCAGCGGTGTCGTGACTGTGGAGCTCGATGCGGTGATCCCTTTCGTGCAGAGTGAAGTCGCTGGACATGGCTTCGTTGTAGTTCAGGAAATAGTCGCGGATCAGGTCGCCGCGGTATCCAAGGCACAGGATGAAATCGCGGTGTCCGAAATGCGCGTAGTAGCGCATGAGGTGCCACAGGATCGGCCGGTAGCCGATCTTGAGCAGCGGCTTTGAAATCGTGTCCGAGTGCTCGCGCAGCCGCGTGGCAAGACCCCCACAGAACAATACGACCTTCATGAGCTCTCCCGCCCGGCCTTGCCGGCAACCGTGCGCTGCGCGGCGCCCCTGCCGGCAGGGGCCGCTCTTGCCGGCGCGCAGGCGAGCAGCCGCGCGGCTTCGAGCGCGCGCGCCGCTTCCCGCAGCACCGCGAACGGCAGTCCGGAGCGCCGTGCGATGTCGAGCAGCGAGTGCGCGCCGTCGGACTGGTTCAACACCCAGAGCATGGCATATTCGTGCGCGGCCGGTTCGCTGCCGCCGAGCGCCCGGTACAAGCCGCGCGGGCCGAGCCTGGGCTCGCCCTTGGGCTTGAGATTGACGTACCGCTGGTTGGCCTCGATGAGCTCCACGATACGCTGACACGTTTCGAAGCTGCCTTGCAGGGCCGCGGGCGTGATGAGCGACAGATCGTCCGCCGAAGTATGGTATTGGGGGTAACCGCCGTTGACCGAGCGGGTGAGTCGCCCTGCCGGAAGATCAAACCCCGGGGAGCATAGCTGCCGCTCGTCGTAACCGTACGGCGAGAACGGTATGACGGCGCCGTCCCCGGCAAGCGCGTAGGCCACGATCCCGTCGATCTCGCTCGTCTCGCGGCGGCTGCGCTTGTAGGTCAGTGCGCCCGGATCGCCGAGCAGGGCGAGCACCAGTGCGTGACGCACGCGCGACAGACGCGACTCGTTGCGCTTGAGCCAGCTCAGCGAGCCGATGGTCCCGGGCGCAAACACAAAGCGATAGGTGAAGCGTCGCGGCTCGCGCGCGATCCACTCGGCCAGCGCAGTCATGACCGCCATGCCGCTGGTGTTGTCATTCGCAAGAGAGGGGTGACAGACGTGAGTGAAGAACAGCACCTCATCGCGGGTGCGGCCGGCGATCGGCAGTTCCCCATAGGTGAGTGAGCCCGGCGCGAGCGAGCTCTTCACCTCGATGCGGTAACGTCCCGCGCGCAGCGCCAGGCGATCGCGCGCGCGCATGCAGAAGCCCCAGTCGCGGCGATAGTAGCTGGTGCGGTATGGGATCCAGTCGGGGTGCTCCGGCAGCACATGCAGCCGTGCCGACAACTGCGCGAGCGACAGGGACGTCTGCACCGGCTCGGAATAGCCCACCAGGTGCAGATTGTGCGCCTGGAAATCAATCACCCGCCGGCCATCGGCATCGATGACGGCGGCGTCCTCGACGTTCCACTCCAGGGGGATCTCCCAATCGAACACGCGGGTGCCGCTCGGCACCTCGTGTACGATGAGCGGCACGCGAGCGCGGATCAGCGCCAGCGTCTCACGCACGCCGGCGCCGGTGATGCTCCTGCAGATCGGGTACAAGCGCGCCGCAAACTCGTAGAGACTGCGACCTGCCGAGGTTGCAGCCGCCGGCGGCGATGCGCTCACGTCCATGAGACCCTGCCACCCGATTGTGCCGTCCGCTTGCGCAACTCCTCCTCGAAGCCGTTGCGGTCGAAGTCCGGATAGGCGGCATCGCGCGCGGCGATGACGATGTCGGAGGTGATCGGCCAGCGGATACCGAAGGACGGGTCGTTCCAGCGCAGCCCCGCCGCCAGCGCCGGCGCGTGGACATCCGTCATCTCATACAGCACCTCGCAGTCATCGGCGAGTGTCTGAAATCCGTGCGCCACACCCGCAGGAACGAACACCGCATCCCGGTTGTCCTCGTCGAGCAACACGGTGCGATGCCTGAGATAGGTGGGCTCGGCCGGTCGCAGATCGAGCAGCAGGTCGTGAATCGCGCCACGCAGGCAGCGCACCAGCTTGCCTTCCCGCGAAGGCGGCCACTGGAAGTGCAGGCCGCGCACCGTGCCGCGGCGCCGATTCCAGGCAACACTCGATTGCACGAACCCGGCCGGCAGGCCGTGGGCGCGGAACTCCTCGACGCACACCGAGCGCGCGAAGAACCCGCGCTCGTCGACATGACGCTCCATTTTCACCAGCGCCGCACCGGACAGCTCGAGCGCTTCGAACAACATGTCAGCGCCAGTAGAACTCGCCGTCGATCTGCCGAGTCGCCTGCAGGTACTGCAACTGCTTCAGACGGGTGAAGGCGCGAAACTGGTAGGTGTCCGGCTGCATTTGAATGCGCTCGAACAGCTCGTGCAACTGGCGCGCGCCATCGCGCGCCGTATGGCGGCATCTGAAGCCGGGTAATTCGCGGTGGATGCGCTCGAATTTCACGCGGTAACTGCGGTTGTCGCCGGCGGACGCGCCCACCGAGACCGCGCAACCGGGGAACTCATCCGCGACGATCTGCGCCAGTTCTCGCACGCGGTAGTTCTCGGAAGTCTGTCCCACATTGAAGACCTTGCCACGCACCGCGGCCTCCGGCGCGAGCAGACTGCGGTAGATGGCCTCGCAGATATCCTCGACGTGCACCAGCGGGCGCCAGGGACTGCCGTCGCTCGTCATGACGATGCGTCTGCTCGTCCAGGCCAGCGCGCACAGATCGTTGAGGACGATGTCGAAGCGCATGCGCGGCGAGGGGCCGAACGCCGTGGCATTGCGCAACAGCACCGGGCTGAAATGCGCTCCCGCCATGGCGCACAGGTCACGCTCCACCAGCACCTTGCATTCGGCGTAGGCGGTCTGCGGATTGACGCGCGCGTTCTCGTCGAGAAACTCTCCAGTGCCCGCGCCATAGACGCTGCAGGAGGAGGTGTAGACGAAGCGCCTGATGCCCGCGCGCATACATTCCTTTGCGAATGCCACCGAGCCGTGATGGTTGAGCCGGTGCATCACCTCGGGATTGTTCTGTCCGAGCGGATCGTTGGATAGCTCGGCGAGATGCACCACGGCATCGCAGCCCGCCAGGTCGGCCGCCGTAACGGCGCGCAGATCCTTGTTGAGCGTGTGAGGTGTCGCCGCCAGACGCCGGTTGTCGCTGTACAGCCACCCATCCCGGTAGTAGCCGGTATCGAGCCCGAAGACCCTGATGCCACGCTCGAGCAGATAGGGCGCGAGCACCGCCCCGATGTAACCATCCACTCCTGTGACGAAAACGCGCATATCCGTATGTTGGCGCCAGCCTGCGGCCGTATCGATCCTCTTCAACCGTTGGCGGCCGGGCTCACCTCGATCCTGGCGCCGCTGCCGATGCCCTCCAGGCGCCAACGCTGGGGAAAGAACACCAGTCCAAAGCGGCTGTCGATGCGCCGGCTCAAGCCATAAATGGGCGCCTCCTCGATATCGAGGTGCACGGCGTGCTCCAGGGCGTCGTACACGCGTGTTTCGAGGCAGGAGTCCACTTTCAGCGAGAAGTAGTAGCGCCCCGGCATGAGGTTGAGAGAATCGATCTCGAGGTCGAGGTAGCCGTCCCCCAGCGGGACCAGCGGAATGTCCAGACCGTGAAGCCAGGTGCCGGTGTCGGTCACCAGCGTGCCGAGTTCCGTATACATCCTGAGGGCGAAGGCCGGCCGCTCGATCGGCTGCTTCGCGCGGTAATGCAGGCGGATCACCAGACTCTTGCCGCAACGCGTGACGGTTTGCAGCTGCCCATCGGTCGAGCGGAATTCGACCCGGGTGAAGCGGATCTCGCCGCTCCCGCCCCGGCCGTCTGCCGCGATGAGTGCCCTGGAGGCGCTTTCGGCCGAAGCAAACGATCCCATGTAGGCTTCGATGACCTCACGCATCGGTCCGTCGAGCTTGACTCTGCCCTCTGCGATCCACATGCCGCGCGAGCATAGATTCTCGACCGCCGCCATGTTGTGGGATACGAACAGCACGGTCCGCCCCCCACCGCGCAGATCGTGCATGGCGCTGACACATTTCTTCTGGAATACCGCGTCGCCAACCGCCAGTACCTCATCGACGATGAGCACATCCGGGTCGAGGTGCGCGGCCACAGCGAAGCCGAGCCGTGAGCGCATGCCGGTCGAATAGCGCTTGATGGGTGTGTCGACGAAACGCTGCAGGCCCGAGAACTCGACGATCGCCTCGAGCTTGGCGTCGACCTCCTTCTTCTTCATCCCCATGATGGAACCGTTCAGGAAGATGTTCTCGCGCCCGGTGAGCTCCTCGTGGAACCCGGCGCCGACTTCCAGCAGCGCGGCGACGCGTCCGCGCGCGCGTACCCTGCCGGAGGTGGGATAAGTGATTTTCGAGAGTATCTTGAGGAGCGTGCTCTTGCCGGCGCCGTTACGGCCGATGATGCCGACCACCTCGCCCTGTTGCACGGTGAAGGAGACATCGCGCAAGGCCCAGATGACCTCCTTGGGCGCTCGCTTGCCGAACGGCGCTCGCAACAGCCGCACCAGCTGGTCGCGCAGCTGAGTTTCCTGCTGCAAGGCTCCGAGCTCGTAACGCTTGCAGAGGCTTTCGACGGTGATGGACTCAGTCATCGCGGGGTCCCGGCGTCAGACAACATCGGCGAAAACACGCTCAGTGCTTCTGAAGTGCCAGCTGCCGATGAGCAGCAGCAGCAACGTCACGATCCACGAACAACCCAATACATCCCAATCGAGGTGGCCGCCGCCGAACAGGCAGGCGCGGAACCCCTGAATCACACCGGTCATGGGATTCAAAGCCAGCCAGCCCTGGAAACGATGTGGCAGGAAGCTCACCGGATAGATGATGGGTGTCACGAACAGGCCGAGCTGGGTGAGAAACGGGATGGTGTACTTGACGTCACGGTAGCGCACGTTCAGGGCGGCAAGCAGCATGCCGAGTCCCATGACCAACAGCACCGTCTGTCCGACAAAAATTGGCGTCAGCAGCACTGTCCAGCTCGGAGTTATGTGGTAGTACAGCAGCATCCCGATCAGGAACACGGAACTGACGAGCAGGTCGAGCAGACCTCCGAAGGCTGCGGCCGCCGGCAGCAGCACACGCGGAAAGTAGATCTTGGTGATCAGACTGGAATTGGCGATGAGACTGTTGCCGACCTGCGAAAGCGTAACGGAGAAATACGTCCACAGCAGCAAGGCCGAGTACGAGAACAGCGGGTACGGCACGCCATCGCTCGGAATGCCGGCCAACTTCCCGAAGAAGAAGGCGAACGTGATCATGGTGAAAAGAGGCTGCAGCAGCGCCCAGGCGACGCCCAGCGCCGCCTGCTTGTAGCGCACCTTCACATCACGCCACGCCAGGAAGTAGAGGATTTCCCGGGAGTGCCAGATTTCAGAAACCCATTGGCCCACAAAGTCCCTATCCGGCCGAGGCGCCTGGCCGCCGGCAGCAGACATTCACAGGGCACGGCCCATGACCTTATATTATCTTGTTCGCGAGTCCGGAGATCGCGCTGGGCCCGGTAGGCTCTGTCCTACGCTGCGGGTTGACTATTACTGACGGCATCCGGGAATTCGAGGCTCTCATCATGGATCGCGCGCTGAACTGCCGCTTTTGCGGCCATGCCGTGCGCCATAGCTTCGTCGACCTGGGCATGTCGCCGCTGTGCCAGAGGCACATCACGGCTGAACAGCTCAATCACATGGAGCCGTTCTATCCGCTGCATGCGTACGTGTGCGAGCGATGCTTCCTCGTGCAGCTCGAGGAGTTCGTCGCCCCGAGCGACCTCTTCAGCGAGTACGCCTACTTCTCATCCTATTCGGACAGCTGGGTGGAGCACGCGCGCAGGTACTGCGAGCTGATGTGCGAGCGCTTCCGCTTCGGTCCCCACAGCCGCGTGGTGGAGATCGCCAGCAACGACGGTTACCTGCTGCAGCATTTTGTCGCGAAAGGCGTCCCCGTCCTGGGCGTCGAGCCCGCCGCCAACGTGGCCGAGGTCGCCATCGGCAAGGGCATACCTTCGGTGGTGAAGTTCTTCGGCACCCGGACTGCACGCGAACTGGCTGCCGAATTCGGCAAGCCGGACCTGCTGCTCGGCAATAACGTGCTGGCACACGTCCCCGATCTGAACGACTTCGTCGGCGGCATGAAGCTGCTCCTGGCCGAGAAGGGCGTGATCACCATGGAGTTTCCGCATCTGCTGGAATTGATGCAGCACAACCAGTTCGACACCATCTACCACGAGCACTTCAGCTACCTCTCGTTCGCGACCGTGACCGAGGTGTTCCGTCATCACGGCCTGACGCTGTTCGATGTCGAGAGAATACCGACCCACGGCGGCTCGCTGCGGATCTACGGCAGGCACACCGAGGACGGCTCCAAGCCGGTCAGCGCGCGGGCGCACGAATTGCCCGCCGTGGAGGAGCGCTTTGGGCTGAGGGGGGTCGAAACCTATGCGGCATTCGCCGCGCAGGTACGCGAGACCAAGCGGGCGCTACTCACGTTTCTGATCGACGCGAAACGCGCCGGCAAGCGCATCGTCGGCTACGGTGCCCCGGGAAAGGGCAACACGCTGCTCAATTATTGCGGCATCGGCACGGACTTCCTCGACTTCACGGTCGACCGTAATCCGCATAAGCAGGGTAAGTACACACCCGGCACCCATATCCCGATTCTGCATCCTGACGAGTTGATCAAAGCCCGTCCCGACTACGTATTGATACTGCCGTGGAACCTCAAGGAGGAGATTCTCGCGACAGTGGGCCGAACGGCGGGCCTGAAGGCTCGCTTCGTGGTGCCCATTCCCAGGGTCGAGATCGTCGCTCAGGACGCCGGATGACGACCGCCCTGGTGGTGTCACGCTACTTCCCGAACGACTCCCGGACGGTGGGCGTCCATCAACGCCTGGGAACGCAGGTACAGGCCCTGGCCACGGTCGTGGATCGCGTCGACTGCCTGTTTCTCCAGCCTGTAGAGCGGCACTACGCAGCGGCAGAGCTCCGGGAGCACGAGCAGCGCCTGCGCCGGCTCTGGTCAGCCGCGGTCTGGATTCGGGTCGCGCCGACGCTGGTAGACGATGAGCCACCGACGTTGTGGCAGCGCCGCGGGCGGGGCGTGTTTGACTTCCACGCGCAACGCATTGCCCGTCCCGCCAACACCGCAGCGGCCTTCGATGCGGTCAGTGCCGCGGTGGACGCCCGGCCCGACATTATCCTGGCGCACCGCCTGTCGTCGATGTGCGTACTGATGGCACTGGCGCGCCAGGCGCCGGAAAAGACGCGCCGCGCGCCTCTTTTCTTCGACCTGGATGACATCGAGCACGTGAGCTGGTCTCGCCGCCTGCTGCATGACCCCGGGTGGCCAGCCGAGCGCCTGCAGCTGTTGCACGTACCCAGGCTGATGCTCGCCGAGATTCAGGCCATACGCCTCGCAGCTGCGACATTCGTATGCTCGGAGGCCGATCGCCGCTATCTGGCGCGCTTCCCCGGTACCGAGCGCGTGCAAACGGTTCCCAACAGCGTCGAGTTCCCCCCCCTGGACGACGGCGACGCGACCGAAACGCTGGTGCTGTTCGTGGGAAGCATGGGCTACCGTCCGAACATTCAGGCGGTTGATTTGCTGGTGCAAGAGATCTGGCCCGTGGTGCGCGCGCGGGTTCCGGCAGCCCGACTGGCCGTTATCGGCCCCTGCCCGGAGCTGACGGCCTCGTACCACACAGCGGATGAGAGCGTCAGATTTACCGGTTTTGTCGATGATCTTCGCTCATGGTACGCCCGCGCGCGCGTGGTGTGCTGTCCAATTCGTCACGGCGGGGGCACGCGCGTGAAAATCATCGAAGCCGCAGCGCATGCCAAGGCGATCGTAGCGACGCGACTGGCGGCGGAGGGACTGAATTTCGAGGACGGGCGCGAGATCATCCTGCGCGATGCACCGGCGGAACTCGCCGCGGCATGCGTTCGCCTGCTGGGCGATCGGCACGGAGCCGCGCGACTCGGCAAGGCAGCACTGCAGAAGGCACACGGCGCGTATGAGCGGGGCGCCGTCGTTGAGCGGCTGGCAGGCATCTTCCGCGCGGGCTGCAGCGTCGACCTCCGCCATCGTCGGCGATCCTGAGCGGCCACCGCCCCACCTCGATCCCTGTTCGCACGCGCCAGGTTCGATCCGAAGCCTAGCGTGCATGGTCACGCCATCGATAGAGTGCGGGCAGGATGCGACCGCGAAGCATCTGCACGCAACTCAGGGCGCGGCGTGACTGACTCAAGTGGCGCTTGTAGTCACTCGCACGCCCAGGCCCGGCGAGAAAATCATAGCTGGTGATGCCGTGATCTGCCGCATTCTCCATGGCATAGCCGAGGTGAATCAGGCCGAGCGACACACGGCTGCTGAATGCAGGGTCGAAAGCCATCTTGATGTTGTATTGGCGCGCTCCCTTGCGGATGTCGTAGAGCACCGACACGACATCACCCCCGACGCGCAGCCGCGAGAAGGCCAGCTCGGCGTGGGTCGCCAACCGGCTCGCGAGAGTCCTGTGAAACGCCAGCCGCTTCCCGGTGAACGCCGGCCTGTTCCACCGCAACTGGTGCAGCCGGTTGAGGTCGCTGAATCCGCCGTCGATTTCCCCTGCCGCGACAAACTCGAGACTCACGGCGCCGTGGTCCGTGAGGCGCCGGCGCAGGTTCCACAGGCTGCGGCGCGTCGACTGTCCGAGATCCCTGAGGTAGGGCCCGAAGCCCTGGGCCAGGTCCGCCTGGTAGCTGACCGAGCGGTCGAGCTCTCGCACGTAGTGCCCCCTGGCAGGCGCCAGCCGGGCAAACGCGTCGCGCCACTGCTGCCCGGCGGCGCTGTACCCGATCACCAGCTCTGTCCAGGCGGGCTCGTCCAGCAGGAGCCGCAGGCAGGCGTGCCGTACGGCGCCGAGATCCTGCGGCGCGGCGATGACATCAAGGTACTCCGAGATCAGCGGCTCGGAGTCGCGCCATGACAGCCCGATCACCTGCACCGAGTGCGCGAGCAGCAGGCCGCGCATGACGCGCCGGTGATACAGGGGCGCGAGTCCGACCAGATCCTCACCGCGATAGAAAGCCAGGATATCGGGAGCGCGCCCCAGACTACCGCCGTAGCACTGCCACCAGTGGGTGAGCCACTCCCAGGACAGGAACAGCGGATCGGCGCTTGAGCATGCGAGCAGCAGGTTCCAGGCGACCGCGTTGCCGAGCCATTGATCAACGCCCCACCTGCGTAGAGTCAGTGCGCTCAATGCTGCCTCGTGGTCAGTCTTGCGGCTCCATCAGGTGTCCTTGTCCCCCTGCGTCACGCACCACGCGAGGCGTTCGGCGATTCCGCTGTGCGAGTGAACCTGGAACACCGTGTCAGGACGGCGCGCAATGAACCCGAGCGTGCGCAGATGAGTGCGGCACGGGTGCCGCTCGTCCAAAGTCACGCGCAACGTGACCAGGTCGGGCGCCGATTGAGCGCGCTGGACAAACAGCGTCAACATCGTGCTCAGGTCAGCCGGGGTCTTGGCGGCGAGGTCGTAGATCGACCAGGTCTGTTCCAGAGTGCTGTCTTCGAAGATCAGCAATCCGCGCGTCTCGCCCGAGCGGGCGAACCTGGCGAAGGTGAATCGCGTGTGCGGATGCTGCCCATACCTCCAGTTGAGTGACTCCGGCCCGAGCTCGCGCACCGCGCCGCCGGGCGGCGGCAGCCTGCGAGCGAACTCGAGCAGCGACTCGTCCAGTGTGTCCTTCAGATGCAACGAACCGACTCGCGTAGCGCGCAGTCGCGTCACGATTCGCTCCACGGCTCGCATCCGCCGCGCAATGCGCGTTGCCAGCCAGCCACTGCGCACGAGCGCACGGACGTAGCGCGTGGGGTCGAGCACGTAAACGTGTGGCACCAGAGTGCCCGATGTCACCCAACCCACCTTGGTAAGCGCCCGCCGGGCCGCTTCCGTTGGGATCACGAACGCCGGTTGCCGCGGGAAATGCACATCGAGATATTCGGTCATGAATCGCAGCAGTACCTGACCCAGGCCGCGACCGCGCCAGCGCGTATCGAGCGAGATGTCGCCGACCACGGCGGTCTGTACGCGCGTGTTGTTGCTCCAGTACGGGCGAAAGACCACGGATGCCATCCCGACGCGCTGACGATCCGGGCTCAGCAGCCAGAATACCTGCGGCTCCGGGGAATCGGCCGAGCGCCGGTAACGCCAAGCGAGGTACTCGAGGGTCTCCGGCTCACCCCGATTGGCGTTACGCAGACCGAGAATTTGCTGCTCATAACCGTGAAAACCGGTCACTTCGCAGGAGAATTCGCCGCCGTCGTGCACCTGGAGCCTCACGGGTCCGACCGCTCAGCGCTCGCCCGCCGACAGGAACGGTAGAGCCGTATGTGCTGCGCGCACATCTGCTCGAGAGAGAATCTCTGCTCGACCCGTGTGCGCGACGCGCGCCCCATGCTTGCTGCGCGCGCCGGGTTACGGTGCATGTCGATCAGTGCGGAGCTGAGCGCTGCCGCATCGAGCGGTGCAATCACACGGCCATTTTCTCCGTCGATCACGGCTTCGGCGTTGCCGCCGACGTCGGTCACGATCATCGGCAGCCCGACCGCCATCTGTTCCACGATGGCATTCGAGAATCCCTCGTTGCTCCCGGAAGTCAGGCATCCGACGTCCATGGCCCACAGGCAAGGCAGCACCTCGGCTACGTCACCGGCAAACACCGTGCGGGCGCCGAGCTCGGTCTGAGCAGTCCAGGCGCGAAAGCGCGCCAGCAGTGGTCCAGCGCCGACGGCCAGAACCTTGAGTGACGGGATCGAGGGCGCCGCCTGCAACAGGCCGGCAAAAAACACTTCGTGATTTTTCTCGGGACGAAAACCGGCCACCATACCTACGACGAAATCGTCCGCTGCGAAGCCGAGGTGTGTTCTGGCGTCCGTTCTTTGCTGCGCCGACGGCACCACAAAGCGCGCGACGTCAACACCGTTGTAGATCGTCGTAATGCGGGAAGGCGGTAAATGATCGTTGGCTATCACCGCGACCCGCACCGCCTCCGCGACCACGATGAACGCGTCGAATAGAGATTTGAGCCGCCGGTTGAGGAACAGGTGCCACGGTTTGCGCAACTGGCCGGTATCGCGCTTGCTGGAGATGAGGTGCTTGACCCCCGACAGCCGGGCGATCACGGCCCCGTAAGTATCCGCCTTCTGATGAAACGTCTGAACGATGTCGTATCTGTTCTTGCGGATCAGTCGAGCCAGGCGCCAACCCTGAACGAGCGCATTGGGCACGTACTCCCGCCCCACGGGCACGCTCATGATCGACACGCCGCGCGCGCGCAAGCCATCCAAGAGCGGATTCGCTCCAAGGTCAAACGCAACGACCGAGCAGCGAAACGCGTCCGTGGGCAGTCCGGCAATGAGCTGCGCGAGGTGCTTTTCGGTGCCACCAGTGCGGTGAAAGTAATCAATGATAAAAAGGATTTCGATCCTGTCGCAAGCCATGGCGCTCTCGCCGCAAGACCACGCACGTTCCGGGGCGCGCCGCCAGTATATCCATGTTACGTGCCACGGCCTTCGTTCTGGTCGGAATCGTCAGCGCGACGTTACAATGCCCCTCACAGGGCTTTGCAGGCGGAGCTCGCCATGTGCGGCGTCAGGGACGGCGGTCAGGACGGTCCGATTTCCGGGACGCTGACTCATGTTCTTTGATTCGACCGTCTATCTCGTCTTTCTGGTCCTGGTCACTGTGCTTTATTGGCGGCTGCGCTTCAGGGCCCAGAACTGCTTCCTGCTGCTCGCCAGCTATTTCTTCTACGGCTGGTGGGATTGGCGGTTCCTGCTGCTCATGGGAACTTCCACGGTGGTGGATTTTTTCGTCGCTCGAGGGCTCGACGGATTCTCACAGCTGCGTCAGCGCCGCGCCTTGTTGATACTGTCCCTGGCGGTCAATTTTTCCTTCCTCGGCTTCTTCAAGTACTGCAACTTCTTCGTCGATTCGTTTGCGCAACTCGCGGCACTGCTGGGGCTGAAAGGCATTCCCGCAAGCCTCTGGCAGATCGTGTTACCGCCCGCGATATCGTTTTATACGTTCCAGGAAGTCGCCTACATCGTCGATGTGTACCATCGCAAGATCAAGTCGGCCGATTCGCTGCTCGACTACGCGCTGTTCGTGAGCCTGTTTCCCCATCTCATCGCCGGCCCCATACAGCGTCCTTCTCATCTGTTGCCGCAGGTGCAACAGCCGCGGGTCTGGGATCCGGCCAGGGCATTCGACGGAATGATCCTGATCCTGGAAGGGCTGTTCAGAAAAGTCGTCATCGCGGATAACTGTGCGCTGATCGCCAATGCCGCTTTCAGCGGCAACTTCGGCGGACCGAGTCTAATGACCGTGGTACTGGGTACCGTGGCGTTTGCGTGGCAGATTTACGGCGACTTCAGCGGCTACAGCAGCATCGCGCGCGGCAGCGCCCAGTTGCTCGGCTTTCACTTCATGGTGAACTTCCGGCAGCCGTATCTGGCCCAGAGTCTGCAGGACTTCTGGCGGCGCTGGCACATGAGCCTCAGCAGTTGGCTGCGCGATTATCTGTATATCCCGCTCGGGGGAAACCGCCGGGGGAGAGCCCGGACATACCTGAACCTGATGCTCACCATGCTGCTCGGCGGCCTCTGGCACGGCGCCAACTGGACCTTCGTGGTGTGGGGAGGGATTCACGGCGCCGGCCTCGCCGTCGAGAGATTGCTCACGGGAGAGTCCGAAATCCGCGATTCAAGCGCCTTCATGGCCCGGTGGCTTCGCAGGTGCCTGGTGTTCGCGATCGTGTGCGTCGCGTGGATCTTCTTTCGAGAGCCCTCGTTCGCTGGGGCATTTCACCAGCTGGCGGGACTGTTCGTCTGGGAGTGGCAGCCGGTCTACGGCGTGGCGCTGCAATTTCTGAGCGTGTTCGTCGCTGCGCTGTTGCTGCTCGACCTTGGACTCGAGTCGTCAAGGACCGAATATCTCCTCGCTGATCGAAGCCTCGCATTGCGAGTGGGGATCGGCGTGACCGCGTGCGTCTTGATTACCTTGCTCGGAGCAAATCAGTCGAATGCGTTCATCTATTTCCGGTTCTAGGGCACTGAATCCGACCGAAGCCATGGTGCTGCTGCTGGCGCTCGCCGGCTGCTACCTTGGCGCGCTGGAGTTGGCGGCTCGGCTGCTGCTGCCTCATCTCAGCCAGGCGCAGCACCGCATCGTGGCCGACTACCGCGTCGCGAGGAGTTTGCCGCGCAGGTGGTCCGATGGCTCGGCTTCAGTGCTGATGGTCGGCAATTCACTGCTGGTGGACGGAATCGATCGGGTGGATCTGCAGCGGAGAATGCCCGGCTATCACGTTGCGCTGTATCCGGTCGAGGGGACGCTTTACCTGGACTGGTATTTCGGGCTGCGGCGCCTGTTTTCCGAGGGCTCGCGTCCCTCGCTCGTGATACTGGCGGTGAGTGTGCGGCACGTGCTGTCGGATTCGACCAATGGAGAGGCCTTCGCGCGATCCATGATGAACATGAGCGATTTGCCGGAGGTCTCCAGAGCCGCGAAGCTCAACACGATGTCCACCGGTAGCTACTTTTTCGCCAATCTGAGCGAATGGCTGGGAACGCGCGCCTGGACTCGCGACGCACTGTTGGAAAAATGGCTTCCCGGCGCACCATTGCTGGCGGCCCATTTGTGGACGCGCGCAGCCGCACTGCCGGTAACGGCCACACATCTTGCGGCGGCGAGATTGCAGAAGATGCAAGACCTCTGTAATTCCTACGGCGTGGGATTTGCGCTGTTGATCCCTCCAGCTCTCAACGCCGGAGGCACTGAATCCGCGCTGGTTGCAGAGGCCGCGCAGCTGCGGGTGACCGTACTTCTCCCGTATGGCCCCGGAGAGCTGCCGCCGGACGCCTTCCGGGACGGCTTTCACCTCAACTCGCAGGGAGCTGCGCGCTTTACCGAGCGCACGGCGGTTGTGTTACGCCGGGCCTTCCCGTTTTCGCGGACGCCGCCCTGAGCTTCGCAGCCGGCGCGGCGTCCCGAGCTCTCTTGTTTCGGCAAATGCGATGTGGGAACCTGCAAGCTAGCTGGTGCCCTCAAGGAACCGCGCACGCATCGGAACGCTCCGCGCAGGCGCGCAGTGAGCCCATGAGCAGTCAGGATCCGCTACTCGAGGCTCGCCTCCAACGCGAGGCGCAGTTCCACGATGCCAAGTACGGCGGTGCTGACTTGTATCCGCGGCATTATGCCGCCCGGCCAACGCAGTATGTCTACGCGCAGCTGCGCGCCTGCCTGGGCGATCTGCATGGCAAGCGCGTTCTGGAGTACGGCTGCGGAGAAGGATGGATCACGAGGGATCTGGCGCGGATGGGCGGCCAGGTGTGCGCTTTCGACATTTCGCCCCAGGCGGCGGAGAACACCAGAGGCGTGCTGGCTGCGGAGGGCCTTCTCGATCGCTGCCGCGTCGAGGTGATGCCCGCTGAGTCGCTCGTATACGAGCCGGAGTCCTTTGACGTCGCAGTGGGCTTTGCCATCATCCATCACCTTGATCTCGTGAAGGCTCTGGCGGAACTGCACCGGGTGCTGAAACCCGGTGGCGTGGGCTATTTCGCCGAACCGCTGGCCACCAATCCACTGATCCAGCTCTACCGACGAATGACACCACAGTTTCGCACCGCGGATGAGCGACCCCTGGTGTTGAGTCAACTGCCCTCACTCCTGTCGTCCTTCCGCTCGTTCGAGCATCGCGAGTTCTACCTGACGGCGCTGGCCGCCGTTGCGCTGACGTACGCTCCCGGCGGGTCACGCCTTTTCCCGGCCCTGAGCGCTCCGCTGCACCGTCTCGATCAGGCCTTGCTGCGCGCAAACCCCAGACTTGGCGCCTGGGCCTGGTACACCCTGCTGAGGATCACCAGGTAGCCCGCGGATTTGTCGTAACCGTCGCGGCACAGCGACAGGGAATGGGTAAGCAATTACAAAGACATCCGAACGTTCCCGCCCGCCGGGTGATCACGACTGTCGGCAGGTGACGACGTCCCGCGACGCGTGTGCCGCGCGGGGACGCAGGCGCGCGACAACAATACCCTTGGTGGACAACGAGTTGAAGGACGACTCCCAAGCGAGAGCCAGGCGGCACGAATCCTGCACGGCAACAGCAACCCCGTGTGATCGGGGCTGTCGAGCCTTCGATCGCGGGGCCGAGCACCCGGCCATCATACGGAGTCAATCATCGATGCAGAGCGACATGCCGCAGCGAGTGTGGATCTCCTTTCGGGTTGCGCTGAGGGCCCTGATCGGGCTCGGGCTGATCGCGGGTACCGGAGCGGCGCTGAGCGCGCCCATCGTCCGGCAGGTGAGCGGCACACTGACTCACAAGGGCACCATCACGATCAGCGGCATCGGGTTCGGCTCGAAAACCAACGCCGCCCCGGTCGTCTGGGACGACGCCACCGCCAGCACCCTGTCCGCCAAATGGGACGGTGCGTGGCCTAACCAGCTCCCAGGCTACAACACGGGCTACTACAGCCCGATGCGCGGCATAAATCCACCGCACAGTCATGACGCGCGCTACATTGCGGGCGCGCACGCGGCGAGCACCGGGGCCTACTCCGGCTACAACGTCATCTTCTTCAAGAACATCCCGCTGCAGCCGTTTCCGTTCTACATCTACGCGAGCTGGTACCAGCGCGCCGACGACAAGTGGACCTTCAGCGGTGACAACAACCTCAAGACGTTTGCGTACTCGAACTGCTGCAGCCCGTATGAGATGCCGAACAACTGGTACGCGGCCTACGGTCCGCCGCACCCCGGCAGCACCACCGACGGTGCCCAGTGGGTGATCAACGATGACGGTTCGTCCATGCAGAATCCCGACACCAACGCACACAGCTTCTGGTGGAACCCCGCGGTCAATCCCATGGCCGGCAAGTGGTCGAAGGTGGAAATCGCGGCCAGATTGACCAACCAGACAGATGGCTACGTGAAAGTGTGGGAGAACGGCCAGCAGGTGGTGAACTACGCCGGCGCGACGGACAAGTATCCCGGCACGCAGCGGACCATCGGTATCGGTGGCTACGCCCGCGCGCAGGGCTTCAGCGGCAACTGGCGCTACTTTGACGACGCGTATGTGGATACGACGCTGTCGCGCGTGGTGCTCGCCGACAAGCCGGTGCTGAGTCAGGCCACCATCATCGAAAATCAGATCCCGAGCGCGTGGAGCGACGGCTCGATCACCGCCACGGTCAACCTCGGACAGTTCGCTCAGGGTCAGACCGCATTCGTGATCGTGGTTGACTCATCGGGAACCGCCAGCGCCGTCGGTCTCGCCGTCACGGCGGGCGGGACCATTGCCACTCCGAACCCGCCCTCGTCGATCTCAGTTCACTAGCCCGGATCCGGCGCGCGCGCGGGGCCGGGCGAGGAGCCCGCCGAGCGAGCGGGCGCTCGCAGTCCACAGGTCCACGAGCTCGCCGCGCTTGCGTTCGGCGGCCGCATGCAGACGCACTTGCTCCAGCCGCAAGCGCCCGAGGGCCGCGCGAATGTCCCCTACCGTGTTGTTCGTGAACACCGCGCAGTCGCCGAACAATTCCACGCTGGCGGAGTTGCTCGACAGGAGCATCGGTTTGCCGAGCGCGAGGGCTTCGTAAGAACCACATACCAGACAGTCGTCCATGAGCGTCAGATCGACGATCGCGTCCGCCGATCGCAACAGCGTCCAGTAATCGAGCTCGCCGAGAAACCCGGTGAAGTGCACGTTCGCCGGCACTGTGGCGGCGACAGCCCCGTGCAGCTTGCGCTGATCCCCCGTGACGTATAGCTCGACTTCCACACCGCGCACGGCCTCGAGCACCTCGGCGACGGGCTCATCGGGGGCAAAAGTGGCGATGAGCACGACGTTGAATGCGCCGTCGAGTGTGCGCCGGGGCGCAGGCGGTGGCGCCGGTACGCGGTCGGGAAGCGCGAACGCCCTGCCGCCCTGCCGCACGACGCGCTCGGCGAGTTGGCGGTTGCTGACGATGGTCAGGTCCGCGCGGCGAATCACCCAGCGCGACAGCCGGGTAACCCACCGCTGGCGATTGATGAACGGAACCACGGCCTCGTTGTGGGCGTCCGCGATGAGTCGGTAACCAAGCACACCGCGGACTGCGGCCGCCAGCGCGGCCAGAATCAGCGACGGATTCTGCACCAGCAGAATCTGCGGACGGCGCCGCGCCAGCAGCGCAAGCGTGCGCCCGCCGAGCGCGACATAGCGCAGCGGCCCGCGCAGTGCGCTGGCGAGGACCACGAGCTCGATGCCCAAACCGGCGCACAGTTCCTTCGTGCGCCGATGCTCGAACCACGTGAGCGCGAGGGCTCCGTTCATGCGGCGAAGGTCGCGGCCGGCCGCGTCTGTCCCGCCGCCGGCGCCGCTGCCTCGCGCTGCCTCGCGAGCCACAGTTGGAACATCAGCAGCGAGAACAACACCTTGCTGTGCTTGCGCGCGCCCGAGAGATGCTCGCTCTGCAGCCGTGCGATCTCTGCCGCATCGAATATTCCCGCCTCGGCGAGGCAAGCTGCCCCGAGCGTGTCCTGCATGAGTGACTTGAGCGGGCCGCGCAGCCAGCGTCCCATCGGGGCCTCAAATCCCTGTTTGCGATGCTTGATCACCGGCGCCGGCAGCCACTTCGCCGCGACCTGTTTCAGGATGCGTTTCTGATTGAAGCCACGAATCTTGAGATTCGCCGGAATGCTCATCACTTCCTCCACGAAGCGATGATCGAGATACGGCACGCGCAGTTCCAGCGAGTGCCACATGCTCAGCCGGTCGGTGAGAGTGAGAATGTCGTCCGCCAGGTACCAGCGTAGATCGGTCTTGAGCGCGCGATCGACACTGGTCCCATGGCGAAAGCCGTCGAAGGTGTCCGTCAAAATCGCGGCCGTGGCGGCCAGGTCCAGCTGCGAGAGCGTGTCGCGCGAGTACAGCCGCGCCCGCTGCGTTGCCGGCAAGGCGCTCATCGAGTCCTGGTAACGGCCGGACGGCGAGGCGGACGAGGCGCGTGAGAATCTCTTCAGATGGTCAACCAGGTCGCTCGAGGTCCGTGGCTCCGGAAGCCTGCGGATGATGGGATCGACGACACGTTCGCGCAGCCAGCGCGGCACCCCGCGGTACGCGTCCCCGACGCGCACGCCGAGGTGACGCCGGTAGCCGCCGAACAGCTCGTCCCCGCCAAGGCCGGTCAACGCTACCTTGACGAAGCGGGCTGCCGCCTGACTCACGTAGTAGCTTGGAATCACTGAATCGTCGGCAAACGGCTCATCGAACGCCGCCACGATGTCCTGGATGATGTCCGTGACGCGGGGTTCGACATTGATCTCGTGGTGGTTGAGACGATAGCGCTGCGCAATCATGCGTGCGTAGACACGTTCGTCTATGAATGACGAACCCGCATCCGCAAATCCCACCGTAAACGTCTCGACCGGTCGCTCGGTGGCGGCGGCCATCATCGCGACCATGAGCCCGCTGTCGACGCCGCCGGACAGAAAGGCTCCCACCGGCACGTCGCTCACCAGGTGCGACTCGACGGCCCGCAGCAACCCGCCTTCCACGCGCCCGGCCCACTCGGCCGGTGTTCGCTGCACGACCTGCGGATCGGGCACCTCCCAGTAGCAGCGCGCGCTCACCTCTGCCTTGGGCCCGATGGTGACCGTCGTGCCGGGTGCAACCCTGGTGATCGCCCGATAGATGGTCCGGGGCGCCGGAATGAAGGTATACGTCAGGAATTGATCCAGCGCCTGCCGGTCGAGCTCCCGGCTCACCAGACCCGTCGCCAGCAGCGCCTTGATCTCCGATCCGAACAGCACCCCGCCTGCAAGCTGCGCGATGAACAGCGGTTTGATTCCCAGGCGATCCCGCGCGAGCAGCAGGGCTTGCTTGCGTGAATCCCATAGCGCGAACGCGAACATACCCTCGAGTTCGCGCACCAGGTCGGCGCCGCGCTCCTCGTAAAGGTGAACCAGCACCTCGGTGTCCGAGTTGCTGCGGAACTCATGACCCCGCGCGCGCAGCCCCTCGCGCAGACTCCTGTAGTTGTAGATCTCGCCGTTGAACACCACCGCGACCGAACGATCTTCGTTGTAAACGGGCTGCGCACCGCCGGCGACGTCGATGATGGCGAGGCGCCTCATCGCCAGCCCCACCGTGCCGGAGTGGAGCGAGCCCTCGCCGTCCGGACCACGGCGGAAGATGACGTCGTTCATCGCCTGAAGCATGGCCGGCGGCCAGCCCGCGAATGAGACGAAGCCGCAGATTCCGCACATAAACCCTCGCGGCTAACGAGCGCCCACACGCGGTGCCGCGCGTGATGGCAGCACTCGCGCGGGCCGGCGCACGCGGCTCTCGCGCAGCGCAACCTTCTGAGCTTGGCCCGAGCCGCCGTTCACCGCCGGCGGCGCCACTTTGACGGCGAGCCGCGCCGTCACCACCGACAACCCGCCGACGAAGTACCAGTACGGTTCCGAGAGGCCGAAGGAGGCAAGGCTGAAGAACAGATCAACTGCGACCACCACCAGCAGCGAGTCCGCTACGCTGTGCAGAAACCTCAGGCGCTCATCCGTGCCAGGCGTGGCGTTCACGATCTGCCGCGCTCTTTGACACGCCCGCACGAAACTCCAGATCAGGGACAACAATAGCGCGAGCCCGACGTAACCCAGCTCCTCCGCGGCTTCCGTGTACAGGTCGTGCGACGGAAGATCCTCACCGCGGAAGTGGACATTCGCCTCGCGTGAGCTCCCGAGCCCGTGTCCGAACAGCGGGCGCCGCAGGGACACCTCGAAGTCTCCAATGACACCGCTGATGCGGGCTTGCGCGGTTGCGGCACCCGGCGCAGTGTGCGAAACGATGGACAGGTATCGCTCCCGTTGCAGATCCGTCATGAGCGCGAAAGCGACGACAGCGCCCGCCGCCGCCGCCGCCAGCAGGGGCGCGCGGTACTTGCTGCGCCAGATGACGAACAGGGACAGGAATACGAATGCCAGGAATCCGGAGCGCGAGGCGCTGAGCACGAGCGCGTAGCACATCGCGCCGGTCACGCCGCCCCACAGCAAGCGCCTCACTCTCGTGTCCGGTTTGACGAGAAAATGCAGCAGCGGCAGGGTCATGATGATGACGAAGCCGAGTCCGTTCGGGTTGATGATGTCATAGGGCGAGCCGGCGAGCCGATCCATGGACTCCCAGTTGCCGAGCGAGGTGGCTGAGCCCCAATAGCCGGAGGTCACATGCAGGTAAAGAGGCTCGAGCACTCGCCATAGCTGTGTCGCGACGTACACCACCAGCAGCATCCTGAGCTTGCGCGTCGTGTCCACGGTCGCGACGACGAAGAAGAAGAAGCACAGGGACTTGGCGTACGGTTCCAGGTTGTGCAGCACGCTGCCGGGCCATTCCACGAACGGAATGGTCACGAGAATATATCCGACCAGAATCCACAGCCGCTTGGCAACCGGATCCATTGCTGCGGATGAACCCGACGTGGTCCGTCGCCCTCCCAGCGCGATGGCCAGCGCCGTCGCAGCCGCGAGCAGCAGATCGAAGTGCAGCGTGCCGAGCACCTGCACACGCGCGGTGAGGTGCACGAAGTAGCTGACGAGAAACACGCAGAACAGGTAGAACGCCGCGTTGCGCGCCCCCGGCTCCTGGGGCGTTTGCACCCCTTGCCGGATTCTCGTGCTCCTCATGCGGTAATTATGTCACGCCGACAACGGCCGCCCATGACGCGCTCCTGTTCAGTCTGCCCGTATCGCCGCGTACGCCGCGAGGTATTCCTCGGCCATGCGAGCGCTCGTGTAACGCGCTGACACCGCCTGCGAGGCCGAGGCGATTGCTTCGCCCGCGCTGCAGTCCCCCGACATCAGGCTCTGCAGTCCGCACGTGAGCGCGGCCAGATCGTCTGCTGCGACCAGCCGGCCGCGCCGCCCCTCGTCGAGGAGCTCCGGAATCGCGCCGACGGCGGAGGCGAGAATCGGCACGCGCCATTGCATGGCCTCGAGCAGCGCGAGCGGCAAACCTTCGGTGCGAGAGCTGATCACAAACCCGGCTGCCCGGGCCAGCAGCCGGTCCGCGCCGTCCACGTAACCCGCGAGGCGCACGCTTCCGGCCAAACGCAGCACGGCGATGCGCCGGGCAAGAACCCGGCGCTCGGGCCCCTCGCCGACGATCAGCAGCTGGTGGCTGCCCCCGCTCTGCGCGCGCGCGCGCGCAAACGCCTCCAGCAGCAGCGTGAAGCGCTTCTCGGGCGCCAAGCGCCCGATCGCGACCAGCGTCGGGCGACGGGCGGTGAATTCGACCAGCTCACCCGGCAGAGGCGCGACCCCACGGGCGGCGAGGTCGGCGAGCCGTACGTCGCGCGGCGGGATCCCATTCTCGATCACCCGCTGCCGCGCAGGGGCCACACCCCGGAGCGCGGCGAGCTGCAGCATGCAGCGCGCCACCACCACCACCGAGTCGATTCTGCGCAGTGACAGCCGGTCCAGGCGCTCGTAGAGCCACAACGCGCTGAACGTGCGGGCAGCCGTCCAGCCGTGCAGCGTCGCGATCATCGGGCCGCGCAGCCGCCGCGGCAGGGGTCCCAGCAGGATGTTCGCTTTGTAGCCATGCGAGTGCAGCACATCCGGCGCAACCTCGTGCACCGTGCGCAGCAGCGAGCGCACCACCGGCGGCGTCGGGCGCGAGGCGATGCGAATGCCCACTACGGGCAACCCCCAGGACTGTGCCAGCGCCTCGAATGGGGTCTGCTCAGTGCGGGGGTCGCGAATGCTGCCCACCAGGGGCTCGTGCCCGCGCTGCTGCTGCTCGCGAGCCAGATACAACAGAATGAGTTCCGCTCCGTAGACGCCCTCGCTGTGTATGAGATGCAGGATCCGCATGGGGTCACGACCTGAGCCTTGCGAAGGCTCCCATCACGGCGCGCGTGTCGTGACGAGCGAGCGCAGCATGGCGCGCCAGGCGGGCCAGTAGGCAGGACGAAAGGACAGCGCACGCAGGTAGTCCCGCAATGCGGCGCGCCGATCCTTTTCCCGCCACAGCAGAACGTTGCCGCGTCCGGTGTAGGTGTGTGCCCACGCACTGCGCACCACCGCCTGCTCAACCGTGCCCGGGTTGCGTGCCAGGAAATTCTGCATGATGCGGATGCCCGACTTGTAACGCTGGCGGTAGTCCTTCGACATCTGACCGGCCCAGATGCGATAGCGCGCGGTCGGTGCGGGAATGAAGTCGAACTGGCAGTGCGCCGAGAGCCGCAGCCACAGGTCATAGTCGAGGCCCATGCGGATCGTCTCGTCGAAGCCGCCGATGCGCTCGAAACACTCCCGCCGCACCACCCCGGTCGAGTAGGGCACGAAGTTCTCGATCAACAGCGGACCGCTGACCCTGCCGCGGTGCAGGTGCGTCGGGCCTTTCGGCAGCGGCGCCCCCGCGCCGTCCATGCGCTCGTAGTCGGAGTACACCACTCCGACCTCGGATCGCGCGGCGAATAATGGCATCTGCCGCGAGAGCTTCTCGGGGAGCCAGACGTCGTCAGCGTCGAGGAACGCGATGAAGGATCCACCGCTCAGCGCCACACCCTGATTCATGGCGCGCGCCTTGCCGGCATTGGCCTGTGAATACAGGCGCACACGCGGATGGCCGTCCCAGCGCCTGAGGATGGCGGGCGTATCGTCGGTCGAGCCGTCGTCGACGATCTGCAGGTCCACGTTTGCGTACGACTGCCCGAGCACCGACTGCACGGCCTGGGGGAGGTAACGCCCCATGTTATAGGTGGCGATGACCACCGACACGAGATCGCCTGCGGAGCTGCCGGACATGTCAGATGCGGCAGATCGAAAAGCGGTATTTGCCCGAGCGCTCCTGCGGGATGTGCGCCACGTATTCCGCGCGGATGTTGATCCCGGGGCCGAATACCGTGCGAAACTCGCTCAGCAGCGCCTGCTCGGTCGCCGCGCTGAAGTCGGGTGCGCGCACGACCTTCAGCACGATGTCATCCAACGAAGGCTGCACGACCTGCAGCTGCTCGAGCCCGGGAATCGCCGTCAGGGTCCGCTCCACCAGCGACACGCCGGCGACCATCGAGCCGTCGCGGCGCTTCAGATAGTCGGCGACGCGCCCCGTGACCCGCTCCATGAGCGGCAGTCCGCGTCCGCAGGTGCAGCGGCGATCCGACGGCACCCCGACGTCCTCGATGCGGTAGCGGATGAAGGGCATGCCGCGATTGATGAGGTCAGTGATGACGATCGTCCCCTCCTCCCCCGGGGCGGCCTGGGTACCGTCCGGCCGCAGGAATTCGACGTACAGGTGCTCGATGTTGAGGTGCAGGCCCTGATGTCGCTCGCATTCACTGGCGATCAGCGCCACCTCCTCCGAGCCGTAGCGGTCCGTTACCTTGCAGCCGAATGCCAGCTCGATCACCTCCCGTTCGCTTGCCAGCAGCATCATGGAAGTGGAAATGATGCCGCGTGGCCGCAGGTCGCGGATGCCGTGCGCGTTCACGTACCTGGCAAGCATGTACAGCGAGTGCGAATGGCCGAAGAGAATTTCCGGCTTGCCGCGCCGCCAGCGGGCGATGAAATCCTCGATCGAGCGCTCATTGAGATCGATCGTATCCAGATAGATGAAGCGGTCGATGAGCGCCGCCCGCACGCGCTGCTTGAGCGTCCTGGGCAACGACGGATTGCCCCACAGGGAGGCGATCTTCATGCCGTGGAAGCAACCGGCCCATTGATCCGAACGCAGGGCATCCGCGCTGCGGATCTCGAGCCAGTCGCGATCGAAGTAAGTGGTGAGCGCCACGCCCGTCGAGCCGCCCGTGCGGTGCTCCCCGAGCGCGCTGCGCGCAAATTCGCGCGACAGAATCTCATCCGTCGAGGCGCGAATATTCGCCTTGGTGAGGAGGGGGAGCTCCTGGAACGCCGGCAGCCGCAAGCGCTCGGGATCGAAGCGCTGTGCCCTGAATATGCGCTCATAGTAAGCGCAATGAGCCGCCGCGTAACACAGGATCTGCCCGAGACGCTCCGCCTGGCGCGCCTTGAGGGTCTCGAGCGCCAGCCATTGCGAGCGTTCGAGCTCGCGCAGGATGCGCAGCCGCCGGCTGCCGTCCTTCAGGTCCCACAGCGGGTGGAACACATGCCGTGACAATGAAGTCATGAGGGCCATGGTGGGGTCTATCCGGTCCGTGGCTGCCACAACACCTGCTTCTCGCCGCGCAGGAAACGCAGCAGCGCGACGGCGGAAGCCCAGTTGAGGAGCAGGAAGTAATAGCAGTAGCGCGCCAGGAAAAACCCCCGCAGCCGCGGCGGCCCGCGCACTGCGAGCACTGCGAGCGATGCCGCGCAACACTGGCCGGCCGCCAATGTGGCATAGACCCAGCCGTGCGACAGGAGCAGCCAGTTCATCGCCGCCGCGGCGGTGAGCGGCAGGAAACTCACATAGCGCAGCAGCTTGTGGGAGGCGAGCTGCCAGCTGAAGAGCGGGAACTGCACCGGGTTGAGGAGAACCCGCTTGTCCCACAGCGCCCACAGGGCGCGCAGCGCCACGCGCACCCGCATGCGGTACTCGGCGCCCGCGCTGGTGAGCGTTGCCTCGTGCAGCACCGCCTCGGGCGCGTAGACGACACGGCGGCCCTGCTCGACCACCGCAAGTGGCAGCACGAAATCCGGCAGCTGGTCGGGCCGCATGGGCCGATACAGCGAACGCCTGATCGCGTCCACACCGCCGTCCACGCCCACGACCGAGCCGACGGCCGACTCCAGTGTCCGTAGTGCATTCTCGTAGCGCATATAGGCCGTGCAGCCATCGCCCACCAGAGAGCCTTGAGGGTCGACATACAGCATCCGCCCGCAGGCGTAGCCGACGCCCGGATCTGCGAAGGGCGCGACCAGCCGGCGCACGGTGTCTGGGCGGTACATCGAATTGGCGTCGGCGAATACGATAATCTCACCCTGCGCGCGCTGCAGCATGGAGTTGAGTGCGGCCGTCTTGCCGGCACGTGGCTCCTGCCGCAGGACGGCGAGGCGCGGGTCGCGTTGCGCGAGGCTCGTCAGCACACGGTCGGTGCCGTCGGTCGAACCGTCCGACACCACCATGACGTCCAGCAGCGGGCGCGGGTAATCCTGATCCAGCTTGTTGCGAACGGTCGCTTCGATGTGCGAGGCCTCGTTGTAGGCCGAGATCACCACGGTAACGCGAGGCAGGATCGGGGCGGCGCGCACGGGACGCGGCCGAATTGCCCGCAGCAGCGCTACGCAGAGTGGATAGCCGGCGTACGGGTACAGCCCGATGCCAAGACACGACCAGAAAACAAACTCAGCCGGAGCGAGCATGACATGGTCCGCTGCCCGCAAGCTCACGGCGGGCGCGCGGGCGCGCCTGGCGGCATCCCCGGGTCAAGGGTGGGCGGCGCTGCAGGCTGGACACCGGGCTGCGCGTTCCCCGACGCAGCCTCGATGAATGCATAGGAAGCCGTCACGCCGACCTGATTTTCGGCGTAGCCGTGCGGGGTGAGGGCCGAGTGAGCGTACAGGAAGCGCAGCCTGAGCTGCGGGGCGATCTGCCACCGCAGGCTCGTCAGCGCGTTCACCGTGCTGGATGAGCCGCCGGCGGCAAACTCCTGGCGCTCGTACTCCGCGCCGATGTCCCAGTTGAGCACCGGGCTCAGCGCTCGAGCGAGCAGTGCAGTCGCGTCCTTCACGTTGCGGTCCGAGGCCGGGTTGATCTTGTAGCGCTCGCGAATATCCAGGTATCCGAGCGTGAACGAGGTGCGCGCCGCGACAAAGCGCCAGTTCGCGCCCAGTTCCCGGTCGGTGAACGGATCGCCCGTGGTGAGTCGGTCAGCGGCGGCGGCCGGCACCGGCTGATCGAGGTTCAGCCGGAACAGGTTGGCGGCGTCGGTGACCTGCTTCACTGCGTGCAGCGACAGGCGCGAGGACGGTGAGATCTGGCGCGACAGTTCCACGCGCCAGACGGAGCCGCCGGGAACCTGGCTCTGCGGGAGCTCCCCGGGAGCAGTTGCCACGGTGGCGAGGACGACCTCATGCAGCCTCGTGTAGCCGCCGGACACATCCAACACGGTGCGCGCGCTCGCGACCTTCAAGCCCGCCAGCGCCTGGTCCTGCCTGAAATTGTTGTTGTCTACCTGGTCGGTGAACTCCACCTTCTCGCTCGAGCCGGTGAGGTAGGCGCTGGAGCTGCTCGAGAAGGTGTGGCTGAGGGTGAGGTCCCCGGCGTAGCGGTGGTTGTCGATGTTCACGTACAGCGGTGACTTCGAGCTGCTGGTGAGGTAGGAGTACGTGCCGTTCAGCGTAACCGTGGTGCGCAGTGTCGGACGCAGCGTGAAGCGCGGCCCTGTTGTGAGGTAGTTCAGGCCCTCGAGGTTGTCCGGCGTGACCGGCGCGAACGGGTCGATGACGGTCTGGGTGTAAGTCTCCCGGCCGGTCCAGGAGAAAGACCCGGGCACGATCCGAATGGCCCCCGTCCCATCGAGATAGCCGAAAGACTGTGTCTGGTAATCCGCGCGCGGGTACTTCACCAGCGCCAGGTCCGCCGCCAGGCGGTAGTCGACGCGCGCGCCCTCCCGGGAGGCGTCCGCCAGCAGGCCCAGCAGTGCGAGCGTGTCCCCGGAGCCGTTGGCCGCGCGGGTCACGTTGTCGCTGTAGATGAGCCCGGCATCGGCCGCCAGGTAGTTGCCCCCACGGGGGTTGGAGGCCCGGTCGAAAAACAGACCCTGGTTGGTGAGCGGCCCGATCTGGGCGGCCGCCGGGAGCGGGGCGAACGCCAACACGAGCCCGATCAACCGGTGAGCGCCGGCGAGCGGCCGCGTTCCCTGTCGGCTGTTCATGTCACACGCTCCTTCGCGTGGCTCAAGCGCCGCTGGCGTTCTTGGGTGTCCCGGCGTTGCCGCTGTACTGGTAGTAGTACTCGGCATGCGGCGGCTTCATGCTCTGGTTGAGCACCAGGGAAATCGGCTTGCCTTCTTCGAGCGTCTCAAGGGCCGCGAGTACCACCTGCTGCGCCGTCAGATCAGCTCTCACCACGACCAGAATCTGCCCGACCAGGTGGGCCAGCGCGTGGGACTCCGTCGTCAGCAACAGGGGCGCGGAATCGAACAGCACCAGTCGCGTCGGATCATGGCCACCCAGCTGGGCGACCACCTCGCTCATCCGCACGCTCGCAAGCAATTCAGTCGGGTTCGCATCCGGGCGACCCGCCGGCAGGAACGAGAGTCCCGGCACATCGGTAGCGTGAATCGCCGAGCCCAGAGGCACATTGTCCCTGACGACCTCCAGGAGTCCCGGCTCGTTCTCGACGCCCAGGATGCGGCTGACGCGCGGATTCACCACGTCGCCATCCACCAGCAGGACGGACATGTCCTCTTCGAGCCGCATGCTGAAGGCGAGATTCAGCGAGGTGAAGGTCTTGCCTTCCCCTGGCACCGCGCTCGCGACCATGATGAGATTGCCGTGCGCGAGCCGTGGCACACCGCGGCCGAGAGCGTTGTTGATCAGCGGCCGCTTGATGTGCCGGAATTGCCGCGCGAGCTCGCGCTCCTGATGGGAAGGCGGCACAAGCCCCGCGATGCGCAACGCATCGTGGTTGATGACGATGGTACGGGTGGGCGCGGCCGCAGCGTTCCCCTCCGCGGCGAGCTCGCGCCGTCGGGCAGCCCCGCCGGAGGCGCCGGCCGTGCCGCGCGCGAAGGCGGCCCCCGCGCGCGCAGCCTGCAGCCTCTTGATGGCGTTCTCGATGACGCTCATGCGATCAGTCCGTGCAGGAAGTGCGCGGTGGCGCTCTGCGTCAGCAGCATCATTGCCGCCACCGCAAACAATACGGCAGCCGCCATGCAATACACCCATACGGCATGGCGCGCCAGCGCCTGGTGCCTCTCCAGCCAGGTCATGCTCACCACGCCCAGCACTGGAAGCTGCGTGACCTCGGTGAGCTGACGCGCTGAAACAAACACCGGCCGCAGCTGATGCATCCCGTAGGCCGCGCCGGCGCCGGCGGCGAGGCCGCCGAGCAGCACCACCAGGATGAGCCGGATGCGGTCGGGTGAGACCGGCTGCTCGCTCCCCGTGGGCGGATCGACGACCTCGAAGCGCACCACGCCGGTCGCCTCCGCCTTGTCGGCGAGCTTTGCCCGGTTGAGACGCTCCACCAGGACCTGATACTGGCCCCGGGTCACGTCGTAGTCGCGATTGAGGCGCGCGTACTCCGCCTCGACCTGGGGAGCGGTGTTGATCATCTTGCGCAGCTCGGCGATCCTGCCTTCCCGATCGGCGACCTGGCGCCGCGCTGCGGCAACTTCCACCTCCGCCTGGCTCAACTGCAGCTTGATACCCTGGTACACGGGGTTCGCCGCCAGGCCGCTCGCCGCGATCGCCGCCTGGTCGCCGTGCCTTACCGCCTGCAGCTCCACCTGCTGGCGCTTCTTGAGATCCTCGAGCGTGCGGCGCGCCGCGATGACGTCCGGGTGCTTGTCCGTGAAGCGCAGCAGCAGCTCATCGAGCCGCGCCTGGGTCTCGCGGATCGCGCTGGCCGTGTCCGCGCCGCCGGCGCCCGCGCCCGCGGCAGTGCGAATTCCCGCGGACGAGCCCATCGAGGGCAGCTCGCTGGACAGTTGCCGGTGAAGCTCGTCGCGCTTTTGCTCCGCGACCGTAAGGGCGAGACGGTCCTTGTCGAGGTTGTCGGTTTCCGCGTGCAGATGTGTGAAGTAGTCACCCGTCGCTCCCGGCACCAGTCCGGCGTTTTGACGCTTGAAGTCCGCCAGGCGGGACTCGGCCGAGGCCAGCTTGCTGTCGTACTCGGCGATCTGCTGCGTCAGGAAGGCCTGCGCCTGTTCCGATCCCTGCAGGCTGCCGCCCAGAGAGTTGGCGAGAAACAGCCTGAGCAGCTGATCGACCACCCGGTGAGCGGTGCGCCGGTCCCGGTCCGTGTAAGTAATCATGTAGAGGTCGGCGGGCTGATTCCGCTCGCCGCTCGCCTCGACCTGGAGACGTTTGCGCAGGCCGTCGATGATCGTGGCTTGCCGCTCCGGACTCGCACCGGCGTAACCGGGCATGGCCAGGCGCGCCACCTTCTCGAGCTGCGGCCCGCCGAGCAGCGCCTGGCGTACGGCTTCGGCCTGGGAAGCGATGTTGGAGTCGACTGCGATGCCCTGAGTGACCTGGCTCAACCTCGTGCGCGTGTCGACGTACACCCGCGCCCAGGCGCTGTAGGTGTCGGGCATCGCCAGCACGACGAGCCAGCCGAGGAGGCACACGATCCAGGCCACCAGCATGGCGGTCCAGCGAAAGCGCCAGGCGCCGTGGATCTGCTCGAGAATGAATTCGAGGGCGGCGTTCATACGTTCAGAAGATCGACTCCGGCACGACCAGCACGTCGCCGGGCTTCAGGGGCACGTTCTCACTGACGTCGCCGCTGTTGACGAGGTTCGCGAGCTTCACATGGATAGTGGTCTGCTGGCCGTTCTGCACGCGCACGATACGCGCGCGGTTGCCGGAGGCAAACTGTCCCAGACCGCCCACCGCCAGGATCGCATCCAGCACCGTCATTCCTTCGCGATACGGCAAGGCCTGGGGGTGCACGACCTGGCCCACGACCTTCACCAGGCTGAAAGCGCTCGCTGCGATGGTCACGATGATGTTGACCTTCGGGGAGCGCACGTATTCGGCAAGCACGCCCTCCATGTCGCGGGCGAGCTGCGGCGGGGTCTTGCCGACCGCGACCATGTTCTCCACCAGCGGCGTGGAGATCTTGCCATCGGGACGCACCGGAACGGTGACCGACAGCTCCGGGTTGCGCCACACGAACACCTCGAGCGTATCGCCCGGACCGATGATGTAGTCGTTGCCGACCGCCTTGGCCGCCGCCTGGCCGGGTGTGGGCGGCGCTGGCAGCGGCGCGCCGGAGGTGCAACCGATCATCGGTGGAGTGATGGCCAGCCCTCCTGCCAGCAGCAGCACGCTCGAAGGTCGCATCGAACTTCCCTGGGTCCAAAAGTTGAGCCTATCAGAAAGCATTCTCGACGCCGTGCCGCGATCGCATCTGCAACCGCGCCGTCTCCCAAACGCGACGTCGAGCTTGGCCTTGCAACCCTTGCGGTGCGGACACCGTCACACTCGGGTTGCAACGCCGTCAGAAGGTTGCACTCGCGAGGAACTCACGCAGCAGGTGGCGCGCATCCGCGCAATCCTCGTCCTCGCCGCATGCCGCTCGATAGGCGATCAGGGCGGCCGGCGGATGCGACACGATCGCGTTGATCCCGTACCACAGCTGCGCGGCGAGCGGTCTGACAAAGGCCCGTCCCGCGGTCTCGTAGCGATACCAGATGAGGGAGCGCGCGCCCGAACGGTCGGCGACCTCGGTCTCGCGAAACGCGCCCCGCGCGGTGTCGATGTCCTCCTCGGAGCGCAGCCTCAATCCCTTACCTGTGACGCTGGTCCGCATGCCGACCAGCTTCGCTCCCTGGCGCTGAGTGCGGTAGGCCACCCTGAATACCTCCACGGCGTTGCCGCTGGTGTTGGTATACGCGAATCGTTGTTCCTGATCGGCGCCTGGGAATGCCGGCCGCCAGGAAGAAAGTGTGTCAGCGGGCGCCGACGACCAGGGCGCGTGCGGACTCGAGGGGAGCGCGGCGCTCAGGGCCGGCGCCGGCTGCAGGGTGCGCAGTCCCCAGCTCACGGCTGGCAGCGCCACCAGCACCACAACCGTGGCGGCGAGCCCCGCGAGCGGCGCAGGCGGGCCGGGGTCAACGGGTGGCGGCGGCGGTTTGTGAGCCGGCTCGGGCGGCCCGTAGAGCGTCATGAGAGCGAAAAAAAACACCAGTGCCACCGCGAACACGCCCCAGCCGAACCAGTAGTGACTCACGCTCACGAGGTAGCTGCGCATGTCGGTGAGATAGCCCGCCTCGATGACCGTATACACGCGCACCCAGTTCGCCAGCAGCGCGAGGCTCGCCATCAGCGCCAGCTGCGCGATGCGGACTCTCCAGGGGTCGCGCCGCAGCTCACCGTGCAGCGCCGCCACCGCGAGTCCCACGATCATGAAATGCAGGCCGCTGCAGCCTTCCTCGATCACGAAGGAGCCGTTGGGGATGTGGATGGTCTCGCCAAAGATCAGCACCTCGGGACCCGTGAGCCAGAAAAACCCGCGCAGGGCGAACACCGTGAGCTCCTGCAGAGAGTTGCCGAGCTGCGACCAGGACGGCACGGCGAGGTAGAAAAACGCCACCGGGAAAATCAGCAGCAGGCCGGTGCGCAGACCGAACGTTGCCGTGACGGCCAGCCAGAAGATCAGGGGGAATATGGTGATGTGCAGATCCTGAATGCTGGCCCGGTAGCACACCAGCCACGCGAGGATGCAGCCGACGAGCCCGAACAGGGCCGGGGGCGAGAATTGCACCGGCGCCGCGGCCATTTGCCGCCGCGACCGCACCAGCACCGCAACGCACACGGCCAGGACCAACCACCCGTGCGTGTAGGTGATGTTCACGAAGTCCAGCCACTGCTCGTAGTAGACCGCCGGACTTGGCCAATAGACGAGCGTCACGAGGAGCGCCAGGGCCAGGAGCGTCCACAGAGGCGCAAGACGGGTGCGCGAGAAACCGGTCATGCTCACCGTCCCGATCTTACGTCGTCGGAAAGGCTCACCGTGCGCAGGCGCGCCCCACCGCGACCCCCAAGTCACGGCGGAGGATCGGACTGGACTAGATCGTCTTGCTGACGATGACTGACAGGGCGCTCTCGACGCCGGTGCTGGCGACGGCCTTGACGGCGAAGTACCAGGTACCCGGCGTCAGGTTCGGGATCACGTAGGTCTGGAGCCCGACACTCGTGAGCTGGATGGTGCCACTGAGGGCAGTGGCACTGGTGCCGTAGTAAATGACGTAGCCCGCGAGGTCGGTGAGCGCGGCGCCGTCGGTATTGGTGGTCGGCGCCAGCCAGGAGAGCGTCGCGGTGCCGCTGGTGGGCGGCGGGGGCGGCGGCGGGGGCGGCGGCGGGGGCGGCGACGGTGGGATCGGCGACGGGCTCGGCGCCGGTGGGCTGGTGGTGCCGCTGGCCGTGGTTGAGGGATCCGTAGTGGACGCACTGATCGGAACCTGGTCACAGCCCGCCAGCACGCATGCGACGAGCACGAAGACGCCAGTCAATTTCATATTCAAAGCGCAAACCCCCACTCGTGGCCCATGCAACGGGGCCACCAGCTGTCATGTCTCAATGGAGCTGCTTCCGGCGGACAAGCGGACCGCAGAGCAGCAGACGGAATGCGTCTTGCAAGGTGCGTGCCGACCTCGATAATTAGTTATATCTCAATAGGTTATGTATAACCTCTCACTCCCTGACTGCTAACGGGGCCCGTAGGATGCTCGCCGACGTCGCGGCACGCCGACGCTTGAGCCGGAGCCTGAGTGCTTGGGTAGTCCAAGGCTTTGATTTTTATTGTTAAAGCCCTCGTCGCTGCCGGCCGACAATGCGGCGTCGGACGGGCAGCCTGCGTCAGCCTGGGGTTGGCTTTGTGCGGCCTCTCGTATGGGAGCTTATGTTGCATTGCACGCTCCCTGCCGGCCGCTGTTGCTAGCTTTGTGATGCAGCTCACGTCGGAGGGGCTTACAGTCTTGACCGCGAGCCGAGGCGTCTTATGTCACAGACACCTTTCAAGTCGCTGGCGGGACTGGAAACAGGCGATCAGGCATGGTGTTTGCTTGATCGTATGGGCCAGCCAGGGACGGACAGTGGAGGTGACGTGATGAGGAAGCTTGGTTTGATCGCTGGGATGGCGAGCCTCGCCACACTGGCGGCCGTGTGGAGCCTGCCGGCGGCGGCCGGGTCCGCGCGCGAAACGATGCCTGGCGCGCACGAGGCCCACGACAAATGGCCGGGTCGCGACCACGCGATCAACAAGGACGACGATGACGGCGAGGACCAGGGCAGCGGCCCGGGGTCCACTTCGGTACCGGAGCCGGACACGCTGGCGCTGCTGGCGCTCGGGCTCGGCGGTCTGGGGCTATACAGCGTCAGCCGCCGCCGCAAGACAGTGCAGGCCCGACGCGCCCTGACAGACTGACGATACGGATCGGAGAACGGCTCCTGCGGGAGCCGTTCTCGTTCATGGGCGCGCGGCTTGGGCGAGCGGGTTCGCTATAGTCCGCGCCCATGAGTCCCGGCCTCACCGCTCAGCCCTCGGCCGCGCCTTGCGCGGCGCGCCAGGTCAACGCGTTCACGGTCGACGTCGAGGATTACTTTCACGTCGCCGCGCTCTCCTCCGTCATCACCCGCGACAGCTGGGCCACGCGCGAGTATCGGGTCGAGGCCAACACCGAGCGCCTGCTCGCGCTGCTCGCCGAGCGTCAGGTGCACGGCACCTTCTTCGTGCTCGGCTGGGTAGCCGGCCGCTCCCCGGGGTTGGTGCGACGCATCGCGCAGGCCGGTCACGAGATCGCCTGCCACGGCTTCTCGCACCAGCTGGTTTACCGGCAATCCCCGCAGGAGTTTCGCGAGGAGACCACGCGCGCCAAGAAGTGTCTCGAGGACATCATCGGGCAGGCGGTGCTCGGCTACCGGGCGGCGAGCTTCTCGGTCACGCGTGCCTCGCTGTGGGCGCTCGATGTGCTGATCGATCTCGGCTTCCGTTACGACTCCTCAATTTTCCCCATCCGTCACGATCGCTACGGGTTGCCCGGTGCGGCGCCGGAACCCAACCGCCTGAGCGCACCCTCCGGACGCACGCTGGTGGAGTTTCCCATGTCGGCGGCGAAGTTCCTGGGCGTGCAGGTGCCGGTCTCCGGCGGCGGCTATTTCCGTATCCTGCCGTACTGGCTGACGCGTGCGGGCCTGAAGCAGATCGAGCGCCGCGGCCGCCCCTTCACTTTCTATCTGCACCCCTGGGAGGTGGATCCCGGACAGCCGCGCATCCGGGTGGGCGCGTTCTCGCGCTTCCGTCACTACACGGGTCTGGAGCGCTGCGAGGGCCGGCTGCGGCGCGTGCTCGCGGAATTTGCCTTCACCTCGATGCGTGAGGCCTTGCGGCTGCGGGGCCTTCTCACCGCTTGAGCAATCAGCGTCGGGGAAAATACGCGCTGTAGACCCTGTCCGGGATCAGCCTGTGCTCACGCTGAAAGAGAGCGTTCCTGCTCAGGTAGTCCGCCAATTCCGCTCGCAGCCTCCCGAGCGCGGCATCGTCCCGGACCGGCTCGAGGTCCATGTCCCTTTCGATGGCGAAGAGCGAATCCCCATCGAGAAAGAACATCCCGGAAACGTATTGGTCGAGGCTCGTGATCGTGCGCTTGATGGGGTAGCGGTGGATATTGCGCAGGGAGGGCTCCATGTCGAGCCCCGAGCCGACCCAGGTCACCTCATCCGGCGCGTTGATCCCGTAACGATGCCGCAGGAGCGCCAGCAGCGTCGGCGCGATGTCGAGGTGCGAGGAGATGGATTGGATCCGCGCGGGGCGGCTGAGGCGCGGCGAGAAGATGATGAGCGGCACATGGTAGCGGTCGATCCGCGTGGACGGTGGAATCTCCGCCAGCCGGTGATCCCCGGTGACGATGAAGATCGTGTTGCGGTAGCCGGGGAGCTTCGCCTGCTCCTCGAAGTAGCTCCTGAGCGCCGCGTCCGTGTAGAGGATGGTCGAGTAGACCTCCCGGTACTGGCGGTGATTCGCCTTCTCGGCCTCGGAGAAGTGCAACTCCCGCATACGATCCTCGAAGAGGCGCAGGTACTCTTGCTGGCCGGGCACGGCGTAGCGGGGATGCGTGCTGATCGTCTGCACGTAGTCCAGGTACGGTCTGCCTGAATCGTCCCGTTCCGTGAGGAGTGCCTTGCGCAGGATCTCCTTGTCGGCGTATCCCCAGTCCGAGCCTGGGAGACGATAGTAGCTGGCATCGTAATCCCCGATGCCCACCGCCAGATCGATGTCCTGCTGCTCGAGAAAGTCGCCCTGGTGGTCGAAATCCAGCCGGGTGCCGCAGAAGAAGCGGGTGCGGTAGCCGCTGCGCTTGAGAATGCTGAGCAGGGTCAGAGACTTCGGCATGCGGCTGCCGAAGCTGTTGAAGCCCTGGTCCCCGAAGGGCAGCGATCCGAGGATCGAGGGCAGTGATGCGAACGTGCGGCCCTGCGACGAGAGGAAGTTTTCGAAGTACAGGCTCTTGCCAGCCAGTTCATCGAGAAAGGGCGTGAAGCTGCCGAGGTAGGCGTTCGGGCCGCTGAAGGCCCGCCCCAGTCCCTCGACGCCCAAGAAGACGATGTTCGGCGGCGGCGCGCCCGGCTCGAAGTTGAAGTACTCGCCCAGGACGTCTGGGGTGTCCTCGCCTCGCAGGAACGGGTACTGCGGATTCAGATAGTGAAACTGCGCGACGGCACCGGGAGGGCGGCCCGGCACCGCGTGCGACGGTCTGAGGCGGGCGAGGGAATCCGCGATGAAGAAAGCCGTCTTGTTCGCTGCGATGTTGTAGGCGAACTCGCTCTGCAGCGCGCCGCGGGCCGGCAGCGGCCTCACGCCCGCGACGGCGAGCACGACAGCGAGGCCGAGCAGCAGCAAAGCCGCGCGCGCATTGAGGACGGCGTGCCGGTCGAAGATTCGCAGCGCGACCCAGAACACCCCGAGCGGAAGTAACAGGGTGGCGACGGACAGAGCGGAGAAGTGATAGCCCCCACGAGCCGTCGTCACAATGTCGCTCAAGGAATAGCCGAACAGGTCGCTCCCCAGGGGTACGCGGGAGAAGAGGAAGTAGCTGGAGAGGACGGCGGCACCGATCAGCACCGGCGAGCCCAAGCCGCCGTAGACCCGGACATCCGCGTTCTTTCCGCGGAGGATCATCCGGCACGCCAGGAAGAGCGGCAGCAGGAAGACGAGCAGCTCGAGGAACAGCACCAGGTCCGACCGGAGCGCCGCGACGATCACCCTGCCCACATTGCGCGGAACCTCGGTCGTCACAAGGACGCCCGACAGCTCCAGCAGCCGCCCTGTCAGCAGGGCGAGCAGCAGTGCCAGGGACAGATTGCCGAAAGCGGTCAGGCGCTCGCCGAGCCGGACGGGCCACGGCGTGCCTGCGGCCTGGGCGGTCAGCTTGACCATCGGGGCGCGGTCAGCAACTCACCACCGGAATAGCAGTGTCACGGAGGCGTCCCGCTCGACGAAGGGGTTGGCCGTATGCTCGTCG